>Ga0187860_1001669_pt1 | contig 19327 bp, 18 predicted proteins | sample June2016WEW_10_4_FD_132981 | JGI IMG/M metagenome (GOLD analysis project Ga0187860, IMG submission 132981) | Peatland microbial communities from SPRUCE experiment site at the Marcell Experimental Forest, Minnesota, USA - June2016WEW_10_40 | ecosystem: Environmental > Terrestrial > Soil >...
CGGCGGCCAGGACGCCAAGTACATTTACCTGCGCAATGGCGTGCCCATTGGCTATGCCATGAACAACGCCTGCTCCGCTGGCACTGGGTCGTTCCTCGAGGAAAGCGCGCAGAGCGACCTGGGGGCCGGCGTCACCGAAATCGCGGACATCGCGATTGCCGCGCCCTCGCCGGTGAAATTCAAGGCCACCTGCGCGGCGTTCATCAACTCCGACATTCGCATCGCGCAGCAACAGGGCCAGAAGCGCGACAACATTCTTGCCGGACTGGTTTATGCCATCGCCGACAACTACCTCACCAAAGTCAAAGGGCAGCGCCCAGTCGGCGAGAAGGTGCTGCTGCAAGGAGGGGTGGCTCTCAACCGGGCAGTCGGGTATGCATTTGCCCAGCGCGTCGGGCGCCCGATCGTGATCCCGGCCAATCCGGAGCTGCTCGGTGCTCTGGGCGTGGCGCTGCTGGCGCTTGACCGCGCAGGCCGCGTACTGGGCACGGCCACCGATCTCGAGACTCTTGCCGCGGCAGAGATGAAACTCATGGGCCGATTCATCTGCCGGGCGTGCAAGATGTATTGCGGCATCGAGCGCTTCGAGGTGGCTGGGCGAAAGTTTCCCTTTGGCGGTCGCTGCAGCCTCTACGAGAACGTGTGGAAGAGAAGGACCCGCATTGCGCCTGCCGCGGATCTGGTGGAGCAGCGCGCCGCAATCGTCTATGGTGTCCAAAAACATGCCGGCGCAGAACCGGTTCAGGAACCGAAATCGCGCGATTACTGGGACGTTGGCCCCGCGCTTGAGGCCGCGCGGTCGTTTCTTGAGGAGTCGTTCGGCCAGTCCAACGCAAAGCCGCGGATCACGGAGACACGCATTGGCATTCCTCGCGCGCTGACCACGCATTCCTTGTTCCCGCTCTATTCTTCGTTCTTCTCCGCCCTGGGGATGGAGGTTGTGTTGTCCGGACTGGACCTGCGGGGCGATCTCAAGTCGAACTCCGGTTTTTGTCTGCCGGCGGAGATTGCACATGGCGCGGTATTCGATCTGGCGCAGAAGGACGTGCGCGTGGTCTTCCTTCCGCAATTGGCGCGCATGCCTCAGAACGGCTCTCCCAAGGATTCGTATCTCTGCCCGATCACGCAAGCCGGCCCTTATTTCCTGGCCAAGGCATTCCCCGATACGCAATTTCTGGCGCCTATTCTGGACTTCTCCCAGGGATACGCGAACAACACGGCGATGACGGAGATGGCCGTGCGCGAGATGGGAATCTCGCGGGAAGCGGCCAATGAAGCCTGGGCCACGGCAGTACGCGATCAGACGGATGCGGAGCGCGCTCTGATGCAAATGGGCCGTCAGGCTCTCAATCAGGCGTTGGCAGAGGGTAGCCCGGCGATTCTATTGGCCGGCCACAGTTATAACGCCTACACGCCGGAGGCCTCGCAATCGGTAGGCAAGAAGCTTTCCAGCATGGGATTTCTGGTGATTCCCGCCGACTGCCTTGAGCCGGTCGGTGCAGGGCCAACCGCCTGGCACTTCGCAAATCAAATATTGAATGCGTCCTTGCTCGCGAAACAGCATCCCAACCTGTTTCTCCTGGTTGTCAGCAACTTCAGTTGCACCATCGATGCATTCACTCACTCGGTGCTCGCGTCCCAATTGGGATCCAAGCCGTATCTGATTTTGGAAATCGACGCTCACACCGCTGACGCCGGTGTGCAAACGCGCCTTGAGGCCTTTCTCGACGTAGTGCAGAATTACCGCGCGTCTCAACGCGGACCTGCCAGGGCGTTTACCCCTTGCACGTTGCTCACGGGCGGGGTCGTTCTCGCTTCCAGCGGCGAGCGAGTGCCGCTCACGGATCCGCGGGTTAAATTGCATCTTCTTAACTTCTCGCAATACCACGAGCAGTCCGCGGCCATGGCCCTCGGCTGGCTTGGTTTGCACGCCGGCCAGGAGGTCCCCATCGATCGCGGGCAGCTCGACCTCGGCCTGCAATTCACCTCCGGCCGCGAGTGTCTTCCGCTGCCTCTCGCCATCGGACAACTGCTCAAAATCCATCGCGATCGCAAGCCCGGCGAGATCGTCGGCTTCTTCATGATGCGGGGCGGCGCTCCCTGCGCATCCGAAGCTTATATGGAGTATTTCGAAAGGTTCATCGTCGAGCATCGGTTGGCCGACGTATTCATGGTCAGCCCCGGATCGGAAGACGGCTATCTCGGCTTCGGGCCCGGCATTCTCATGGACAATGTGTCCCCCGCCATTTTGCTTGCCGACATTCTTGTCGAGATCGACAATGTTCTGCGCGTAGCAGGCGCTCCCGGATGCATCGAGCAGCTTCAGCGCGAGTGGAATCAATTCCGGCTCAAGGCAGGAACGCTGGATGAGTTTTCGTCCCAACTGCCCGCATTTGTTGAGCAGTTGACTGAGCTGCCGCTGACGCGAGATCCCGCCGCCTGCCCCAAGGTGGTCGTCACAGGCGACTTCTTCGCCCGCTTCAGTCCGTTTTTCATGGATGGGGTCCGCGACCTTTATGCCGCGCGTGGAATCATCCTCAAGCCCGTCGATCTCACCGAGCTATTTCTCTATGTGACCTATGACGGGATGCGGGAAATGGCCGATAACTGGGGACTGAAGCCGGGGGGGGTCGCTCTCGCCAAAGCCTGCACAAGGATGCTGGAACCCGATGGACAAGAGTATCTGCAGCGATGGTGGGGCTATCAGTCCGGAAGAAAAGCCGAGCAACGCTACCGCGAGATATTTTCGAAGACCCGACTCCTCATTTCCAGGTCCAACGACGTCGTTACTTTAATTGATAAGAGCTCCGAACACATTTCGCCGCGGATCTTCGGCGAGGTCACGCCCACAGTTGGCAGGAGCTTGAACGCGGAATACGAAGGTTACGACGGCATCATTTTGATCGGGCCGTTCAACTGCCTTCCCTTCAGAATCTCCGAAGCGATTCTCAAGCCTGTCAGCATACAACACAGCATGCCCCTACTCTGCTACGAAACCGACGGTTGCGCTGTGTCGCCTGCCGTGCTCAGGCAAGTGGACGTGCACATCCAGCAGGTCCTCGAACACTCGGCCAGAACCCATTCCGAGCAGCCTGAGCCGCTGATTCGCTGATCCCTGATTCGCCGATTCGAAGAAAGGTCTACAGCCTGCAAGGCTGAACGCTTCGCCTGATTCGCACTTATGCCACGACACACCACATCGCAGAGGCGCACAGCCAACTGCGTTCCTCACGCCCCGTGTGCTCACCCAGTCGCAACGAACTGAGAGCGGACAGTTGAGAGCGGTTGTTCGCCATTACGCGACCGTTGGCCGCAGCTCCACTCGCTTCGTCGCGATTTCGATTTTTGCCGGAGCGACCGTTTTGTCGCGCACGACGGTGCTCGCTTCAAGCGCGATCGTGCCTGCGTTCTTAGTGGATTGCACGATGACCTGCGCGAGCCCGTTGAAAAGCGAGCGGCGCGGCTCCTTGTCGCTCTCGTGGCAGTTGGGATCGCCGTTGCCCACCCCGATGAGCGCGCCTTCGCCCGTGACTTTGAAGTTGATCATGTTCTGCGCCGTGGGCAGCGCGCGGCCCGCGCTGTCGAGCGCGTCGACGGTGAGTACAACCACATCCTGGCCATCGGCATCGATGGCCGTCCGATCCGCCGTAAGCCGCAGGGACGCAATTGGTCCCGTTGTCTCGCGCTTTTCCGTCAGCACGAGTTTGCCGTCCTTCCAGCCCTGCGCCTCGATCGCGCCCGTCTCGTAGCGAACTTTCCATTCAAGATGCCCGAGCCGCGGAACCTTCTGCCGGCCCAGGCTCTTGCCGTTCAGGAACAGTTCAACCTCGTCGAGGTTCGAGTGAACCCACACGGGAATCTCCTCGCCTTCTCTGCCTTCCCACGTCCAGTGCGGAAACAGGTGCAGCACCGGCTCTTTCGTCCACCACGATTTGTAGTAGAAGAAGTTGTCCTTGGGAAATCCGCACGTATCAACGATGCCGAACTGCGAGTTGATCGACGGCCATCCATACGGCGTCGGCTCGCCGCGATAGTCGAAGCCGGTCCACGCAAAGCCGCCGGCTTCCCACTCGCGCGTAGCATAAAACGTCCACCACTCCTCGGCGAGCTGGCTCCAGACGGTGTGGTTCACGTCGTAGGCGCTGAGCGTGTTGCGCAGCGGATCGGTTTCATAGCAGCCGCGCGTCGAGATGGTGCTGGCCGTCTCCGATCCGTAAATAGGCCGCGTCGGATGCTCCTTGTGATAACCATCGGGACGATTCAAGCCGTAGTTGAACCCGATGACGTCGAGCGCATCGGAGTCGCCCTTCTCGTTATCTCCATTCACCGCCGCTCCCACCACGCGCGTGGGGTCGAGCTCGTGGCAGCGCCGCACCATGGTCGCGGCGATCTTCGCGCCCTCCTCGGCGTCTTCGCCCTGAAGGCGCCACTCCTCGTTGCCGATCGACCAGATAATGATCGATGGTGAATTGCGGTAACGCTTGATCATGACTTCGAGCTGCGCCATGCCCTCGGGGCTGGAGCTCATCTGGCGCGTCTCGCACATCATCATCATTCCCATTCGGTCGCAGGCTTCAACCAACTCCGGTGTGGGCATGTTGTGCGAGGTGCGTACGGCGTTGCAACCCATCATCTGCTGCAGCACGCCGATGCGGAAGGCCTGAAGCCGGTCAGGCAGCGCGGCCCCCACTCCCGCATGATCCTGGTGGTTGCAGGTGCCCTGAATCTTGAGCGGCTTGCCGTTGAGGAAGAAGCCGTGATCGGCGTCGAAGCGGGCCGTGCGCAGGCCGAAGGTGATGCGCTCGGCGTCGCGGACCTTATCGCCGGTCCTGACGGTGACAATGGCGGTGTAGAGATTGGGCGTTTCCACCGACCAGAGCGCAGGGTGGTCGATCGTAGCCGTCGCTTCGAAGCTTGCGGACCCGTCCACGGCGATCTGCTGCGCGGGTGCTTCCGCGGTCGCTACATTCTTCCCGGCTGCATCCAGAATCTGCCAGCTCACTGCCGCTGAATCGGCATCCTTGCCTTCATTCGCGACGATGGCTCCGAGCGAAAGCGCCGCAGTGTCGCCTTTCACGTCGGCGCGCGCCCAGCTCTCCCACTGGCCCAGGTGCAGCGGATCGGACTTGGTCAGCCAGACGTGCCGGTAAAGTCCCGCGCCCTCGTAGAACCAGCCGTCGCCAAAGGTCGCGTCGACGCGGGCCACGACGCAGTTCTTTTGGCCGATGGCGAGGAAGTCGGTGATGTCGAAACGGAAGGGCGCGTAGCCGTTGTCGTTGCGGCCGATGAAGCACCCGTTCACGAACACCAGAACATCGCGAAAGGCCCCGTCGAACTCGACCGCAATGCGGCGGCCAGCGTCGCGCGCAGGAATGTCGAACTCGCGGCGGTACCACCCCACGCTGGTGTCGGGATAGCGGCGGCCGAGCGGCTTGTAACCGTGCGGCGCCAGCGTGTCGTCCCACACGAACGGCAGCTCGACCGCCCAGTCGTGGGGCAGATTCAGCGAACGCCACTTCGAATCGTCGTAACCAACGCGGGCAAATCTGAAGTCGCCGGTCTTGGCGAAGGACTCCTGATTGTTTCCGAAACCCAGATCCCTGGCCGGGTCTGCGCCGTTGCCGAACTGGAACTTCCAGCCGAAGTCGAAGAGCAGTTGTTCACGTGGAGCAATGGCTGCGGCGGAGCCGGTCTCGGGGGCACCCCCCAGGAGAGCGGCGGTGCGCGCCCATGCCGAGCGGGCCAAAAGAGACGAGGTTGAAAGCGCCAATCCGGATGAAAGCAGGTCGCGGCGGGAGATAGGAGACATAGAGGGCCTCATTCCGATGAAGTTGCACGGCGGATGCTGTGAACACCGCAAGCGGCGGGCAACAAGGCACTATAAATCAACGTGCACAGGGCTGTATACGGTTACAGGAAATCGGCACAATGGCGCTGACCGCAGGGTGGATTATGCGCGGCCGCACAGAGCAAGCGGGTTTTGAAGATGGTAAACTCGAACCGTCAACCAGCTCGATCGGAGAGATGGCCGAGTGGCTGAAGGCGCACGCTTGGAAAGCGTGTTTAGGGGAAACTCTAACCTGGGTTCGAATCCCAGTCTCTCCGCCATTAGAATCAGCAGTTTTCGTAAATTGCTTCCTCCAGAAAATTATCACAAATCCTCAAGGCGTGAGCCTTTTCAATGCGTGTAATTCCGCGCATTTCTCAGTCAGTGTGCCGCTCTTTCCACTTCCTACACGCGGGGCTGCATGTAGTGGTGCCTGTCTTCATAAGGCCGGGTCCTACGCCCGTGTAAATGTACCCGAGACAACCTTCGCTCGCACCCATGCAAGACTGCTCCACAATCTCTCCCGATAAAAGGCGTGCGAGCGTCAGCCACATGAAGGCTAGGAGATTCACCGGGTACACAAACAGCTCCATGTTCTGATTCAGACACACCCTTGCACAGCTCGGTGTTTTCACGTCTCTGAGTGCTGATTCAATCTCTATCTGCAATTCTTGTCTTGACCTTTGCCGGGCTGCTCTTGCCACGCCCTCACTATTGCATTGGTCCCACAAGCCCACGGCCCACTTCATTTGTCGAATCTGATGCCTCCAAAGGCTTGGTGTTGCATAGGGCCGCACAATGCGCCGCCCGGTAATCGCCGTTTCGTCCTTTTGGTAATACTCCTGTCCTGGGAAGCCAAGAATGTCGCCGTACTCATTGGCAAAGTTGAGGATGTGGTATGCCGCAGCCTTTGGGTCCGTTTTCATGTCCGCGAAGGTCCGAAACAGAGATAGCGGGGGCTGGTATCGCACCGTCCATCCTTTCGTCTTCTCACGAGGCCAGCGAAGCTGATAGCCACCTTTTGTCTTCCGCCACGTAAAGGCCGTCTCCGGTTTGTGCCAAACGAATCGTGTGTCTAAGTTTCCCTTGCTCATAGCCATACCTCGCAATGTCACATTTGAAGTGTATCATGTGTGACACTCGGTTTTCAACTGTGGCATAGTGAAATTAGGTTTTACGAAGCGAGGCAAGGCAATGCAGAGCAACGACGACTTCTTGACATTGGAAGAGGCAGCCAAACTGACGGGCTTTTCTCACTGGAGTATTAGGCGTTGGGTTGGGACAAGATTGACCCGCTATGAATCCATGGGCCGGATTTTGGTGAGCCGCGTGGAGCTGCTTGCACTTGTGGAGCCTAAGAAAGTGGAGACACAGGCATGATTGACGCGGTTGATGAGTTGATTGCATTCCGCAAGCAGCAAGGCAGAATCAGCCGGACACTGAGGCGAGTTTATCGGTTTCACAAAGCGAATCCCCAAGTGCTCGACTTTCTTGTCACAGAGATGCGCGTTGACCGTGAGAACGGATGGACCCGCACTTCGCTTGGGAGTTTGTGGCATTACGCGCGTTGGGTTCTAACAAGAAAACATCATGTGCCGGGTGAAAGTTTCGTGATGAGCAACAATTTCTTCCCGTGGTACGGGCGGATCATTGCAATTTTGCACCCGGACCTTAACGGCTTTTTCGAGATGGCACGAAGTAAGGCAGACGCGGACCTTGGCACGGCTCTTGAATCAGTGAAAGACCGAAAGCCGGGTTATATTCGCCGCTTGATGTGGGCCGATGGCACGCCGCTTGAACGTGGATGGCAGCCAACGATTCTGCATGAGCCGCACCCGGTCAACCGCCGTGACCGCGTGCATAGAGTGGAGGTGCAGCAATGACGTACAGCGAGCAATCCACACAGTTGGCCCTTGATGCCTCTGTTGCGGTGTTGGTCCTAAGCAACCCGGAGTGCAATGACGTTGAGTTTTTGATGTTGAAGCCCAAGCGCATGGGAGAGTGCGAGCTGGCGGAGTTGAAGGACCGTTGGCCGGGCCGTGGCTTGCGGTCAGTTGGCACCATCGGGCTTGTGGGCACGTCACCGCGTTGGGCCTTGAAAGAGCCGTTGACATTCGAGCAAATCTCCGTGCTTGCGGATGCCTTCCTTGCTTACCTTCATGTGCTCTTCTGTGACGCGCTCGCAGGACAACAAGAGTCTGCGGAGGTTGCCGAGTTGGAGCGCCTCCACACGCTTGTGGACGCACGCACGGAGGCGTGACGCCCAAAGTCTCTGCCCGATGAAAAAGCACCGGGCCATGCACGATAGCGGGCACAGTACGTGACCTGGAGGCGTGCGAGCTGTGGCAGTGAACGCGGCAAGGGGAGTTGCCGCCGTCAACCCCGTGGGACATAAGCAATCTTGCGGGCCGCAAGAGCCGCACCAAATCAGAGGGTGCGTGTGACTTCGGATGCAGGACCGGGTACGCCCGGAAAAATTCACATCCGAAAGGTTAACTATGACAAGCATTTTCGAGCTGAAGAAACAACAGGCAGAGGCGCTCCACGCGGCTGAAGCCATCCTCAATGCATCCGGGGATCGCGGCATGAGTGAATCCGAAACGGAGCAGTACAACAATCACATGAATCGGTTCCGGGACTTTGGTGCATCTGTTCGGGCACATGAAGAGCAGAACAGCATCCGTTCCCTAATAGGCGCGAACGGCACTCCCAAGTGGCTGCATGACCCGGATGCTACACCCGCTGCAAACCGCAACCAGAAACCGATGTCTGTTGAATACGCCGAGTCATTCCTTTCTTTCGTTCGTTCTGGCGGCAAGCACGCTACCAGCGCATTGAGCGAAGGCTTTGACTCGCTGTTTGGCGGCTTCGCTTTGCCCGCACTGCCGGGCCTCTCAGCCGCAGCATATGAAGGCAGCAATAGCAGCGGCGGATTTGCCGTGTCGGTTCCCACGGAGCAGAATATCGTTTCGCTTGGAATCCCCGACATCGGGGTGAGAAGCATTGCCAGCGTCATCGCGACTCAGAACGATGTCAAAATTCCACGCGGCACTGCCTTCCCAACTGCGGCAGTCAAGGCGGAAGGCGATGGCACCGGAACGAACGTCTTCACAACCAGCAACTCCACCTTTGACCAATTCTTGCTTTCCGCGTTCATGTTGGGCGTGGCAAACCCCGTGAGTTGGGAGCTGATGCAAGATGTCAAGACCTTCCAGCAGTTCGCGATCACGGACCTCATCCGTTCTGTGAACATCCTGGAGGAAAGCTACTTTGTCACCGGCACCGGCAACGGGCAGCCTCAAGGTTTGGTGGGCAACGTAGGAACGGGCACCGGCACTGCCACTGCTGTTGAAAGCACCGGAGCGTACTTGCTCCAGTCAACTTCCGATGTTATTGGCTCGCTGAAGTCCGTTTATCACCCCACTGCCGGATGGCTGATGAATCGCAAGACCGGAGCGGCCATCAGAAAGGCGCAGACTCAGGCCAATTTGTTTTCTCCCATCTGGACTCGGGAGAATGGCCGGGATTTGCTCCATGGCTACCCGGTGACGTTCTCACAGAACATGCCGGACCTGCCGTCTGCAACCACCACGGGCGTGACACCAATTCACTTCGGGTCATTCTCGGATGGCTACGTCATCGGTGACCGTGGCGGCAGTGGCGTGTTCGTGAAAATCCTTGACCAGCCCAAGGCACTGGAGGGCTTGACCGTCCTGCTTTGCTATAGAAGGGTGGACGGTCGCGTCCGGCGCTCGGAAGCCGTGCAAGCCGTCTCTATCAGCCACAGCTAACCCGCCGTCAGTCGGCATCACTGACGTTTGAGCGAAACGGCCCACGTGCAACATGGGGAGCGTGGGCCGAACATTAGGCGCGGACCTTTTTCCGGGAGTCAGCCCGGTTACCTGCTGACCGCGCCGGGCGTTTGGATTGCGCCTCGCAAGCAGGGCTGACATAGGGACAATCCGGCTCTCAACCAAGAGCCGGAAAGTCCCGACATATTCAAGGTTGCGGAGAAAATCCGCGCACACCTCCGTCAACCGTGTGCGGTCCTCCGTTAGCCCGGCTTTGGTGTGGGGAGTACATCAGGGCCGGGCATATTTTCGAGGTGAGTTATGCAAAAGCAAAAAGCAATTCGGATTCTGTTGCCGCCCACGCTGTGCGCGGAGCTGTGCGAAGTATCGGCGGCAATGAATGAGCCGGGGATGCACCCGAAGACTGAGGCGCTATGACCTTCCTGGAGATTGCTCTCGATTGCCTACGGCGCGGTTGGTACGTCTTCCCATGTGTGCCCAAGTCTAAAGAGCCTCTTGGCGGCCTTGTCCGGCGCGGCTACCTGGACGCGAGCAATGATGAGGGCACCATCCGGCGTTGGTGGACGGCCAAGCCGGACGCCAATGTTGCGATTGCTTGCGGAGCGTCCAATTTGACGGTCCCGGACTGTGACCACGGCTGTGCATCGGAGGCGGAGGTACTTGCTTGGTTGGAGCGAGCGCGGGAAAAGCTGCCGGTGACATACGCAGTGCTGACGGGCCGCCGCGAGATGAAAGACGGCAGCGGCAAACCGGAGTACGGCGTCCAGCTCTACTACTCAACGGCCATCCCCGGCAGCGGGCATTTTGACGTTGAGGGCGGCAGTGGAGACGTGCAAAGCATCGGTGACTACGTGATGGCTGCCGGGAGTATTCACCCGGACAGTGGTGAGGCATACCGCGTGCTGATTGACGCGCCCGTTGCGCCGTTGCCGGAGTGGGTAAGACAGTTAGCGCCACAGAGACGCGCACAGGCTGAGACGATCACCGTCGATGACGCCACAGCGGACGCCTGGAAAACGTGGTTGCTCGAATACGCGGCCCATTACCAAATCGAGTTGCGGGACTTTGAGAAGCGAGCGCCAAACGGTTGGTGGTTGGGAATCAAGTGCCCGTGGGAACACCACAGCGGTGACGGCGCTGAGAGCAGCACGGCGCTTGGCATCCTGGACGGCAAGATTGCGTTTAAGTGCTCGCACGGCACGTGCGAAGCGGCCAAACGTGACACCGCTGTTTTCAAAGCTGAGATGCTTCGCGTGCGCGGAGACTACGTGCCAGAGCCGGGCGAGGACCCGGTTGTGTTGCTCGGGAAGCCAAGAGAAAAACCCGTCATCAGCGATTGGCGGGAATTGTTCCACACCAAAGATGAAGTCCTGAATTGCCCGCCTCCCACGTTTCTGATTGACCAATTCCTCCAGCGTCAAGCCATCTGCGCGATTGCCGCGCCCGTGGGACAACGGAAGAGCATCATTGCTTTGAACGTGGCACGGTCACTCACCACAAAAGAGCCGTTGTTTGGCGTCCTCCCGGTGCTGAATCAACCAAGCCGCGTGCTGTACCTCTGCCCCGAGATGGGTCTTGTGTCGCTCTCAGAGCGTGTGCGCAAGATCGGCGTGGGCGATTGCATCGGAGACACGCTCTTTGTGCGATCGATGAACCTTGGCAACTTGGATCTGATTGACATTCCCGATGCTGCCCTGGACGGCTCCGTTCTGATTGTGGACACGGCCATCCGGTTTATGAGCGGAGATGAGAATAGTGCCAAGGACACAAAGGGATTCAGTGACATTCTCTTCAACCTTCAGCGGAGGCAAGGTCGGGACGGCGCAATCGTTGTGCTGTACCACAGCCCGAAGGCAACCAAGGACGCATCGGAGCTGACGCTTGAAAACTGTATGCGCGGCAGCGGTGAATTGGGCGCGGCCATCACGGATGCACACGGCACCCGGTTGCAAGACGCATCGGACGGTTGGACCTCTGAGAGCTACATTCGGCACATCAAGGTCCGGGATTATCCCGGCCTGGAGGACTTCAACGTGCGCTGTGAGCGGGAGACGGGCGTCTTGGTCAAAACCGGGGATGCGGGCGTCAAGGCAGTGCTCTCCGTCAACAGAGGCGGGTACAAATCGAACCTGGACGGAAGGGATGACGCGGCCAAGGCACTTATCAAAGCCAACGACACGATGACCGTCAAGGCGCTCATAAAGCTGTTGGCCGATAATGGCATTGAGCGCGGGAAAACGTGGGTATCAGACACGCGCTCTGAGATTCGGGGATGCGGAGCCAAGCACACCGAATGACCGCCGCCGTATAGGAAACACACAGCGGCGGTCACTCCGTTCTTATCATCCACACCACCGTCAGTGGAATTTCATTTCATTCCACTCCACTGATGGACGGTGAGGATTTGTGGCGCTCGCACGCCGGTCAGATTCAGGCAGACGGGGTAACGATTGGACGTGACAATGCAGGCCGCGTGGTTTTCGCACTACTACCGGATCGACCTCAAAGAAACGCCAGAACGGTATTACGGCCAATCGCTTGTCAAAGTGTCGGCTTTTTCACCTTTGCAGCTCAGACGCGAAGTAGAAAAATTCGGGTACTACTTTCGACGCGAGTTTGATTACGCGATTCAGTTTGAAGCAAGCGAAATGGGACCGTATTCCGCATACATCTTTTCGAGTCATGAAGGGTTCTTGTGGGTGGGTGCCTGTTGCTTTCGCAAGTGCATTTTCCCCGACCTGGACGGCATGGAGTTGGATTCGTTGCAGTGGGCTTGGCTGCATCCCTACTTTCGGAATCGAGGCATTCTGAGAAGCCACTGGACGGCGCTCAAAGCGGAGCACGGGGACTTCTTTCTTGAGCACCCACTGTCACCGGCAATGCGGTCATTCTTTCTGAAGTACGCCAAGGACTCCGCTTGGTATCAGGCGATAGAAAGCGGCAAGCCCAATTGGGATGAGATAAAGGCACGGCTCCAGAGCGAGAAGACAACTCCAAAAGAATCAATAGGGCAGGGGGTGGGTCAAATCTTGCAGAGGTGACCTCAACAGCCCTCCGCCGCAGACAAATTTACACAAACGAACAATTCCGAAAAATGCGGTAAAAAGTACACATTTGTGTCTATTTTGACACACATCTGCGCATCCAGTTAGCGCGTCCCGAGAAGATGACTCTTCCCCACGAATCTGGAGGCATTGAACGCCTGGAAGGGCCCCGCACTATGTGATCGGAGCGGCCCCGAGGTCCGTCCGCATTTTCCGGTCCGCTGCATCGGCCTTATCTTTGTCCATGACCCGGAGCACCGCGAAAGCTGATTGCGCAGCTTCAAATGCTTTCTGTGCGTCCTGCTTTGTGTATTCCACGTTTCCCCAATGCATAATCCGGTTTCGCCTCTTGAATAGTTCGGCGTTAATGTGGGCCGTCTTCATTTCGATGACAGGCACAGCCAACGCCGTTCCGCTCCGCGCAGCTAAATCGTCCACATAACTGTCGAAGGATTTGCCCGTCAAGTACCCCGACACAAAATTGGCGGACTTTGCAAATCCGCCCGGCCTAACCCCATTGAAGTAGTCTCCCTCCCACGCTTCGCGGTCCGCGTCCGTCGCGGTTCCGTAGCCGTGCTCAATTTCTCTCCACTTCAAGTAAACGCGCGTGAGTGCGGTTTCTACTGCCATCGCACCGCAAATGATGGGCATCGTGAAGTCTCCACTCTGCAATTCCGCTTGGCTCCGGTAGAGAAGTCGTTCCCCGACAACACTAATTGTCAGAGGGTCGAAAACGTGAATTGTTGCTCCGCATGTGCATGTTGCGGGTGGGAAGGTGAGCTGTCCGTAGCCGAGGGCGCTAAAATCGCGTCCGCAAACGGAGCACGAAATTGGAACGGTGAATTTCATAGTTGACCTCGATGCAAGAATGTTACTGGAGCGGCTTTACTGCCGAGATGACCCACACAGATAAACAACGGCCCGCATTTCTCGGCGGCTATGTCTTCGCTCGCAGCGCGGAGAGATCGGCGGACAGATTCCTCATGAAATGGGGTTCCCCAACATCTTTCAAGCCGCTGGAATCGTAATGATGCGCATAGGAACGGAGTGTGACGTAGCTCAGGAGGATAAAGTTCGTTTCGTTCGTAGGTCGGCTGTTCCAATATCGTGGAAACATGGCCGACGTATCAATGACACGCCTAGCGTATCGAGTCTCTCCCTGTTCAATGAGAATCTCAGCGACGCTGAGCATTGCCCAAGGGTTCAAACCGCTTGCCCACGCCTTTAGGTTTGTGGACGCAAGAACCCTCCACGGTTCACCCTCTGGGTTCTCGATTGCTTCCAAGCGTAGCGCGCAATCCGTCATGCTGCGTTCGATGATTGCCCAATAGTCGGGATGGTAGGACAAAGACTCGCCACCCTGTCTCCGAGCATCAGCGAGCGACCCTTCCTGAAAACTCTTCAGTATTTCGTCTAGGTACTGCTCTTCCGTGACGGACATTGACGGATGCCCATTCACCCAACCCGGCAATGAGAACTGCTTAACAAGAAGCTGCGTCAACTCAAATCCCGACTGGACGTATTGCTTTGGATCACCGCCGAACACAGATTCCAGGATTCCAGACATTTTCTCCCCCTTTGGCGAACTGTCGCTTAGACAGGGCGGCTCACTTGCCATCTAGACCAGTTGCGCTTCCAATTGCTCGGCAAGGTCCGGGCGATTTTCGGTAACAAATGCCCGCACTATTGATAACAACCTTTGTTCTTGATCTGCCAACTTAAGAGGTTCCCATTTGCCCCAGGGGACGTTCGTGTTCCCGAAAAGCTCGGCTATGCGGGGGTCAGGTGGTGTCTCGTATGAGCGAATCCACAACTGCTCTACAAGGTCTGAATAAGTGCCTCCATAAGCCACGCCGATGTTCAACGCAATGCCAAGCGCGTGAAAAGCCTCTTCCGGGTCCATCTCCCAACTCTTAAAAAGGCCATCAATTTGAGATTGACTTTGGCCCGCATCTCTCCATACTTTCTCAATCCGAGATTCTTCCTGTTTCATGGCGAGTTGATAGAAGCTGGTCGCCTCTCCAACGGAGGTCAAATGTTCTTTAGCAACTTGATTCATCGCCATAGCAAGCTCTTGCTCCATACCTGGCTCGCTAAAAAACTGGACGAACCACGGGAAATTTCTTCGGAACGCGTGACCGAGAACGGCACCAATTTCAAACACCATCTGGTAGCAACCGAGAAAGCGTTGAATAGGGACCTTTGGCTTCGAAGAAACTTTCTTTTGTATCGCAGGTGCGAGCACCATTTGAACAAGGGCAGCGGGCAGATAGCTCATTGGCTTCGGTTCCAATTTGTGATTTTGAATCGAGAGCAGTTTACACCTTAATTCTTGTGTTCTCGGATTGCGGTGAAACAGATTGCAGCTAACGACTGAGAAGGCTCACTCGCTCATGGACAGCCGATAGGTCCGCCGTCACAAGGTTGGCGTAGCGCCGCGTCATCTCAAGCGAGCTATGGCCCAAGACCTTTTGGAGATGGAACACGCTGCCGCCGCGCCTCAGATAAAACACCGCGAACGAATGCCGGAAACTGTGGAGCGTTCTTGCGGGCGGTGCGAATCCCAGATGCTCACACAGTAGCTTGATGCTGCGCAGAGCCGTCATACGGCGCACAGGCACGCCCTCTTGCGTGGTGAAGAGCAGCGAGTCCGGCTTGAGATGGAAGTCCGCGACGAAACGGTGTACGGCCTTGCGCAGAGCAAACGAGATGGGGATGACGCGCTGTTTCCTTCCCTTCCCGCTGAGGGCAATGAGCAAGTTGTCCAGGTCAACATCGGAGACGTGCGTTGTGAGCGCCTCAGTGATGCGGCAGCCTGTGTCTAACAGCAACAGCGAGAGCAAGTGCAAGCGCCGGTCATGGAAGTCCTTGGGCTTTGGCTTCCAACTCACAATCGCGTGGACTTGATTTTCCGTGAAGGTGGGCAGTATGCTTTCCGGCTCTTTCAGTTGGCGGATTCGTGGATGGGCGCATCCGGCTCCGCATTTGTGCTCGGTGCCGCTGCTCCAATGGAGGTAAGCGTTGATGGCCCGGATTGCAGCATTGCATCCGGTTTCCTTTAAGCCCGCCTCTCTCATTCGGAGCACCACGTCCTTGAGGTCCGGTTGCGTGGGCGTCTCCGAAGGCAGCCATTTGAATGCGTGTGAGTACCAAGAGACGGTGTTGTCCGATACGTTATGCAGGAAGCGTCTCTCGCGGATAAAATCATCGAAACGGTTCATGTGTTCGCCCTCCTAGGCGTGTTCCCTTTGTGGAGAGCAAATTCACGCAAACCGATGATTCTAATGGAGAGATGGCCGAGTGGCTGAAGGCGCACGCTTGGAAAGCGTGTTTAGGGGAAACTCTAACCTGGGTTCGAATCCCAGTCTCTCCGCCAGGCCCCGAAGAAAGGCGACCCCGGATGAAGAGGTATCTGGCATCTGTGTGCGTTGCGATCACGGTTTTCTATGTGTGTAACGGGCTGCAAGCGCAACAGGCACCTCTCATGACAATGGGAATTACGCTCCCGCTCATCAATCAGCCTGCATCTGTTCAAGTCGTCGTGAGTAACCCCGAGTTTTCGCCCGTGCCTACAGGAGCCGTGACAATCGATTTTGGTGATGGCGATTCCACAGGACCGGTAGCACTTACGAATATGCTGGTTAGCGTCACCCATACTTACACCGCTCCGGGCGAGTTCGCGATCACAGCAAATTACAGTGGCGATGAATTTCACACCTGAAAGCAAGACCCTAACAACAATTAGCGTCCTTTCGGCACCGACTTACGCATTGAATACCTTCGGTGATTCGTTGACGGGTGGTTTACCGTCAAACTGGCCAGGACTATTAACAAACGCGCTGGGCTGGTCATTTTCCCTTCGATCTTGTGGAGGATGCACAACCAACGATGAGGCGCCTGTCATCTACGACACCGTCGTGACCGGTGACTCTGCCAGCACATGGCTCTTGGGACAAAACGACGCCCCTTCCACCACAGCCGCATTTGATCAGTTCAGCCACGCAACGCGTGCGCAAAACGCGTGGCTTGCGATTCCCGAGGGTTCCGCGAAGCTACGTGCACAAAGCCAACCGGTGACACAAGGTGGTACATGGACACCTAGCGATATATATTCGACCACGGGATTACGAACTGTGCAAGCCGGCTCTACGCTGACTGCCACCGTCTCTGGCAGCACGATCTATGTCGGGCTGACTTCGCTAACGTCGTCGGACTATACGGTTGACGTGCTGATTGACGGGGTCGATCAAGGAACCGTGGCACCCGTCTCGGCCCATGTGGGCGAAAATCAGGCGGCTGAATCTTATGGTCTTCGTTATGTGGTTGGTGGGGCGAGAACTGCTACGCATACGGTGCAGATTATTTGTATCGAACCGGACTCAAGCGGCTGCTATGTGGATTGGATTGGTAGTAATGGCCTTGCCTCGGTACCGAATCTTCCTCCTTATGTTTGGACTGGCGTCAGCTATCGCACGGAGCAGCCCGATCCTCAGGATAACGTCGATGCGCGATCTGGAATCGTGCGGACTATTGAAAGCCAGCTTGAGTCTGACGGATTAGCAATACGGTTGGCGGACATCGAATCCGTATTCAGTGGTCCTGCGCTGCCGCAATGCGTTTCTGACGGAGTGCATCCAAGCGACTGCGGCAATCAAATCGAGGAAACGGTTTGGCTCTCAGCCATGAGCTTTCTTGCGACCGAGGCGCAACGCATCGACCTCGACGCTTCCACTTCCGCAGTGGTGAGGACGCCACTGACCCTTGATGAGGCGGTTGCCACCTCGGGACTCCCGGTAAACTATTCGGTACTTTCAGGTCCCGGAGTAATCAACAATGGCATGTTGACAGCCCAGCAAGCTGGGACGATAGCCATCGAGGCCGATCAGTCTGGCAATGCAACTGTGCTACCAGCGGAGCCAGTGCAATTCTCAGTTACGGCACAACTGCCGACCGCCGTCACGCTCTCAAGCTCAGAAAGCACCGTCTACGAGGGCGTTACTTTCACACTCACAGCGTCGGTGACTGCGAATGGAACTCCGGTGACCACCGGAAATGTGACGTTTTATGACGGGGCAGTGTGCTTGAAACTGGCACGTTCAACAGCAGCGGTATAGCTACGCTCACTACTGCATTTTCTGCCGTAGGAACTCACTACATTACCGCAAGCTTCACAGGAAATACCACTATGCTCGGCTCGACTTCAGCATCTCTAGTTGAGACGATTATGCCGTTGCCACCGGACTTTGCGATTGTCATCTCCCCCACAGCCTTGACGGTGAAAAGTGGACAGAGCGGGGTTGCATCGCTGACACTGACACCGCTGAACGGATTCAACTCTACGGTTAGCCTGAGTTGCTTCAACCTGCCGGTTGGAACATCCTGCGCGTTCTCATCGCCCTCCGTACAGAGCGATGGTACTTGGGTCTATATGGTAACGGTTAGTACAACCGAAACCAGCGCATCTCAGCACCGTCTCGCCACCTTGGCAAAATGCTTTATGCTTTCGCACCGTTTGGCTTGCTTTGTCTCATCGGTGTTCGCCGTCGATTCCAACGGTTCTCGCATCTGGTACTACTCGTGCTGACTTTCCTGATTGTTTTGGGTGGAATTAACGGATGCGTGGCTAATATAAATAAGCCCCCAGAAACCGATGCCACAATGATCGATGCACAGACAGCAAGCGGTCTTCAACACACCGCCGAGCTAATGGTCACCGTTGACTGAGACCTTATGAGCAAGAGCCGCCGCCCGGGCATCGTCGGGTCATCTTTTAGCTTGCCGTTCTTGTTGAGCGCCACGACGCTATCCCTCGCCTTCGCAGCTCCATACCTTACTGGCGCCAAGGGTACGGTTCATTTTGGATTCCGCTCTGCCGCTCATGCTCGGTTTTTCGAGCTGGATTCGAGCTATCTGTATTTTTCTTAAGGTTTTAGCGGCAAATTCAGAATCCCAGTCTCTGGGCCATGAATCATTGCAGAAGTTCCCAGAGACACCCCCTGCGTCACACGGGTCCCCGTTCAGGACTTAGAATGCGGATTGGCCGCAAAGCCGCGGATCAGGCCAAATTTCAACCTCTCTTGTGCGTTCTGTCGCGCTTACATTATGATTACGTGAGTCGCAATTATTACGACAGTCGAACAAAATCCTAGATGATAAGAAAGATTGCACTTAGGTTCGTAAGGGCTTCGTAATCTGTACGGTTTGAAGGCGGGGCCAGAGTTTCGTCCGACGTGAAGAAATGGATTTGCTTCAGGGCAAGGCGGATGGCGAGGAGGTCGCTCATTCGGGTGTAGAGCTGGTCAGGGGTATGGGTCAGGAAAGGTGATCGGGAGGAAATGTATGCGGCCGGAACAATGGGAAACATTCAAGAGAGCGGCGCGGCGCGAAAAGATGGACAAGATCCCGATGGCGCTGATCATCGATAGTCCGTGGATCCCCGGATACCTTGGAATCAAACACCTGGACTATTTTCTGGATCCCGAGCTCTGGTTTCAGTCGAATCTGAAGATTATGCGCGAATTCCCTGACATCATCTTCATTCCCTCGTGGTGGATGGAGTACGGGATGGCGGCAGAGCCCTCGGTACTGGGGGCAAAGATCAAGTTCTGGCAGGACAACACACCCAGCGAATACCACACGCTTTA
>Ga0187860_1001671_pt1 | contig 19323 bp, 14 predicted proteins | sample June2016WEW_10_4_FD_132981 | JGI IMG/M metagenome (GOLD analysis project Ga0187860, IMG submission 132981) | Peatland microbial communities from SPRUCE experiment site at the Marcell Experimental Forest, Minnesota, USA - June2016WEW_10_40 | ecosystem: Environmental > Terrestrial > Soil >...
CCGGCTCGCCAGCGAGAACGGCAGCGCCACACCGACGAGGAACGAGAACGACGGCTGAATCAGGTCGTGGAGCGAGCAGCCAATCCACTCCGCGTGGGTTTGGTGGTGAGCGAGGAATTGCCAGAGCGCGCTGTCCGGCCTGGCCCTGGCCACGTGCGAAAGTTCGAGCGCCTCGGCCATCATCAGGAACATCACCAGCCCGCGGTAGGCATCGAGCGAGGTGAGGCGGCCGGAGGCCACGGCGGCCACAGGCGCCGGGGCCGCGGACGGCGCGGGCGGCTTCTGCTGTTCCAATGTCGGCGTAGTCATTGCGCTGGTGATAAGAATTACCAGCTAACCCCGAAATGCGAAACCCTATTCGGCGAGCCGGGTGCAAGACCCCGGAGGTTCAGGATGTTCCACACCGGCTCCCCCCAAGAGCCCTCCTCCCACCGGGGTGCGCACGTCCTCGGGCGCAGCGAGGTCTGCAAGCGGCGTGGTCCCGGAACTTTCCAGTGTGTTGGACAAGTCGGAGCCTGCTGCGCCCGAGGACGGGCGCACCCCAGCCCAGTCGCCCTCGGTGGCACCCGCGCACCCGGCCTCAACCTCTACCCAATTCCGTCCTTGACGAGAATCCGCGCCCCGGCTTTCATAATCTCATGCCAGGCAAAACGTTTCGAGAATGGGCAGTAGATAAATGGCGAGAGGGGATAGCATCGCTGTTGGTGGCAGCAGCTATAGCCCTTCTCGCCAAGTTCGGTGACAAGGTATTTGACTCAGTGACAAGCGCACTTGGTAAAAAGCTATTGCTAGAGTTGCTATTCGTATTGTTCGTTTCATGCGCTTGGCTTGGTTGGCTGGTTTACCGACACAGGAAGGAGGAACCGGAAGCAGTGAGAGTCTGCTCGGGCGTGGAATTCCGGCGAAGCAAGACTACTGGATGGCAATGGTGTCCATTTTGCCCCAAGTGCCACACAATTATTCATCCCCAGCCGTATGAACATCCCGGATTTGGGTGTTCGGCGGGTTGTGGTTGGCGTTCGCCAATTTCGGCAGACGAGATTTGGAAGATTATCGCTGATGCAGATTGAATCCATGCCGCCTAACAACTGCGCTCAAGCGCTGCCCTGGGCTTTCCGCTAGACGGCGCTGCGCCCGATTTATCAAATGCCATCAGAACCGAAAGGGCCGGAAGAGCAACACAGAGGAATCTGGCGATTTCCTCCAGCACGATTGTTTCTGTTGGTTTGTCTGTGGGCTGACAAGCATAAAAGTCTGACTCTAACAAAAATAGTCGCCACAGTAGTCGGGGGTCTGATTTTGGCGGCCATTCTTGCAGTGATCGCCCTCGCGTGGAAACAAATCGTTTCCTGGATTCCGTTTCTGGGCAGCATTCTTGCCGCGCTGCAAACGGAGGCCCTCCTAGAGCTATGGAGGCTCTTGGTATGTATTGCCGTTCCATTGGGTGGGGTGTTGGTTTACGTTTGGCTTCGTCTTCGCCGACCTATAATCCATTCGGCACAATATGGAGCAAATCCGCGCTTCAATGATGTTCGACGCAAAGTCGAAAAAGAGGTTCGGCGCGGGCGACGCAGGATACCGGCAGAGAATTTATTTTTTGGTGAGGGCGATCCTCAGTACGACCCGTGCCGGGATGTTCTCAAGAGTTTGACGATCGATTATTGTATACGGGGCCATCGGGAAATTAAAACCGTTCAAGAACACGGATTCATTGACCTAGATTGAACCGCCGTCTAATCGGGTCGCGGCAGGATTGCCCTCCCGGCTCCCACATCACCTGACCTACGGGTCCGCATCAGGCGGTTCCATATCGGCATCACACAGTATGGACCTGACCACCGCATTGACCCGGCGGACATTCCTCAGGCTAGGCGCCAGCGCTGCTGCGGCGAGTCTCACCGGCTGCTCCCTTCCCGGGGATCGCACCACGACCGGGGCAGCGGCGAAGTCCGGCCCAGTCCCTTTGTCGGGTGCCGAAGCCTTCAACTACATCGTGGGCACGCAAACCATCGGCGCGACTTACCAGTTTACGGAAGAGAGCGTGCTGGTGGAGACCGCCCGGGCCATCCTCGACATGGGTTCCAACCTGCTCAAGTTCACGATGGGCCGGGATTACCAGCGCATGATGATCAAGCCGTCCAAGGCCGCTTACCCGGAGACCATGCAGTATCTCCTCAACCAGGGCAGCGACGCCCGGAACACGCCCCGCGTCAAATTCCCCGGCGCCTCGGTCGAAGCCCCGCCGGCCAATCCCGCCGTTCAGACCTTGACCGATCTTGCCCGAATCGAGCCTGCCTACCGCAAGGTCTTGGCGATGCCCTTTGCCTATTACGTGATCTGGACCTACGCCTTCACGCCGCGTTGGTGGCTCAAGGGGTTTTCTGCCGAGGACCAAGACAAGGAATACCGCGAGATTTACGCCTTCGTCGCCCACCTGCTCAAGACTTACAACGGCACGGGCAAGACCTTCTTCCTCGGCCACTGGGAAGGCGATTGGCACTTGCGCCCGGACTTGAACACGCAAACGGATGCCGGCGTGACGCCGGAGTCCATTCAGGGCATGATTGACTGGCTCAACACCCGGCAGCGGGCCGTGGATGACGCCAAACGCCGCACGCCTCACCACGGCGTGCAGGTCTATCACTATGCCGAAGTCAACCACGTCTCGGCGGTGATGGCGGGCCGGCCCAGCGTCACCAACCGGGTCCTGCCCCGGACCAACGTTGATTTCGTCTCCTACTCCGCCTACGACTCGCTGGATGACATCCCGAACAAGATTCCCCGCGCGCTGGACTACATCGAATCAAAGCTCCCGCCCAAAGCCGGCATTGCGGGCAAGCGCGTTTTCATCGGCGAGTATGGTTTCGCGGCCCGCACTTGCCCAGAGCCGGAGCGGGACCGCCGCTCGCGTCAGGTCATGCGCATCGGTTTGGAATGGGGCTGCCCGTTTGTCCTCTGCTGGCAGATGTATAACAATGAATTCAGCAACGGCGTTGAGAACGGCTATTGGCTGATTGACAACCACGGCGTCAAACAGCCGCTGTGGCATACGCTCGCGGACTTCTACCGTGAAGCCCGGCGTTACGTAGCCGACTGCCAACGCCGCACCGGCCGGCTCCCGGCGGAAGCGGAGTTCCGCCGCTTCGCCATCACTTTGCTTGGCTGAAAAACACGATAATGAAAAGCCCGATGCACAAACTCAGCTAGGCTTCCGCTTGCCCGCTTTGCTTTCGGATCGCTCTCAAGGCGCGGTAGCCCACCAGTCTCCGGCGCTGCTCGTCCCACAGACGAAACGTGAACGACTTGAAGCTGGAGAACAAAGTCACCGGCTTGACCGTCTGGAACAGCGGCTCCGCCCGATGACACTTCTCCAGGTGGTAGTTCGGAATCCGCGGACTCAGGTGGTGGATGTGGTGAAACCCGATGTTGCCTGAAAACCACTGCAGCACCTTGGGCAGCTTGTAAAATGAACTGCCTTGCAACGCCGCCAGGCTGTAATCCCACTTCGCCTTGCGCTCCCAATACACCCCCTCGAACTGATGCTGCACATAAAACAACCATACTCCCGCCGATCCGGCCACCAACAGCACGAGCAATTGCAGCAGCAAATAAGCCTTGAGGCCGAACAGCCAAATCAGGCCGCCGGCCAGCGCCACCAAGGCCAGATTTGTCCACCACACCGAGTGCCGCTCCCGCCGCCCGGCCTTGCTGGAAGGAAATCGCAGGTGGATCAAGAACAGGTACAAAGGAGCCAGACCGAACAGAATGACGGGGTTGCGTGCCAGCCGATACGCGAAGCGTTTCCAGCGCGAGGCCTCCAGGTATTCCTGCACCGTTAACGTCCACACGTCGCCCATGCCGCGCCGGTCCAGATCCCCCGAACTCGCATGGTGAACGGCGTGTTCCCACCGCCAATGGTAATAGGGCGTGAACGTCAGCACGCCGGTGATGAAGCCGAGCGCATCGTTGGCCTTTGTGGATGAAAAGAAGGAACCATGCCCGCAATCATGGAAGATGATGAACACCCGGACCAGGAACCCTCCCGCCAGCGCCGCCAGCGGCACCGCCAGCCACCAGGACACCCTCAGGCTGAAGTACATCAGGCACCACAGCGCCGCATAAGGCGCCAGCGTATTGACGACCTGCCACATGGCCGCCCACCACACGGGCTTTTGGTACTTGGCCACGATGTCATTCCACGCGGGCCAACTGGATGGTTGTTCAGATTTGGGCAAAGCCGGATTGCGGACCATACACGATAATTTCTTTCTGTTAGACGGACTGTTGTTTCGGACCGTTCCCGACCATCGGGTTTCAAATCATCAAGGAACGGAGTCCAGTGAAGATTTACCAAGTCTTGAAAGCTCGACAGGCTATCACTTACACCACAACCTGCCACCGATTGCGCCGAACGCAAGGTTTGTAATACCCCGCATAAGAAATGTGCAAACCAGCGGAAGCACCTCACCTTTTCTGCACCCCATTGAGCTTGCGGGCATTGCTCCCTCGACGCGCGACTCTTTATTTTGCGCCAACAGGACTGGACCGCTCAGCGAAGCGAAAGTGCCGGCGCGCCTGTTTGAGCGTGCCTTCGCAGCCCGCTCCCCGTATCGTCCACGCCCTTGTATGAGACAGTGCCAGGCAATCATTTTCGACATGGACGGTGTCATCGTGGACAGCGAACCACGCCACGAGCGCGCGTTCCTTGAGGTCGTGCGTGAAATCGGTTACGGCGACAAACTCGATATGCGCTTTGCCGACTACATTGGCCGGTCCGACCAGGAACTCTGGGTGGACTTTGTGGCCAAACACAAGCCGCCGCAGCCGCTGGCGGAGTTGGTCGCCCGGAAACGGCAGCGCATGATGGAAATCATACGGCGCGAGCAACCGGTGTTTGATGGCCTTCCGGGGCTGGTGGAGAAACTGGCGGCTCATTATGCGTTGGCGCTGGCCTCGGGTTCGGAACGCCCGGTCGTTGAAGAAGTCCTCAAGCTCAAAGGTCTGGGCCGCTTTTTCTCGGCCGTCGTCAGCGGTTCGGAGATCCAACACGGCAAGCCTGCGCCGGATATTTTCCTGCGTACGGCGGAACTGCTCAAGGTTGCCCCCGGGGATTGTTGCGTGGTTGAGGATTCCAAGCCCGGGGTCGCGGCGAGCCTCGCCGCCGGCATGCAGGTGATTGCCATCACCAACACCCATCCCGCCGAAGAGCTGCGGCACGCCACGCGGGTCGTGCGGACCTACGAGGAAATTGAGCGGCTGCTGCTGGAACGGCGCTGAGCGGGTGAGCGATCCTGCGGCAGGACCCGTGACGGCCAGAGGCGCATCTCGACACTGCCACCAAGGAGTGAGAACGCCCAACGGTGACGGACCGCGAGCCGTCCCCGGCTCGCAGCAGCCACCAATGCGAGACGGCGATCGAACCTCTGGCCCGTTCGCTGCACGGTCGAACGCGCTGCGAGCCGGGGACGGCTCGCGGTCCGGGGGCAGTGTCAGGATGCGCTTGGGCGAAGGTGTCGGACTTCATTGACGGGGACGATGCCAGGGGTAAATTAGTGCCGGGATGAAGAGGCTAATGCTTGTTTTAATCGGCCGCTGGCTCCTGTGCCTGGGGATGTGGGCGCCGTCCGCCGGCGGCGCCCCCCCGCCTGACAGCCTCAACGAACAATTGCTTTCCGAACAGAAGCACTTCGTCGAGTGCCTGAGTTGTGTTTACAGCCCCGCATGGTGGTTGAGCTATAACGACTCCCTCTATTTCCAGCCCCGGAACCAGGCTCAGGTGAAGCAGTTGGAAGCGATGAAAGCCGCCAGATCAAGGTATCTGGCTCTGACCAACCAGGAAACGCGGCATGCCCTCGCCGCCAGGCTGATGGCAGAGAGCGGTGTCGGTGAGAGCTGGCAGAGGAAGCTCTTGCTGCCGTTTTCAGCCACTAACCAAAACCTGACGCCCACACTGGATAAGCCCGTACGCGTAATTCCCAAGTACAAAATACTCCAGTCCCTTGGCGGGGGGGACGCGCTGATTCAGGATGATGCGTCCATTTGCTTCGTGATGAACTTTGGCCGCGGGGCCGATGATGCCTCGTGCACGAATGCCTTGTTGATCAAAGAAGGAGTGAAGACTTACTCGGCAGGCGGAGGGTTCAAGACCGTTGACGCCTTCGCAAATGTCGCGCTCACCAAAGAAGAGACGGCGGTGCTGAATCGCGTTGCGGCTGCCTTTCAGAAAGAGGCCGTCGCCCTCGGGCAGGAGATCGCCACCTCGAAGGCCAGGCAGGAATTTGAGGAGTACCAGGCCCGGGCAACCGACAGCAGCCCGTACCTGGAATACCTGCTGGCCAAGGCTTATCTGGAAGGAAAAGGCACGGAGAAAGACGAACGGCTGGGCATGGAATGGATGAACAAAGCGGCCAAGAACGGGTCCGGAGATGCCAGTTCCTACCTGGAGGGGTTGGGACGCAAAGCGCATTAAGATACGCCCGCGGCCTTGGAGCGCGTGAATAATTTCTTTCGTCCTGGGACTTTTCCGTTTAACATCGGGCACTCTATGACGAACTCTAACGCGGTGGTCCTGAGCGAACTGCTTTCGCCGGCCACCATCAATCTGGATTTGAAGAGCACGGACCGGGATTCCGTGCTCGCCGAGCTGGTCAATCAGATTCCCCAGTTTGCCGAACGACCGGAGGCCCGGCAGACTTTGCTCCGCGCGCTGCATGAGCGCGAGCAACTGCACAGCACCGGCATCGGCGATGGCATCGCGCTGCCGCACTCGCGCAACGCGCTGGTGGGCCTGGTGGACCGGTCGATTATCGTCTTTGGCCGGCACAAGAAAGGCATTCCGTATGACGCTATCGACCGCGTCCCCGCGCGCCTGTTCTTCCTGCTGATTGCGCCGACCGTGACCCAGCACCTGGCGATCCTCGCCCGCCTCACCCGCCTGCTCCTCGATCCCAAACTGCGGCAAAGCCTGCTGACAGCCGACAAGCCGGAGAAGGTGCTTGCGCTGATTCGGGAGGCAGAGACGAAGCTGTGAAGGCGTAAGACTTGTTGCGTGATGCGTGTTGCGTGGTGGGTCCGGCTTCCGAACACGCATCACGCATCACGCATCACGCAACATGGCCCGTCACACCTCACCCTTGAATCCCTGCTGGCGCAGCGCTTCAAACAGGACCAGCGCCACACAATTAGACAGGTTCAGCGAGCGGGCCTTGGCATTGAACATAGGAATGCGCAGCCAGCGGTCGGGGTTTTCGTGCAGCAGCTTTTTCGGCAAACCGGCGGTCTCCCGGCCAAAGACGAGATAATCCTCAGGGGCGAACTTGACTTCTGTGTAGAGCCGCGGCCCCTTCGATTCCACAAACCACAGGCGCGCGCGATGGGAGAGTTGCTGCTGGAAGGCCGCCCAACTCGGCCAGCGATGCCACTCGACCTGCTGCCAGTAATCCATTCCGGCGCGCTTGAGCTGCGGGTCGTCCAGCTTGAACCCGAACGGTTCAATCAGGTGCAGGGTGCTTTTAGTGGCGGCACACAGCCTCGCTACGTTCCCCGTGTTAGGGGGAATCTCTGGTTCAATTAAAACGAGGTGCATGAGTTTTGCGTCGCCGGTTAGTAGTCGGTAATCAGTGGCCACTGGTCCATTTGCGCCTGGCTACGAACCACAGACTACGGACTACTGGCTTTCCGATAAAACACCTTCCACAACACCAGTCCGTGCGCCGGCGCGGTCATGCCGGCCACTCGCCGATCCTTTTTCGCCAGCATCCGCTTGACTTCATCCGCCGGGAATTTGCCCAAGCCCGCCTGCGCCAGCGTCCCCACGATGCCGCGGCACATCTTGTAGAGAAACCCGTCGCCTTCGATGATGAACGTCAGCAACCGCCCGCGCTGCTTGAGTTCGCAGCGTGTCAATGTGCGGACGGTGGACGCTTTCGCGTAGCCCGGATTGGCCGCGAAGGACTGGAAGTCGTGTTGGCCCACAAAGAACGGCGCGGCGCGCCGCATCGCGCTCAGGTCGAGCGGACGCGGCACATGCCAGGCCGTGTGCCGAATCAATGGGTTCATCGCCGCGTGGTTCCACACAAAGTAGCGATACTGCTTGCCGGTCGCGTCGAAGCGCGCGTGGAAATCCTGCCGGGCGCGGGTGGCGGCGAGAACGCGAATGTCCTCGGGCAACCAGGCGTTGAGCGCGAGTGCCAGCTTGCGCCCGGCCATCCTGCACTCCGCGCGCCGCGCCTCGAAGTGAGCCACCATGCCGAGCGCGTGAACGCCGGTATCAGTCCGGCTGGAACTATGGACGCGGGGATGGCCGGGAAACAGCTTCGCCAGCGCGGCCTCGACTTTCTCCTGCACGCCGGTGCCGGTCCTCTGCACCTGCCAGCCTTCGTACTGGGTGCCGTCGTAGGCGATGGTCAGCTTGAATTTCAAGGTGTCCACTATGGCCGTCGCTGCGCCCAAGCAAAAGAAGATAAATGCAATGCGGCAGGCGGAGCGGGGACATTCCTGTCCGCAGCAACTTCCGCATGCTCGCTCACCTCCAACGCTGCTGCGGCCAGGAATGTCCCCACTCCGCGTGCGTGAAGCTCACACAAAATGTGTGACAATCACGCGTGTCGGCCCTCCGCCCTTGCAAAATGCCCTGATCTCCGAGGCGATTCTGGTTGGCATTAGAAGTGCGTGCCGATACATTAAGGCTTGGCACTATGTGGCAGCGAACCTGCGGTGCCCGGCAACCAAGAACTGGCTGAATCAGGAAATAAGCTAATTATACACCATGAAAACGCTCCACACCCTCGCCCTGTCCCTCCTCAACCAAGCACAACTCGCTTTACTGCGTACGATCGCCATCGGCTGCGTCAGTTTGCTCGCCGCAGCCTCCAACGCCGGCCCCGGGGCGCTGGATCCTACCTTCGCGCCCACGGTGAACGGTGCGGTTTACGCAACGGCGGTGCAGCCGGATGGAGGCATTCTGCTCGGGGGCGCTTTTGCCGCCGTCAATGGTTCCAGCTCTCGTTATCATCTGGCGCGCCTGTTCGACAACGGCTCGCTGGACTCGACCTTCTTCACTAACGGCAGCGGCGTTTCCAGCACCGTTTGGTGTCTGGCCGTGCAAACGGACGGGCGCATCGTCATCGGCGGCGATTTTGCCTCGGTCAACGGGACCGCCCGAACCCGAGTCGCCCGACTCAATGTCAACGGCACGGTGGACGGCAGTTTCGTTCCCACCAACTCCATCACCAGCTCAGTGCTGGCCGTTGCAGTGCAAAGCGATAACAAGGTCATCATCGGCGGAAGTTTCTACGGCTACGCTCCCGCCTATAATGCCCGCTTGAACGCCGATGGGACGTTGGACACCGCTTTCAGCTCCTACCCCAACAACACAGTCGATGCCATTGGAATCCAGAGCGATGGGAAGATTGTGATTGGCGGCGCGTTTACGCAGGTGAACGGCGCTTCGCGCTACCGCATCGCGCGGCTCAACGCCGACGGCTCGCTGGACAACGCGTTCCAGAACGGGTTGAGCGGCGCATCCTCCACCGTGCGCTGTCTGCAAATCCAGACTGACGGCAAGATTCTCATCGGCGGAGACTTTACTGGGGTCAACAACACATCCCGCAACTATGTCGCCCGCTTGAACAGTGACGGCTCGCTGGACACAGGCTTTATCTCCTATCCAGGCGCCAACGGTTCGGTCTATGCCCTTGCGGAGCAGCCCGACAGCAGCGTGGTGATTGGCGGCAGCTTTACCAGTTACGCTTCTTACAGTTTAAGCCATGTGGCCCGTCTCTACCCCGATGGCACCCGCGACACCAGCTTTTCCACCAGCGGCATCAATAATCTGGTTGAAGCCTTGGCGGTGCAAAGCGACGGAGGACTCCTGATCGGCGGCACCTTTACCACCATCAACAACTCCAATTACTTGTACTTTGGCCGGCTCTATGGAGACCTCTACCCGCCGGAATTTATTAGCCAGCCCGTCAGCCGCAACACCAACGTCGGGGCCTCGGTCACCTTCACCGTGCTCGTTGACAACCCAACGCCCTCGTACTATCAATGGCGCAAGGAAGGACTCGATATCCCCGGGGCCACTGACATGTCTTATTTGCTGAGCAACGTTCAGTTGGGGGACGCCGGCAGCTACTCGGTCTTTGTCAATAACGCCGTCGGCGGCGTCACCAGCAGCAACGCCGTCCTCAATGTCGGCATTGCCCCGGCGATCACCGGCCAGCCGGTGAGCCTTGTTGTCACCCAGGGGCAAACCGCCACCTTCACCGTCACCGCCACCGGCACTCCGCTCAATTACTTCTGGAAGAAAGGCGGCGCATTCATCACGGGCGCGACCAACTCCGCTTACACGATTGCCAGTGTCGTGGCCGCCAGCGCCGCCACCTACACCTGCCAGGTCAGCAACTTCTTGGGCAACGTCACCAGCGCGGGTGCCACGCTGACGGTCTATAGCCCGCCAGCCATCACGGTGCAGCCGGTGTCTCAAACCATCGGCATCAGCTCAAACTTCACCGTCAGCGTTACCGCCACCGGGAATCCCGCCCTCGCTTATCAATGGAGCAAAGACAGCACGAACCTTTTGGGAGCTACGGCCTACAGCTACACGGTGACGAACGCCCAAACCAACGATGCCGGCGGCTATTCCGTGGTGGTGAGCAACCTGCTGGGCAGCGTGACCAGTTCCGTCGCCAGTATTACGCTCCTCTACTACGCGCCGAGCATTGTGGTCCAGCCCGCCGGCCAGGCTGTGCTGGTCAGTTCCAACTTCACTCTGACCGTGACCGCCAGCGGCTCGGCGCCGATGGCCTACCAGTGGCGCAAGGACGGTGCTGATCTGCCGGGTCAGAGCGCGACCAGCTATAGCGTGACCGGCGCTCAAACCAATGACAGTGGCGGCTACACGGTGGTGGTCACCAATTTGTCGGGCGGTGTGACCAGCACTGTGGCCTACGTCAACGTCGGCTACGCGCCGCTCATCGTCCAGCAACCGCAGCCCTTCACCAACAACCTCGGCGAAAGCAATGCCTTCAGCGTGCTGGTCTTCGGCAGCGAGCCGTTCCTTTACCAGTGGTTCAAGGATGACATAGCCATTGCCAATGCCACCAACAACCTGTTGCCGCTCTCCAATCTGCAATCCAACCAGGTCGGCTACTACTCCGTAACCGTCACCAATCTGTATGGCTGGACCACCAGTTCCAACGCTCTGTTGAGCATTCCAGGGGTGCCGCTTCCGTTCCAATGGCTGGGCTTGGTGGCCTACTACCCGTTCAACGCAAACGCGAATGATGCGACCGGCAACGGGAATAATGGAACCAATTACGGAGCTGCTATCGCGCCCGACAGGTTCGGCAACGCTAACAGTGCCTATGCATTTGACGGGGCCAGCTCTTATATTGATTTTGGTTCGCCTTCTGATTTGGCTTTTGCAAGCAATTTCACACTAACAGCGTGGTGCTTGTTCTCTGGCGGCGCAGATAACCCAAGGATACTGAGCTATGGACAGGACATTGGATACGAGCTACTGACTGTTGGAACAGGCACAAGTAGGAGTTTCCAGCTTGATTGTGGTTCCCAATATTTCGACACACCAGTTAATTATACACAAAATGTTTGGTATTCTGTTGTGGCGGTGGTTCAAAATGGAACCGGCTACATTTATGTTAGTGGTGTATTGGTAGCCTCTAGTCCTGTTTCTACGCCTAGTTACCCTTATGACTTTCAAATCGGTGAGAACGCACAGAACAATACGGATTATTGGGGTGGTTCGATTGATGAAGTGCGGCTTTACAACCGCGCCTTGTCATCGGACGAAGTCGCGCAGCTTTACGCGTATGAGGCCGATATACCGGTCATCACTAGCCAGCCGCAGGGCAGCATTGTGTCGCAGGGCAGCACGGTATCTTTCGGCGTCGTGGCCACGGCGCAGAACCCGCTCACCTACCAATGGAGCGAGGATGGCGTCCCTATTTCCACCAATGCCACGCTGTTCATCCCTAATGTGCAGCCAGCGCAGGCGGGCCTTTACACGGTGGCCATCAGCAACGGCTTCACCGGCGTGGTCAGCGCGCCGGCGGCTTTGGCGGTGATGTCCTCCAGCGGCGCGGGCGCGCCCGGGTTCACGGGCAACCAGTTTGGCTTTGGCATCAACGGCCCGGCGGCGAGCACTTTCGTGGTGGAGGCCTCCACCAACCTGCAAACTTGGCTGCCCCTGAGCACGAATACGTTTGGAGTCGGTCTGTTCCAGTTCGTTGACCCCGCTTCCGTCACCAACCCGATTCGCTTCTACCGCACGCATTATTGAGCGGCCTGCCTCTCGCCTGCAAGCCGTCAGCCGGCCAGGCTGTCGAGGTAGCTTTGCAACAGAATCGCTGCCGCCATCTTGTCCACTTTCTCTTTTCGTTTCTCGCGGCGCACGTGGCCCTGGATTAGCAAGCGGTTGGCCTGCGCCGAAGTGAGCCGCTCGTCCCAGGTCTTGATGGGCACGGTCAGGGCGCCTTTGAGCGCGGCCACGAAGTCCTGGACTTTCAAGGCGGCCGGGCCGTAACTGCCGTCCATGTTCCGGGGCAGCCCGACGAGGATCATCTCCACTTGTTGGTCGCGGATCAACTCCTTGAGCCGCGCCAGGAAACCGGCGAACGGTTCCGCGGGAATGAACTCCAGCGGCTGGGCAATCATCTTCAGCTCGTCGCTGACGGCGATGCCGATCCGTTTGCTTCCGTGGTCAATGGCGAGAAAGCGCATGAAGGTAGTTTGCTTCGGCTACAAGGTCTTCATCACCTTCGCCGCTGCCCGCACTGTCTTCTCGATCTCCCCCGCGGTGTGCGCCGTCGAAAGGAAACCGGCCTCGAATTGCGATGGCGCGAAGTAGATTCCCTCCGCCAGCATTCCGTGGAAGTATCGCTTGAACCGCTCGCGGTCGCTCTTCATCGCCTCCGCCGCATTATGCACCGGCTCGCTCGTGAAGTAGCCGCAGAACATCGAGCCGCAGCGGTTGAACTGCACCGGCACGCCCGCTGACTCCGCGGCGCTCTTCAGGCCGGCTTCGAGCGCGGCGCCAAGTTGTTCGAGTTTCGCATAGGCGTCGCTCGCCGCCAGCTCTTCCAGCGCCGCGATGCCCGCCGCCATTGCCACCGGATTCCCGCTCAACGTGCCCGCCTGATACACCGGACCGACCGGCGCGAGGCAATCCATGATCTCCGCGCGCCCCCCAAATGCGCCGACCGGCAAACCGCCGCCGATGACCTTCCCAAAGCAGCTCAAGTCGGGCGTGATGCCAAAGCGCTCTTGCGCGCCCCCTTTGGCCAGCCGGAAACCGGTCATCACCTCGTCGAACAGCAGCAGCGCGCCGTTGGCCGTGGTGATTTCGCGGAGGAATGTCAGGTAGCCCGGTTGCGGCAAATACAAGCCGGCATTGCCCGGCACCGGCTCCACAATGACGCCGGCGATCTGATTCGGGTTGGCGGCGAACGCCGCTTTCACCGCTTCGCGGTCATTGAACGGCAGCGCAATCGTGTGCTGCGTGAACGCCGCCGGCACCCCGGCGCTGTCGGGGTTCCCGAACGTCAGCGCGCCGGAGCCGGCCTTCACCAGCAGCGAGTCGGCATGTCCATGATAGCAGCCGTCGAACTTGATGATCTTGCCGCGTCCAGTGAACCCGCGCGCCAGGCGAATGGCGGACATGCAGGCCTCGGTGCCCGAGTTGCACATCCGCACCTTCTGCACGCTCGGCACCCACGAGCAAATCATCTTCGCCAGCGTGACCTCGAAGGGGTTCGGAATGCCGAAGCTCGTGCCATTCTGCGCCGCCGCCCGGACGGCCCTGATGATCTTCGGGTGCGCATGGCCGAGGATGGCCGGTCCCCACGTGCCGACGTAATCAATATACTCATTGCCGTCCACGTCCCACACCCGCGCGCCCTTTGCTTTGTTGACGAAGAACGGCTGGCCGCCCACCGCGCGAAACGCCCGCACCGGCGAGTTCACGCCGCCGGGGATGTATTTCAGCGCCTCGGCAAAAAGCTGCTCGGATTGGGTCCGCGAAGTCATGGCCGCATTGTCAGAAGAAGCCGCGCGAGGGTCGAGGGGAAAAGTAGCCGGCGGCTCCCGTAGCGCTTGAATCCGCCCGGCGGCAGACGCTCCGGTCCGGCACTCAAGTGTGATGCCTGCCGTTGGCCCGGCGGCGGGCAGTTTGCGTCACTGCAGCCGGAAGAAGCGGGCGGGGGAGGTGTTGGTGAGGGTGACGCCGGTGACAGTCGCGTAGTTGGTCAGGGCCTGCCAGGTGGTGTTGGTGACGGCGGTCCAGTTGGGGGCGGACAGATCAGGGGTGGAGTATAGGGCATAGTTGGCGGCCCAAGCCGGCCAATAGAGGGCGAATTGGTTGCCGGCAGGCGCAATGTTCAAGGGCGGCGGGTTGGTGAACGGAGTGGTATTCAACAGAACCGTCACTGTGTGGCCATCCTGGTTCAGGCTGACCAAATCGAGCTTGCCGTCGCCGTTGAGGTCCGCCGCCACGACGCAGGCCGGACCCCGGTCCACGCGGAACGTGGCGTTGAAGCCAAAACCGCCCCTCCCGTTATTGGTCAGCACCGTCAGCGTCCCGTCGGCGAAATTCGCGCTGATCAAATCCGGCCTGCCGTCGCCATTGAGGTCTGCCGCCGTGACGTACGTTGGCTCCAGGCCCACGTTGAGCGTAGCGTTGAAACCAAACCCGCCACTGCCATTGTTGGTCAGCACCGTCAGCGTCGAGTCGTCGAAGTTCGCGCTGATCAAATCCGGCCTGCCGTCGCCGTTGACATCCGCCGCCACGACGCTACGCGGTCGATGCCCCACCTTGGGCGTCGCATTGGAGCCAAACGTGCCGCTGCCGTTGTTGGTCAGCAGCGTCAGGGTGTTACCCAAGTCAGTCCCGGTGATCAAATCCAGCTTGCCGTCCCCGTTGACATCTACCGCCACGACGCTGGTGGGCTGCGCGCCTACCTGGAGGGTGGCATTGGAGCCGAAAGCGCCGCTGCCATTGTTCGTCAGCACCGTCAGCGTGTTGTCGCTCCGATTCGCGCTGATTAAAGCCAGCTTGCCGTCCCCGTTGACATCCGCCGCCACGACGCAAACGGGATAAGCCCCTACGTGGAGGGTGGCATTGGAGCCGAAAGTGCCGCTGCCGTTGTTGGTCAGCACGATCAGCGTGCTGTAGCCGGAATTCGCGCAGATCAAGTCCTGTTTGCCTTCACCGTTGACATCCGCCGCCACGACGCCAGATGGCTCCAAACCCACGTGGAGCGTGGCATTGGAGCCGAACCCACCGCTGCCGTCGTTGGTCAGCACCGTCAGCGTGTTGTCGTAGTTATTCGCGCTGATCAAATCCAGCTTGCCGTCACCGTTGACATCCGCCGCCACGATCCAGACCGGCACACTGCCTGCGCTATACGTGTTGGCGGTGAAGGACAGTTGGGCGCACACGGTTGAGAGTTGAGAGTTGAGGGTTGAGAGTGCCAGCAGAGCCAACCAGTGGAGGATTCGTTGTCTCATTTTCATATAGGGTCTTTCTTGGAGGATGTGGGTTTGAGGCGTTGGCAATCGTGTGAGAGGCGTCACTGGCCGGAAGATGGTCGCGCCCGGGGTGCAAATAGCCCCTCGACGACCCGCGGAGCCTGAAACTGCCTTGCTCCGCTGCGGCCTTGCGCGCCTGCAGACGGATGTTGCGCCATAATTCTACGGCTGCCCGGGGAGGGGCAGTGGCGTTATTCGCGGCACCGACTGCGCATCCGGACATGGCCAAGTGTAAGGGAGTGAGGTGGGAGCGCAAGACTGTTTTGGACGCCCAATTAGTGCTTGGGCAAGGCGCGGGGGTTGTGGCTAAATCTGTCTGTGCGGCGCCAGATCAAATACCGTCTGCCTGATTCACGCAAAAGCCTGCGTAGCCGCTTTCTGTGGGTGTTGGGGCTGGTGGGGTTGGTGGTGGCGGGGTGGGTTTGGTGGCATTCGGGCCAGACCAAGAGGCCCGTGCCGAAACCCACGGCGCCGCTTGCCCTGACGCCGGGCCAGGGCGCGGGGCAGCCCAAACCAGACGCGGCTCGCAGGGGAGTGCAAGCCCTGCCTGGCCCGCCTCCGGTTGTGCCGATTCCCCCGCCGCGTCCAATCGCCAAGCCAAACCTTGAACCGGTGCCGCCCGGAGTCTTTCCCCGCCCCGTCCAGAATGTGTTGGAAGCCCAACTCGCGCTGGCGCGCCTGGGCATTTGCTCCGGCTCGCTCGATGGCCTGAGCGGACCGCAGACCCGCGCCGCCCTGCGCGCATTCCAGCAGAAGGAGCGTATGGCCGTCACCGGCGAGCTGGACGCGGCTACCAAAGAACGGTTGCTTCTGGCCGCCCCGCCCTATGCCGCTTACGCCGTCACCACGAACGATCTTTCCAGATTGCAGCCCTTGAGCCGCACCTGGCTGGGCAAATCCCAGCAGACGGCGCTCGATTATGAGACGATCCTGGAGTTGGTCGCCGAGAAAGGCCACTCCCACCCCAACTTGATTCGCCAGCTCAACCCGTCCATTGATTGGACCAACGTGGCCGCGGGCACGACCGTGCGGTTGCCGGACGTTGCTTATGCCGACGACGGCGCCAAGGCCGCGTTCGCCACCATCAGTCTGGCCGGCAAGTGCCTGGAGGCCTTTGACGCGAACACAAATCTGCTGGCGCATTTCCCGTGCAGCATCGCGCAGCGCGTCGAGAAACGGCCCGTGGGCGAACTGCACGTCGCCGTCATCGCCCCCAACCCGAACTACACCTTTGACCCGGACGTGTTCCCCGAATCCGCCGAGGGGCGGCAATTGGGAAGGAAGCTGATCCTGCCGCCCGGGCCCAACAACCCCGTCGGCGTGGCGTGGATTGGCCTGGACAAACCCGGCTACGGCATTCACGGCACGCCCAGCCCGGAACAGGTGGGCCGGACGGAATCGCACGGCTGCTTCCGCCTGGCGAACTGGAACGCGGAGTACCTGCTGAGGCTGGCCTGGATCGGGATGCCCGTCTATGTGGAACCGTGAGGCTTAGCACCCGAAGCAATCTCACGGAATTACCCAGCTTAAAGAATTCACGCCAGCGGCACGGGCCAAAGCGAAGGACCCAGTGATCGGAAGACCGGCCCGAGCCGTTGTTTGTCACTACCCATTGGTCGGTGGTGCTGGCGGTGGCAGGCCGCGGGGCAATGCGGACAAAGTTCAACCTCAGTTCCAATGCGCCGTCCAGCAAAAAAGACCTCATTCAGTCCTATGGGAATCTCACGCAAAATGAGTGAGAATCACGCCAAACCAGAGGCACGCGCACACCAAAAGGCCCATTTTGGGCCAAAATCCGGGTCGGCACTCGTGATGCTGACCGGATTACATCATGCTATGAAACTCAAACAATTGTTGCTTCCAATTGCTTCGGCGCTCGCGATGGGCGCTGTCACCGCCGGGGCGCAAGGCTGGTCCATGAACGTCGTCGGCTATGTCAATTGGACTTTTCAGCCCGGGGACACCTGGTTCGGAAATCCGCTTGATGATCCCCCCAACACGTTGAGCATTTTGATACCAACCGCCCCCACCGGGACTACCGTCTCCTTGTGGAATTCGGCCCTAAACCAATACACCCCGGTCTCGACTTTCACGGGCAGTGGGTGGTCCACTGACCTGACGCTGAATCCCGGCACGGGGGCCTTACTGGACACACCGTCCCAGTTCCCCAACACCTTCGTTGGCAATGTGTTGGATTTAAACGGGGCAGTTTGGGACGGCCTCACCTATCACGAACCTGCGCCCTTCGCCGGGCCGAATGGGCTTTACTTGCTCTCTTGCATGATGCCGTTGAACTTGTCTGGCAATGTGTTTGACCCCGCCCAAGGCGGGTCTTTTTCGGTTTTCGAATCCATCATTGGCCGAGCGCCAAATGACGGCGAACAGGTCACCACCCTCGATCCGCTGACTCAGACCTACACGACGACCACTTTTCTCGATGGCGCGTGGGACAACGGAGCCCCGTCTCTCGACCTCGGTGAGGCTGCGATGTTCAACATCATCTCCGTTCCGGAGCCGTCTGCCTTGGGCCTGCTGGCAGCGGGCCTCGGCACCCTCGGCATTGCTCGGCGCCGCCTCCCCTCCACTCGGGAGCCTGAGTACGAAGTTGGAAAGCCCGCACCAGGCGGGCTTTGAAACCGGGTCTGCTTGGAGAGGGCCGGGAAGAAGCCGTCGAAAAATGCTCGCGTGCCAAAAGCTGATTTGCGCGCGCCGTGCTGCCTGGCGCCCGCAGCAATCTCACACCCCCGGCCGTTTCGGGTAGGGTGGCCGCTTGACTTCGCGCGGCGGGTGTTGGCGCAACTGCTTCATCACCTCGGCCACGGCGCGCTCAAGCTGCGGGTCCCCGCCCCGGGCCATCGCGCCCGGATCGTCCACCACCTCGATGTCCGGGTCCACGCCGTAACCTTCAATGATCCATTGGGCATTGGTGCTATAGATGGCAAACGCCGGCACCGTCACACCCCCGCCATCCACCAGCGGCGGCGAGCCGGTGATGCCGATCACACCACCCCAGGTGCGCATCCCGATGAGCGGCCCCAGCCCGGACTGCTTGAAGTAGAAGGGGAAACAGTCGCCGCCCGAGCCGCTCCAGCCATTGATGAGCATCGCCTTGGGGCCGAGGTGGGTCACCGGCGGCGTGGTCAAGTCCTTGCCATTGCGCACCGCCCAGTAATTGCGCAGGGGCCGGTCGAGCAACTCGATGAAGCGGTCGGGTATCTGGCCGCCGCTGTTGAAGCGTTCGTCGATGACCAGGCCCGGTTTGGTGACCTGCGCGCGCCACATCCGCACCAGCTCGTTCTGGCCGTTCATGCCGGTATCCGGGACATAGACATACCCGATCTGGCCGTCGCTGAGTTGTTCGACACGTTTCCGGTTCTCCTCGATCCAGGCCAGGTTGCGCAAGCGCTCCTCGCCGTCCAGGGTTTGGACGAGCACTTCCCGCGCCCCTGCCATCGCCGGCTGGTCGTTGACGGTCAGGAACACCGGCTTGTCGGCCAGCCCCTGGAAAGCGGCCCACGGGTCTTGCGTGATGTCGATGGGTTCGCCGTTGACCGCGAGCAAGTAATCACCTTCATGGACATTCGTTAGGCCCGGTTGGAGCAAGGGCGAGCGCACTTCGCTGTCCCAGGGCGCGGCTGTGACGATGTGCTTGATGCGGTAGGCGCCGTTTTCGAGCGAGAAATCGCAACCCAGGTAGCCCACGCCGAGTGAGGGGCCTTTCTCGACATCGCCCCCGCTGCGATAGGTGTGGGACGAGTTAAGCTCCCCAATTAACTC
>Ga0187860_1001673_pt1 | contig 19312 bp, 14 predicted proteins | sample June2016WEW_10_4_FD_132981 | JGI IMG/M metagenome (GOLD analysis project Ga0187860, IMG submission 132981) | Peatland microbial communities from SPRUCE experiment site at the Marcell Experimental Forest, Minnesota, USA - June2016WEW_10_40 | ecosystem: Environmental > Terrestrial > Soil >...
CCTTTGGCGGTTTTGGGGAAGGCGATGACGTCGCGAATGCTGGCGGAGCCGCAAAGGATGGCGTTCAACCGGTCGAAACCCAGCGCGATGCCGCCATGCGGGGGAGCGCCGTAGCGAAAGGCCTCCAGCATGTAGCCGAAGCGGGCTTTGACCAGGTCGGGAGGGATTTGCAAGACCTGCTCGAAGACCAACTTCTGCAGTTGCGGTTGGTGGATGCGGATGGAGCCGCCGCCCAGTTCCACACCGTTGACCACAATGTCGTAATGCTGGCCCCGCACCTTTTTGGGATCCGTGGTCAGCATGGGGATGTCTTCGGCCACGGGCGCGGTGAACGGATGATGGCTGGAGTACCAGCGGTTTTGCTCCTTGTCGAAGGAGAGCAACGGGAAATCCACCACCCAGAGGAAATCGAAGCGGTTGGCGGGGATGGATAATTGGCCGCGCGTTTTCAAAACGTCGGCGCAATAAAGGCGGATTTTGCCCAGGATTTCACAGGCATTGAGCCATTGATCGGCGGCGAACAGAATGAGGTCGCCCTCCTGGATTTTGAGCTTGTCGGCCAGCGCGGCCTTTTCCGTCGCGTTGAAGAATTTGACGATGGGCGACTTCCATTCGCCCTTTTCGACTTTGATGTAGGCCAGGCCCCTTGCGCCGAAGCTCTTGGCGTATTCGGTCATGGTCTCAATCTGCCCTTGGGTGACATCGGCCATGCCCTTGGCGTTGAGGGCTTTGACCACGCCGCCGGCGGCGACGGCGCCGCTGAAGACTTTGAAGGTGCTGGCGCGAAACTCTTCGGTGAAATCCGCCAACTCCAGGTCGAAGCGGGTGTCCGGCTTGTCGGTTCCGTAACGGTTGAGGGCGTCCTGGAAGGTGAGGCGTTTGAAAGGAACCGGGAGATCGATGTCGAGGGCGATTTTCCAAATCCGTTTGAGGAGGCCCTCAATCAACGCGTAAATGTCCTCGCGCTCGATGAATGACATTTCCAGATCGATCTGCGTGAATTCGGGCTGACGGTCGGCGCGCAAGTCCTCGTCGCGATAGCAGCGGGCGAGTTGGAAGTATTTCTCGATGCCTGCGACCATGAGGATTTGCTTGAACTGCTGTGGCGATTGCGGCAGCGCGTAGAATTTGCCCGGATTGAGGCGGCTGGGGGAAAGGAATTCGCGCGCGCCCTCGGGGGTGGATTTGAAGAGGGTGGGCGTTTCGACCTCCAGAAAGCCCTGTTCGTCAAAATAGTTGCGTGTGGCGGTGGCGACTTTGCTGCGCAGGCGCAGGTTGCGGAGCATTTCGGGTCGGCGCAGATCCAGGTAACGGTATTGCAGGCGCAACTCCTCATTGACGGTGCGGGCGGCCTCCGGATCATCGACGGGGAAGGGGAGCACCTCGGCCATGTTGAGGACCTCCAGTTCATCGGCGGCGATTTCGATTTCGCCGGTGGCGATTTTGGGATTCTGGGTGCCCGGCGGGCGGGCGCGGACCTTGCCGGTGACGCGGATGACGCATTCGGCGCGGAGGGAGGCGGCGCGGTCGAAAAGCGGGCGGGGCATGGCCGAGGGATCAAAGACCGATTGAGTGCGGCCCTCGCGGTCGCGGATGTCGATGAAAATGAGGCCGCCGAGGTCGCGGCGGGAATGGACCCAGCCGTCCAGGGAGACGGTTTGGCCGACGTGGGCGGGCCGTAATTCGTTGCAATGATGAGAGCGTTTCATGTCAGTGTCGGCGAGGCGCGCGCCCGGCACGGGGCCGGGCGTGGCTGTGCGTCCGGGGAGGGGGCCTAGACCTCGAAATCAAAAATGAGCAGGGTTTCGACCATGGGCAGGGCCATTGTTTTGAAGCGCTCGTGTTCGGGGTGAACGATATAGGCATCGCGGGCGGCGACATCGGAGAAGGTCATGACGAAGCCGTGGGTCAGCCCCTGGTTGCTGCCTTCCAGGCTGCAATTGGTGCCGGAAACATAATCGTCAATGCCGGGGACCGTTTCGGACAAATCGAGAACGTCGTCGAAGAACTTGCCGATTTGTTCGTCGGTCGTTCCGGCTTTGAACTTCAACAGGACTATGTGTTTTACTTTAGACATGGGCTAACAGTAGTTTCTTTTCATTCCCGCTCAAGACTAATTCTTTGGAAATGTGCGGAGGCGGGCGGGGTGAGAATTGGCTACAAAAGGAAGACTTTGCCCCGCGTGCCATCCACCCGGACGCGCTGGGCATTTTTGAGGCGGGTGAGGGATTCTCTGACGGACATGACGGCGGGGATGCGCATCTCGCGCGCGGTGACCGCGCCGTGGGAGAGCGGGCCGCCGCTTTCGGTGATGACCGCGGCGGCACTGTAAAATAAAGGCGTCCAGGTTGGATTTGTGGTGCGGGCCAGGAGAACCGCTCCTTTGGGGAATTTGGCAAAGTCATCGGCGCTCAGGACGGTGAAGATTTCTCCTTCAGCCTCGCCGGGGCTGCCGGCCAAGCCGGTCAGACAGTCGCCGGAGGCGGGCGCAACCGTGGTGGCGGCGCCGAGGACCCACTCAGGGGTTCGCGATTTGTCTCGGAGGTAATCGTCTTTTTGCCGGCGGATATGCGCGGCCAATTGCCGCCATGCGGTTTCCGTGTCTTCGTTGACGGCCTGGTCGATTTGCCGTTGGCGGGCGAAAAACACGTCCATCGGCTCGGACAACAGGCCCCGTTCAGTGAGCCGTGCGCCCAAGGCGCGCAGGCCGCGCCGCAAGGGAAGTGTCAGGCGGGTCGTTTGATAGTGCTCCAGGTCGTCGAGGCTGGTGTAGGCGCGGGCCAAACGAAGGATTTCCGCAAAGGCGAAGTGCAAGTCGGGCGGCACTTTTTGGAAAAGCTCAACCTCGGCCTGATGCATGCGGATTTTCAACGCCCGCTCTCTTTCCGACGGACTCTCGGTTACGGGCGCGCGCAAAATGACACCGACGTTGTCGAGCACCACCCACGGACACTCCACCCAGGTTGGAGCGTAGGCGTCGAAGTCAACTTCGCGATGGCCGTGGTCGCGCAAGAATTTTTGCAGGCAGGCCTGGAATTCGGGGAAAGCCGCCAATTGCCCGTGTTCGATGATGTCGCTGGAGGAAGTCCGCTGGAGGAGGGTTTCCAATTGCGGGCGGGCGCGAGCCAGGGCGGCCAGTTCAAAGAGTTCCTTATTGATGGCGCCGGTTTTGGTTTCGCAAAAGGCCATGAGGTTGTCAAAGAACGGATTGGCGGCTTCGGCGCCGAAGACCATCCTCAGCAGATGATGCAGCAGCGCGTAGAGCGCGCCGTGGGTGATGGAAATGGCGATGTTGGGCAGGAAGTAGGCCGCGCCGTGCTCGTTGACCTTGAGCACATAGTGCCAGAGGTCCTTCACGCTCCGAGCCTCCAACGGCTCGGTCATGAATTGGCCAATGGAAATGAGATAATAATCCAGGTCGCGCATCCACAACGCGGGCAAATCCTGGACCCAGCGGAAATCCTCTCTCAACCGCGGCAGCGCGGCGCGCAACTCATCCAGGCTGCGCACGGCCAGGGGCGCGCGGCGGGCGTAAAGCTCGACGGCGTTTTGGTTTCCATATATATAGTGGCCGTGCATCCCGAACCATTTTCCATTGAAGAGCGGGAAATTCATCATGCGGAACGAGTAATTGAGAGAACGGTGAAAACCGCTCTCGACGAAATCCCAGGTCAGCGGGGTGATGACGTTGGGGAAACGCTCCGCCGATTCGTCCCGCGTCCACCGCGGCGGAATGGCGGTGATTGGACGGGATTGGAGCAGATGCAGCGTGCCGCCGGCAAATCCCCATTCGATGTCCTGGGGGAACTGGTAAGTGGCTTCGACTCTCAAGAGCAAATCGGCCAGTTGGCGCAATTGCTCATCGTTCAAACAGGCCCGGCCGCCTTCCTCCCCGTTTAGCTGGACATCGCGGGTGCCGGTTTCGGCGCCGACGATTTTGCGCGATTTCCGCGCGATGTTTCTCGACCGCACACACCGGCTGGCGCGATCCAGGGTGAAGTGGTCCACTTCGCCCTCGCCGCTGACGACCGATTCACCAAGGCCAAAATTAGCATTAATGATCATTTCGCCCAGATCGCCGGAGATGGGGTTGACACTGAACCCGACTCCCGCCACGTCGCAGGGCACCATTTGCTGCACCACCACCGCCATCGCCGCCGCGGCGTGATCAAAGCCGTGCTGGTGCCGGTAAGCGATGGCGCGGTCCATCCACAGGGAAAGGAAGCAGGCCGTGATCCGATCCAGGATTGTGTCGGCGCCGCGGCAATTGAGGAAGGTGTCGTGCTGGCCGGCAAAGGCCGCGCCAGCCAGGTCCTCCATCGTTGAGGAGGAACGCACCGAGAAATGCTGCGCGGGGGGAAACTCGGCCAGACGCCGGCGAATTTCCTCCGCCGCCGCGGGCGGGAGAGCAAGAGCCGAGAGCTTCGCACGCAAGTCCTCGCTCTGCGTTTTCAGCCGGGCCGGATCGTGGAAGGAAAACCCGGCGGCGGCGACGGTCGAGTGCCCGGCTGCGGCGATGAAATCCCGATAGGCCGCGACGGTGACAATGAAGCCGGGCGGCACAGGAAAGCCGCGCTGGAAGAGCAGGGACAGGTTGGCGCCTTTGCCGCCGGAAAGTTCCAGTTTGCCGGCCAGCGGATCGTCGAAGGTGAGGGTGAATTTCATTTTGTGGCGGTGCGGGAGGCGAGCCAAAGGGCGAACGCAGAGAGCGCGAAACCGCAGAGGCAGTCAATAAAATAATGGTAGCGCAGGTAAATGGTGGAAACCCACAACAGGAGGCACGGCACCAGGTAGAGCCAGAAACGCCAGCGCCGGTGCCGCAGGTCGAAAAAAAGAATGTAGGAAGACACGGCGCAATGCAGGCTGGGGAAAACGTCCGCCCCGATGCTGCCGCGGGCCACGAGGGCGGCGTTCCATTGGCTGAAGAGCCAGCCGTGCAGCGGAACGGAGAATTCCCCCGCCATCGCCTTGCAGGGCCCGGTCGCCGGGACGAGGGTGTAACCCAGGAATCCGATGCCGTATAGGGCGAAAAGGCCGTTCATGAATTTAGCCAGCAATTTCACCTCGCCGGCAAAATAGTAAATCAAGGTGAACAGCAAATACGGAAAGAAAAGCAGATAGCAGAAGCTAAACAATTCAGTCAAAACCGGGCGCGTCATGCCTTGGAGGCGCACGCTCAAATTGGTTCCGATCAGCCTCCAATCAATCGCCTGCAAGGCGGCATCGGCGTGCGCGGGATGGATAATGGGAATATCGACTCGCAGATGTTGGAAGGCGGCATTCATGGCCAGCGGGTAAAACAGAAGGCCAACGCGCTGCCAGGCCGGGTTGGGGGCCGATCGCGCAAAGCCGATGGCGACAATATTAATGGCGATCAGAATTGCGTAGAAGACGCTGAAAACTCCCGCCGCCGCCAAGCGCGCCCAAGTCACGGCCAGGAACAGTCCAAAGAACAGTTCATGGGGCAAAAGCGGCCAAATCTTAGGCAGTTTCATCGGGCAACGATCGCAACAGGTTCTCCAGAAAGCTGGCCATTGGCCCGCGCCTTGTCCACTGAAAAGGTCCGAGTGCGAGGAATGCGGCAATCTGCCGGAACAGAACGTAGGATTTCAAACCGGCCCAGGTAACGACGAGGTATGCCACCGGCCACAACCATTTCCCCAGCCACGCGCCGGCCAGCACGACCAGCGCCGCCCAAATCAGAAAACACGGTATTCCAGCAAGAATTTTCCACAGCGAGATGACGTTGCGGCCGTCCGGGAATGTTCGTCCGGCCCACCATCCGGCCAGCAGGGGAGGCAGATTCAACAGCGCAGCCGCGCAGACCACCGGGATAATGAAGCAACCGGCCAGGGCGAAAAAGAGCGCAGGCGGCGCGGGAAACAGCGGCAGCCCGTGCGTCAAATATGCTTTGCTGGCGCCAAGCGCGGCTTCCAATGATTTCCATTCGTGCTCCAGGTTCGCGGGAACTGCGGTTTCGAGCGTCTTGAGTAATTTGAAATAGGACCGGCCCGAACGCAGGGCCGCGGCCAGCGCCATGCTCTCGATCATTTCCTGGCGCGCGGCCGACTCGACGTTAACGCCGACCTCTTCGAGGGCGGTTTGGACACGGCGTTTCATCATTTTGAGGCGATCCAGTTGGCTCGATTCGGGCGGCAGGTCGGTTGAAATCTCATGGCCGACCACTACTTCGACCCTGCCGCGAAAGTCCGTGGGCGACTCATAATGAATGCCCAGGGGCACGACGCGCGGCCTCGGGCCGCCCCCGGCCAGATATTCGAGCAAAAGCCAGACGGCGCCGTTTTTGAACGGAAGGTGGCGGGGTCCCAGCGTGCTGGTGCCCTCCGGCAAGACCAGCAGCTCGCCCCCTTGCTCCAGGAGCGTGATACATTGACGCATAGCCGCCTCGTTAAGAGAGCGGTCCCCGTCGTCCTTTGTCCGTGTCACCGCGATGCCGTGAAAGAACAGGCGAGCCAGGAAGTTTTTGCGCAACTGGGTGGAAATCATGAAGACGGCGTTGGGCAAGACGCGCTGATAAACGAAGCCGTCCACCGCGCCATTGCGATGCAGGCCCAGATAGAGAACGGGGCCGGCGGCCGGGAGGCGTTCGGGGAACACCAGGGCGACGCGCTCGAAATAGACGTCGGCGATAAAGCGTGAAAACCAATTGTGCCAGAACTCAGCGATGGCCAAGGATAACGCGGCAACAGAGGCTGCGGAACACCAAAATGAGGGTTTGGCCAGGAGGGGAGCCGGCTTGTTGCAAAATCGGCATTGCCCTTCAATCCCGGAGCCTTTAACCTGTTGCCAGGCAAATTGATGAAAAGCGCTGAAACGAATTGGAATCCGCCCGAAACAGAACCCGCCGGAGGCGCGCGCCTGTGCGCGCAAACGCACAGGGGTGGATGAGCGTAGCGCGGGACAAATCTTGAATTTTTGGCCGCCGACAGTGTCTCACTTTTTGTCAAGAAACAGCAGCAATAACCCATTGCAAAAGAACAAAGTCATCGTAACCTGTCAGCCGCCATCGGCAGCCCAGTCTGCCTGAGAGCATCATGCGACAATTTATAACAATCGCCGGCAATGCCTTTATGGAGTTGGTCCGGCAGCCGGTTTTCCTGCTGCTGATGACCGTTTCCTCGCTCTTCGAGGTCTTTCTGGCGTGCGTCAATTATTTCGGATTTGGGGACGAGCCGAAACTGGTCAAGAACAGCGCGCTGGCAGTGATGTTCCTAGCCGGTCTGTTCGGGGCGGTGCTCAGCGCGTCGGCTTCTGTGGCGCGGGAAATCCGCAGCGGCACCGCCCTGGCCGTACTGGCCAAGCCGGTGGGGCGTGCCCGATTCCTGCTGGCCAAATACGCCGGGCTGTCTGGCGCGCTGGCCATTCTGACGTTCGTCAACTGCATTGCCGCGCTGCTGGCCACGCGCATGGCCTTTGACGCTTACGGGGACATTGATTATCCGGGCTTGGCCGTCTTTTGCGGCGCGATGGTGCTGGCATACATCATCGCCGGTTTCACCAATTATTTCCTGCGCCGGCCCTTTGTGTCCGACGGGGTCTTTGCGGTGGTGATCATGGCGGTTTTGGCCTTTGCGGTGTTGCAGTATATTCCGCGGGAGGCCGGACGGATGGGGGCCGACTACAAGGGGATCGATTGGCGGGTGATACCCGCCTCGGCGCTGATCCTGATGGCGCTGCTGATCCTGGCGGCGCTGGCGCTGGCGTGCTCGACCCGGGTCGAGGTGGTTCCGACCCTGGCAATATGTTCGGCCTTGTTTTTGATGGGGTTGGTATCGGATTATTTCTGGGGAACGCGCGCCAAAGCCGGGTCGTGGTGGGCGTCGATCCTTTACGCGGTGACGCCGAACTGGCAGTTGTTCTGGCTGGCCGATGCGCTGGAAGGACAGAACAAGATTCCGCTCAGCTATCTGGGCGAGGCCCTCGGATACGCGTGCGCTTACATCGGAGCGATCCTGGCGCTGGCATTGACACTATTTGAGGATCGCGAACTGAGCTGAAAGGCATCATGGACCAAAACGCCAAGAGAATCGGATTGATCAATTGGGTTGTGTTGCTGGGGGCCTCGATCGGCATGTTGCTGATCACCCGATTTGTCAGCACGTCGGCCGGGGTGATGGGGACGATCCTGACCGGTTTGGGCCTGCTGGTGGCCCTGGTGAGCTACTTCCACATGGGGTTGGCCGAGCGCGAACAGTTCGAGAGGATGGAGATGGAGGAGTTGAGCAAATCGCGCGGGAGCGAGTCTCTGTTTGCCGGCGCGGGGGCCGACACGTTTCCGGCCAAGCGATCCCGCGAACAGTTTGAGCGGTTTTTTATTCCGATTTTCACCGCGCTGCTCTTCCTGTTGCAAGGGGCGGCGGCCTACTGGCCGTGGAAACTGCTGGGCAGCTTCCCGCCGATCATCCATGACCGGGCGACACTGGCCATGGCGTTGCTGGGGCTTTTTGGGTTGGTTCTCTTTCTGTTGGGCAAATACTCCTCCGGCCTGGCCCGTCTTCAGGGACAGAAGCTCTTGCGGCCCGGCGCCGCCTACTTGCTGCTCAGCGCCTACGCGTCGTTCACCGTGACGGCGACCATAGCGGCGTCGCTGGCGGGGATGGCCAAGGCGGACTTGATCGTGGCGCGGGTGTTGTGTGTGATATGCGGGTTGGCGGCGCTGGAGACGCTGCTGGCGTTGATTCTGGAAATCTATCGTGTCCGCGTGCGGGGCCGGGAGTCGCGTCTGCTATACGAAAGCCGGCTGGTGGGGCTGCTGGGCCAGCCCGAGGCCATTATCACGACCGCCGCGCACGCCTTGGATTATCAGTTTGGCTTTAAGGTATCCGAGACGTGGTTTTACCGGTTTCTGGAAAAAGCGCTAGGCTGGCTTTTGCTGGCGCAGTTTGGCGCCCTGGTACTTTCCACCTGCCTTGTCATAATCAATCCGGGCGACCAGGCCCTGCTGGAACGGTTCGGACGGCCTCTGGGCAACAACGGAGTGATCGGGCCGGGCCTGCACCTGAAGCTGCCCTGGCCCATCGACAGAACGATCAATTATCACACCGAGCAGATTCAAAGCTTCATCGTCGGGGCAGAGCCGGAAAAGGGAGAGACCATTGCCTGGGCCGTCAGCCACACCAAGGAGGAGAACTACCTGGTAGCCAGCCGTGAATTGAATCCGGAGATACTGTCCAATCAAATCTCCGAGGCAAAAAGCCCGCCCGTGAATTTGCTTTCCGTCAGCATCCCGGTCCAATACCAAATCACCAACCTTTCCACATGGGCCTACACCAACGAGGACCCGGAGACGCTGCTCAAAGGCATTGCCGAGCGCGCCGTCGTTCAATACCTGGCCAGCGCGGATTTGGACAGCCTGATGTCGCTGGGCCGGGCGGCGGCGGCGCAGAGCTTGCGCCAGAGGATACAGGCGCAGGCTGATGATCTTCAGTTGGGCGCGCGCATCGTCTTTGTGGGTCTGGAGGACGTGCATCCGCCGGTCAAAGTGGCGAAGATATTTGAGCAAGTCGTTGGAGCGACGGAATTGCGCGACTCAAAGATACTGCAAGCGCAGGCCTACGCCATCAACACCAATGCCTGGGCCGATGGGGAGAGTTTCAAACGGGTGGTCGCGGCGGAGGCAGACAAGCATGGCGCCATTACCAACGCCGCGGCGCGGGTGATCCTCTTTGCGAGCCAGGAGTTAGCGTATGGGGCGGCCCCCGGGCGCAAAGGGGTTTATGAACAGCACGCTTACCTGGACACGCTGATAGAGAACAGCGGCGATTCGCGCAAATACATCATCGCCACGACCAACGCTCCGAACATCCTCATTTTCAATCTGGAAGACAAAGTGCGCAGAGATTTAATCGATAATCTGCCGCCACCCCCTCAGAAATAATATGAAACGAAACCCCCTTATTCTGATAGTCGCCGCCGTGCTGATCCTGATCTTCGGCCTGCTGCTGTTTGTTTACCAAGTGCGCAAGTCCGAAGTCGCCGTCGTCACGCTTTTTGGTAAAATCGACCGCGTCAAGACCAATCCCGGTCCCGGGGTGCGATTGCCGTGGCCGATAGAAAACGTGTACAAACTGGACCAGCGGATCCAGAACTTTGAGGGCAAATACGAGCAATTCAAGCTGCCCGACCAGAACATCATCATGCTGTCGGTCTATGTCGGCTATCGCATTGAGGATCCGAGGGCGTTCTTTCCGAAATTCGAGAACGGCTCCATTCCGGCGGCGGAGAAGGTGCTGGAAGACATGGTGCGCAGCGCCAAAAACGAGGTGTGCGGCCAGCATCCGTTTTCGGATTTTGTCTCCACCGACGAACGCCAGATGAAATTCGCCCAGATCGAGGGCGAAATCCTCAGCGACGTCCAAAAGCGGGTCCATGACCTCAACTACGGCGTCGATATCAAGTTCATCCAAATCAAAAAGATCGGCCTGCCCGACCAGGTGACGCAAAACGTCTTCGACCGCATGACCTCCGAGCGTCAGTACTACATCTCCAAAATCCAGTCCCAAGGCGAGGAGGAATCGACCAAGATCAAGTCGGCCGCCGACAGTACGGCGGCCAAGTTGCTGGCGGATGCGGACGCGCAGGCGTTCAAGATTCGGGGCGAAGGGGAGGCGCAAATGATGAAATCGCTGGAGGTTCTGCAGCAGAATCCGGGGTTGGCGACCTTCAACATGCAGATGTCGGCGTTGGAGCAGTTCTTGAAGAAAAACACGACTTTGGTTCTGGATCCGAGCAGTTCGCCGCTGGAGTGGCTGCAAATGTCGGAGCCTGGCAGGCCGATGCTCTCCGCTGAAACCAACGCGCCGCTGACAAAGGACCCCGCCAAATGAGTTCTGACGACGCCATTCCGCCACGGCCGCAAGCCCCTGTTCCGCCACCTCCGCCGCCCCCGGCCGAGGACGCCGGCTCACAGGCGCTGGCGGAGGCCCTGCGCAGCAGCTTTTTCATCGTCAAGATCATCATGGCGGGGCTGCTTCTGGTCTTTCTTGGCTCGGGTTTCTTCACCGTAGGCCCGCATGAGCAGGCGATTGTTCTTCGGCTAGGCCGGCCGGTGGGCGAGGGCCTGCAGGCGTTGCTCAATCCGGGTCTTCATCTGGCCTTTCCGCAGCCCATCGACCAAGTCGTGCGCATCCCTATTACTTCCCTGCAACGGGCTGAGTCGTCGATCGGCTGGTATCAGACGCCGGAGGAACGGTCCATATTGGCGCCGCCCCCTCCGGCTGGCAATTCGCTCAATCCCGCGAGCACCAGCTACGCGCTGACGTGCGACTCGAACATCATCCATGTCATGGCCACGCTGCAGTACCGCATCACGGACCCGATTTCCTTCCACTTTGATTTTGTCAACGCGCCGGTTTTCATCACCAACGCCCTGAACAACGCGCTGATCTTCGCTTCCAGCCAAATGCGAATTGATGACATCCTGACGCGCAATCGGGCCGGGTTCCGTGACCGCGTGATGGACCGGTTGCAAAAGCTAGCGGACGCGCAGCACCTGGGCATTACGCTGGACCAACTGGATGTCAACGCCTCGCCGCCCCTTTATCTGGCCAACAAGTTCAATGAAGTCGATCAAGCGATGGTCAAGCGCGACAATCTCCGCAACCAGGCGCAAACCTACGCCACCACCACTATCGCCAAAGCGCGGGGCGACGCGGCGACACGCACCTACGCCGCCGATGCAGCGCGCAAACGGACGGTCGATATGACCGCGGCCCAGGCCGATACATTCGAGAAGTTGCGAAGCCAGTATGAACAGAACCCGCCATTCTTTGAGCGCATCCGGCAGATGACGTTGCTGAACGACATTTATAACAACGCGCAGGACAAAATCACCATGCCGCCCAATTCAAAAGAGTTGCGCCTGCAATTGAGCCGCGAACCGCAAGCCCCGTCCACCAACAGTTACATCAATTCACCCTGATTCCCATGCAAGTCACTTCACTCCTTAGCCGCCAAGACGACCACGATCACGAGCACGGGCATGATCACAGCCACGCGGTGCTGCCGCTGATGCAAACGCTGGCCGGTTTGGTCTTCGTGCTTAATTCCTTCGCCATCACCTGGATATATGCCGACAGCAACAGTCCCATCGCTGCCGCGAGCGCCATGGTGGGGGCGATCATCCTCGGCTACCCCATTGTCCTGACGGCGGTTGCTGATTTGCGCCGCGGCATTTTGACCACCAATGAATTGGTGGCCCTGGCGGTACTGGTGGCCTTCGGGTCGGCCGATTTCCAGGTGGGCGGTTACCAGGAGGCCGGCGTCATTGCTTTCTTCATGTTGATGGGGCAGATCATTGAAACCCGCACCGCCGAGGGCGCGCGCGCCTCCATTGAATCTCTCATCAAGCTCACGCCGCCAAAAGCCCGCCGCCTCACCAAGGCAGGCGAAGAGGAGGTGGAAACGCAATATCTGGCCGTCGGCGACGTTATCCGGGTGCGCCCCGGCGACAATGTGGCGGCGGACGGCGTGATTGTCAGCGGGCAAGGCTCGTTCAATCAGGCGACGATCACCGGGGAGTCTCTTCCGGTGGATAAGAAGCCGGGCGACGAGGTGTTTGCCGGCACGCAGAATTTGACGGGGGCATTGGAGATTCGCGTCACGCGCGCGGGGCAGGACACGACATTGGGCAAGGTGCGCGACTTGATCCTCGCGGCGGAAAAAACCAAGCTGCCCATCATGCGAATCATCGACCAGTATATGGGTTATTACACGCCGCTGGTGCTCCTCATCGGCGCATTGGTCTGGGCCTTCACACAGGATTTGAGCCGGGTCATCGCCGTTTTCATTGTCGCCTGTCCCTGCGCGTTCATCCTGGCCACGCCCAGCGCGATGGTGGCGGCCCTTTCGGCCGCGGCCCGCCTGGGCATTTTGATCAAGAACGTTGGGGACATCGAACTGGCGGCCAGAATCAACGCCTTTGTATTCGACAAGACCGGCACGCTCACCACCGGCAAGCTGGCGGTCAGCCGCCTGGCGCCTCTGGCGGGCGTCACCCCGGCGGAATTGCTGCGCCTGGCCGGCTCGGCCGAGAAATACAGCAACCATCCCACCGCCAAGGCCCTGACCCAATTGGCCGCCGAAGCCGGCGTCGCGCTGTCGGAGCCGAAGGACTTTTCCGAATCCGCCGGCCGCGGCGTCACGGCGCGGGTTGACGGCGGGGCGGTGCTGGTCGGCCGCGCCCAATGGCTCAAGGAGCAGGGCATCGCGCATGATTTTCTCCAGTCGGTCGATCTCAACGAGACGGAGGGCTTCAGCCTGATTTTCGTTGCCCGCGACACCAAGTGCGTCGGCTGGATCGGTTTGCAGGACCAAACCCGGCCCGAAGCCCGCCAGGCGCTGGCCGATTTGAAAACCACGGGCGTGCGCCGCGTCGCCATGATCTCCGGCGACCGCCAAGCCGTCGCCGCACGGGTCGCGCGGGAAATCGGCTGCGAAGAAGTCATGGGCGAGTGTCTTCCGCAGAACAAGGTTGATTTCGTGCGCCAGATCAAGGCCAAAGGCTACCGCGTGGCGGTTGTCGGCGACGGCGTCAACGACGCTCCCGCGCTGGCTGCGGGAGACCTGGGCATCGCCATGGGCGCGGCCGGGAGCGAAGTGGCCATACACAGCGCGACCATTGCGCTGATGAACAACGACCTCTGCCGGCTGCCTTTCCTGGTGCGGTTGTCCCGCCAAACCCGCGCGGTCATCAATCAGAATTTTCTCTTTGGCATCCTCTTCGTCATCTGCGGCCTGGTGCTGGCCGCTCTCAAATACATCGACCCCATAGTCGCCGCCGTGCTGCACGTCACCGGCTCTCTCATCGTCGTCTTCAACAGCGCTCGGTTGGTGCGCCAGGGCGAGGAGTTGGAACCTCATTTGGCGGCGGCCGCGGCCGCGCCACCGCCACCAGCAGCCGCCGCGCCGCCATTGTCGCCTGCGCCGGCACACGCATGAGCGCCCTTGCCGAAATGCCGAAGGCCGCCTCTTCCGCGCCTCAGAAATCCGGGCCTGGCGAGCCAGTGGTTTGCGTGCGCGGCCTGACCAAGATTTTCACCGACTTCTGGGGACGACCCAAGGCCAAGGCGGTGGATAACGTCGATTTTGAAGTCCGGCGCGGAGAGGTCTTCGGGTTGCTCGGTCCCAACGGTTCGGGAAAATCGACCACGGTGAAACTGCTGCTTGGCTTGCTCTATCCCACCCGCGGGCACATCGAAGTCTTTGGCCACTCCCCGCGCCACGTGCCCACCAAGGCCCACATCGGGTATCTGCCGGAGGAGTCTTACCTCTATCGCTTTTTGGACTCGCGCGAGACGCTGGATTTCTTCGGCAACTTGTTTGATTTGCCGTCCGCCGAGCGCCACAAGCGCAATGAACAACTGCTTGAAATGGTCGGCCTGAACCAGGTCCGCACGCGGGTCGTGGGAGAATTCTCCAAGGGCATGCAGCGGCGCATCGGGCTGGCGCAGGCCCTGATCAACGATCCCGACCTGGTCATTCTTGACGAGCCAACCGCGGGCATGGACCCGATTGGCTGCCGCGAAGTCAAGGACTTGATCCTGGCCATGGCCCGCCGCGGCAAGACGGTCATCCTCAGCAGCCACCTGCTGGCCGATGTGGAAGACGTCTGCGACCGGGTCGTCATATATTATGGCGGCCGCATTCACGCCATGGGCACGTTGAAGGAATTGCTCACCCAGCCTGACGCCGTGCGCATTACGATTCCGCCGCTGCCGCGCCTGGCGATGCAACAGATCCTGGACATTATTCGCCAGGACGTGGCTGCGGACAAAATCCAGATCGACAATCCCACGCAGAACCTGGAGAGCTACTTTCTGGATGTGGTTCGCAAGGCCAAGGAGGGGCAGGCCGAAACTTCCGGAGCCACTTCAGGCAGCCACGTTGCCGCTTACCTGCGAGGAGACGCCGAATCCGCGCCCGCCCAGGACAAGATATTGGAGCGGTTAACCGCCGGCGCCACACCCCCGCAGGCCGAACCCGCGCCCGCCCCGCCGGTCGCGCCGGTCATCGACGAAGCCAAACTCCGATCACTGGCCCAAACCGCTGAACCGCCTCCGGCGCCTGCCCCCGTACCTGCGCCCGCGCCCGCCGCGGCGCCATCGCCGACCGACTTGGAGAAAGCCAACGCCAAGCTCTCCTCATTGCTGGGCCGTGCCGGCGGCAAATGAAGAAGATTCTGGCCATCGTGGGGTTGACGTGGAGATCGGCCCTCCGCTACCGCCTGTTCTGGATCATGACCGTTCTTTTACTGGGGGCGGTGGTGGGACTGCCGCTGCTATTGCGCGATGACGGCACGGCCAAGGGCTTGACACAAATACTGTTGACCTACACGTTGAGCGCGGTGGCCACGCTCCTGGGGTTCGCGACCTTGTGGCTCTCCTGCGGCACACTTGCCAAGGACGTTGAGGAATGCCAGATGCAGATGGTATCGGTCAAGCCGGTGGCCCGCTGGCAAATCTGGCTGGGCAAATGGCTTGGCCTTCTGTCCCTGAACGCCGCCCTCCTGGCCATTTCCGGCGCTGCCATCTTCGGCCTTCTCCAATGGCGCGCCAGCCGCCTGCCCGCCGATCAGCAAAAAATCCTTCACAACGAGATATTTGTTTCCCGCGCCTCGGCCCGCGAGCCGCCGCTGGACCTCTCCCCGGATGTAGCCAAATATCTGAAACAGCGAATCAAAGGCGCCGATTTGTCCCCGGCCGCAGTGGCGGAACTGCGCCGCGAGATCACCGAAGAACTCAAGGCGGCCTATACGGAGGTGCCGCCCGCCTACCAACGGCGGTGGGGCATTGATTTGCACACCCTGCGGGACCGCCTGCGCGATCAGCCCTTGCAACTACGCATCAAGTTTAACACCGCCAACCCCAACCCGGATGCCCAGTACGGCACCATCTGGATCGTCGGCCCCACCAACTCGCCCAACCGATGGACCATCAACGAAATGCTGCCGCCGGATTCCTTCCAGCAATTCCCGGTGCCGGCCAATCTGCTCGATGCCAATGGCTTCCTGTGGGTCGATGTCGCCAACCCCAATGAAACCTCGCTCAGTTTTCCAATGGAAGACGGATTCGAGCTGCTGTATCCCGAGTCAACTTTCGGGATCAATTTCGTGCGCGGCATCGCGATCATTTTCTGCTGGCTGGCGTTGCTGGCTTCCATTGGATTGGCCGCGGCCAGCTACCTTTCCTTCCCGGTGGCGGCCTTTGCGTCCCTGGCCACGCTGCTGCTCGGTTTGTCCACCGGCACGATCAGCGCCGTGGTGGAGCAGGGGACCATCACCAGTTACGACTCGGCCAAGGGTGGCTACGGGCATACGGCGGTTGATCTGGTGTTTGTGCCGATATTCAGCGGGTTGTTGAAGATCATCAAACTGGTGGAGAGCTTTTCGCCCATTGATTATCTCAGCAGCGGCCGGAGCATCACCTGGGGGCAATTGGGCCTGGCGTTTGCTCAAATCGTCCTGCTTCTCAGCGGCTTTTTCTGTGTGCTGGGAATCATCCTGTTCACGCGCCGCGAACTCGCCACCGCGCAGTCCAATAATTGACGCCTTTGGCCGAATCACAAACCTTTAACGTTGATACGCTTCGGGTGCGGATTTTTCCCGACCGCCTCCAGGCCGGCGCGGCAGCCGCCTGCCAAACCGCGCAATGCCTGCGCGACGCTCTTGCCAAACAACGTTCCGCCCGGCTCGTTGTTGCCAGCGCTCCATCACAGAACGAATTGCTTGCCGGACTTGCCGCCGCGCACGGAATCGACTGGGACCGGGTGACGGTTTTTCATCTGGACGAATATGTCGGGTTGCCGGCCACTCACCCGGCTTCGATGCGCAATTACCAGCGGCAATGGCTGCTGGCCCGCGTCAGGCCGGCGGTTTTTCACGCGATTCGCGGCGACTGTTCCGATCCAGCGGCGGAGTGCGCGCGCTATGCGGCCCTGTTGGAGCGAGCGCCAATTGACCTGGTCTGCATGGGCATTGGTGAAAACGGACATATTGCGTTTAATGACCCCGGAGTCGCCGACTTCGCGGACCCGTTGAAGGTCAAGGTGGTGGAACTTGATCCGATGTCCCGGCGGCAGCAGGTCAATGATGGATGTTTCCCGAACATCGATTCCGTGCCGCAAAAAGCCATCACTCTGACGTGTTCCGCCATGATGTCGGGGCGCGTGCTGATCTGCGTTGTTCCAGGCGCGCGCAAGGCGCCGGCCGTGGCGGCGACACTCCAGGGGCCCATTTCGCCCAGTTGCCCGGCAAGCGTTCTTCGCAGCCACCCATCGGCCGCTCTTTTCCTGGACCCTGCTTCAGCGGCAGGGATCCGACGGTAAGACTGCCACTCAAGAGAGCCTTGCGACGTTCACATACCGCATTCGGTGTTGTGTAAGCTCAGAGTTGTTCAAATACGCCTTTTCGGCTCTTGTTGTGTAGCGGGCGATGAAGTATTTTAGCTCGATGAAACGCGAAGAGATCATCCGGGATATTCATGGGCTGGCTGCCGAATTGGCGGCGTTGGAGGAGCAGTATGGCCTGCTTTCCGCCGACTTTTATCATTTTTATCGGGCCGGAGAATTGGAGCAGACACGCGATTTCATCCGCTGGGCCGGGTTTTATGAGGCGAAACAGGAACGTGAAGCAACTTATCGCGAACTTGTCTATGAGCATTTGCGCGAATTGCGGCGGCGCTCCGGCCTCGGGGCTTTGGCCCTCGATCCGGCGGGCGCATGAGCGTGCCGCTGGATGACATTGCCAGCTATAGCGCCTTCGTCTATGGGCTGGCGGCCCAGGCGGCGAGGGTTCGCCACTGGCGGCGCAGCTTATCGAGCAAGCGCTGGTCGGCGGCGGGAAACTGATAGTCGCCAAGCTGCGCGGAGGTGATCCAAGCCAGATCATGAACCAGGATCGGCCTGGGTTCGTTGCGGAGCCAGCGGCATCGGAAGAATTTCAGATGGACCGTCTTGTCGGCATAGTGATGGGTGATCGTTTCCACCGGGCGGCCCACGTCGGCTTCGATGCCCAGTTCCTCCAGCAATTCGCGCCGGAGGCATTGGGGGAAGGATTCGCCCGGTTCGCGTTTGCCCCCGGGAAATTCCCACAGGCCACCCAGGTGCGACCCCGGGGGCCGTTGCGTAATCAGCAGCTTGCCGTCGCGGAACACCAGCCCGGCCGCCACCTCGATCATCAGGCCTTCCCCCGGCCGATGCTTTTGTAAAGAAAACCCATCTCCTCCATCTCGGCGGCGTCAAATAAATTGCGGCCGTCAAAGATGATCGGGTGGGTCAGGTCTTTGCGCACCCGCTCCAGGTCCAGCTTTTTGAATTGCGGCCATTCGGTCGCGATGACCAGCGCGTCGCACCCCTGGGCGATGTCGTTCATGGCGGCCACGTAGGTGACCTCCGGCAGAATGGCCCTGGCCTTGTCCATGGCCTGGGGATCATGGACGCGCAGGGCGGCGCCCTCTTTGAGCAGGCGCCGGCATAATTCGATGGCCGGAGACATGCGCACGTCGTCGGTGTTCTGCTTGAAAGCCAGGCCGAGAACGCCGAGGGTCTTGCCCTGGAGCACCCACATCGTCTCTGAAATCTTCTTGACGAACCGGTCCATTTGCTCGGCGTTGATGCGCTGCACCTCCTTGAGAAGGCCAAAGTTGTAGCCCATCGCCTCGGAAATATGGATGAAGGCGCTCAAGTCCTTGGGAAAACAACTGCCGCCAAAGCCGAGGGAGGCGTCGAGAAACTTGCGCCCGATCCGCGCGTCCATCCCCATCCCGGCGGCCACCTCCTGGACGTTGGCGCCGGAGAGCTCGCACAGCACGGAGATGGCGTTGATGTAGGATATTTTCAGGGCCAGGAACGAATTGGCGGCGTGCTTGATGAGCTCGGCGGAGTGGATGTCGGTCACGATGATCGGCGCGTTGAAGGGCGCATACACCTCGCGCATGGCCTGCACCGGCCGCTGCGAACCCACGCCGATGACCACCCGGTCCGGCTTCATGAAATCATCCACCGCGAATCCCTCGCGCAAAAACTCCGGGTTGCTCACGACGTCAAAATCGACCTTGGATTTGCAGTATCGCTTGATCGTCTCCGCCACCTTCTCCCCGGTGCGGACCGGCACGGTGCTCTTGTCCACGACGATCTTGTAGGCCGTCATCGCGCCGGCGATCTCTCGCGAGACGCCTTCAATAAAACTCAAATCCACCGACCCATCCGGCCTGGGCGGCGTCGGCACGGCGATAAAAACAACGTCGGCCCGTTCGACGCCTTCCTGGGTGCTGGCCGTGAAATGGAGGCGTCGGTC
>Ga0187860_1001677_pt1 | contig 19282 bp, 9 predicted proteins | sample June2016WEW_10_4_FD_132981 | JGI IMG/M metagenome (GOLD analysis project Ga0187860, IMG submission 132981) | Peatland microbial communities from SPRUCE experiment site at the Marcell Experimental Forest, Minnesota, USA - June2016WEW_10_40 | ecosystem: Environmental > Terrestrial > Soil > Wetlands...
CCGGGGACGGGAAAGTCGCTCGTCCAGGAGTGCAGGGTCTTCAAGTAGTTGGCCCGCTCGAACGCGCTCGCCTCGATCGAGTTCGCTTGTGACACAGAGCCGCGAAGCTCCGATACCGACACGTACTCGTGGTCGGCGAGCCAGGAGCGCAGCTCGGACTCGACCAAGCCGACGTGATCCGGGCCCAGGTGGAGGAGGGCGGAGGTCATCATCGCCACGTCGGCGCCCACGGCCAGGGCCTTCACGACGTCGTACCCCGAGTAAACCCCCGAGGTGGCGGCGAGCGACGGACCATGTCCGAGCTGGGGGCGCAAGATGGCGATCCAGCGCAAGGGGAGGCGCAGCTCCCAGCTGCGCGACAGCTCCACCCTCGGCACCACGTCCATTGTTTCCAGGTCCAGGTCCGGTTGATAGAAGCGGTTGAACAGGACCAGTCCGGCGGCCCCGGCGGCGATCACCTTGGCGGCGAAATGCGCCATGGCCGAGTAGTACGGGGACAGCTTCACGGCCACCGGGAGCTGCACGGCATCGCACACGTTGGCGATGAGGGCCAGGTCCAGCTCTTCGACCTGGGCCGCGTTCAGCTGAGGATCAGTTGGGACCCGGTAGACGTTCAGCTCGAGAGCGTCCGCCCCGGCCTCGGCGAGAAGGTGCGCATAGCGGACCCAGCCACCGGTCGAGGAAGCGTTCAGGCTGGCGATCACGGGCACTTCGACCGCCTTCTTGGTCTGCTTGAGCAGCTCGAGGTACTGGTCGAGGGCGCTGGTGAACTCGGTGACGGCCGGGAAGTAGTCGAGCGCCTCGGCGTACTGCCCGCTCCCGACCTCTAGGGCGCGGGACAGTCCGACCTCTTCGGAGACGATCTCCTCCTCGAACAGCGACGGCAGCACGACCGCGCCGACTCCGGCGTCCGCGAGCGCCTTGGAGCCTTCGACCTGGCGCGTGAGCGGACTGGCCGAAGCCACGATCGGCGAGGAGAGCTCGAGGCCCAGGTAGGTGGTCCTCAGGTCCACTTTGTCAGCCCCTGCCATCACCGGACCTCCTCGTCGTCTAGGTTCCCGGCGTCGGAGTGGGCTTCGGGCACCACCTCGCCGTCCACTTCGGGCACGGTGCGATGAACCGCGGCCAGCTGCTCGTAGTAACGCCACCGTTCGGTCACATCCGCCTGGGCCAAGGTTCCCAGTCGAGCCGCCTGTTGTGGGTGAGTCCGCGCCAAGGTCGCGAAACGGGCCTCGGCGGCGGTGAACTCGGTGAGGGGGATCGACGGCGCCTTGCAGTCGAGTTGGAAGGGCTGGGCATTTTCGGCTGGTGACGGGTGGAACCTGTACAAGGGCCAGTAGCCCGAGCGCACGGCGTCTTTCTGGTGCGTCATGGACGTGGTCATGTCGATTCCATGGGCGATGCAGGTCGAGTAGGCGATGATGAGCGAGGTGCCGTGGTAAGCCTCGGCGTCCAGCAGGGCTTTGGTGGTCTGCGTGTCGTTGGCGCCGATAGCGATCTGGGCGACGTAGACGTTGCCGTAAGCGCGTGCCGTGGCACCGAGGTCCTTTTTCGGCGACGCTTTCCCGGCGGCGGCGAATTTGGCCATTGCCCCGCGTTGGGTGGACTTCGAGGCCTGGCCGCCGGTGTTCGAGTAGACCTCGGTGTCGAGCACGAGGATGTTGACATCCCGGCCGAGGGAAAGGACGTGGTCGAGACCGCCGAAGCCGATGTCATAGGCCCAACCGTCACCGCCGAAGATCCAGACGCTCTTTCGGACAAGGGCGCTCGTCACTGCGAGCAGGTGGCGGGCGGACGAGGCGACGGCGGCGTCGCTGGAGCCCACCAGCCGGCCGAGCTCCTCATCGAGGCGGGCGACACGCCCTCGCTGGGCGAACACGGCCTGCTCGTTGGACTGGTCGGCGTCGAGGATCGAGGAGGCCAGGTCCGGTCCCACCTGCTCGGCGAGCAGGCGAAGCAGGCCTGAGGCCCGTTGCTCCTGGGCATCGAGGCCGAGCCGGATGCCGAGGCCGAACTCGGCGTTGTCCTCGAACAGCGAGTTGCTCCAGGCCGGGCCGCGCCCTTCGCCGTTGGCGGCCCACGGCGTCGTCGGCAGGTTGCCGCCGTAGATCGACGAGCAGCCCGTGGCGTTGGCCACCAGCATGCGGTCGCCGAACAACTGGCTCGCCAGCTTCAGATAAGGCGTCTCCCCGCAGCCCGAGCAGGCAGCCGAGAACTCGAAGAGGGGCTGCAGGGCCTGGGAGCCCTTCACCGAGTCGTGGGGCAGCGCCGCCCGGTCCAGCTCGGGGATGGACAAGAAGAAGTCCCAGTTGCCGCGCTCCTTCTCACGATGATCGAGCGCTGGCTCCAAGTTGATGGACTTGTGCTTGACCTCGGTCTTGGACTTGGCCGGGCACACGTCGACGCACACCCCGCACCCGGTGCAGTCATCAGGGGCCACCTGGATCGTCATGAGGTGACCGGCCAGGTCTTTCGAACGGAAGGGCTTGGACAGGAAGCCCTCGGGAGCACCCTTGAGCGCCTCGGGCGGGAAGACCTTCATGCGGATCGTCGCGTGCGGGCAGACGATGGCGCACTTGCCGCAGTCGATGCAGATGTCCGGGTCCCATATCGGTATCTCCAAGGCGATGTCCCGTTTCTCGTAGCGGGTCGTCCCTGAGGGAAAGCGGCCGTCTGCCGGCAGGGCGGAGACGGGGAGAAGGTCGCCCTGGCCGTCCATGATGATCGAGGTCACACGGCGGACGAACTCCGGGGCCGAATCGGGGATGACGACGCCGATCGAACCAGCAGCCGCCGCCTCTTTGGGGACTTCCACCTCGGCGAGGTTCGCGAGGGCGACGTCGATGGCAGCAAAGTTGCGGTCCACGATGGCGCGACCGCGCTTTCCGTAGGCCTTCTCGACCGAGGCCTTGATCTCGGCCACGGCCACGTCAGCGGGCAGGACCCCGGAGAGGGAGAAGAAACAGGGCTGCATCACGGTGTTGATCCGGTTGCCCATCCGGGTCTCGGCCGCGATCTTGTAGGCGTCGATCACCCAGAAGCGGATGTGCTTCTCCTGCAGGTGTCGCTGCACGTTGCCAGGGAGATGCTCCCAGACCTCGGCGGGCCCGTACGGGCTGTTGAGCAGGAAGGTCGCCCCGTCCCTGGCGACGTCGAGGATGTCGACCCGGCTGAGCAGGCTGAACTGGTGGCAGGCGACGAAGTCGGCGTCGGTTATGAGATAGGTCGAATGGATCGGATCGGGCCCGAAGCGCAGGTGCGAAGCGGTCATGGCGCCCGACTTCTTCGAGTCGTAGACGAAGTAGCCCTGCACGAAGTCGTCGGTGGCGTCGACGATGATCTTGGCGCTGTTCTTGTTGGCCCCGACGGTGCCGTCCGATCCCAGCCCGAAGAAGACGGCCTGGACCTCGGAGTCGGGCAGTGGCGGGCGGAAGTCGCGATCCCAGGGCAGGCTGAGCGACGTCACATCGTCGAAGATGCCGACCGTGAAGTGGCGCTTGGGCCGGTCTTTCTTCAGCTCGTCGAGGACTGCCTTGGCCATGGCCGGCGTGAATTCCTTGGAGGAAAGACCGTATCTGCCCCCTGTCACCCGCGGCGGCTCGCTGAAGGCCGGTTCGGCGCTGTCCATGGCCTCGTCGATCGCGGCGCGGACGTCCAGGTAGAGAGGTTCGCCGACGGCACCGGGCTCCTTGGTCCGGTCGAGCACGGCGATCGAGCGCACGCTGGGCGGCAGGGCGGAGACGATCTGCTCAGCCGGGAAGGGCCGATAGAGGCGAACAGTCAGCATCCCCACCCGTTCGCCACCGCTGACGAGCGTGTCCACCGCCTCGCGGGCCGCTCCGACGCCCGAGCCCATGAGCACGACGACGCGTTCGGCGTCGGGAGCGCCGCGGTACTCCACGAGGCTGTATGAGCGCCCGGTCCGCTCCGCGAGCGAGTCCATCGTCTCCTGCACGATCCCGGGGACGGCAAGGTAATAGGGGTTGCATGCCTCGCGGGACTGGAAGAACACGTCCGGGTTCTGGGCGGTGCCCCGCACGTCCGGCCTGTCGGGGTTCATCGCCCGGAGGCGGAAGTCGATCAGGGCGTCGGTGTCGATGAGCGCGGCCATGTCGTCGTCCGTGAGCGTGGCGATCTTCGCCAGCTCGTGCGAGGTCCTGAACCCGTCGAAGAAGTGGAGGAAAGGCACGCGTGCCCGCAGGGTCGCCGCATGGGCGATCAGGGCGAAGTCGTGTGCCTCTTGAACCGAGCTTGCCGCCAGCATGGCCCAACCGGTCGTCCGGGCATGCATCACATCGGAGTGGTCGCCGAAGATCGACAGGGCATGAGTGGCGACGGTGCGGGCGGCGACGTGCATGACCGCCGGGGTCAGCTCACCGGCGATCTTGAACATGTTGGGCACCATCAGCAAGAGGCCTTGCGAGGCGGTGAATGTTGTGGCCAGAGCTCCTTTTTGCAGGGCACCGTGGAGGGTGCCCGCCGCCCCGGCCTCTGACTGCATCTCGATGACGTCGGGCACCTCGCCCCAGAGGTTCTCTTTGTTCGCCGTTGCCCAGTCGTCGGCGAACTCGCCCATGGGCGAGGCCGGCGTGATGGGGTAGATGGCGATTACTTCGGCAAGGGCGTATGCGACTCGGGCAGCGGCCTCATTGCCGTCGACGCAAACCCATTGACGGGCGCCCACACTGCCTCCTTGGCTTGCAGAACTCCTGGTCTCTTTCTAGCCGAAAGGCCTTGAGCTGAGAAATCCGGGCAGCTTCAGCCAGCCGCGGCGCGATGGTGAAGTTCGCAGGCGCTCAAGGGCTGTCGTGTGGGGGCTCCGCCGTGTCGGTGCAGCTCAGCTCGGGTGGGCCGTGCCGGGCGGGGGCGCCGCGCCGGCCCGGCCGGCAGCGCTACTCGGTCTTTCGGAACTCGGCGATGGCGACGCCCATCATGACAAGACCCATCGCCGCGACGAGGCCCAAGGCGATCCCGACCGGCACGTTCCAGCTGCCCCACGTGATGCTCGGCGCCAGCTTCTGCACGGCCACCCCGGGAAGGTTCAGGTAGCTGAAGACGCTGTGGCGCATCGGCCCGACGATGTAGGTCAGCGGGTCGATCCGGGTCAGCACGCTCAGCCACGTGGGCAGCCCGTTCAGCGGGTAGAGCGCACCGGACAGGAAGAAAAGCGGCATGACCAGCATCTGTGTCAGGGCCATGAACGACTGGAACTGCTTGATCCGGGCGGCCATCATCAGGCCGAACGCGGTCAATGTGAAAGACAGCAGCAGCAGCTCGCCGACAAGTGTCAGCAGCAGGAACGGGTTGTAAGGCACGTGTGCGAACCACGCCAGGGCCAGGAAGACGACACCCTGGAATGTGGCGATCGTGGCGCCTCCCAGGCACTTGCCGATCACGAGCGAGGCGCGCCGCACCGGGGCGACGAGCATCTCGCGCAGGAAGCCGAACTCCCTGTCCCACACGATCGAGCCAGCGGAGAAGACGGAGGTGAACAGCACCGACATCGCCAGCACGCCCGGGTAGATGAAGGTCTTGAAGTCCACACCCGGCGGCATGCCCCGTCTCGCCAGGCTGGACAGGCCTGTACCGAGCACGAACAGGAAGAGGAACGGTTGCACGAGCGAAGTGATGGCGCGGAGTCGGTCGGTGCGGAAGCGGATGAGCTCGCGGCGCCAGACGATGTTCACGGCGCGCAGGTCGTGGCCCAGCCCGTGCTCGGGCAGTGCGACCCTGATCTCGGCGACCAGCTCGGCTTCTGTCTCAGCGTCGGTGGTTGCCTGGATCACCTCTGTGGCCATGTTCAACGCCTCCCTCCTCGCCAGTGCGCGGCGCGCTGGCGCATGACATCGCTGCTCGACGCCTCGGCGTCTCGGATCGTGTTCCCGGTATAGGACATGAAGACGTCGTCCAGCGACGGACGCGAGACGCTGACCGAGCGGATCGGCACCGCCAGCTCGGCGAAGAGCCTGGGCACGAACTCCTCCCCGGATGCGACCGAGAATGTGACCGCGCCGTCGTGCATGGCCGCCTCGATGCCGAAGCGATCCGCCAGGGCGGAGATCGCCGCGGGGTCGTCGGCGGTCTGGATCTGGACCCTGTCCTTGCCGACGCTCGCCTTCAGCGCCTCTGGAGTGTCGATGGCCACGATCTTGCCGTGGTCGATGATCGCGATCCTGTCGCAGTTCTCGGCCTCGTCCATGTAGTGCGTGGTCAAGAAGATCGTGATGTCCTCCCGGCGCTTGAGATCGTTGATGTACTTCCAGATCGACGAACGGGTCTGCGGGTCGAGGCCGACCGTCGGCTCGTCGAGGAAGAGCACATGGGGCGCGTGCAGGAGGCCGCGGGCGATCTCCAACCTGCGCTGCATCCCGCCGGAGAACGTGCTGACCAGGTTGTCCTTTCGCTCCCAGAGGCCCACCATGCTTAGCACCTGGTGCGCCCTCGGCTCGATGACCGCCTTCGGCACGGCGTAGAGAGCGGCGTGGAACCGGAGGTTCTGCTCCGCGGTCAGGTAGGTGTCGAGGGTCGTGTCCTGGAAGACGAGCCCGATGTTGCGCCGGACCTCGTCCTGCTGCGTGCACGTGTCGTAGCCGGCCACTGTGGCGGTGCCCGAGGTCGCGCTGGCGAGCGTGCAAAGGATCTTGATGGTGGTCGTCTTGCCGGCCCCGTTCGGCCCGAGGAACCCGAACGTTTCCCCGCGGGCCACCTCGAAGTCGATCCCGCGCACGGCCTCCACGTCCCCGTACCGCTTCGTCAGGCCGGAGACCGAGATCACCGGAGGTGGGCTCTCGCCGTTGCTCTTCGGATCGCTACGCGACTGCGTGCCGACGTGCACCACCACTCTGATCCCTCCCTTGTCGCCTGCTCTGAAGCCTATTGCGCGAATGACACTGTCGATTTCTCGTCTGGCCCGTCACCGGTATTCTTCTTGCGCATTCCCAAAAGGTTGTTTCGGAGCTGGAGGATGATGAGCAGTCCGACGCCTGCCGGTGGGCCTTCTGAGCTGTTCAGCCGGGCATTGGACCAGCTCCGTCGGACCCTGAAGTCGTTGGCTGACGAGATGCGACCCATCGAGTCAGGCTGGGTCGTACGGACGAGATCTCTTCCTCGGGTTTGGACGCTGAACCAGCTGCTCATCTGCGAGCCGGTCACCTTTGCCGATGCGATCGCGCTCGCTGATCGACACCAGGCCGACCTTCCTTACCGCCACGTTGTTGTCGAAGCCGAACCGACCTCCCGCCAGCTGGAGGGTTCCTTCGTCGCCGCCGGCTGGCACGTCGACTGCGAGGTGCTCATGGCGTTGGCAGGCAGCTCGGATCGCGAGGTCGATACGAGGGCGGTGATCGAGCTGAGTGAAGCGCAGATGCTGGAGCTGATGCGGCGCTGGACCATCGAGGAGCATCCAGCTATCGGCACCGGCCTCGAGGAGCTGGAGGAGTACTCCCGGCGAGAGGGAAGGTTGTGGAACGAGCAGTGCTTCGGCATCCTGGACGTTGATGGTGCTCCCGCTGCCATTACGAAGCTGCGATCCGACGGGGCCACGGCATGGGTGGAAGATGTCTACACGGTGCCGGAGGCTCGTGGACGCGGCTACGCCCGAGCGCTCGTCACCCACGCGACCGCGCTGGCGCGCTCGGCGGAGCCCGACCTGATCTTCATCATCGCTGACGACAACGACTGGCCCAAGCACCTGTACGCAGATATCGGCTTCCGACCGATCGGCACGACTCGCACGTTCCATCGAGACCTCGGTGCGGCCTCGAGGAGGACCTGGTGAAGCTCAAACTCGACCTCCACGAGGTCTACAACCGCGGAGACGACATCGAGCGCGCCTTGCGTAAGGTTATCGAGGAGGCGGTGCGGACGAAGGCGACCGTGGTCGAGATCATCCCGGGGAAGGGATCGGGTCAGCTGAAGAAGCGTGTCCTGCGTTTTCTCGATCAAAAAGACGTCAAAGCCCAGTATCACCGGGTGGAGAAGGACTCGCGCAATTTCGGCCGGGTGTTCGTCCACTTCCACTGGAAATGAGAGCTGTCCAGAGACGATGGCGGTCGCCTCCGGTGGTCACAGGCGCGCGCGGCAGCACAGCTCCGGCAGGATGGGGCGGTGACCGGCATCGAGTACCGTCGCCTCGGACCAGAGAACGCCGGAGAGGTTCTCACGGTCCAGCGGGCCGCCTTCGTCGCGGAAGCACGCCTGTACCGCACTGCTGAGATCCCGCCTCTCGTCGAGACGCTGGACGACCTTCGGCGCGAGCTCGGGTCGACGATCACGATAGGGGCGTTCCTGGCGGACCGGATCGTTGGCGCGATTCGTCTCACCGTCGAAGATCCGATCGGCTGGATCAGTCGACTGGCAGTAGCGCCCGATCAGCAGGGAAAGGGGATCGGGTCCGCGCTCCTCGGCGCCGTCGAGGCGGCCGCTCCTGACGCGGTGCGCCGGTTCCGACTCGCTGCCGGCTACAAGAGCGATGCGAACGTTGCCATGTACGAGCGACGCGGCTACCGGGAGTTCTCCCGGTGGGTCGATTCCGCCGGCGTGGAGCTGGTTCTAATGGGCAAGGATCGCGGGTGAAAGAACCCTCCTAGGAGCATGGCGCTCATCCAGCTTTGTTGCGCCTCGACTTCGCCACGATGGCTCTCGCGACCGTCGCCTGATCGGGCGGAGCGGCCGCCGTACACCTACAACCGCGACGGTAGGTCGACCAGATCTCCCGCTGTCCTGGCGCAAGATCTCTTCGTTCGCCTTTGCGACTCGAACCGAGAGCTAGGCCGGCGCCTCCGCGGGAGGTCATGTGTTGATCCGCGGGCGAACAAGGCAAGGCAGCGCTAGCCGGGCTATTCTGCCCCTCGGGTGCCTAGCCCGCTAGTGTCCGTTCCCGGACGGGCGTGAAACAGGCAGCTCTCTGCGGCGTGTTGTCCGCAACTCGACAAGCCACCGGATCCTGCGGGTAGGGTCGTGTACTTGCCGGACGCACAAACCAGGCAGGGAGACAATGGACTTATACCAGGTGCCCGCGCTTCTTGCCTGAACAAAGAGCTTCTTGCCTCAACAAAACGGATACTTCGGGGATCTTGCCCGCTGTTCACAATGGCAGTTCGTGCGAACGAGTGGCTCTAGTGCGCGGCTCCGTCAGAGGGAAGTAGGAGGTGATGGGTACGAAGATGACAGCCATGATCCTCGCCGGGCTTAGCCTGCTCTTGGTCGCCGCTTGCGGCGGCAGCTTTCCTGGGATCGAGGCTTCACCGGCCACCCCCGCAGGCGCACCTATTCCTGTTCTCACAGCCGCCACGCCCAAGCCTTCGCTGGCCGTATTCGGGGCGGTCAAGTCCAAGGCTCCGAGGTGGTGGCATCCTAAGAACATCGGCCCGAACAACGGGCCCGAGTTCCAATGGGAGCTAGATCATCCGCTGAACATACACAGCGCGACCGACATGGGCGATGGGACCCTGAACGCTGCTGGGCGGATAGCAGCTAACCCGACCTTGTACGACGTCGACGGCATCGACAACCCGGCCTCAACCGTCGACGCGCTGCACCACCAGGGCGACAAGGTGATCTGTTACATCGAGGTTGGCTCAGCCGGGAACTATTACTCGGCTGCCGCGGAGCACATCCCGGTCACCTACTACGCCCAACTGAAAGCCGCGGGGGATCTCGGTGAGAAGATGCAGGGATACCCGGAGTATTACCTCAATATTAACGCAACCTCCACGGTCTCCATCATCGAGTCGATGATCCGGCAGCAGTGCGCCACAAAAGGCTTCGATGCGGTCGAGCCAGACATTGACGACTCTTACACCGACACGACCGGCTACAAGATCACCGAGGAGGAGAACGAAAGGTACGACGAGAAGCTTGGCGCTTACGCGCACGGTCTCGGGCTCGCCTGGGGCCAGAAGAACGGCGATAACGACCCTGCATTCTCGAAGTCTCTAGAGTCCACGGCAGACTTCCTGCTGGACGAGGAATGCAACTTCTACCAGACGTGCACGATCGTGGCGAAGCCATACTTGAAGGCGGGGAAGCTAGTGCTAAACGCCGAGTACACCGATGACTGGGGCGGTAACACAGCCAAGGACCTCGGTAAATTCTGCGCAGCCGATATTTCTAGCGGCGTAGACGGCACGTTGTTCACTTCGGCCCTCGCAGGCCAGCGTAGTCCCTGCCGGTAGGTCATACTGCGGAGTGCTCAGGTAGGCCGACGGATCTGCCGATTCGAGTGCGGTTTCAGCATCTCGACCAAGGCTCACCGACAGGGTGGTCGCTCCCGGTGAAATCTCAAGGGTAGCTCGCAGGTTCGCAAAGTAATTGTGACTGTTAACGTCAGGGAACCCGTGGAAAGGTCAAGGTGTTGTAATCCCGAGGGTTCGGCTAGCCTTTTAGTGTTGTTAGCTGCCGGTGAGGGACCTGCGGACATGTAGGAAGTGATGTGAGCAGCTCAGAGTTTTACTGGGAACACCTAGCTGATCCTTTTTGCTGGCTGCGTGTTGATCTTGCAACCGCCAGGGGGACCACGGGGCATTTGGCCGCCCTTCGGCCCGATGCCTTTCGGGCGTTGGTGGTGCGTTAGCGGTCGCCTGACCAGAGATGCGCTACCGGAAAAAAGCCAGGGCTCGCTTCGGACCAGAAGACGAGGAGGTGGAAATGTGTGGGATTGTCGGTTACGTGGGGCATCGGCCCGCGTTGCCAATCTTGTTGGACGGACTGTCTCGTCTCGAGTATCGGGGGTACGATTCGGCCGGTGTCGCAGTCGCGGAAGGGTCGACGCTCCGGGTGTGCAAGACGGTCGGACGTGTTGGCGACCTGGAGTCGATTGTTCCCGACGACGTAACCGGGTCCGTAGGCATCGCGCACACCCGATGGGCGACTCACGGTCGCCCGACCCACGCCAACGCCCACCCTCACACTGACGCTACAGGTCGTGTGGCCATCGTGCACAACGGCATCATCGAGAACGGCGACGAGCTTCGAGAGAAGCTCGAGGCAGAGGATGTTGTTTTCTTGTCGGACACAGACAGTGAGGTACTGGCCCATCTCTTTGCTTGGGAGCTGCGGAACGAGGAAGTCGGGCTCGAACAGGCCGTGCGGCGAACACTTACCATGCTCCAAGGAAGCTACGGGCTTGCCGCGATCGACGCGGTGCAGCCGGATCGCATCGTCGTGGCGGCGAACGGTAGTCCCGTCGTGATTGGGCTCGGCAACGGCGAGAGTTTCGTGGCATCGGGCTATTCGGCCCTCGTCCCGTTCTGCCGGAAGGTAATTCGCCTCGTCGACGGCGAGATCGCCGTTCTCAGGGCCGACGGCGTTCGGACGTTCTCGACGGATGGAACAGAGGCGTTCAAGGTGCCTACGTCGATCGAGGGCGAGGAGTCAGGCGGGTACCACTCCGACAACCACCGGCACTTCATGCACAAGGAGATCCACGATCAGCCTCAGTCCATTCTGCGGGCGATCGAGGGCCGGATCGACCTCAGGTCGAACACCGCCATCCTTGAGGGAATCAACCTGACCCAGCGCGAGGTTCGTTCGTTCCAGCGAGTGAAGATCCTCGGCTGTGGTTCTGCGTACTACGCCGGCCAGATTGGCGCGGGGCTCATTGAGGAGCTCGCCAGGATGCCAGCCGACGCGGAACCGGCGTCGGAGTTCCGCTACCGCAAGCCGGTGATCGAACCGTCGACGCTTTACGTCGCGGTAAGTCAGTCCGGAGAGACGGTCGACACTCTTAAGGCGGTGGCCGAGGTGCGTCGTCAAGGCAGCTTCGTCCTCGGCATCGTCAACGTTGCCGGAAGCGCGATCGACCGCGAGAGCGACGGTCGGCTCTACCTTCATGCGGGTCCGGAGGTGTCGGTCGCTGCAACGAAGAGCTTCACCTCCATGGAGGTCCTCTTCGCACTGCTCGCGGTCTACCTCGGGCGGATGCGGGCTCTTTCAGCGAGCGAAGGGGCGAGGATTCTCAAAGCCCTGACAGACCTGCCCGCCAAGGCCGCGCAGGTGATGCAATGCGAGGACGAGATGGCCGCCCTGGCCGAGGTCTACGCGAAGTGCAGCAGCTTGCTGTTCGTTGGACGAGTTCGTGGTTGGCCGGTGGCCCGGGAGGGTGCGCAGAAACTGAAGGAGGTCTCTTACATTCACGCCGAGGCTTACCAGTCTTCGGAGCTGAAACACGGACCTCTCGCACTTGTCAGCCCCGAGCTACCAACCTTGGCCGTGGTTCCTGACGACGAGCTGCTTGACAAGAACCTGGCAACATTGGCCGAGATCCGCGCACGCAACGGACCGGTGATCGCGTTGGCCCATCGGCCAATCCGCAGTGATCTCGCAGATCACGTCGTGATCATACCGAACAGTGAGCGGGAGCTCGACGCCATCCTGCTGACCATCCCTCTGCAGATGTTCGCCTATTTTACTGCCCTCGCCCGTGGCAACGAGGTCGATCGGCCTCGGAACCTAGCCAAGAGCGTGACCGTCGAGTGACCGAGGATGAGACCCTAAGGGCTCATCCTCGTCGTAGCTACAGGGACCCAAGCCTCTACGCCGGCGGAGTCAACTAGCCGACACGGCCGCGTCCACCGAGGACGTCTCGCTCCCCTTGCCGCAGAGTCGGCGAGTCGGTCCGGTTGTCAGGTGGTGGTCCTACAGCGAAGTAGGAAGCCCATTCCTCCGACCTCGTAGTGCCCGGTACAAGTCACCGTCCCGGTGATCCCACTGTCGCCGGTGAAGGTGCACGTCAGGTCGAGGCCGCTTTCCTCGTTGGGGCCGGTGCACGAGATCGAGTCGCGCGACGGCTGGGTCGTTGTCGTCGTAGTCGATGGCGCCGTGGTCGTGGTCGGTGGCGCCGTGGTCGTAGTCGGTGGCGCCGTGGTCGTGGTAGGTGGCGGTGTGGTCGTCGGCGGTGGCGGTGTGGTCGTCGGCGGTGGCGGTGTGGTCGTCGTCGTCCCTCCCGCGTAGGCGGGTGTCTGGCAAACGATTCTCGGGCTCGGATCGACGCTGAGATCCTTCAGCATCACATTGACGCCGGGGACCAGGTTCGCCGTCGGGCAGGCGGCCGAGGAGATGGTCCCACTCGGGTATTCGACGTCGAACACGGCCTTGCCTGCAGTGACGTAGGGCTGGAGGTCCTGACAGTCCTGATACTGGTAGCACTGCTCTTCGATGACGAAGTCGAAGTAAGGCTCGAGCACGCCGGACTGGTCCTCGAAGCCCTTCTGCGCCACGGACATGCCGAGCGAGTGGATTGCATCGGCAACCCATTCGGCATACTCGTCGCCCTGAGCCGCCGTTTCGGTGACACCTGTGTCGGAGTTCTCGGAGACGTCCAGGACGTCTGGCTCGATCGCGTCGCACCCGGCTTGCCGGGCGAGCTCGAAGCGTGCCGTCATCATGTTCTGCAGGAACGAGTAAGCGGGCCCGGTCGGATTAGTGTTCAAATAAAGTTCGCCTGGCCATCCGTCGGAGTTGCCCAGCAGGTCCGAGGGCGTCAGGCCGTCGGCCTCAAGGGCGGCGTCGAGCACGTCGAAGTTGCCGTCACCCACATCTAGCCGCCAGTCCTCCGCCGAACCGACGTCCACGTAGCAAACGACGTGCATGCCGAGCGCGTGGTAGTCGGCGACCGCCTGAGTCGCCAGCGTTTCGTCACACGACGCTCCAGCCTGCCCAGCCGCGCAGTCGCCCTGCTGCGAATTGAGCGGGTCGAAGTCGATCCAGTTCGGCTCCGTCCCGTTATCCAGCGGGCAGTCGGTGATGACCGACCCGTCGCTCGGATAACAGGGCATGGTGTCGACGATTGCCTGGCCATCCAGATCCCATTGCCAGACGTCGTCGGACTGTGGCACCCAACAGGACGTACCTGCACAAGCTGTGACCGCAGGTGAGCCTGCCCCGGCGGGATTGATTCCGAAGGCCACACCAGCCGTGGCCGCGCAAAGCACGAAGGCAGCAAATAGCCGCCTCAAGAGCACGTGGGTGCGCGCGTGCAGTCTCCGCCTCGTTTGAACGCGCGGGCTCGCGTGCAGTTTCTGCCTCATAGCTATCTCCTCGTTGTTGCTCCAGTACTACCCTCGTGCTCTCGGAGTCATGGGCTTAGTCGTTATTCATGTCTCGTCACTGCCCTACCCTTCGGAAGGGTCCCGGCGCCATGCCGGGACCCTTCCGCGTGGGGATGGTGATCCAGGCCGCTCATTTCACCGTCAAGGTGAAGGTCTGTTTGGCCGTACCGCTGTTGTTGGTGGCGGTGATGGTGATCGTGTAGGTATCGGCGGTGGTCGGGGTCCCTGACAAGGTCGCCGTCCCGTTGCCGTTGTTGGTGAAGGTCAGTCCCCGCACGGTGCCAGTATGGGTGATGGTCGGCAACGGATAGCCGGTGCTTGTGAACGTAAAGGTAAAGGCCGTCCCGTGGGTCGCCGTCGCCGTCGAGGCGCTGGTGATCACCGGGGGTTGGCGGACCGTCAGGGCGAAGGTCTGCGTGGCGGTCCCCACGGAGTTGGTGGCCGAGATGGTGATCGTATAGACCCCGCCGCTACCGGCGTTGGGGGTACCGGAGAACGCGGCGGTCCCGTTCCCGTTGTTGTTGAAGCTGAGCCCGGCAGGCAGGGCGCCCGTCTCGGAGAACGCTGCTGCCGGGTAACCGGTGGTCTTGACGGTGAAGCTGAACGTCGAGCCAACGGTGGCGGTGGCGCTGGCCGCCGACGTGATGGTCGGCTTGGCGTTGACGGTCAGGACGAACGACTGGGTCGTGGTCCCTGCGGTGTTCTTTGCCGTGAACGTGATCGTGTAGGTGCCTCCGCTGGCCGCAGTCGGCGTGCCGCTGAGGGTGGCAGTCCCGTTGCCTTTGTTGGAGAAGCTGACCCCGCCCGGGAGGGTCCCGCTGTGAGTCACGTTCGTGGAATAGGTCGTGGCGGCCGCCGTTGTGACCGTGAAGCTGAACGCCGTCCCTGCCGTAGCCGTGGCAGTGGTGGCGCTGGTGAAGGACGGCACCGCCTCCTTAGTCCCGTCCGCCTTGACCGTCAGGGTGATTGTCTGGCTGGTGCTGGCGGGGTTCACCGCCGTGACCGTCAAGGTGTAGGTCCCAGCCGTGACCGCCGTAGTGCCCGACAGCGTCCCGGTCCCGTTGCCGTTGTCGGAGAATCTCACTCCGGCAGGCAAGCTCCCGCTGCTGAGCGTCGGCGTCGGGTAGCCCGTAGTGCTTACCGTGAAGCTGAACGCCGTTCCCGCCGTCTCGGTGACAGCCGCCGCACTGCTGAAGCTCGGGACCTGGTCCACCGTCAGGGTGAACGCCTGGCTGGTCCTCCCCGCCGTGTTGGTGGCGGTCAGGGTGATCGGGTAGATGCCCTTGGCCGTGGCTGCCGGGGTACCGCTCAGGGTCGCCGTGCCCGCGGTGCCGGCCTTGAAGGTCACCCCGGAGGGCAGCGCTCCCGACTCCGACAGCGTCGGGGTGGGCGTGCCCGTGGCCGTGACCGTGAACGTCCCCGCCGTGCCGGCGGTGAACGTGGTCGATGCCGCGCTGGTGATCACCTGTGACCCGCTGATCACCGTCAGGGTAAATGGCTGGGTTGTTGTGCCCGCCGTGCTGGTGGCGGTGAGAATCAGAGGGAACGTCCCCTCACCGGCCGAGCTCAACGTGCCCGCCAGCGTGGCGGTCCCGGTCCCGGTGCCGGCCGTAAAGGTCACCCCCGCCGGCAGAGTCCCGGACTCGGACAGCGTCGGGGTGGGCGTACCGGTGGCAGTCACCGTGAACGACGCCGGTTGGCCCACCGTAAACGTCGTCGACGTCAAAGAGGTGAACTCCGGCACCGACGTCACCGTCAGCGTGAACGCCTGTGTAGTGCTGCCTGCCGAGTTGGTGGCCGAGATGGTGAAGTTGTAGACACCGGCAGCCACCGACGAGGTTCCAGCCAAGGTGGCCGTGCCATTGCCGTTGTCGGCGAGGGTGACTCCCGCAGGCAGCGAGGAGCCGGACGCCAGCGCTATGGCGGGCGTAGGCGTACCCGTGGCGGTCACCGAGAAGGTGAAGGCTGAGGGGTCCTGGACGGTATCGGTGGGCACACTGGTAAAGGCCGGGAGCTGGACCACCGTGATCGACCATTGAACCTGTGTTGCGGCGGCGTAGCTGGTATTGCCCGCCTGGTTGGCGTCGATGACACAGCTGCCCGCGGCGGTGTAGTTCAGCGTCGTGCCGTTGGTGCCGGACACGTTGCAGACCCCGGTCCCGCTCGTGCTGTCGATTGAGAAGACCACCGGGTTGCCCGACGCCCCGCCTGTCGCCGACAGCGTCGCCGAGGTGCCCACCGATCCCGACGAGGGGCCGGTGAAGGTGATCGCCTGCGCTGTCTGGCCGACTCCGAGTACAAGGCTCTGGGTGACGCTGCCCGTACCGTTGGTAGCGGTGATCGTGAGCGAGAAGCTGCCTGTGGCCGTCGGCGTGCCCGTGATGGTGGCCGTCCCGTTGCCGTTATCGGTGAAAGCGAGTCCGGCGGGGAGCTCCCCGCTCTCACCGAGGGACGGCGCCGGGTAGCCAGTGGTGGTCACGGCGAAACTACCCGCGATGCCCGGGGTGAAAGACGCCGAGGCGGCGCTGGTAATGGCCGGAGCCTGGCCGACCACGACGGTGAGGGCCTGGGTGGCGTTCGGGGTGACCCCGTTGTTGGCAGTGACCGTGAGGTCGGTCGTGCCGGTGGCCGTCGGCGTGCCCGAGAGGAGGGCGGTGCCATCGCCGTTGTCGGTGAAGGTCAGCCCGGCCGGCAACGTGCCCGTCTCGGTGATGGCCGATGTGGGCGAACCGGTCGTTACGATCGCGAAGGAGCCCGTCTGGTTCAAGGTGAAGTAGGCGGTGGCCAAGCTCGTGATGGCCGGGGCGGCGGACACGTTCACCGTGATGGTGAGCGACAACGTGCTCGTGCTCCCCGAGGCATTGCTGGCCGAGATCGTGACCGGGAAGCTGCCGGTGGCCGTCGGCGTGCCCGCGATGGTGGCCGTCCCGTTGCCGTTATCGGTGAAAGTGAGTCCGGCGGGGAGCGCCCCGCTCTCACCGAGGGACGGCGCCGGGTAGCCCGTGGTGGTCACTGAGTAGGTGCCCGCCACGCCGGTGCTGAAAGCGGCTGTGGTGGCGCTGGTAATGGCCGGCGCTTCATCGTTGGTCAGTGTGAAGCTCTGTGATGTCGTCCCGGCCGTGCTTGTGGCGGTGATCGTTATCGGGTAGCTCCCCCCGCTGCCGGTCGTGGACGTGCCCGCGATCGTGGCCGTGCCGTTGCCGTTGTCGATGAAGGTGATCCCGGCGGGCAAGACCCCCGTCTCGGTGAGGGCGGGGAGGGGTGCCCCCGTTGTGGTCACCGTGGAGCTGAACGGGGCGCCCACGATCGAGGTGGCGGAGGCCGCGCTGGCGATGACCGGGGCCACGTTCTCGGTGAGCGTCTGCGAGGAGCTCCCGGCCACGCTCAACCAGTTCGACAGCTCGCCGCCGTAGGACTGGAGGGAGGAGCCGGCGACGGTCGTGCCGGTGGACACGGTGACGGGGACGTTCAGTGCCGTGCCGGTGTTGTCGATGGTGACCACGCCGTTGGTCTCGCTGGCGGTCACCGTTGGAGTGGTCTCGGACAGGACGTCGGCCCATGCGGTCTGGTCGGCCAGGACATTCCCGATGCCGCCCAGGGTCAGCTGCACGTAGGGGGTGTTGGAGTTGAAGTAGCTGTCGTACTCCGAGATCAGCGGGTTGAGCACCTCGTAGAGCGTTCCGTCACCGTCGGTGCCGGACTGGGCGGTGGCCACCGGCACGTAGTTCGCCGGGGGCAGGATGCTCGAATACGGCGGCGTCCCCATCAAGTTGGTCTGGTGTACGTAGCTCACCTCGGGGTTGTTGGAGAGCATGTTCTCGAGCATGCCGGAGACGCCCTGGTCAATGACCTCGGGGAAGGTGTACAGGCTCGCAGAGCACGTGGTCACCGAGGTGTCATGGCACTGGGACCCAGGCGCGGCGGAGCTGTACAGCGTGTTGTACTCGTCGAGCTCCTGGGCGTTGGTGGCGACGTTGTAGAAGATGTTGATCGGGTGCCGGGGCGCCACCTGGGCGGTGCCGTCGACGAAGGGCTGGCCAGCGGCGTAGGTCGCCCCGCTGTAGGTGGCGCCGATGCCGAACTGGTCGTCGGCCGGGTCGGGGTAGGCCTTGGAGGCGTCGGCCCCCACCGTGGTGATCCCGACCGCCTGGAGGGCGGGGGTGAAATAGGGGTTCTGCTCCCAGGGCAGCTCGTTGGCGTCCTCCACGATCGGAGGCGTCCAGCCTGACGGCATAGATGTGTCCAAGTAGGTCACCCCGGCGGGCGGCGTGGCGGTGTCCGATCCGGTGTCGGTGAAGGTGAGCTCCTGCTCGCCGGCGCAGGAGGCGGGGTCCGGGCCCTCCGCGCTCTCCCCGGTCGACCCCAAGCAGACCGTGGCCGTCTGGGCCGGGTTCGTGTCACCGGAGCTGTTGTCGGGCAGGATGGCCGAGTCCGGCGTGGCGTAGGTGCCGATCTCGGTCCAGGGCCCCACTGTCCCGGTGGAGGACACCGGCGCCCGGTAGATGATGTAGTTGGCGGCGTGGCAGATGGCCTGCCAGACGAGGCTCACCGAACCGGTCGGCCCCGTCACCACGACAGGGGCGACATCGCCCTGGAGGCCATCGGTCACATAGGCCTGGGACTGGTCGGTGCTCGTCGAGTCCGCCCCGTTGAACTGGTCGGTCACCGCGTACTCATAGGTGCCCGATGCCAGCGTCCCCCCGGTCGTGCTCGCGTCCGCCTCGTCGAGGTCAGGCGGGTCGACCGTGGCCGGGGTGCCCGGCTCTAAGTCGGCGAAGCCGGAGTGGTTGCCCGGCACGAACACCTGCGGGTTGTAGGTCCCATACGGGTTCGAGACGTCCGTGGCGCCGGCGGCGATGCTCGACTCGGCCAGGCCGAGGCCACCGGTGCCGGGCGTGGCTCCCGGTGCCGCTGTCACATCGCTGGTGTTCTCGTTCAGCTGGGCCTCGATGTAGTCCTGCGTCGCGCAGCCGACATCGAGGTAGGGGGTGTCGTAGGTGTGGCTCAACCAGCCGAAGTCGTCCGCGTAGGACTTTCCCGTCGCAGGGTCTGTGGCCTGGAACTGCGCCAGGAGCGGGTCCGGGCCGCAGGTGCCGGCGGCATCGAGGGTGCCGGTGCAGGTGGGCTCGCCGGGCAGGTCCAGCTCGCCGTTCTGGTACTCGACGGTGCCCCCGTAGTTGAAGAGCTGGTCCAAGCGGAAAGGCGTCGACGGCTCACCAGCTGGGCGGGCGCTC
>Ga0187860_1001680_pt1 | contig 19257 bp, 19 predicted proteins | sample June2016WEW_10_4_FD_132981 | JGI IMG/M metagenome (GOLD analysis project Ga0187860, IMG submission 132981) | Peatland microbial communities from SPRUCE experiment site at the Marcell Experimental Forest, Minnesota, USA - June2016WEW_10_40 | ecosystem: Environmental > Terrestrial > Soil >...
CGAAGCGTGCCCGGGGGTGTGGATCGCCAGCAACGGGAGGTCGCCGTCGACGATGCTGCCCTCACCTACCGTCTCGTCGGGCTCGAAGCCGTCCCGGGCGCCGAAGCCCATCACCCGCGCTCCGGTCGCCACGGCCAGCGCGGCAGCTCCGGGAGCGTGATCAGGGTGCGTGTGCGTCACGACGATTGTCTGTAGCCGTCCGGCAGCGGCTGCGACGATGGCATCCAGGTGAGCGGGGTGGTCGGGTCCGGGGTCGATGGCGACCAGCCGGTCGTACCCGACGAGGTAGGTATTCGTGCCCGGCCCGGTCATGACGGACGGGTTGGGTGCCATGACACGGGTGATGCCGGGTAGGACGGCGACCGGTTCACCCGGCACGGGCAAGTCGAGCACCGTATCGACGATCGGTTCAGGCATGTGACGTTCCGGTCTCGCGAGGCTGGGGCCGATCAGGAAACGCCACTCCCGGCGGTAGGCCGGTGGCGTCCTCGTACCCCTCATCACCAGGGAGGACGATGCGGACACCCTCGCCCTCGACCGTGATCCGGGGGAGGATGGCCGGCACCTCGGCGGCGGCTGCGGCGGCCATCAGGTCGGCGGCGGTCGTGAATCGGCCGATCGCCTCCAGGTTCTTCATGGTCGGGAACATGAGGTCGAGCTCGCCGGCGCGATGGCGCTCGAGCGCCTCGCCCGGCACGATCCAGGTGCTCGCCACTACCTCCTCGTCGTCGTGCAGCGCCACCTGGTCTTCCGGCACGACGCCGACGAAGAAACGAGTGTCGTACCTCCTCGGCGCCCCCTCCGGCGTGATCCAGTGGCTGAAGTACGAGATCCGGCCGAGGTCGAGTGTCAGTTCCTCGATCTCACAGATGTCTGCGAGGCTCGTCTCGCCGGCGTTCAAGGCGCGGCGGTGCTCTTCGAACCGTTGCGCCGTGGCCGGGTACGCGAACGACAGCGGTCGGCCCTCGGACAGCGCCAGCAGTATCCCGGCCTCTTCGAAGCACTCCCGGATCGCCGCTACGAAGAAACCCAGGCCACCCCGCTCGATCCCCAGGATCCGGCTGGCCTCGGCGTCGTCACGGCCCTCGCAGTACCGGATCACCTCAGTGCCGTCGTCATCCGGATCGACGGCGCCACCGGGAAAGAGGTGAGCCCCCGCTACCCAGACCGACTGAGCGTTGCGCCGAAGCATCAGGACCTGCATGCCGGCGTGATCGTCGTCCCTGACCAGCATGATGGTGGCCGCATCCCGGGGGATGAGCGTCGGGCTCATCGCGCCACGGTATCGGCGCGAGCCGGCAAGGGCCTCAGCTGGATCTGCGAGGGAGGAGCTCGGCGATCACTCGCCCGAACGACGACGGGTTGGCGAACGGCCACCCGTGGTTGCCGTCGACCACCGTCCCTTCACAGCTGGCGGCAAGACACTGGTCGTCGAAGCAGGCTTTTGTGACCACCCGGTCGCCCGACGCCCACACGACCGATACAGGAATGCCCAAGTCCGACACCCTCTTCAGCTCTTCCCGGATGTCGGAGCGCCGGGTGATGTGGGCCACCAGCCCGAGGTTGGGCAGATGCCAGATGAGGTTATGCCCGAGATCCCGGAGCAGTGACGTCGCGGCCTCCGGGAACTCGCCCATGGGGAACTCGTGCACGAGGTGGATCGCCCAGTCCCAGAGGGGTCGCTCGGTCATCAGCCGCTCGCGGTCGTCGTCCCGGGACCAGGTCGCCCCGATGGCGGCGTCGACGAGCACGAGGGACGCCACGAGTTCGGGTGCGTCGTGGGCGAGGCGAGCGCTGACGGCACCGCCGAACGAGTGACCGACCACGTGCACCGGCATGAGGCCGGACTCGCTGGTCTCATGTGTGCGCTCCAAGAAACCGCGCAACGACAGTGCGAACGACTCGAAGTTCACTCTCGTGAAGGCGAGGTCCGTGCTCCTGCCGAAACCAGGCAGATCGGGTAGCAGGACACGAAAACCGCGGATCGCAAGGTGTTGGGCAGCACGCGTGTACGACGAGTAGCCGAGGCCCCAACCGTGTACGAGTAGGACGGTCGGGCCGACCTCTCCCTCTTCATCGTGCCCGATGACCTCGCCGTAGTGGAACAAGCGGCCGTCCACGCGGCAGGCGCGTCTGGTCACGCGCGGCCCCGCCTCTATCGCGGCGCCGAGATGAACCAGACGCATCATTGTTCGGCAGCGCAATCCCCCGAACATTCGATAGCACCCCGATCCCCCGAAACATTCCGGAAACAAGAGCGTAATCGGCTGAACTAGACGTGTTTCTAAAGTGGGTCTGACCTGCTATTTTCCGACCTCAGTGCGCGCAATTACGCCAGTTCGGCTGACGATATCTGGGCGACAGGCCGCGATCAGACGAGATGCGGTACCGGCAGAGGCACCCGATCGAGGACCTGCTTGCGCTCGGTCTCGTTGAGACCGCCCCAGATTCCGTGGGGCTCGCGTATCCGGATCGCGTAGTCGAGGCAGTCCTGGCGGACCGAGCAGGTCCGGCAGATCGACTTGGCAGAGCGCTCGCGCACGAGCCGCTCATCCTTGCGCTCCACATGTGATGGCGGAAAGAAGACGATGGCGTGAGGACCCCGACACGCGGCCCTTGTCTGCCACAACTCTTCCCCTCGGTTGGCGACCATGTTGCCCCTCCTACCCCCCGGCCACGTGATGCCGTGAACGTCCCCAATGCCGAAACACAGCCGGCGGATCTGTTGCCAGGCCCACTGACGTGACCATACCCCGGCGACATGAAGGGAAACAAGAGGTGAACTTCAAGAGATCACCACTATTCTCCGGCGCATGGACCGGGGCGAGTTTTGCCGCCAGAGCAGGCTTCTTGTGGTCGCCGGCAAGGGCGGAGTCGGCAAGACGACGGTCGCAGCCGCGCTCGCCCGGATGGCGGCCGACACCGGCCTGGACGTCCTTGTCATCGGCCTGGACGATGCTGGCACGCTCCCGATCCTGTTCGGCGCCGACGTGACCTTCGGCTACGACGAGGTGCCCCTGTACTCGGGCCCGGCGGGCCACGTGCGGGGGCGTGTGATCACCCCGGACGACGCCCTCCTCGAGTACCTCATGGACCACGGGCTGCGCCGGGTGGCCAAGCGCCTGGTCTCGACCGGCGTGCTCGATGTCGTCTCCACCGCGATTCCCGGCATCCGGGAGATCCTGGTGCTGGGCAAGGTCAAGCAGCTAGAGCGGGCGGACTCGCCGGAACTGATCGTGCTGGATGCGCCGGCCACTGGGCATGCCGTCCGGTTCCTCACGAGCGCCACCGGCCTGCTCGACGCCGCCAGGGGTGGACCGCTCCGCGCCCAGGCGGCCGACGTCATCGAGATGCTGCACGACTCTGCCCGATGCCAGGTGCTCCTCGTCACGGTGGCGGAGGAGACGCCGGTCAACGAGCTCGTCGAGACGGCTTTCCGGCTCGAGGACGAGGTCGGGGTGATGCTCGGGCCGGTCCTGGTCAACGCGTGCTACCCACCGGTTCCCGGCGTCGGCGCCAACTGGCTCGGCGACCCGGAGACCCTCGCGGCCGCGGCCGGCGAGCCACCGATGGAGAAGGGGGAGGCGGGGCGGTTGAGGGAGGCGGCTGGGTTTCGGGCGGGGAGGGAAGCGGTGCAGGCAGAACAGCTGGAGCGACTGACCGCCAACCTGCCTCTGCCCCAGCTACGACTGCCGTACCTGTTCAACCCCGACATCGGTCCGGAGCAGGTGGAGCAGCTCGCCGAGGCGATCGGCCGGGCGGTTGAGGCGCTCGATCCCGCCATGGTGAGCGTCGCCGGCGGATGAGCACGCCGTCCGATCTCGGAGCGCTCGTGCGGGAGCGCTCGATCATCGTCTGCTGCGGTTCGGGGGGTGCCGGCAAGACGACGACGTCGGCGGCGATCGCCCTGTGCGGGGCGCTTGCTGGGCGCTCCGCATGCGTGGTGACGATCGACCCGGCCCGCCGGCTGGCGGACGCGCTCGGGATCCAGGAGCTGTCCAACGAGCCGAAGCGCATCGAAGGCTCGTGGGCCGGTGAGCTCTGGGCGGTGATGCTGGATGCCAAGGGCACCTTCGACGATCTCGTCGTCCGCTATTCGGCTGACCCCGAACAGGCCGAGCGCATCCTCTCGAACCGCCTGTACCGGAACCTGACCTCTGCTCTGTCGGGCACGCAGGAGTACATGGCGGCCGAGAAGCTGTACCAGTTGCACGCTTCGGAACGTTTCGACCTCGTGGTGGTGGACACGCCTCCGACGCGCAACGCCCTCGACTTCCTCGATGCCCCGGGACGGTTGACGAGGTTCTTGGAGAATCGGGTGTTTCGGCTGTTGTTGATGCCGACCCGTGCGTCGCTGAAGGCGCTGACGATGGCAACGCAGGCCCTGCTGCGGACCATCTCGAAAGTGGCGGGGTCCGAGATCGTGGAGGACGCCGTGGCGTTCTTCCGGGCGTTCGACGGGATGGAGGAGGGTTTCCGGGATCGGGCGCGGCGGGTGGAGGAGCTGCTCGCCGATCCCGGGACTGCATTCGTGCTGGTGGCGGTGCCGCGCCGGGACTCGATCGACGAGGCCGGCTACTTCGCCGACCGTCTGGCGGAGGCGCACCAGCCGGTGGCGGCGTTGGTGATGAACCGGCTGCACCCGGATTTCGGGCGTGTTGGTGATGGGGTGGGTGGCGTGTCGGCGGCCGCCGGGCCGGTGGGTGCCGGCTCCTCTGACGCCGGCTCCTCTGACGCCGGGCCCTCGAGTGACGGGCCCTCTGACGCCGGCTCCTCTGACGCCGGGTCGCGTGACGCCGAGCCCGGCACTTCGGCCGCCACCGCCTCGGGTGATGCCGTCGTGACCAGTGGCGCCGCGTCTGCCGCTGGCGTTGCCGTCGGCGCCCGTGGGGAGACGGCCTCGGCTTCTGCCGACAGTGCTTCTGTCGGCGCCACCACTGTGGGCGCTTCTGCCGCCCACGTCGAGGCCGTCGCTCCGATCCACGCCGCAGCCGCCTCCGATGCTTCTGCCACCGAGGCCGAGCCGGACGTCGTTGGTGACGCCAGGTCGCTCGACTCGACGGCGGCGGAGGAGGCGCTGGCGGGGATGCGCCGGAACCTTGCGGACCTGCTGGCAGCGGCCAGCTACGAGCGTGGCTATCTGGAGAAGCTCGAGTCCAAGATCGATGGCGCTGTGGTCACGGTGCCCTTCCTGCCGAAGGACGTCCACGACCTCGACGGTCTTGCTGCCGTGGCCGAGTATCTGACTGGGCAGGTACTCTCCCGGCGTGCCTGACATCTTGATCGTCGCCGACGCCCCGACGGTGCTCGCCGAGGTGCGCTCTGCGCTCGAGGATGACGAGACCGCCATCCGCGAGCTCCGCTCCGGGACTGCGGTCCGCGACGCGGTCGAGGCTGACCCGCCGGACCTCGTCGTGACCGATCTTCAGGTGGGCAGCATGGGTGGCGTCGCCATCTGTCACGACCTGCGGTTGGAGGAGTCTGGCAACCGTCAGCCCCACGTACCCGTCCTGATCCTGCTCGACCGCCGTGCCGACGTCTTCATCGCCCGCCAGTCCGGCGCCAATGGTTGGCTCGTGAAGCCGCTCGACCCGCTGCGCCTGCGCAAAGCTGTCCGAGCGCTACTCGAGGGCGGCACGTTCTACGACGAGTCGTTTAAGCCGCTGCCGTTGGCAGCGGAGGCGTAAGGGCCGCTGGGGTGTTCGGCGCGGCGCCGCTGTGCCGGCGTTCACGCCCGTGCGCCGCGGCTGGCGTCTGAGCTAGGGCGCCTAACCACCTGCCCGTGCGCTCGACTGGCGGGCGGCGGATCTCGTCGGTCAGCAGGTCTTCTGCCGCGACTACGATGTCGCTCGGCGGGGCTGACCACTCGCCACCGGGAAGTAGCGCAGCTTGGTTAGCGCGCAGCGTTCGGGACGCTGAGGTCGCGGGTTCGAATCCCGCCTTCCCGACCACAGAAGTCCTGGTCACAGTGTTACGAGGAGTAACTTTTCCCTTCCTGGATCACCGCCGTGCGCGATCCGTGCGCGATCTCCGCGCACGACGCTCCGCTCGAAACGTCCGTCGACACGCGTTCGACACAATTCGGACGACGCCCTGGCTCGACTCGCGGTCCAACTCGAGCAAGGAAGAATCGCGGCCCGGATGGTCTCAGTCGCTCGATCGCCCGACTCTGAAGAACCCTTGGGGGTACCCGTCTAACCGGAGTGGCCCTGGGCAATGCGCTACTGCGGAGTGGCTCGTGCGGCACACTCTGGACGTGAATGGGACACCGCTCCGGTCGGGCCGGCGCCGAGGCGAACCTGTGTAGCGGGAGGTAGTCATGCCCTACGCCCAAGCCGGCGACATCCAGCTGTACTACGAGGTGAATGGGAGCGGGGATCCGCTCGTGCTGGTCCCGGGACTGGGCTCCGACACCAAGCTCTTCTCCACTGTGGTCCCACGGCTCGCAGAGCGGAATCGGGTCGTCGTGCTCGACCCGCGAGGAGGGGGTCAGAGCGACAAGCCTGCGGGCCCTTACTCCATCGGGCAGATGACCGACGACGTCGCAGGCTTGATGCGCGCGCTGGGGATCGCCCGTGCTCACGTCATGGGCTATTCGATGGGAGGCAAGATCGCCCTCCAGTTGGCGGCAGATCATCCCGAACTCGTCGACCACCTGATACTGGGCGCAACTGCTGCCAGGCCGCCGGTCACGCGGCGTTTCTCCCGGCGCTGGCTCATGGTGGACATCATCGCCAGGATCCCCTTGTGGCGGAAGGTCGACGCTCAACCCACCTACGCGTTCGAGGCCCAGCGACGAGCGTCCGCAGCATTCGACGGACGCACCCTTCTCACCACCGTGACGGCCAGCACGCTGATCATCCGGGCCAGGCGAGACCGCATTGTGTCGCCGAGCGCCACGAAGGAGTTGCTGGCGATCCCGATGAGCTCGCTTGTCGAACTCCCCGGTGGGCACATCACGCTGGTGATGATGCACGGTGAGGAGCTTGCCGGGGCGGTGTCGTCATTCTTGGAGTCCGCACCCTGAACGTGGTGATCGAAGCTGGCCACAGCGGTGGAAGCTTCTGGACCAGGGACGGTCCGGTTAGATGGATACCCCCAAGAACTCTAAAGGACTCTAAAGAATCTAAAGAACTCTAAAACGGGGCTGCGGTTCAGGTTGGCGGAGGAGAGATTCGCCTGCTACCAGTACTTCGGCGCTGAGATTCCCAGAGACGGCGGAGCACGGGTCCGTACTGGTTGAGGATTTGGGGCAATCAGTTTCGCCCTACAAAAGCGTTTCTACGCCGCCGCTCGTCTCCCAGAGGAACAGGGCAGCGCTCAGGGAGCGACGACCTCACCGGGGCGCGGCGTCGCCGGCAGAATCGGAAATTCCACGTCCAACCCGACCTGCAAAGCCTCAGCAACGGCTGCGAGTAGGCCCACCGTGGGGTTTCCACGTCCGGTCTCGAGCGCAGCGATGACAGGCTGGGACACTTCCATCCGCTCAGCCAGCTGCAGCTGGGTCAGCCCGAGGTGTTCGCGAGTGGTCCGGATGCGCTGACCGACGAGCTGTGCGTGGATTGCCGACCGGCGGGTGCGAGGCATTTCTCAGGGATGCAGGCGTGCCTGGGCGTGGGCGCGAACGTCTTTGGTTCCAGCCTTGGCCCAGGGCGACGAGCTGACCTCGACCTCCTCGGCGGCCACGCTTACCGCTCCGTTGCGATAGGCGCTCGGTAAGTTACGAGCCCATTCCTCGCCGTCGGTGTCGAAGTCGATCAGACGGCCGTAGCGCTCACTGAAGACGGGAATGCCGACCTGGACAATGTCCTCGCTGCCCTCGATGAACTTGAGGTCCTGCCCCCACACCACGAAGGTTGCCGCCAGCCGATCGACAAGCTGGCCGTCCGGGCGGATGTCGTTCGTGTAGATGCTGACTCGGATCATTGTGTAGTCCCTTTCCTGGAGGGCAGTATAGTCCAACAGGCTATGTTCGTCTATCAGAAGTCGCCTGCCTGAAGGATCTGTCCAGCCTGATCCATCCGTCGGACTCGGTTGCGCAGGGCATCGGCCTGATCGGCGGGGAGGAGCTGAGCGATGCCGAGCAGGTCCGTCAGGTCGAGATCGAGGCGTGCGATTGCCGCCTGCTCGTGCGCCGCCAAGCTCGGGGAGAGCGGCCCGACGCCGCTGTAGTCGAGCGCCGACCCGCTAGGTAATCCAAAGACGCGCTCGCCGTAACGGAACCGCTGGAAGAAGCCAGCAGTGGGGTAGGAGTTGTGGATATCCCCGGGTCGCGCGAATGCGAATCCATGGTCGATGAGTCCCAGGGAAGGCGGTAGGTCGGCCCGGAGGTTCTCGTGGTGACGGTCCTGAGCACCGATGAGCGCATCGAAGAATGCCGCATCCGAGATGAGCCGGTCGAAGCCACTGCCCGGCGGTGGCAACGAGGCGGAGCCGCCCATTCCGAGAATGACGGGTCCGCTTGAGCGAATATCAAGTGCTCCCGGCGGATCGAACCAGACCGCCGGCGCCACCAGGTCACTCCACGGCGGTCCCAGCTCGCGTGCCAGCCACCACGCTGCTACCTCGTGAACACCGATGTCGACGAGGCTGTCCTGTCCGTAGGCATGGGCGGTGGGCTGACTGACACCCTGCAGGGGTTTGAAGAACAGGGGCCAGCGGCGCCCGCCGTAGTCAGCGGTGCCAGCCAGCACAGAGTTGACGTTTGGGCCTGCCGTGACCGAATAATGCGGGGCAAACGCGGGTGTCGGCGCATCGAGCATGAAGCGCTCGTCGGGATGCGCGAGCGCCGGCTGCGCGCCCCGGATGCAGTCCAGCCGTGCCCGATCTCCAGCTACGAAATACATTTCGACGAGCGTAAGGGCTGAGTGGTTCTGGCGCACGAGCGTATCGACGCGATCGCCACGCTGTAACCATCTGATCTGGTCCCACCTCGAGGGCTCGGGACCGCCCGCGTAATCTGCAGGCGTGTCCCCCACGCCGCCACCGCAGTCGGTCTTTCAACTGAGGATCCAGCTCGCCGATACCTCGCCCGTCGTCTGGCGCAGGATTCTCGTGCCCGGCAGCGTCCGGCTGCCGAAGCTGCACGACTACTTCCAAGCCGCGATGGGCTGGACGAACTCGCACCTGCACTGCTTCATGATCGACGGGAAGCTCTACGGGATGCACTTCGATGACTGGCCCGAGGACGAGCTCGACGAGAAGGAGTTCACGATCTACCAGGCCGTCGCGGAGGCACGTCGCTTCAGCTACGAGTACGACTTCGGCGACTCCTGGACCCACGACGTCGTCGTCGAGGAGCGGAGCTTCCAACAACTCGGGCTCAAATTCGCCGTCTGCCTGGACGGCCAGAATGCCTGCCCACCCGAGGACGTCGGCGGTGTGACGATGTTCGAGCGCTTCAAGGAAACGATCGCCGATCCGACCGACGAGAAGCATGACCAGTACCTGCTCTGGGTCGGAGAGCGCTACGACCCCGAAGCTTTCCGGCTGGCGGCGGCGAACGCCGCCCTGCAGCGGGTGCGCTGATGAAGACTTGGTCCTCTATCTCGTGTTGTCGCCGAACGTCGACACCGATCGACTTGCTCTCGCAGCCTGACAGCGCCGGTCCTCCGTCTATCGAGCCACTTGTAGCGTCATGTGCTACAACACATAGATGCGCACCACAGTGTCAGTCCGGGAGCTTCGCAACAGCGTCAGCATGATCCTGCGCAGGGTCGAGACGGGCGAGCGGGTGACAGTAACAGTGGATCGGCGGCCGGTTGCGGAGATCGTCCCGCTGCAACGCAGGCGGAACGTCACCATCACCGAAGCGTTGGCAATTGCCAGCAGCCATCCTGCTGACCGTGCCCTACTCGATCAACTCCGGACCGTGCTGTCTGACACCACCGATCTGTGAGGGCACTACTCGACACTTCATTTTTTGTGGCAGCCGAGACCGGACGGCCGCGAGGAGAGCCGGCTGGCGTCGACGAGACGGAAGTGTCTGTGGTCACCCTCGCAGAACTGACCGTCGGAGTTCTGCTCGCGACAGACGAGGACCGGCCTCGGCGCCTCGCCACCCTCACTGCAGTTGAGTCCACCTGGGATCTCTTGCCGGTCAATGCCGAGGTCGCCCGCACCTTTGCCCGGATCGTGGCCGACCTGCGTTCGCGAAAGCGGCGGGTGCCTGTGCTCTACGCCTTGGTGGCAGCCACCGCAGTGGTCGAGGGAATTCCCGTGGTCACCCGGGATTGTGACTACGAGGCGATCCCCGGCGTCGAGGTCATCGTGGTGTAAAAAGGGCCGCCGCGGCGGTTACCACCTCGACTGTCAGGACGGCTCGATCCTCCGACGGCGCAGTCAGTTCGACGAACTCGACGAGCAGATCGCTCAGTCTGGTCCGAAGGAAGCCCGTCCGCTCAGATGCCAATGAGGTGGGGAATGGAACCGAGCGAGCCGCTGCAGCTCGAAAGGGGTCGCCGCTCTGTTCTTGTGTACAAGAACAGAGAACAAATAGGGCGAACCAGGGCTCCGGCCGCGACTGGCGGGCCGCTTGGCTAATCGGGCCCGAAGCCGCCGGCAGCCAGGGCGGCCTCGACCTCCCGCCGATGACGGGGATCGCACGCCGCCCAGCGGCGCTCGTCGTCGTCGAGTTCGGCGAGGAAAGTGAAGCGCTTCCGGACGCGCTGTCCCCAGCCCAGTAGATCGACCGGCTGGGTCAGGCTGCCAATCGACTCCGGGGCGAAGTCCCGCTCACGCCGCTCGGTTAAGACGTCGAGGGGGTCAATTGGCCCGTGGCCACGACCGTCATCGACGACATCCCCCCAGACCTTCAGTACCCATAGTCGCCGCACGACAGTTTCGTCGATCGGGCGGGCGGCCATCTGCGCGAGGTCGTACGCATCACGACCCAATGTCGTCCGTCGGTAGCGAGCGAGCTTCTCGGCGCACGCTTCTGCCTCGGCTATGACCGGCAATGCCGGCAGCGAGAGTTCATACCCACGATGCACGGGCAGGGGCACGAACGGGAGAGTTTCCGGTGCGAGGACGAGGGGACGTCTCGCGAACTCCACGGACGCTCCGATGTTCGGTCGACCAAGATCAGGGTGTTCGACTCCGAGGCTCCAGTGCCGCCCGTCACCACGGGTGGACCCCATCGCGAACCTGAAACCCGACACCGACGCTCCTTCGATGGCGTCGCAGACTTCCAGAACCATGTCGTCATCCGGCGCACAGAAGTCGAGGTCAGTCGAGAATCTGCCAGCGCTTCCAAGACGGCACTTGCGCAGGCTCGTGCCGCCCTTGAAGATCAGTCTCCCGTCTGCGAGGAGACCAAGCTCGGCGAGGAGCCAGAGCAGGTAGTCCTGTGCGACGTCGAGAAGGGCTGCGTCGTAGTTGTCGGAACGACCCGCTCCATGCCTGCTGACGAGCGCACGCGTCAGAGACGGAGTCGCCACCTCAAGCCTTGCCGGCGATGCTCTGGAGTGGTGCGATCAGCCGGTCGGCCACTCCGAATTGCGGCACCCAGACCGACGTCGATCCCGTGCCGAACTGCACCTTCGACATCATTGCCGCTGGCCGCCGTGCGAGAAGACCGACTCCGTCGTCGTGGCGGTTGCCGCTGTGCAGCAGATAGGCGGCACGTTGCCAGGCGGACGAGGAACGCTTCCCGAGCAGCTCGGCCAAGCGATCGAAGTCACAATCGGCCACGAGATCCTCCAGATGGGGAACGAGGTCTCCCCAAGGCCGGAACGAGGTTGGTCGGGCGGAAAGCTGCACGATGAGCGCCTCAGGTCCGAATGCTGGCAAGCCGCCGGCCCATCTGCTGACATCCAGACGGTGACGGTGCAACAGAGCTGTCGTTGGTCCGAGATGGGGAGCGTCGTCCACTCCCCATCCGAGCCTGACGATCGACAGGTGCGGCCTCAATCCATGAGGAAGACGGCTGTTGCTCGGGATCCAGACGGCGACAGGGCCGCTGAAGGCGCGGTCCAGGTATCCGAGGTGCCAAGCCGCTGACTCTCCGGCGAGAGCGAATACGGCGCCGGGATCGCGAGCCCTCCAGCCGCGTAAGTCGATGTAGGGATCGATCACCTCTTCTTCTCCAGGTGGCACGTACGCCCAGACGCCGTTGAGGTGCGTGGGATGGAACCACCCGAGACGCTGTAGCTCTCGAACCGTGCGGTCAACGTCCCTCGACCACCCAGCGTCCCTGAGATCCGTCACAAGGTCCTCGCGGGTCACGACCGCAGGCCGATCCCTGGCTAGGCGCGCCAGGAGGCCCGCCGCCCACCCGGGGATGCGGCGGTCAGGTCTGACGGTTCGCTTGGCGACCTGCTTCTGTTCGCCCACAGTTAGCTCCGTACCCGGGTTCATCCCAGCTCAGCTCGACTTCGGGCTCAATCCTAACCCCTTGTCTAGGTTTGTGCCCGCATGTGCACTGTGGCGAGGCAAATCCGGGCTCAATCCCAACCACCTGTCGCAACCTGACCATCGCCACACCAAAGGACGAGGCGTAAGACGTGCCGACTGCGTCGATGCCGGATCCGCTACTCGGGGTGGTGACCGCGAGATTCCCGCTACAAGACACCGAGGCTTGGAACCGTTCCTCCCTTCTCGAGGTGGTACTACCCGGAGCGTCGGCGCGCCCAGGGCCCGATGAACGCCTTCTTGTTGGCGAGCGGGCTCCGGTTGCTATGTCATACGCAATGTAATACGATTCGTCCTATGTCGAACCGGGTGACCCCTTCGCAGTACTTCGTAGCGCCGTCCCGCGCCAAGCGGAACACCACGAGCGGCCTCGTCAGCGTCCGCCTCTCCGACGACCTGCTCAGAAGGCTGGCCGAAGTCGGCAACGAGCAGGGCCTGGCGATGAGCGACACGATCCGGCTCGTCTTAGAACGCGGCCTGGCCGCCTCCCCACCGAAGCGAAGGAAGAGCAAATGACCGACGCCAAGAACCTCCACATCTACTTCATCCTGGACCGCTCCGGTTCGATGGAGGCGATCGCCTCCGACGTCGTCGGCGGCTTCAACGCCTTTCTCGCGGACCAGCAGGCCGACGGCGCCGACGCGTTGATGACGCTCGTGCAGTTCGACTCCCACGACCCCCACGAGGTCCTCGCCGAGGCCACGCCGATCGCAGAGGTGCCCCGGCTCACGTCGGAGACCTTCGCGCCCCGCGGCGGCACTCCGCTGTACGACGCCATGGGCCACACGATCGCCGACGCCACGATCCACGCGGAGGGACGCCGAAACACCGGCAAGCCCGAGGAGGAGATCCTCTTCGTCACCTTCACCGACGGAGAGGAGAACCAGAGCCGGGAGTACAACCGGGCAACGCTTTTCGACCTCGTCAAGAAACGGGAGGAGAACGGCTGGACGTTCGCGTATTTGGGTCCCAATCAGGACTCCTACGAGGAAGGCGGTCGCATCGGCTACTCCGCCGGCAACACGCAGAACTTCGCCGCCAGTGCTGCCGGCACCGAGGTCGCCTTCGCCAGCCTCTCCAAGTCCGTCGGCACCCGCCGGGCGAAGATGCGCAGCGGCGAGTCCTACGACAAGGGGGACCTCTTCGAGGGCGACAAGCCGGCGGAGGCGGAGCCGGCTCGGGTGCCTGACGCGAGAGCAACCGACCGGGACCTCTGATCGTCAGCGGGCGAGCCACCGCAGTTCGCCCGGCCGGGCTCGACACCTGGTCGGCTTGCGACTCGACATCACGACCCTGCCGTGCGAGGTCTCAACGACTCCGTGGGACTCGGCGAACTGGCGTACTCGTCCGGGTGTCGCCCGATGCGCTGGCAAGCTGGCGCTCCAACGCCGTGAAGGCATCGACGACCTCGGGAGCCTCGAAGGCACGATTTCGTCGACCGATTGTGATCTGTCGCAGAATGCTCGCCTCGACCAGCCGTTGGATGGCCTCGTTCGCCGGCTTGAAGGTGCCGAAGCCGGCTTCCGTAGCCAGATCGAGCTGCTCACGGACCTCCTTGCCGAAAATGGCACCGGCGTCCTGATAACGCTCGACGAGATCCACCAGAACCAGATCGGCGAGCTTCGGGAGCTCGCCACCACCGTCCAGCACGCATTCCGAGAAGAGCGAGAGCTTGCCTTCGTGGCGGCCGGGCTGAGCTCGGCGATCAGGGACGTGTTGAACGATGAGGTACTCACGTTTCTTCGGCGGGCAGACCGGCACCATCTGGGCGTGGTTGGGCGCGAGGAAGTCGAGCGGGCGATCAGGGAGCCTGTGGAAGCGAACGGACGGGACGTCGCCGACGACACTCTCGCGGTCATGGTCGAAGGGACCGGCGGATACCCGTTTCTGATCCAGCTTGTCGGCGCTCAGGTCTGGCGCCTTCATCCGGCCGACCCGGCGATATCGATGGAGGATGCGCAACGCGGCGTCTCGAATGCCCTCCGCCGCCTTGGCTCTTTGATATATGAGCCGGCGCTCGCGAATGCCTCCAGCATCGACAAGTCCTTCCTCCTTGCCATGGCGAAGGATGACGGTCCCTCGAGAATGGCCGACATCCAACAGCGTCTTGGCGTCGACGTGAACTACGTCAGCCAGTATCGGCTGCGGCTGATCGCCGCCGAGCTCATCGAGTCGACGAGTCGCGGGCACGTCGACTTCGCCATCCCGTACCTGCGCGAGTACCTGCGGGAGCATGCGGTCTCGGAAATCTGACGCGCCGCATGTCAAAGCTAGAACTGCGCCGGTTCTTGTATTTCATAACTTCCGGAACCCCCTGGGCGCTTGATCGTCCCAGCGGCACGGCCTTGCCCGCGGATCCCCTTCCCGTGATGATCATCGATTGCTCGTTGGCTCCGCGCTCAAGCCTGCCAGCAGCACGCACAGGAGGTTCGTCAGCTCGTCCTCTGCGAACTTGCAGGGGCGGTGGGCGGAGCGCTGGGCAGGGCTTGCGTCTCCGGATCCACTCGGCATCCTTATCAACCTAAACAGACTTTTCTCCTTCAGGACTCGTGAGGCGAGGGAGCGAGTCCTCGCTCAGCCTCGCCCCACCAGTGTTCGAACTGGCGGACCGGCAGCGGCCGCGCCCAGAAGGAGCCCTGAGCCAAGTCGCAGCCGAGCGTCGACACGAGCTCGTGCAGGCGTTCGTTGCTCACCCCTTCGGCTATCACGCGCAGGCCCATGGCATGGCCCAGGTCGACGATCGCCTTCACGATCTGGGCGGAGTCGACCGGGTCCTCGAGACGCTCGATGAAGGAGCGGTCGATCTTCAGGGTCGTGACCGGCAGCGTGTGGAGGTAGGCGAGGGAGGAGTACCCCGTGCCGAAGTCATCGATCGCCACTCCGAGTCCCATGTCCTTGAAGCGCTGCAGCGACGTTCGGGTGGACGGGCTGTCCGCCATGAGGACCGACTCGGTCACCTCGAGGGCGAGACGGCTCGGAGCGATTCCGTAACGCTCGATGATTGCCCGGATCACCTCCGAAGTGTCGGGATCCTCGAGCTGATTGGAAGAGATGTTGATGGAGAGCACTCCGAGACGAGGCCCGTCCTCCTGCGCATCCCAGGATGACAACTGGGCGACGGCGGCCTCGAAAACCCATGCGCCGATCAGCTTGATGAGGCCCAGGTCCTCTGCAAGGGGGATGAAGTCCAAGGGAGGGACCAGTCCCCGCGTCGGATGGTTCCAGCGGATGAGGGCCTCGGCGCCGAGCGGCTGGCCGTCACCGGCCACCTCCGGTTGGTAGTACACCTCGAATTCCCCGTGCGCCAGGGCCCGGCGGAGCTCTGTCTCCATTTCGAAGCGGGCGACCAGGCGTCGGCGGGTCTCCTCGTCGAAGAACTCCGAGCGGTTCCTCCCGGCCGCTTTCGCCTTGTACATGGCGGCATCTGCGTCGCGCAAGACAGTCTCAGCGTTGGAGCGGGCGGCGGGTATGACGATGCCGATGCTGCCCGTCACGACGAGCTCGTGGGCGTCGTACCGGATGGGCATCTCGAGCACGGAGAGCACTCGGTCCGCCACCGTGACGGCACTGTGGGAATCGCCCACGTCCCTGATGATGAAGGCGAACTCGTCGCCACCGAAGCGAGCAACCGTTTCGCCCGCCCGGACCGCGCCGATGAACCTGACACCGACCTCCTTGAGCACGGCGTCGCCGGCCTCGTGGCCCAGGCTGTCGTTCACATCCTTGAACCTGTCGAGGTCCAAAAAGAACACGGCGATGCTGGAGCCGCTGCGCCGCCGGCGGGCGAGCTCCTGGTTCAGGCGGTCGAGGAAGAGCGCCCGGTTCGGGAGGCCTGTGAGAGTGTCGTAGAAAGCCTGGTGGACGAGCTCCCCGTGTGCCTCCACCTCCTCGGTGACGTCCTCGATCGTGACCACGTAGCCACTTTCGGGATCTTCGCCCTTCGGAGCGGCCTGCAGTCTCACGTGCCGGAGCTCACCGCTCGGATGCTGGATCCTGAGCGCAGTCGTCACCGCCGCCTTGGGGCGGAAGTTCTCGAAAAGCGAGGTGAGGATCTCCCTGTCCTCGGGGTGGACAGCGTCGATCCACCCCCTGCCGCCGAGCGACCAGGCGTCCCTCCCCGTGATCTTCCCAATTTTCGAGTTGGCATAGGTGAGCCCGCCGCCCGGCGAGAGCTCGAAGATGCCAATGGGGGCCGTGTCGGCGAGCACCCGGAAGCGTGCCTCGCTTGCCTCGAGTGAGGCGGCGAGTGCTTGCTGCGCCCGCTCCGCCTCCTTGCGCTCTGTTATGTCGACGAAGACCTCGCCGATCCCGATAGTCTCCCCCGCCACGCGCACCGGGTAGTAGCTCTCGAGCCAGGTGTGCACTTCTCCCGGGTCCTTGGCGCTCCCGCTCGTCACTTCGAGGTTGACGAGCGGATCGCCCTCGGACATGACCTTCCTGTAGAAGGGCTCGATCTGTGACCAGGCCCGCGGGTTGATGTCGGCCAACGTGCGCCCGATGTGGTCCTCGACGGAGAGACCGTTGATGGCGGCGGCCTTCTCATTGACGCGGGCGAAGCGAAAGTCGCGATCCAAGAAGGCAAAGCCGACCGGAGCGCTCGACTGCAGAGTGTCGAGCAGGCTCAATGTCTCGCTTATCTTCTGCTCCGCCTGCTTTCGCTCGGTTATGTCCTTGCCGACCAGCGCGATGGCGAAGGGCTTGCCGTCACGTTCGAGGACGTTCATGGTGAGTTGGAGAACAGCTGCCCCCGCCTCGGCTTCGTACTCGGTCGAGAACGACCCAGTCTCCTTTGCCTGCCCGAAGTACTCGTACCACTTCCCCACACGGGATGGATCCGGGCCGAGGTCTTCCGGACGCATGCCGAGCTCGAGCACGATGCCGCCGTGCTTGGCGAAGTACTCCCGCATGCTCCGGTTGTACGACACGAGCCCGTAAGTCTCGATATCGACAGACCAGATCCAGTCCTGTGTGCTCTCGATGATCGCATCGAGCAGCACGGCGGACTCCCGGCCGTGTCGTTCCGCGAGAACGCGTTCGGTGACGTCACGGGCGTTGCAAACGATGCCGCCGACGGCCGGGTCGTCGAGGTAGTTGATCGCTCTGACTTCGAGGAAACGCCACTCCTCGGATGCCGTTCGGAACCTGGCAACGACAGTTGGATGAAGGGTTGGCTCTGAGACAAGTTGGAAGAAGGTCGCGGCGGTTTCTTCGCGGTCGTCCGGGTGCACGAACTCGAGCATGTCCAGCCCCACGTTCTCGTCCGCCAGAAACCCGAGGGTGCGGCGTCCGGCGTCGTTGATGTAGACGAGCTCCGCCTTGTCGTCCACGATGGCGACGAGGTCGCTCGAGCTGGCAACCAGCATCCTGAAACGATCCTGTGGGGTCAGGTCCTCTATGAAGGTCGCCGTCATGTCTTCACCCAAGGGCACGACGGTGACATTTCTCAACGCTGGCGTCGGCGTCGGGATAAAGACGTCTGCTTGGACGCGCCGCCCGGTCCGCAGGGCGTCACAGTTGAGCTCTCTGAAGCTCGATTCGGAGAGCGCTTGGTTGCGAGAGAGCCGTTGTCCCCGCAGGCCCGCGAGGGGCAGTTCCCCGCCGTCGGTGAAGCCATTCGCATCGCGGAGCTCCCAGTCGACGATCTCGCCCTTCCGGCGGATCGCTCGCATCAGGACATAGCCACCGGGAAAGCCCTCGAGAGCCGCGCGGGCGGCTACGTCGTTCTCAGGTCGGGACACGAGATGCTCGGGGTCGACAGGGGATGCTTGTCATAGGTTGTTGCTCGTCTTCGGGATGCATCATTATCTCCCGGAGATGCGAGCAACGACGAGATGCCCTGCTGGCGTCGCCGATCGAAGCTCCATGGCGGCTCGAGGAGCTGCACAGTAGGTGGGCGGGCCTAGGTACGGTGGGGTGTTCGCCCGGCCGCCTTGCGTGTCGACCACCAGCTCACCTCGGCTCGCGGGGGAGTGCCCGAATTCGGTCCCCCGAAGAGCAGGGCCGGCTTTCGCACCGTCCCGATGCCCGAGGTCGTCGGCTCCACCCTGGCCGAGCACCTGGCTCGCCATGGCCCCGGACCAGCGGGATTGGCCTTCACCAACACACTCGGCAACGCCGGCGGCGACTCGGTCACCGAGCTCAGCGCCTCGACCGGTGCCCTCGTCAGGGTCATCTCCGGTTCGAGCTACAAGTTCGACTCCCCCGACGCCCTCGCCGCCGACGGCGGGGACCTGTTCGTGGCGAACTACGACGGCGACTCGGTCACCGAGCTCAGCGCCTCGAGCCAATCGCTCCAGCGCCACCTGTAAGACGTGCTTCGCGGCCGCAGAGCTGTTTCGAGCGTTCCTCCCACCTGGGCGTCAGTCTCGTGGCTGATCACCTATCACCACCATCAAACTCAACTAACAGCTTGATCCGGTGCCAGCTTGGCTGCGTCCATTGGACTCCTCACTGGTCCCTCGAGAGCATTGCCGGAGCTCAGCGTGCCCCCAGTACCTAGGCCCAGGTCCCCCAACGTGTCCCCCCAGCTTGCTGGTCAGCTTGTCTAGTCAGCTCGTTGTGAGGACCACGGCGACGCTGCTGAGCAGGTCCCGCGCGAGCCGCACTGCGTCGTCGAGGTCCAGGGGGCTGGCCTCGCCGACGGTGGCGCGCACCGGGTCGAGCGCGCCGGAGAGCGACGGCAGGGGAAGGCGGTCCCCCCGCTCCCGGAGCTCCGCTGCCGTCGCGAGCAAACTGGCCAGATCGGTGTCGCTCACCGTTCCTGCGGCAAAGGCGACGAGGCTGGCGGTCTCTAAGCAGATCGCGAGGTGGAAGACGATGGCCTTTGCCTCGGCGGCGTCGAAAGCG
>Ga0187860_1001683_pt1 | contig 19242 bp, 12 predicted proteins | sample June2016WEW_10_4_FD_132981 | JGI IMG/M metagenome (GOLD analysis project Ga0187860, IMG submission 132981) | Peatland microbial communities from SPRUCE experiment site at the Marcell Experimental Forest, Minnesota, USA - June2016WEW_10_40 | ecosystem: Environmental > Terrestrial > Soil >...
CGCCCGGTCATTGCCGCGCCTTTTTTCCTGCTTGCGCCGGCGGCGTTTTGGCGCATCTTATCAGGTAGGAGTCCTGCCTTGAAGAGGCTTCATGGACGCCACAATGGCGCGGGGCCGACCGCAAACGATTGCGAGTGACGGCTTGACATTTTTCCGCCAGCCCGAATGGTTGCCACGCAAGATTTGTCTTCCAGGCGCGTATGGGCTGTTGAATGGATGGCATCAGCTTTGGACACATTATGAATATGAAAACGATGAACTTTATTGATCGAAAAATTCGCGTTCTCACCGTGTGCGCCGCCACTGTCGCGGCTTGGGTTTGCCTGACGGCCGGCGCGGTGTGCTGGGCGCAAACCACATCGACCAACCTCTCTCCGGATTTGCAGGAAGTCGTCAAGTTTACACAGGCCCACATGACCGACGACGTGATTCTGGCCTATATCAAAAACTCCGGCAAACACTACACAGTGAGCGCCGACGACATGCTTTATCTCAATGGCCAGGGCGTTTCGCAAGCGGTGCTCAGCGCCCTCCTCCAATCCGCTTCCACTGCGCCGACGCCCGCTCCGGCCCCAGCGCCCGCGCCCGCGCCCGCACCGGCGCCCGCGCCCGCTCCCGTGCCCGCACCGGCACCGGCGCCGACTCCCGCAATGGCGCCCGTTCCCGTTCCGGCACCCGCACCCGCTCCCGTTTATCAATCCGCCCCGCCTCCCGGGTTGTTCGATACCTTTGCGGCCGAGGGCGCTCTGAATCCGTCCCTCTGGGCCGCGCAATCAAGCCTGTTGTCCAGTCTGGCCGCCGTTCACGGTTCCCCCGTCATTTTCCCCTCCCTTGCCTTCTCCCCGGCCGGCATGCAAATGTCCGGCGTCAGCGGCCCGGGGCAGTTTACGGGCATTCAATCGCTCAGTGCCTATCCGGCTCCTTTTAGTTTGACAGCCACGGTGACCGGCTTGGCGGAGGAGGCCATTCCCTTTGAAGTCTATTTGGTCAGCGCCGATTTGCGCCAATGGCTCAGTCTGGCCGGCCATTTGGGCGGCGCGGGCCACGGCGGCGGCGACGTGCGCCTGGGCGGCGGGACCGGTTTCTTTCACGGCGGTCTTAACATCCCGTTGGGAAGAGGGCCCTCGCCCGACCATGGCGTCTGGGTCAATTTCACCTCCAGCGGCCTGCCCATTTCCCTGTTGGGCCAAAAGCTCTTTGAGTTTCCTCGCGCCGGCGTGCCCTACACCATCCAGATGACCGTGGGCACCGATGGCATGGCTTCGGTCGCTTTCCTCGACGCCGCGGGCGTGACTTTGGGCGCGCGCGCCGGGATGCCGGTGGGCATGGGGCCGTTCTATGTTGTGTTGGCGGACCGCAATGGCCCGACCTTCGCCGCTTGGAATTCGGTGCAACTCACTCCCTTGGCCCCGCCGGTCGCGGTGGCGCCCGCCGCCCCTCCCGCGACGCCTACCTTCGACTATTTCCAGGCGCAATTGTCGCCTTACGGCCATTGGATTGATGCCCCAGGCATCGGCGCTTGCTGGGTGCCCAACGACGCATCCGATCCCGGTTGGCGTCCCTATTTCAATTCCGGCCACTGGGAATACACCGACGCCGGCTGGTTTTGGCAATCCGATTATCCGTGGGGTGAAATCGCCTTCCACTATGGCCGCTGGGTCAACGACGCCCGCACCGGTTTCGTCTGGGCTTGGGCTCCCGCCTATGACTGGGCGCCAGCCTGGGTCTGCTGGCGTTACGCCGAGGCCGATGGCGCCATGGGCTGGGCGCCATTGCCTTGGGACGCTCGCTTTGAAGTGGGAGTCGGCCTGACCTTCCACGGCGGCGTGGCGCTGGATGTCGATTTCGGGCTGGGCTTCGGCGCCTTCGTGTTCGTCGGACGCGATCATTTCTGGGACCACGATTATCGTGGCTACGCTTTCCCGCCGGACCGCGCGCGGTTCTTCTTTGAGCACAGCGCGATCCATAACGGCTACCGCATGGACCACGGCCGATTTGTGGCAGAAGGAATGGGCCGCGAACGCATGGCCGCCTTCACCCACCGCGAGGTCGCCGTCCGGCACGCCGAGGACATGCGTCACGCCGAGGAACGTCACAACTTTGATGCCAGGCGCGCGGAACATCCGCAACTCGCCGCGCGAACGCCCGATCATCGCGCTGGCGAAACTCCCTCCGCCAACCGGCCCGGCACGCCCGGCGCTTCGCGTCCTGGCGCCTCAGTGCCATCCAAGACGCCGCCAGCCGGTTCCAAAGGCGCGCCGGGTTCCAAATCGTCTTCGAGCGAGAAGAAGCCCGAAAACGAAAAGTAATTCGTGCGATTGGTGGAGATTATGGTTTCTCCGGCACTTCAATCACGTCGCCATCGCGCAGCCGGAAGTTGGATGGTGACGTGGCGCAATCCAGAATCCATTCGCGCCGCGTTCCGGCTTTCGGATCGCGGCGAATCACCTTCACTCGCGAGAGGTCGGAGGAAGACAACAAAAGCTTTTGCGCTTCCGGCTTGCCGAGCACAACGCCGATGGTTGACTGATCGCCAACGGGATAAAGCGGAAGCTCGGCTTTTTGATCCCGCACGGCCAGTTGGGCGATTCCTTTCAAATAGTTGACAATGGTGTCGCGCTGGCTGTCAGTCAATCCAACCGGCTGGTCCCCCAATGGATGATCGCGTTCCGGGATTTCCACCACGTCGCCGAACTCCAATGTCACGTCTTTCGAGCAGTCAATTCCATTCGTGGCGTTGAGCAGGTTGACCGCAATGCGCGCTTCATTGGTGGAGTCATGGCTCGGACGCGCGATGATGCTTCGCGACAGGTCGGGAAACGGAATCCTGGAATTGATAGGAATGGCCCCCCAAGGTACACCCGGGAACGTGAACCTCGGCGCAACGCGAGCTGGAGAAAAACCCAACCCTTGTCCCCACTCGCAATAATTATTGAGAATCGTTTCCAGCAATGTGAACCGATTCCAGTCATTGGTGCCCTTTCGGAAGATCGTGAACCTGGCATTGGCCGCGGGTCGCCTCACCTCGATGCGGTCCCAATTGGCCGGATGATCCAGCGCGCCGTGCTCTCGCAGCAATTCGGCGATTTCCCCGGCGGCGGCCTTGTTGTTGTTCTGTTTGAGATAATCCAATGGCGTTGGGCCCTCATTGATTCTCACATTCGGATCCGCTTTGTAGTTGAGCAACAACTCGAAGATTTTGCGGTCCGCCAGCCGATATACCGCCGAGTGCAAGGCCGTGTCGCCGTCTGCGTCACGAACGTTCGGATCCGCCCCGTGTTTCAAGAGGACTTCCACAGCCGCGGCATTATTCAAACGGACCGCAACATCCAGTGGCGTCCGAGCCGCGGAATTGCCGATTGTGTCTCGCACATCGGCCTTTGCGCCCGCCTCCAGCAGCGCTCGGAGAATATCGGTCTTGTCCACTGCGCTGAACAACAGCGGTCTTCCATCGGTTTGCGTATCGTTCGGGTCGGCCTTGTATTTGAGAAGCAGTTGCGCCATCGGAAGCTGGTTTTCCGAAATGGCGAGCAATAACGGCGTGGGCTGGAAGTTGCCATTGGCAAATATTCCCTTCGCATTTGGATTGGCGCCGTTTCGCAGCAACAGTTCGGCGGAGGCGGCATCCTGTGTGTGAATGGCGCAGAGCAACGGCGCCTCGCGCTTGCCGCCGTTCGGATCGGCCCTCGCAGCCAATAGAATTCTCACCGTTTCCGGCGAACCGCTTTTCGCGGCGTAGCTTAAGGGTGTTATTCCATTGTTATCCTCCACATTCGGATTTGCTCCGGCATCCACAAGCATCTGGACAATTATCGCGTGGCCGTTCCCCGCGGCGGAATGAAGCGGCGTGTCTCCTGAATTGTCCCGCGCGTTCACGTCGGCTTTGTTGGCCAGCAAGACTTCCGCGACGCCTTGAAATCCACGCCGGGCAGCTTGATGCAGCGCCGTGTCACCGCCCTCGCCCTTCGTGTTGACATCCGCGCCGCGGCTCAAAAGCAATTCCACCATTGCCCTGTGTCCGTGGGCGGCGGCTGCCGTCAGCGGTGTGTCACCCGAATCGCCTCTGACATCCATTTTTGCTTGATGGTCCAAAAGGTAGCTTGCAACTCGAAGATGATCGGAAAGGGCGGCCTGGATAAGAGGCGCGCTCGTGCTTCCGTAACCCAGCCCATTGATCAAATCCGGGCTGTTCTGAATCATTTCCTGAATCCTGCGGATTTCGATCTCCTCGTCGTCGGTCGGTGCGCTGGCGGCAACAGCAATCCCGGACGGCTTCGTTTCAGGCGCGGTCGCTCCAAGTCCCGCCAGGTTTTGCCGGCTTAACGTCGCGAGCGCTTTCTGATCGGAAAAGTCGCGCAGGATTCGCTGGTATTGGAGCGCGGCTTCATTGGTCTTGCCTTGTGTCCGGTAACATTCCCCCAGCCGGAAAACCGCCGTCGCCGCAATCTGCCGGTCCTTGTCAAATTGGATGGCAAGCGACTGGTAATCCGCAATGGCGGCATCGAGGTTGCGGTTGGCCTGTTCTTCGAAGAGGCCCTGTTGCAAAAGCGTGGTGAGGGAGTTGGTTTGCGCCCGCGCCGCCGCTGCCAGCAGGAGAATACATACGCACAATCTTGTTTTCATAAGTTTCATGAGGAGACGTTGCCAAATCTGGCCGGCTCCAATTGTCATGGTTTTGCAAAATCCGCCTGCTCCAGTTTGTAGCCCACACCATGCACGGTCTTGAGCCAGCGCGGGTCGTCGGGGTTTTTCTCCAGCTTGGCGCGCAGGCTGGCGATGTGGTTGTCCACCGTGCGCGTGGTCGGAAAGGCGGTGTAACCCCAGACCGCGTCGAGAAAATTCTCGCGCGTCACCGGCGCGCCTTCCGCCTCGGCCATCAAGCGCAGCATGGCGAATTCCTTGGCCGTCAGGTGAACCGGACGTTTGCCCCGCAGCGCCGTCTGCCGGGCCAGGTCGATTTCCACGTCGCCCAGCTTTAATCTCACAGCCGATTTGGTTTTGCGTTCGACGCGGCGCAGCAGGGCGCGCACGCGGGCCAGCAGTTCGTCGGTGCTGAACGGTTTGACCAAATAATCGTCCGCCCCGGCATCCAATCCCGTCACCCTGTCTTCCACCTGGCCTTTGGCCGTGAGCATCAGCACCGGCATGGCATGGCCGAGGCGGCGCAGTTCCGCGCACAGCGCGAAGCCGTCGAGCCGGGGCATCATGACGTCCAGCAGGATGAGGTCGGGCTTTTCGGCCAGGGCGCGTTGGAGGCCGTTTTCGCCATCGGTGGCGGTCAAGATGCGGTAGCCTTCCGCCGCCAGCAAATCGGCCAGCGCCGTTCGCATGGGCGTTTCGTCTTCGACGATGAGAATTCGTTGCATGATTACCTTTTGGCCGGCAATGAAATCGTGAACCGGCTGCCCCGGCCGGGCTGGCTGCGGACGAGAATCTTCCCGGCGTGCGCTTCGACGATATGTTTGACAATGCTCAAACCGATCCCGACCCCTTGCGTTTCGCGGCGCAATTCGGAGCCGCGCCGGTAAAAGCGCTCGAATATCTTGTCGTGCTCGGCGGCGGGGATGCCGTCGCCCTTGTCTTCGACCCAAAGCTGAAACCAGTCGGGGGCGCAATCCAATCCCACCCGCACGCAAGCGCCTTTCGGGGAATGTTTGATGGCGTTGTCAATCAGGTTGACGAGCGCTTGCTGGATGGCTTTCCCGTCGGCCTCGGCGGATTCGGCGTTATCGGGGATAGCGGATTCCAATTGAACCTGCCTGTCCGCGGCGCGGGGTTCCATCAACTGGATCGTTTGCCGCGCCATCGCCGCCAGGTTCACCGGCTCAAATTCGTATTGTTTGCGGCCCTGCTCGATGCGCGAGAAGTCCAGGATGTTTTCAATGAGCGAGGACAATCGCCGGCATTCCTGGGCTATAAAGCCGAAATACTCATTTTGTTTGCGCGGTTCCGCCACGCTGCCGCGCTCCAGGTTCTCAGCCATCAGCCGCACCGAGGCGATGGGCGCGCGCAATTCATGGGAAACGCTGGAGACAAAATTGGATTTCATTTCGCTGAGTTGTTGTTGCCGTTGAAACGCACGATAGGCGGCGACGAAACCGCTGATTGCCGCCAGCGTCGAAAGCGCAATGAGCGAACCAAAAATAAGCTGAAGCTGGCGTTGTTTAGCGTAAAGCAGGTTGCGGTCGGCAAGGCGGATTCTCAACGTGAAACGCGGATGGCTGGGCATGGATTCAAACGGCGTTTCCGTCCGCTGGCCGTTATCGAGGTCGCGTCTCAGTATGGCGGGCAGCCACATGCGGCTTTGTTCTTCAGCAAGCACGTCACCCGAGTTGTTCCCAAACGCCGGCAAGGGGACGACCTCTCCTTCCAGTTCCGCGGATATGCCGAAGTACCCAGGCAACGCGACCATTGTAGTGCCGAGCGCCTCGGCGAAGCTGCGCGCAACAAGGGATTTGGGATAGCACCGAACCTGGGCATGGATATTGGTGGTCCAAGCCGGGTGATTGGAGATGATTGCCCCGATCTGGGTGTCCCCCGGTTGCAAAATGCAGAACCAACGCCCGCCTCTGGCGTCAGCCCAAAGATTGGTGGTCGTGACGCCGTTTAGTCTGCTGCTCTGTCGGATGGCGTCCGCTAAATCGCGTTGTGCCAGCTTATCCGCCAATAGAATCCACAATGCTTTGATCGCTTCCGATAATTGTGGATTCTTGGCCGCCAAAGGCGCCGCTTCGTCCAGAAGGCCCGGAGTCAGGGCGCCCGGCGAGGCGACTTCCGCCTCCAACCCGTCCCAGAGCGCGGCGGTTGGCCCGCATCCCTGCGCCCGCTTCAGGGCTTCGGCCAGAGCCAAGGTTGTCAGCGGCACGCCGCTCTCGGTTTCGATAGCGTCACAGCTTCTCGCGAAGCGCATTAACCGTTCCACCGCGTTGGTCGCGGGTTGGCTTTGGAGTTCGGCGCGCAACATGATGAATTCGGCGCAGGCGCGCGCGTGCGGCGGCGGTTGAGAATCCGCAAATGCGGTGGCCCGCCGCGCCAGTTCGAGCAGTGATGCCGGGGTGTATTGTGCCGCCACCAAAGCCGTCCATGCCTCATACTGCTTGGCGGACAGGGCCTGCAACCACGCCGGCGGGCAGGGCGGCATTGGGCGCGATCCGTCGATTTGGCCATTGATGTCCAACACAAAGCTCACAATTGGAGGCGGCCCGTCATTCCAATCAGGAAACGCCCGTCTTAAATCGGCCAGATCATTGGTTATGGCGATAAGTTCGTTGGTATTCGAAAGTAACTGTTTCCGCAGTTTGTTTTCCGGCCACGCGGCCGATCCAAATCGCAGGTAATCGAACCAGCCGCCTTTTGGGCCGTCATATTGTGTCAACTCAATGGCGGCGAGTCGTCCAAAATCGTTCGGAAGCGACTGAAGAATCTCCTTTGCCCGTTGGCGGGCCTCCTGTTCCACCGCGTTGCGCTCCCGGAGGATGGCCCAGAAACCGAATGCCGCCATCAGCGCCACCGGAAGCAGAATCAACACTCCCTGCCAGAGGAAATTTGGCTGGCGCCGGTTCGTTTTCATTGTGCCGCGCCACCATAATGGAACCAATCGGCGGAAATGTCATGGTTTTGCAAAATTAGATTGATTTGGCGGGTATTTCCTGATAATGACCTTTCCATGCTCGCCGACAGCACTGTTCCGCAGCCGGGAAATGCCTTGGGCGCCGCCGCGGAACAGGTCCATCTTGGGCCTCTGCCGGCCTGGGTTGTGCCGTGTTCGTTTCGGTCTGATTTCAAGCCAAAGCAACCCGGGCATGTCACTTTTTTGTTATCCAGCAAGCAGCTCCACGCCGAACAACACCAGGAATTCGTCCATGCCGCCATCCGCTTGGAATCCATCGAAGCGGTCCAGAGCCAATCCCAATGGCGGCTGGAATTTGATCCGCGCCGCCAGCGCGTCATCCTCCATTGGATCAAAACGCACCGGGGCGTGGACCAATTCGATCACACCAAATTGGAACAGATTCGCACCGCGCAAGCGGACAGCGGGGCATCGGCCCACAACGGACGCGTGACTCTCTCGCTGATGTTGGAGGACGTGCGGCCCGGCGACATCGTGGAATGGTGCTACACAATCGACACTAATCCTCTCCTGTTGCCGGACCAGTGCGCCTGCCTTTTCCCGTTGCCGGCTGGCGCGGCGCTGGGAAGGCTGTTCTTCTCCGTCCGCTTCGGCGACGGCCGCCAGATGCAATGGAAGTCTTCCGCCCCGGACCTCGCCCCAGTGGAAACCCGCGACAATGTCGAAATCAAATGGGTTTGGGCGCGCGAGAATCTCCCCGGATTGCGCCCGGAGGAAAACACGCCGGACTGGCACATTGCTTATCCTTGGATCCAGGTTTCGGACTGTCCGGACTGGCAGACCGTCGCCGCCGCCTTTGCCGAATTGTGGCCGGAAGACCCCGCCGACGCCGGCGTCGAAGCGATGGCGCGGGAAATCGCCGCCGCGCAGCCCGGGATCCTGGCGCAAACGGAGAAGGCGATCCAGTTGGTGCAGGACGAGTATCGCTGCCTGGCAACGGATGGAGAACTGGACGGCTCGGCGCCCGCGGCCCCGGCCGTGGTGGCACGACGCCGGTTCGGCGATTGCAAGGACCTTTCGTTTTTGCTGGTGCATCTGCTCAAACGGCTGGGGACCGGCGCCCGGTTGATCCTGGTCAATTCCGACCTGCGCAAGTCGCTGGCGGACCTGTTGCCCATGCCCTCCCTATTCAATCACGTGGTCGTCGAATATCAGGTGCGCGGCGAGACGCGGTGGGTTGATGTCACCATGAAACGGCAGGGCGGCGGTTCGTTGAACCGGGTCATCCGCGATTACGGAGTGGGCCTGCCCGTGGCCCGGTCCTCGGCCCATCTGCTGGAGCCGCCGGCCGGCGCGGCGCCCGCCAGCGTTTATGAAATCAAGGAGACTGTCCTGCTCGACACGTCGGGAACAACGTCGCTTCTGGCGGTGGTCGTCAGCGCGCGGGGCAGCCACGCGGAGGAGATGCGCCGCGAATTCGAGAGCCTGGGCGGGGAGGCGATCGCCCGCCGGCGGTCGCAGTTTTACAATGACCGCTTCGGCCATGCCGAAAGAATGGAGGCGCTGGCCTACCGTGATGACCGAGCCGCCAACGAATTCCTTCTGGCCGAGACTTATGAAATCAAGGATTTCCTCAAGGCCGACGCCAAATCGGGCTGGTATAAACTTGAGATCGTCGATGACTTTATCGCCAACCTCCTAACGATGCCCGATTCAGGCGCCCGGCGCGCGCCATTTGCGCTACCCCACCCCTGCAACGTCGTGCATATTTTTGAGGTTTACTGCGTGGCGCTGCCGCCGGCCATTGTGCAGGAGCGGGTCATCGAAACCCCCTGGCTTCGATTCACCCGCCAGCGCACAACCCTCGTCGGTTCCTGGACTGTCAAATCGACACTCTCGACCCTGGCCGATGCCGTTCCGGCGGAGCGGATTGACGAGCATCGCGAATCGGTGCGCGAAATCCGCGCGCAATCCACCTGGGCGCTCCTCGCCCCCGCCGGCCAAGAGCGGCCGCATCGGCGGGTTGATTTTGGCGTGTTGCCGGTTTCCTGGGAGACGCCGGATGCCCCCTCGCGCACCGTCCCGGTGGAGCCGCCCGTAGCGAGGCGTGCCGCGGCGACGGCGCGGGTTTCCGCGCCCCTGCCTGCCTCCGCTCCGAAAGCGGCTGCCGGCGCCACCAACGTGGCCGCGGGTGCTCCGGCCGCCGGTCAGGTGGAAGTCCATAGAAAACGGAGGAAGCGGCACCGCCGCCGGCACCGGGAAGACAAAAAGCTCATAATATGGCAGGCCATTTTGGGGGGGCTTTTGGTGCTGGTGCTGATCCTTCTCTTTATGACGCTGACCCGCGCCACAAACAGCTACAATTCGAAGCTGGAACCGCCGGCCGTCAACCTTCCTGTCAATAAGTAAGAGGGGGCACCGGCTCTCAACGGGCGCGCCCCAGACGGTCGGCAATCCCGCGCCAGGCCTCGTCCTGTGGCGGCGCTTCCACCACGATCACTGCCGCCCCGCCCTCATCGCACTGGTGCAGTTCGGCGTAAAGTGCCCGCGCGTAGGCCTGCGCCTCATGCGGTATCACCGCCACCCGCCCGAAGCTTTGCCGCAATGGAATCCCGCTGTGCGCCAGTATATGGACCTTCTCGCGCGGCACCCCCAGGCGGTCAACCTGTTCCGCCAACTCCGCCTCGTCGCGCCAGCGCAGGATCACCAGCCTGGCTCTGGGCGAGTAATGTTTTCGCAACAGGCCGGGGCTGCGCCGCGCCGCCGTGCCTCCATGCCCCATTTCCAGCGAGTCGCCTCCCATCACCGCCAGAAGCGATTGGGCATGGATCATACCCGGCCGCAACAATTGGGGCGGCGCACAAACCAGGTCCAGGACCGACGACTCGATGCCGACTTGCGCCTGGCCGCCGTCGATAATCAACGGGATTCGTTCTCCGAGATACTTGCGCACGTGCGCGGCGTTGGTGGGGGAGAGTTGATTGGATGGATTGGCGCTGGGGGCCGCCAGCGGAAAGCCGCACGCCCGGATCACCGCCTGTATAAACGGATGGCTCGGCCAGCGCACCCCAACTGTCGGCCCTCCCGCCGTGACGATGGGTGGAATCTCATTGGCCCGCGGCAGCACCAGCGTCAGCGGCCCCGGCCAGAACGCCGCGGCCAGCTTTGCCGCCAGCGGCGGCCAATCCGAGACACAGCGCCGCGCCAACTCCAAGCCGGCCACATGCACAATGATCGGATTGTCCGGCGGACGCCCCTTCACCTCGAAAATGCGCCGCACCGCCGCGGCGTCCCAGGCGTTGGCCGCCAGGCCATAGACCGTTTCGGTCGGCAGGGCCACCACCTGCCCGGCCCGCAGCAATTCGACCGCGCGCGCCACCGCCGTCTCAAACAACGCGGGCGTATGGGTCGGGAGCAATTCGGTTTTCATCCGGAGCATGTCATTTTGTTATCCATCCAGTCCTAATGATTAAGATTAGGATTCAGATTAAGATTCAATGCCGGCATAGCCGGCGGCAAAACTGAACACTAGCAAAGTTCCGCTTCTCTTCCTACACTTTCCACGTGCTGGACGCGTTGATCCGACAATTGGCCGAAAACGAATCGCTGACCGAGCGGCAAATAGCCGCCGCGGTCGAGGAACTCACCACGGCCACCGCTCCCATCGGTCGGAAGGCGGACTTCCTCGCCGCCCTGGCCCGCAAAGGGGAGACCACGGCGGAAATCGCCGCCTTCGCCCGCGAACTGCGCCTGCGCGCCGTCCAGCCGCCGGTCGATGCCCAAACGCGGGCGCGGCAAATCCTGGACGTTTGCGGAACGGGCGGCGACCGCCTGAACACGTTCAACATTTCGACGGTGGTGGCGCTGGTGGCCGCCTCGGCCGGCGCGCCCGTGGCCAAGCACGGCAACCGGGCGGTGACCTCGCAGGCGGGGAGCGCGGACGTCCTGGAGGCCCTGGGCGTAAAAATAGATTTGACGCCCGAAGAGGCCGCCCGCTCGTTGCGCGAGCGGCATTTCGCCTTTTTTTTCGCGCCCAACTACCACCCCGCCTTCAAGCACATTGCGCCCGCCCGGCGGCTGTGCGGGGAGCGCGGCCAAAAGACCATTTTCAATTACCTCGGCCCGCTCCTGAATCCGGCCCGGCCGGCCGTTAAACTCGTAGGGGTGCCGCATTCCGATTTGTGCCTGCCCATTGCAACCGTGCTGCAATCGCTGGGAGTGCGCCGCGCGATGGTGGTGTCCGGCTCGGTCCCGGGCGGCGAGGCCGTGCGCCACCTGGACGAGCTTTCGACTCTCGGCCCGAACACGGTCGCCGAGTTTTACCAACCCAGGGGCGTAGCCGTTTCCTCGTTGCTGCCGGTCCATTTCCCCATTCAATCCGCCACGCTGGCCGATTTGGCGGGGGGCGACCGGCAGACCAACGCGGAGATCGTGCGGCGCCTGTTGCGCGGCGAAGACCGCGGCCCCCGGCGCGACGCTGTTTTATTGAACGCCGCCGCGGCCCTGTTCGTGGCTGAAAAAACCCGCAGCCTCGACGGTGGTTGGGAATTGGCGGCGGAGTTAATCGATTCCGGCCAGTCTCTGGCCAAGCTGCGGGAGTTAATCCTGTCCCCGCCGCACTGAGTTGGCGAGTGGCGCCCGCGGCCGCCGCCGCACTGCCGAGGAACGCTCCGAGGCCATTGGCGGGCAGGAGGCCAGGCTCGCGCAACCGGCTGCAATCGGCAGCAAATAGCAGCAATCATTGGCATTTTTGAGGATTTTTGGGCGCGGTGAAAAGGGCGACGCGAGCCGGGAGGGCAGGGGGCGGAGGATGGATCGTTCAGCGGTGGAAGGACGGGAGATGGGTGCTTGTCGTTCATAAAACAGCAAAAAATTCAAAATAGTGTTAATAGTTGAAAAGTTTTGCTAATGGAAGGGCCGTCATTGTGGTTGCAAGCGGCTCTGGCGCAATGGCTTGGGCGTTATGGAGCGAGTGGTGATCATCGGGAAATAGAGTTGAAAAAGATGGAAATAGAGCGAATCGCTTAAGGGCGCCGGGAGGAGCAGGAATGGGGAAAGGGGGACACAAGGGGAGCGCATATAAGCAGTAAGGATTAGGATTAAAATTGGGATAATGATTAGGAGGGGGAAGGGATGGGACGGGGGATCGGGCGCCGGTAGGGCGTCCGTGGCGGCCCGGCGAAGGGCGCCGGGCGATGGACCCACCTACGCTGAAGCTACGGTGGGCAGGCATATTCGTGCTCACGCGCAGGAGTTGATCACATTTCCACGAGGGGGAAAAACCGACTGGGGGAAAAAGCGCACTTTTTCCGAAGATTTATTTCAGCCACAGATTAAGTGGATTGACACAGATCGGGGGAAGCGGGAAAGGGTTGATGGTGATGTCGCGGGTCACTTCGATACCAGCTTTGCTTCTATTTCCTGGCTGGCCCCTTCAGCAAGGTTGATTGACTGGGACCAAGTTTGGAAGCCTTCGGCCTCGACCGTGAGAGACAGGTCTTCATTGGGCAACAGAGACTGCGAACGCCAGCGCCCATCTTGTTGCTTTTCGAAATTCACGTCGCCAGAGTCGCCGTTAATCCAGTGCGGCGGCTGCGTGTATGGTTTTCTGTCATTCGCATAAGTTACCTGGCACTTGAAAGCCGGAATGGCGCTGCCATCCTCCGCCGTTGCCCGGACAAGGAGAATCGGCGCGGTGTAATACATAACGGAGATTTCGTTGGTGTCATGATCGAGAATCGCGGCAGTGATCTCATTTTCGTTGCGCCAGGGAGAATCGTTAGACCAGCGATAGCGCGTCGATTGATGCTCATTGACTAAAAGCCCGATTCGGACGTCGGCAAGGCCTTGCGGGACCTTCACCGCAATCCTGCCGTCTTGATCGGGACGCCCCTCACCCCACCAGCCTGTATCGCCTAAGCGCCCTGAAACATTTACCTCGTGGGTCTTGTGCGGATTGCCCTGCCCATCCAGTTGCTGAATGCCGAGAACGACATGAGGAACCGCACGAATCTCCATCGATTGAGTGGCTTGCCCCCCTTCAATCCGCACCCTTTGATGCATAAACACGTCGGACACAGGATAACGAGTGCGGTCCTGGGCAAGATTGTCCCGCGGATACTCGCTGATCAATACATAATAGTCGCCGACCGGAAGCGGTCCGGTGGCGAACTGACCTTGCTCATCGGTCAGGGCGGAACGTGAAAGCGCGTCGGCCACCGGCATGCCGATTGGCTTCTTGGCAGGTCCGCCGGAGAGTTCGGCGTTGACCCAGACATGGCTCACGGGCAAGCCGTCGCTATCGAACACTTGGCCGGTGAGCCGGACTCCGTCTTCGAGGGCAAATTGGCCGAGATCCCCGCGTTGCTGGTGGATCAGGTGCGTCGAGGGCACGAAATCCTGAGGCAGCAGCCAGAGCACTGCTTCGCCGCCTTTGACAACGTTGATATGGAATGTTCCCGATACGTCGGTATTGGTTTCGGCGAAAGAACCATAGTCAGACATGTCTGTTTTAACGGCTTTGGAATAGGTCAGCACTTTAACGCCGGCCGCGGGCGCGCCATCCGGGCGGAGTAATGTTCCGCTGATGCCTTCGGCGGGAGCCAAGTCGAGATGCTCGAAAAAGGGACGCTCACCGAGGGATTCGTTCGTGCGAATCATGGTCAAGGCATAACCGTCCCAGGGCCTGCGAGCGTAGTTGGGATGCACGACCTCAAAATTCAAGTAGGTTGAGCGATTAGTGGACTGCTCGGGCGTCAAACCGAACGTAAACTGGCCATTCGCGTCGGTCAGATGTTCGGTTTCCTCAAGCACCCGGTGGTCGGTGGAAGAGGAGATTTCGCGTCTCACCCGCACCGTTGCTCCCTGGACGGGTTCCCCGGTGAATTTATCAATGACCCTTCCTGTGAAGGACAGGTTGTCAGTGTCATCCGGGGAAAGAACGGAGTCGTGCGGCAGCCGGGCCGCAACCGCACCCGTTTTTCCCTGTGCGCTTGGGCGCCGGTCTTGCCTGGCAGCGTCCCCGCCGTGGGAGCCATTGGCGGCCATTGATGGTGACACCGAATGAGATCCGAGCACAGCACTCATGCCCGCGATGACAAGAATCAAAGCCATCGAAGAAACCGCCAGACCCGCAACCAGCTTGGCCTTTGCCCAATGCCAGGCGCGGAGAGTCTCCTGTGCCAATGGCGGCAGCATCACGGAAGACGATGCGGCTGTTGCCGCCATCGCAATCTTTGCAACCGCCGCCGCCATCGCTGCCGGAGCCGCCTGGACCGTTTTCTCGGCCAACATCCCAGCGAGCACGACGCCTCCAATTTTTACACCCCGTTCAGCCAGGAAGTCCCTCATCCTTTCCACAGCCCGGCTGACGCGCTTTTTGGCCGCATCTTCACTGACGCCCAGGCGCTCGCCGACTTTGCTCATGGGTGCTTTTTCATAAAAGCGCAACAGAATAGCGGAGCGGTCGCTTTCCGAGAGGGCGGAAACGGCCAGATCAAGGTGAGGGGCGAGTTGTTGCCAGAGAATCTCGCTGCTGTCTGGAGAATTGGTATCATGGCTCATAGTGCAGGCAGTGGCTTCGCGGCTTTTGCGCCGTTGTTCCGCGCGCCGGGCATGGGCGGCCACGTGGCAGGTCGTGCGAAAGAGCCAACCGCCCAGAACGGTGCCGGGGCGGAGATCGCGGGCCTTGCGGGCCAGCAGCACGAACACTGACTGGACCACATCTTCAGCCAGATGCGGATCGCCCACGTGGCGGAGGGCCACGGAGTGAACCCAGTCAACGTGAAGTCTGACCAGTTCGGCAAACGCCGTTTCCGACCGGTTCATCGCGTAGGCCTGAAGCAACTCCCAATCGCTCATAGCGCGCAGTGTCATTTAATTAGTAATTCCCGCCAACGAGAAAAAGGGACACTTTTTTAAGAGCTTGTTTGAAAACCGGCCCTGACACGGGAGCGAGTTGTGTCTGTAGTTTGAACATGCGTTCCCCCAACACCCTGGCATCGGCAACGGGCGGCGTCTGGATCGGTACCGATAGATTTTCTGTCACCTCTTTGGGCTTCCCGGTTTCTTATATGATGATACGATGAAAAATGACGCGATGCATGCGGCAGAACTCAGCGATGCCGATTTGGTGGCAGAAAGCCTGAGCGGCAATCGGGACGCCTTTGGCCGGATTGTGGAGCGGTATCAGACCTTGATCGCGTCGCTGGCGTATTGCGCCACTGGCAACGTCAGTCAGAGCGAGGATCTGGGGCAGCAGACTTTCTTCAACGCCTGGAAGCAGTTGGCCGAACTGCGCGAACCAGCGAAGTTGCGCCCCTGGCTGTGCAGCATCGCCCGTTCTCTCATTACCAATGAGTTCCGGCGGCAGGGACGTGAGCCGGATCATGCCGCCGAATCGCTGGAGGCGCTGGACGAGTGGGTTTCACCAGAACCGCTGCCTCCGGACCAAGTCATCAGCGACGAGGAAAAGGCGATTCTCTGGCGCTCGCTCGAACGCATCCCGGAAATCTATCGCGAGCCGCTGGTGTTGTTTTATCGCGAACACCAATCCGTTGAGGCGGTCGCGCAGGATTTAGGTCTCAGTGAAGATGCTGTGAAGCAACGACTGTCGCGCGGGCGGAAACTGCTGCAGGAGAGATTCCTCGCCTTTGTCGCCGGCGCGCTGAAGCAAACCAGTCCGGGCAAGGCCTTCACGCTGGGCGTGATTGCCGGGCTGCCGCTGCTGGCCACAACGGCCAAGGCGGCGACGGTCGGGACAGTGCTCGCGAAGCACGGCAGCGTGGCTGCCAAGACAACAGGCTCCGTCGGATATTTGCAAGCGATTGCCAATTTTATTATGGGAATGGTTTACTGGGTTGCTGCGGCTTTATCATTGGGCGGGTACATCGGGTACAAGATGGGAGGCGACCGTCAGAACAGTGAACGGGCGCGCCGGTCTGTAGCCACTTTTTGGCGGAACATGGGAGCCAGCATGCTCGTCCTTGTCATTCTGCCTGCGCTACTCCTGTCCTTGTTGGAACATCGCATGGGCGCAAGAATAATACCCTTCGCGCGGTTTTATTGTGACTTCTTGATTCCAGTCTTCATCTATGGAGTGGCACCCTTGTCTCTGGTCATTTGGACTTGGCAGCGGCGGCGGCGAATCGGTCCTGAGACGGATAGCGGCGCGCAAATCTCCAGTCCGGGTGGAAAACACGTTATCCTTTGGGTGGTGCTGGCAATGACAGGGGCTCTCGTTTGCCTGGCATCTGCCATCTGGACCTACCGTACGGAGTCCCGCCTACGCCTACCCAAAACCCAGTTCCTGTCCACCGCTGAAGTTCAAAACCTGATCGCCAACTCCAAGGGACGCGACATCAGATTCTTCCTTAATCAATGTCAAAAAGGGTTCTGCTTCCTCGATGGCGAGGTGCGCGAAGACGCCACGCCGGTTAGCACGTTCCCTTCTTACTGCTTTGACGCACCGGCAGAGAATAGCACATTGGCGCTACTGACGGAGAAAGGCATCAGGTATAAAACGATCGTTAACAATCGGGACTTTAGCCTTGCCAGCCAGGCCGTGTTGTGGTTGCGCAGATGGGCGCTGTTGTCGTTGATGGTTCCCTTCTGTTTCTTCATCGTCGTTGCGGGCGCGGTGACTTTAATGCGCAGACGCAACAATCAGCCATCCGAGGCGCGCCTTATCGCTGCCGCAAGAAACGAACGCCGTGTGGACAAAGCCTTTGCCGCATTGGTTGCGTGCGGGATGGTTGTCGTGGCCGTTTTCCTGAGCCTGACCACCGACTGGAAGGTTCGCCGGGTCGCCGCTGACCAGGTCCCAGGCATTATCGCTCAGCACAGAAATGCCCGATTCGAAGTATTTGAATATCCGGATGGCTCCAGAAAACTGTGGATCTCCGATCTTCGCTCTCCCGACTTCATCGCCCCCGCTGACGAATCCACGCTCGGACTGCTGACTGGCCAAGGCCTCACTTACCAGACCTACCTGGAAGCCAAAATTGGCCACCAGGGGCCGAGGCAATCCACCTCTCTGCTGGCAATCCTCCTGCTCGCGGTGGCGGCTGGAAGGGTTTTGTGGTGGGTAGTGAAAAGCCGGCCGACTTCCACATTATCATTGCAGCCCACGTCTCGCTCCGCTGACTGTTCGTGAGTTTTTGAGTTCGAGCGATAGAGGAGTCGTCGTCGTTGAACTAAACGGACTCGCGGAGGGGAGAACACCATTGGTTACGCAGCGAATTGGCTTAGTTCGACCCTCCTTGTCCATGTGGCCCCTCAGCCGCATACGATGCGAAAGCTCAATCAACTGTCCTTACTTGCCGCCAAATAGTCCGTGCCGCCTGAGCATTACGAGCCAAAGAGCCACGCCGGCTACGAAAAACACGAGAAACAACGGAAACACGGACCATTGCGTACTTACGGCGAATTGCCCGGGGTGAAAATACGGTTTGAGATATGCATCGCGCAGGAGGTCTCTCATGACGGACATGGAGGCGATGACGACGATTAGGATGACCGGCACGTAGAAAGCGGCCGTGCGAATGTTTTCTTTCCGCAGGGCGTCGGACATAAGGAAGATCGATGCAATGCCGCCAGTGATGCCAATTAGAAGCAGAATGGTCGCCAGGGAACTGTCACCCATAAACAACATTCGCAGGTCGCGCGGAAGGCTGACCAGGAACAGGATGCCCACGATGAATTGCGCCATGGTGGCGTACATGAATGCGTTTCCGCCAAAACGCAGGAGATGACGGGCGTACTCAGAGTCCCGTTTCCAGTTGGCCAAGGCCAGAAATACCAGAAGCAGCCCCCCGACCGCCACCGCCGCGGTGAAGAAGTGCAGAAAGCGGGGGATAAGCGTTGGCTCCGTCAGGTTAAGGTTCCAACCGCGAGGGTCGGCGAAGTACTTCCCGGCCCAGCGCGAGGGATTCTGGCTCAGGGTAAGATTATTGCTGAACAGGAAGCCAATCAGGAAGATCAGGATCATGCTCAATTGCATCACCCCGACCACTTTTCCGCCGGGCCGGCCGCATCGGTAGGAAACGTAATAGAAACCGTAGTAAGCGATCACCAGGAAGACCAGCACCAGAAACCAGGGCCAGCCCATCACAATCGAAGACGTGTAGAGAAACTGCCCATAGAGAACCTGCACGAAGAGCAGCGGCGCGATACCAAGAGTGATGGTTGCGGGCAATAGAACGGGCAGCTTTTTGGCAACATCGACAAAGATGCGATTGCCGATCTCGCGATTCCTCGAACCCCACTTCGCCACGAGCGCAAGGACACCGCCGCCGAGCACTGAATTCATCGCAACAATGTGAAGGAAAAACGTGACAATGAGCAGCAATTTGAAGACCCAAAACGGCGCCGGCAACGGGTTCGGGTCGAGGGTGGGAATCACGTTAGGCGGCATTTAAGTTCCTCCTTGCGCGGCCTTGCCCGAACCCTTCGGACCGCGCCGCGCATTCATCCACTGGACCAGCACGATACGCTGCTGTTCCGAGAGCTTCAGGTCCGGCATGACGACAAAGACGCTTGTTAAATCCTTGAGGGCTTTGACGGCGGCATTTTGGTCTTGCGGCAGACTGTTAAAGACGGCGCTGCCGGCGCTTGACGGATGGCACATGGCGCAGTTCTGATCGTAAACTGTCTTGCCATCGCCGGCCTCAGGC
>Ga0187860_1001684_pt1 | contig 19237 bp, 30 predicted proteins | sample June2016WEW_10_4_FD_132981 | JGI IMG/M metagenome (GOLD analysis project Ga0187860, IMG submission 132981) | Peatland microbial communities from SPRUCE experiment site at the Marcell Experimental Forest, Minnesota, USA - June2016WEW_10_40 | ecosystem: Environmental > Terrestrial > Soil >...
CAAGTTCTTCCTGCACCTCTCCAAGGAAGAACAGCGCCAGCGTTTTCTGGCGCGCATCGACGAGCTGGAAAAGAACTGGAAATTCAGCCTCGGGGACATCGAGGAGAGGAAATACTGGAAGCAGTACATGAAGGCCTATGAGGAGTGCCTCAGCGCGACCAGCACCCAGCACGCGCCCTGGTATGTCGTGCCCGCCGACGACAAGGAGAACGCCCGGCTGATCGTCTCGCAGATTGTCCTCGATACATTGCAAGGACTGAAAATGAGCTACCCGAAAACCAGCGCCGCGCACCGGCGGGAATTGCTGGCGATCCGCCGGCAGCTTGAGAGAGGTCATTAGGAATATCGGCACAACTGCCTTGCCACCCAGGCGAGCGACCCTATAATGCGGCGCTTCCTTCGCGCAGGGGAGCGATGGACCAAGAAACGCTCGATTAATCCATATTTCATGGGCTATTTGACCGCCGCTAATCCCGCAGCTAGACTCCGCCGCTAAAGGAGTCCCCTCATGCGCTACCTATTCCAACGTCCCGACTCAAAGTTCTGGCAACTCAAGTTGCAGTCCCCCGATGGTCGCCGCGAGATTTCACTGCGGACCACCGACCACGCCGAGGCGGAGATTTTGGCGGCGCCGCTTATCACCGAACACAAGCGAAAGCTCCTAGCGAAGCGCCCGAGGTTCGCGACCGTATGGCAGCATGAGCTTGAACCGGGGCACACTCACCCGGGACCGGACGGCGGCAGCATTGTCGCCACTGACACCCAACTGATCTACCTCAACCACAATGGCGATGTCATCAAGACGACAGCGAACGGCCGCACCGCGTATCAATTGACCGGCGGTCCGCTCACCGTGCAATCGCTCACTGCGGCGGCACAGGCAGCACTCGACCCGCGCCCGGCCGTGGCAACCAAGGGCGAGGATGACGCTCTGTTCGAGAGCTACCTCAAGGAGCGCAGCGTGACCGGCTTCAAGGAGGGCGAGGCGCGCCATATGTGGGAACTGTTCCGCGCGCTATGTCCGGGCGTGAAGCTCAAGGACGCGACCCGCGATGATGGTCGCAAGCTCGTGGCGCATCTGGAAACCCTTGGCAACAAGTCGGCGACCGTCCGCAAGAAAATGATGTGGCTGGCGGCGTGCGTAAACTTCGGTATCGACGAAGGACGATTAAAGTTCAATCCGTTCATTCATATCGTGTCGAAGAAGAAGGACGCCACGAAGATATGCCCGTTCACCGACGACGACATGGCAGTGATCCGCGCGAACCTCGACAAGCTCTCGGCGGCTGACCGGCTCTTGATCCGAGTTCTCGGAACAACGGGAATGCGGCTCAGTGAAGCGTATCAGATAACCAGCGAGAAGAAGGAGCGCGGCGTGCGGTACACCATCATAGGCAGGAAAACCGAGCAGAGCGAACGGCGCGTTCCCTTCCCGGCGAAGCTGCTCCCGCACTTGCCGGATAAGATCGAGGGCGTGCTGTTCGCGGATAACGAACATCTGGCATCGGGTCGGCTTCGCAAGTTCTTGCGCAAGGTCTGCGGTATCACCGACAAGGGCAAGGTGGCGGCGCACAGTTTCCGCCATCGCGCACAGGACCGGCTCCGAGCCGCCGGGCTTAGGAAAGACCAGCGCGAGGAGTTGCTGGGTCATACCAGGAAAACGGTCGGCGAAGGCTACGGCGAAGGCTCCCCCGTCCCTATGCTCAAACGCTGGATTGATAAGATCGGGATGTAAAACGCCCGTGTGATCTTGAAAATCGACCTTCGGCGGAATCGCCGAAGGAACGACGGGCGCTCTCGAAAGAGCGCCCGTTTTCTTTTGCGCCACGCCCAGGAAGTATCTGATTTGTTTGGTTCATCGTCGCAGTCCAAATAGCCGACAGGTTGCTGCACGGTCACTGCTAAGACTCCGGTTGCTCCACCAACAAAAATCGAGTAGGCTCTACTTCAAGAATGGGCTGACATGAGTCAGCCGCCGGCCATGGGCCGACATTCCGAGTCCCCCCGTCAGATAACCGATTTTTTCGCGAGCCACCGGCCATGGTGGAACCTCGCGGCCTGTCGCTTGGGGCGTCCTCACAGACGTTGGCGGCAGGTCGTTTTTCAACTCGACGACGCGGGGGACCCGGCAAGGTTTCCGTTTCGCCGACAAAGCCCCGGCGGGTTTCAGTTCGCGCTGTGCACCCGCCGGGGCCGAATACCAAAACAGGGAGCAACACTTTGGCCCGTCGCAAGTCCCGTCTACTGCCCCTCGCTCTCAGCCCTGCCGCTTTGGCAGAGAGTCTCTCGCTCAGTGAGCGGCAGGTGCACGCTGCCATCTACAGGACCGGCGAGCTACCGGCGTATCTAATCAACCGGCGTGTGCGCGTGACTGTGGATGATGCGTTGGCGTGGGTAAAGACGTTCGACCGAGCCACAGTTTTGAACATGCAACGCCGAAAGAGGAGTCCTAAGTCATGACCGAAACCACCGAACAGAAGTTGGAGCGATTGCAGGGCGAAGTCGTCGCGACACAAGCGCAGCTTGATCGCGAGAAGATGAGCCGTGGCGGCAAGGGCGGTGACAATCCATTTGCCGGGGACGAGCCGATTACGCCCGCGCAACTCGCTGCGATCTTACGCGAGCACGGTAGCAAAAAGGCCCAGGCTTTGGCGGCAGAAGCGGGACGGCGCATCGACGGCGCTCCCATCGGCTCCCCGTTCCGGGGGCGCGATTACACGCGAGGACCGGAATCGACCGCGTGAACAAACACCCAGCCTCTCGGTGACGACTCGTAGGCGTCTTTCACCGTTGGGGTTCTGAGCAAAGGCCGGGAGATAGCTCAGAACGTAAATCCAAATGGAGGAACTGAAAATGGCAACTGACGCACTCGTATCAACGGCTCAACAGGCGGCTGCGAACCTCGTTACCGCTCTGGAAACCGCATTGGCAGCGGCGACGGCAACCGTTTCGAGTCTGACGGCCGCTCTCGCGGCGGCGCAGGCGTCACAGACGGCGGTCAATGGCGCGCCGGCAACGCCTCCACAGGGGCAGGCTACATGACCCACAAACGCGCCATATCCGATCACGACAACCACCACAACGCAGTCAAGTGGGTTGATGTGACCGATACCGCACCGGGCGAACTTCAACCGGGACATATCGGCGTCTATACGCGCCGGGGCGAGAGGGTCGGACATGTGCATGGTCATAAAGCAGGTGCGGCCGTAGCCCGGCGAATGCTCGGAGCGCCGGCCGTGCTCTCGGAGTTGCACGGTAAGCCTGCCTGGATTCAGCGCCAAGACCCGACTGCGATAGCAGCCAAGCAACGGGACGCGAAGCACACGGCGGATTTAGCTGCGGCTAAGGGCAGCGTGGGGAAGCCCCATGCACCGAAGGCGCACGCTCGACCGCGTAGGGGTTGAATATGGATCGGAGCCGTATGCGCGAGATTTTAATCGAGGAGTTGGCGGCGGCGGAAGGGCTACCGGCCAACGCGGGCAAACATATCGAGCGGATCAAAAACGGGATTCATGGTCCGGGCTTTGAAGCCGTCTACCGCACTCTTGAACGCGTCGCCGAAGAAACAAGACGGACGGCGATTAGGATTTTGACAGGTGGGGTATGAGCAATCGAAACGTCATCGGCGGCTACGGCTCCGCGAAACGCGGAAGCACCGTGAACATTCCGGGCGGCAACAGCACACGTCCGGCGCAGCGCGTCGAAGTTAGCGACAAGCTGTGGGGCAACCCGCCCGGCGGCTCGGCGCCCGGAGGCATAGTTGGCGTGCCGCTGAGTACGCGACAGGCTCTCGCCGAGACAAGTTCTTCAAGAGCCAATGCGAACGACTTGCCGGCGCATCAGACGGGCGTGCACCGAGTCGGGCGACAGAGTTTAGCAAGCCCCGTCAATACCAATCCGGAGATTGTCGGGCATCCTTTCAGCCCGGATGGGAAATCACGTGGTCAATCCCCCTTGATCCCGAATCAAACACGCGGCGGCTATCGACCGTAAAAGGGGGAAGCACATGTACACCAAGGAAGATTTGTTGAACCCGCACCGGCACGATCCTCGTATTCACGAGGCGCGCACGCTTACGAGCCACCATTCGCCGGATCGTGACCATGAGCACGCGAAGGCTGTCGCTGACGGCGCCGAGCGGCATTTCAGCGGCGGCATTGATCCGAGAGTTGGCGGCAAGCCCAAGACTTCGGCAACGCCACTCAAGATTCACGGCGGTATGGTTTCCACCACGCGGGCAGGTATCCTGGCTCACGGCGGCGACCATGCAAGCTACGCTAATGCCGTTGAGAGCGGCGGCCAAGTCGTACCAAATAAAGATGGAACGACATTACCACATCCGCTGACGGCCGCGACGCTCGCCAAACAGTTCATCGGCAAGCCGTCTCCCATTCACCCGTCGATGCGACATCGCAACGACGATGCTTTGTCGTCGGCGGACCCTGGCACCGCGCATGATCGGCAGATGGCGCGGCGCGCGGAAACCGAACGCGCATCCGCAGCCTTGGGGCAGGCGGTCATAACCGAGGCCCTTACAGCCAAGAGGTTCATGCAGGAAGCACCCAAGATTCGTCTTGGGATGCGTAACCGTAGGGGGGAGCGATGAGTCTCGCTTCACAAGTCGCCGCAGCCCGCTGGCGCGCCGACCGTCGTCGGCGTGGCGCTCGGATGCTTGCGAACTTGCCTACGCACGCCGCGTCCGTGGGAAAGACGGCCGTAGGTCTCGACGTAGTGACCAGCGCGCTCGCAGCGTCGTGGTGCATCAGCGAGATTGATGGCACCGGCTATGTCGCGCTCGATAGTGGCCCAGTTGGATCGGGAGTGTTGGCCGGGACGACACCGAACGTACAGACAGATTCTTCGATCCGCTGGCTGGCGTGGCAGGGGTTCATCACCGCACAGCCTCAGGGGCCATCGTAACGGGGAGGCAAACATCATGTGGACAGCCGCATCCAGAGCCGCCGCTGCAATCGCACGATCAGCGAGAGCCGCCGTAGGCGATCACACGGCGTCTCCGGCGCAACCGCCCGGCCGTCAGCCAATCACACAACATGTTCAGCCGAGCGTCGGCTGTCCGATCATCTACGACTCCGGTCAGTACCGTCGCGTCGCTCCCGATAGCGGCAACGCCTGTGAAGAAACATAAAACGGGGAGTGGGGAGCTAATGAGTAACGATTTGCACGATGAGCGGGGGAGGTTCGCCCCTAAAGGTGGCGGCGCCGCGACTGGCGATCCGTCGAAAGAGAATGCGCAGACGCGCACTGTTCCAGGTCATGGAACACTACCGCGCTCTCGCCCGGTCGCGATGCATAACTACACCCCTTCGGTGGGAGTTGGTTCCGGCGGCGGTGGTGGCGGTGGTGGCGGTGGTGGCGGATCGAGCGGCGGGAAGAAGCCGCGTTTATCAGAAACCGCTCGTTGGAATGTGACGCGTGGCAAGTCAGTAGATCAACGCCACTTCGGCGTCACAGAGACGGCCACGCGAACGGCGGCAACCGATCTAGGCCAGCCGGCAATCACCCTTGACCGCAATCTGGTCAAGACACTCGCAACATTCAAAGCCCGCAACTTAAAGCGGGCATAACAGGGAGTACGACAAATGGCGACGCAAGCGTATATGCCGAGAGACACCGGCAACAAAAAGAAAGTCGATGTGGAACGTCTGGCGCAAACTCAAGCGCCGGGCCATCCATCTGAACTGCAACCAAAGGACGGGTCCGGCAACAGGACTCCAAGTCCAACTCAACCGGCGGGCGTTGCCGAAATGGCGCGCTTGAAGGACACGGCGTGGGGCCGGGCCGGTGATCGGCCCGAAGATCAAAACCCCGGCAAAAATGGTTTCGGTTTGGCTTCCAGCCTGCCGCCGTCACAGCGCGCGGCACCGGCAACCATTGACCCGCACGGTCCCGCCGGCATGGACCCGGTTTTGCGCAACCTTGCTATGGGCACGAAGCGTGCGATTGACTTGGAGGATGATTGGCAGACTCGGCCGTTCGACACCGATCAAAAAGTGCCGACGACGTTTGGCCATCACAAACCGGCCGCCTCGGGAACGATTCCGAGCGTCACCGGCCACAGCCCGATGAGCGACGAAATCCGGCGCAGGCAAGCCGCCTTGAAGCGCACGGAGGGCGGCGCATAAGCGCCGCTCCGAGGGGCTGCTCAGATGAGCGGTTCATTCTACTTCGCGGCGCGGTTCAGCCGTCGCTTCGAGCTTCAAGGCTACCGTGCCGATCTGTTGCGCGCCGGTCACGAAGTGACGAGCCGCTGGATTGATGATGACGATGACACCGAATGCGATTGCGCCGTGCGGGATGTGAAGGATGTTGAAATCGCGGACGGCTTGATCTTGTTCACCGAGGTTCCAAGGGAGACGAAAACACGGCACGGTCGTCTCGTCGAGTTCGGCATAGCCTTGGCGCTCGGCAAGCGATTGTTGGCGATAGGCGGACACGACGAAAACGTTTTCTTCAACCTGAAAGAGGTTGAGAAATATCCGACTTGGGCGACGGCACTCGTGGCGTTGAAAGGAAAGTGACCAATGTCCTCGTATTGGGCTGACCCGGATCGAATGTCGGATGACGTTGATACATCGCTGGTCCGGCGGTCCAGTTACGCGGTTTTCCGCGAACGCGGGCTTATGGCGCTCGCCGGGATGCGGATGTGGCGCAGACGCATAATCTCGGAGCTTGCCGCGACCGATGATGAATCGGAACTCGATACGCTCTCCATCGAACTGAAAGACTGCTGGGATGTGATGAAAATGATGGTCGGCGCCCTCGAAAAAATCCGAAAAATCCGTGGGGGCGAGGAGCCGTTATTTCCGGGCGAAAATGGTGAGGCGGCGTGAGCAAGTGGCGACAGTTGGAACAATGGCGGGAAGCGTCGCTGCGATACTATTACAGGATCACCGCGACGCATGAAGGACGCAAAAAGTTGGCCGCATATAAGCGCGGTCGAAGATTCGCAATAAGGCGCGGGCTGTGGCCCTCGAATCCAGTGAGTAAGCCATGAGTGTGACTTCGGAAATGGATTTGGATTTTTTGAAGAAGCGAGCCGAGCAAGTCGGCTGCTGGTGCAGGCGGCACCGAGAGTGCGACCCAGTGCGGGGCGATCTTTATTTGATGGAGCGCAAGACGCAACGAAATCCGAATCCGGTGACGTATGTCAAATACGCGACCGTCGCCGAAGTCGAAGAAGCCTTGACTGTGATCGAGCAGGAAACATTTCGGCGGGATTTTTCACCCCGCCCGGCCGGGCGGAGCGGTGTTGACGCGACAAAGAACGCCCGGCCGACAAAATAAGGAGTGGAGTTATGTTGAACTTCGACAAAAACGGACAGGTAGTCGTCACCCCCGACACCCCGCCGGCAATCCGCGCCGCGCACGAAGCCGTGGTCACCGCTAAGCAAGCGGCCGACGCGGCTGTGGTCGCTGTCGCACATGCGGTGGAGCGTCAAGACAAAATAGCGAAGTATCTCGCCGCGAACTGGAAACCACCGTCGTTTCTCGATGTGTTCCGGTCGCAGACCAGCAGCCCAGGGAGATTTTAACAATGACACGATTCAGCACTGGCAATCCTGAAAGGGATCGTATGTATCGCGATTTCATTGCCGCCTTCGGTGACGATATAGATGCAATCGTTGCCGCCGCCCCAAACGACTTTGAAGTCTCGGCTGACGAGGTTGCAGGCTTCCTTTCGGAAACGAGCGCGGCGCCGCAACCGGCCGATGAAGTTACGTTCGAGGAACCGCCGAACTCCAACTTGGCCTTCGACCCGCAATCGGGGATGACAATCGCACCGGCACCGAAATCATTGGAGCCGCCACGCGAAAGCGCAGCCGCACCGTCTGTGACTACAGGCCGCGACATGACGCACGCCGAAGCCGTCGCTGCGCTTCACGCGGCCGATGCGCACCTAACGGATTGCCGTTTGAACGTGCGTCGGACGATTGCCGCGCATCAGGAAGCCAAAGGCAAGCTGCAACAGGAAATCGAAAAATATCTCACCAACAATCCCAATCCGCTCACCGCCGAAATGAACGCGAGATTGTACGCTCAGGCGAGTTTGGATGAGCGTCGGCAACGTGTACTTCGCGGCGCGAAGTCAGGCGAGTCGATTTTGGCCCGCAGGTTCGTGCAGAAGCGTATGCAGGGCGGCGGCCCAAATAGAGGCGCGCTAAGCCAAGAACAAAGGGCGAGAGTTGGTTTTGTCGTCCCTGGCAGCGTCGCAGCGACGGCACCGTTCGACCCTCAGGCGGACGTGCGTGCTCGCCAAGGGTTGTCCGCGCCGGGCAAGCCGGTGCTGAGCAAGTGAACCTCCATGCGCGCGTTGTGGCGGTTTATCTGGCTTGTGTGGTTTTACCGTAGGGACGAACGACCATGAAGTTGTCGCAGGAATCTCTCAAGCGCATCTGCCAAGAAATATTTGACGGCGCCTCCATGGAGCAAGCCAGTCTGGCGGTTGGCTGCTCAAGAAGGCTTATCTACCAACTAATCGAGCACTCGCGCGAGGCGCGCGCCAACGACGAGAATATTTCCGGCACGACCGATCATATCCTAACCTTGGCGAATGGCATGAAGCCGCAATGGCGCGAAATCCACCCGACCGTCTATCACTTTTCGTGGAGGGGCGAGCTTAGTTGGTTCGACCTGCATATGGCGCGCGCCCGTGATCCGTATCAGAAGGACCCGCAGTTCGCCGACATGACGGACGACGAAATGCTCGCGCTGTACGGCACCGTTGATCGCTACCTGCGTGATCCGGAGACCGGCGAGCGCATACCTATCGGTGTTGAGCCTGAGCCGCCGATGGCGGACATTCAGGACTTGCGAGCATTGGCTCATGCGGAACCGACTCGCGAGAAGCAACGACCGAACGCCCCGGTCGAGATATACCGTGCATCGGATCGGCCGAGCGATCCCCCGGAGCGCGTCAGCAAAGCGCCGCCAGAGAAGTCGATTGCCCAGCGTGAGCGTGAACACCCGCGTCGCTGGGATCAAGAAGTGCCGCCCCTGCATACACCAAAACCGCCGCGACCGAGCTATGCGCGGCCGGCGCCGTTAGACGATTACGATCCCACGGGCGAGCGTGAACCCCCGGACACAATGCGCGCCCACGCGGTGCCGCAGGTTCGATATTCGCGGGCGCAGGTTAGGCACGACGGACCATTGGCTTTAAGAGACGCTCAAGGGCGCCCAATCGGATGAGCGCACCATGGCCCGCAACAATCTCAAACGCTCCAATCGAGGGATAACTAGCGCCGATCTTGCCGAGCACTCGCCGTTTCCGGCCGATGGTGTGAGTCAGTACAGCCACGAAGCATCAAATAACGCGCCGCGCATCAACCCGTTTAAGCCCGTGCGATTCCATGGGCGGCACACGCTCGCACAACAGATTGCGGAGTGCGAGCGGCGCATTGCGCACATGGAATGTGAGTTGAGACTGTGCGAGCGCAGCGAGAAGGACAAGCGCGACCGACTCAACCACGATCTAGCGATACGCTACCGCTTTTTGACAAAGCTCATGATCGAGCGGGGCGAGCCATGAGCACACCCCATAAGAAGGACGACGATGTGCTTGGTGCAACCGAAGGCTCGCTTAGGGTGAAGTGGGCGGACGGCGCCGAGCGGCGCGCCGCCTCACGGGCCAAGGCGGAGCGGGAGTTGAAGCGTGTCCGCAACGCCGTCCTTCGCCGTGCCGCTATCGCCTCTAAGGCCGATGCTCGCGCCAGGGGCGCGACGCAATATGAAGGCAAGGAATGTTGCCACCACAAGGGGTGGACAACCCGGATGGTCAGCACGGGTCACTGTACGATCTGCAACCGCGAACGCGACGACAAGCGGCGGATGGCGCGGGGCGTCTATGGACTGCGCGGCCGGCGGAAGCCGCGCCCGGCCCGGACGGGGCAGCATCATTAGGCAGTTCATCATCCAGCGGCCCATGCAGGTGAAGGCGAGCCAAGACCGGCCGTAGAATGCCCCGCAGCGCCCTAGCGGGCCTCATAGGCGCGTTAACCATTGTGGGAGGCCCGGAGAGACCAGGCAGCAGGGCGGGAGGAAATATTAGCACTCTCTCGTTTTAGTGCTAATGGCTTGATCCCTAACAGGAATCCGCTTGCTTGTCTAGGCGGAAACTGGTAAGACCTGTGCTCAGCCCCACCGCCTTGGGCAGTAAGGCGAAGCGACCGGAGGCGGACCCCAAGACCCGCCGGACTTCCGCGCCATTGGCATCCAGCAATGGGTGAAACCAAGGGCGCCGCATGACCAAAATCCAAGCGACACCCTGAACACGAAAAAGCCGAGCGAATCAGCCGCTCGGCAACTTCGTGTCCGGCTCGATCCCGCCAAGGTCGGCCGGAACTAACTCAAGCGCGAAGGACGCTAGAGCCATGCACACATCTACCAACAAATCATCCGAGCACGCAACCCGTGCGAACCTGGAAGCCGAGTTTTTGCGGCGCCTGTTCGCGCGTGACGCTCATGTATGGCGCGAGCGCATGACAGCGCGCGACAGCATCGTCGCATCCCGACCCGTCCGCCGGCAAAATCCTCAAATCGAAAAGGCACCGCGTGAGGCGCCCTCGATATTCGAGGACGCCTTTTCCATTGGGAGATTCTGAACATATGACCTACGCCTACACCATTGACGAGATTGCCGACGCCTATGACCGTGGCTCGCGCCGCGCCTACGCCATGGCATTGCCGGACCCGCTCCCCGCGTTGTGGGAGGCGAAAGAAGATGTGGCTTACATCGAACATATGTTCCGCACGCAACAGCGGCTATGGGACCGGGGCGAGCGGACGCCCGGCACACCCGAGGAATGGGAATGCTCCCTAGCATTTGCTGAACGCGTGCTTGAAGAAGTGCGCGAGAAAAGCAAACAGGCTTGGCACCGAAAAAAGCTCGACGCGGAGCAGCGGAACAAAGAGCAACTGAAACAACAAAAGATCGACTATCGGTGGACACAGATCGACGGCATATGGACTCGCCGCGTCTATGCAAAACAATGGTGAGAACATGGGCACAGTCACGCCGCTGAGGCGATCAAAAATAGTGGTGCCAAAGTTCCCCGACATGGTGGAAAAGGGCAAGGGCAAAAACCAGCGCCTCGTCCCGCAGGCCACCATGACAAACGCCTTGCTCGCGCTCGACGCGCTCGAAGTCTCATGCACTTATGACGCCTTCCATGATCGGCGGTTTGTCGCTGGAACGCTGTTAGGCTCACAAGTCGGACAGATCACCGATGACGTGCTGTTGCTGATCCGCAAGTTCTGCCGAATACATTTTGAGTTTGATCCGGGCAAAGAAGCACTATGGGACGCGGTGAACCTGCGGTGTCGTGAGCACTCATTCAACCCTGTTGTGGACTATCTCGACGAATGCGAAGCGACATGGCGCCTAGAGGACGGCGCGCCGCGCGTCGATACATGGTTCACCGACTATCTGCATATCGACGACGACGAGGCCGGACTTGCGCGCGCCGTCGCCAAGCTGATCCTCGTTGCCAGTGTGCGCCGCGCACGCCACCCCGGCTGCAAGTTTGATTATATGCCGGTGCTTGTCGGTGACGAAAACCTTGGCAAGTCGCTCGCGCTCACCATTCTGTACGGTGAAGAAAACTTCACCGATCAACAGATCATCGGCATATCTGACAAGGCGCTCGGCGAAAACCTGTTAGGACGATGGGGTGTCGAAAGCGCCGAGCTTGCCGGCTACCGCAAGGCGGACACCGATCACTTGAAAGCGCAGACGACGCGGACGACAGATCGCTACCGGCCCGCTTATGGACGAGCCGTCATTGACTGGCCGCGCTCGTGCGTATGGTGGGGCACCACGAATGACTCGCTCTTTTTGAAGTCGCTTCACGGCAACCGCCGACAACTGCCGTTTATCGTGCGCGTCAAGGTCGAGCTTGATCGCCTTCGCGCTGATCGTGATCTATTGTGGGGCGAGGCGTCCGCAATGGAAAAGGATCATGGTCCGCTGATCCTGCCGTTTGAAGTCGAGCAGGCTGCATTCGACGCGAAAGAAGCTCACATCGAAGTCGATCCTTGGACGTCGAAGCTCGCGGACGATGTGCTGATCCCGTGGGCCATGCGCGACGTGTGCGCCATTGCCGAGGCTAACGCGCTCGCACTCAAGACTAACCCCGCCGCGATGCAAACGCCGATCCCATATGAGCGGCGCATTCACGACAACCCACAGGTGGAGCGTATCTCGTCTACATGGCTGCTCGACGTTGCGCTGGACATTCCTTCCGAGCGGCAGTCGGCCGCGCTGTTTCATCGGCTGACAACCGTCATGGTGCGCACACTCGGATGGCGTGGCCCGGATCAAATGCGGATCGACGGACGAAAGCAGCGGGGCTTTTGGCGGGAGCTTTGTTAACGTCTAAGTGTCAACTTGAACGCCATGCAAATAGACCAAATAACCGCCGCTGAGGCCGACGCGATCTTGACCGGGCAACACTACCTTGGCCCGGTCAAATACCCGCCTCGCTTTGCCCTTGCGACGCCCGGCCGTGAATGCGTCGCCGTATTCGGTCACCCGATAGCCGCCGCGTTCAAGACCGCAGCCCTTAGTGATCCTATCGAGCTTGTGAGGCTGTGGCGTCGGGAGGGTGCGACCATCCGCACCGATCATTTTCTACACCGCGCGATCCAAATGTTGCGAACGCTGGCACCGGAATGCGATTGCGTTTTCACGTATGCCGATCCGGCGCAGGGCCATACCGGGGCGACGTATCGCGGCTGCGGCTTCACGTTTGCCGGCAACGGCCGGGCCATAGATCGTTGGCAGACTGCGGACGGCATTATCAGCGCAGCACGAGCTTATCGAATGCTTGGCACCAAAAGCCGGGCGCGGACATTGGCGCTGCGGCCGGACTGGCAACTGATCGAAGGAGTCGCCAAGCTGCTTTTCATTTACCCGCTGCGGCTGTCGGCGAAGGAAGTCATTGCGCGGATCGGCGAGAAATCGGAGGCGCGGCGAGCGATGTTCAGCCGCGCCCATGCGGGCTTTGCCGTGCACGTCTACCAGGACAAGTTCCCGCCCCGGAAGTGCGCCTATTGCGGCGAGCTATTTTTGGCGAAGCGGTCGGACGCCAGGACGTGCTCAGCCTCATGTCGCACGATGTTGTCCCGGAAGCGGCAAGCTGCCGACAGGTGTCCCGGTGCGTACCACTCACTAAGAGGGTATTAGGAGGGGTAAAGAATAGCAGCAGCAGCAAACGGACCCCCTATAGCACCCCCTTTGCGGAGCGGTCCGCAGCGGTACACCCTCCCGGATATGGGTGTTTTAACCTTGTGCAAACGGCTCCGGCGACCTGTGCAATACGGCGCCTCGAACAGCGCGAGTTTGTGCAAAAGCACGGCCCCACGGGGCGAAACGGCCCGCGAAATGGTTAATGACTCGTAAAGTCTCGTGCGGGCGCGAGGGGCAGCCCCATTAATACTAATAGTTATACCTGTATTTGGGTTGATCCCGTAGCGGCCACACTCCATTCACCACGATTCGATTTGTGAGACCCCGTGATGGTGCACCGCTTCGCGTTAACCCGCGATCACGCGACCAACCCACTTTCAGATTAACCCCAGATCGCCCTATGGCTGGCCCACATCTGAGCGCGGCGCGCTGACGCACCCTCCGAACGCGTAATACGCCTTATGGAACTCCCGCTGTGCATTTCGCAGGACTGGTCTGCGCCGGGGGCGGCAACGATTTGGAAGGGTGTTTTATTAACGTTGACGCGCCCCCATGGCCGGTGGCGGGGGCGAGGCTCATGAGGGGTATCACCCTCCGGGAACAAACAAGGCCCCTCCCCGGTCGATTTTGGTCGGAAGGCTCAACGCCGGGTTAAAGTGGATGGTCGGGATGGTCCCGAAGTCAGCTACGGGGGTATCAACCAAAACCACCCCGGCGCGCGCAGGTCGGAATACGGTCACGCTTATGCGCTCGCGCCGATTTTCCGCTCGTTTTAGAGAAAATCGAAATCGCTTCGTTTTTAGCAAAAATAAAAAAGAGAAAACGAACTCGCTAAAACGAAGCCCAGTGTTTGCACGCTCGCGAGCAAACAGATAGAATGCACGCCATGAGCGATGATGACCCAACCGATACCGAACAGGCCAAACAGAACCGCCTTAGGGATAGGTTTGATGAGCTAACCCGCCAGATGTCGCACGCGAAAAGGACTGGTAACACTGCGGCTCAATTGCAACTCAAGCCGCAGATTGATGCCGTCCGCGAAAAGCTGAGAGACGAGCTATGACAGAGCGCGCGGAGCGCGAGCGCCGGGCGTGAGCGCCGACTTGCAAGAAGCGGTCTATGCGCTGCTACGCGCGGCCGGCGAGTTGTCGCACGAGCAAGCTGCGCTCGTGGGCTAGATCAAACGTCCCTGCTCCGTTTCCTCCCGCTCAGCCTTTTTGAAACCCTCCGTGAAACCGAACGGCACTTGCGGAAGGCGATTATCGAGAATCTGCGCGGCGGTGAGGATTTGCAGTCGAGGAAACTTCTTTCCGCCAGTCTCATAGAAACCAGCGGCGGCGGCTTCGCGCTGCATTTCGCGCGATGGATCATTGAGCGTGAGGAACAGCCCGAGCGCCGCCTTCTCGCGCTCCATAGTTCCCTTCAAATCCCGAATGTCGCCCGATTTGATTCCTCCGCCCTTCACCGAAATAATAGCAAACTGCGGCTTCTTGTCCGCGTCCCGGAAATGCAGATAGCCGTCAATGCCGCGATCCATTCCCTTCTTGCCACCCTTGTACGGCTGCGCTCCGATGGTCGCTGTGATCCACATTTGGAACTGATGTTTGTCGCGCTCGGCAAGATCACGCGCGCCAGCAATGTCCTTTGGAACCCCGTGAACTTCATAGGAAATGCCGGGGAACGCTTCTCGCAAGCGCCGCTCGATTAGCGCGATGGCAAGATGCGTCACGTCGATTCCAATCCACTCCCGATTGAGTTTCTGTGCAGCGTGAACCGTTGTGCCGCAACCGCAGAATGGATCAAGCACAAGGTCACCTTCATTTGAAGAAGCGGAAACAATGCGTTCTAGCAGCGCAAGCGGTTTCTGAGTTGGATAACCGAGCGATTCCTTGCCCGTCGCTGGCCGAATGTCGCTCCAATCATTTTGGAGAGACACGCCCGGCATTTCGTCGAGATAGCGTTTCTCTGCGGGAACGGCTCCGGGTCGAGTTTGTATGATTCTACCTTTTGCGATTAATTCGTCCATGCGCGCTTTTGAGTAGCGCCAGTATCGCGTAACACCCATAACTTCGTATCGGGGATTTCCCTTCGCCGCACCGCCGGGTCCTGTAATGTCGCTCAATCGGTAGCGCCTTCCGGTATCCGGTTCGATATGCTTGTAGAAATCCGAAACGTACTTTTCGTCGTAGGGCGTGTACTGCCAATGCCAAGTCCACCTGTCGCTCTTTGTGTAAAACAGAATCACGTCCCGAATATTTCCATATTGGACGCGCCCTTGTTTCGCATCACTGTGGGCCGATTGCCTTTTCCAGCTTATTTCAGTTCGAAAGCAAACAGGCGTGAAAACCGAATCAAGAATGATTTTAAGGTAGTGGCTGGCCGTTGGATCGCAATGCAGATAAAGCGACCCGGTGGGCTTTAGCACGCGATGCAACTCGATGAAGCGGACGGCCATCATCGCCAGATAGGCCATCATATCGTTTTCGCCGAGTGCAGAGCGCATGGCCTTGAGCATGATCGAGGCATCGGAGTGCGGTCCCGTTACAACCTCATCGAAGGCGCGCTCGGCGCTGTCGTTCCAGTGCCACGTATCCTCGAAGGCCTCGATCTGAGCTTGAGATTGTTCCCCGGACGGCGCTTTGAAAAGCACGTTGTAGGAGGCGTTGGAGTTGAACGGCGGGTCGAGATAGATCAAGTCAACCGACTCGTCCGCGATGCTCTCGCGCAAGACAGCCAGATTGTCCCCATAGAATAGCTGGTTCATCGGCGCGGCTTCTGGATCACCCAACGGATGCTATACTTATGTCCGATTCGCCAGAGTGTGAGGCTGAAAATGCCGCCCGACAAGTCATCTGCCATAGCCGAGCAACCCTTATTCCCCGCCTTGCGACTCGGGCAACTTGGGGGCACAAGATCGCGATGGACCACGAAAACAGATTTTCTATGCGGAGAGTGATAATGGCAAAGGGTGACAATCCCAAGCTCGCGTTGGACCAACAAACGGTATCGCACTTAAAGGCAGCGATGGAGAGCGCCGCTCGGGCCGATCAGCAAACAGTCTCACACTTGAAAGGGCCGCTCGGGATTCCGGGCAAGGTCGAAAGGCAAATGACTGTCGCTCATCTTGCGCAGCCGCTCGGTGCTAATCCGGGCAGCGGCAGCTCGCAATCAGGTCCCGCGCCCAAGCCCGCAACACCCAGTCAGGGTGCGCAGGGCGGGGGCAAAAAATAGGCGGCCGTGACTAAGGAGGCGATGGACGCGGTAGCCTTTTACGCAAACATCGCGACCCTTGTAGCGGTTGCTCTTACGGCGATTGCTCTGTTTGTCACCGCGTGGCAGCTCCGCATTGGGCGTAGGGCCGCGTCGGCGGGCGCTTTTATTGCGTTGAATGAATCGCTTCGTCAGGCATGGTTTCATTTCTCAAACGCTGACGAAGCGGGGAAGCAGTATGCCTTCGCAGACGTAGTGAACCTGTTGGAATCCGCGTGCGCGATCTTCGATGAGAGAATATTTGTCGGCAAGGTGGAGACGTTGCTTGAGGATTACCTATGCCACGTTTTCATTTTGATTCAGGAAAGCGATTACGCCTGCGGACGAATAGAGCACATGATGTTGACCGACAAGACCTTTGAGCACATCGTGAAATATCTTCGACAACATCACAAGCGCATCAGTAGAATCCAGTTGCCGGGACTGGTCTAGCTTGATCCCTAGCAGCCCGACAATGCGCTTGCTGATCTTTTCTTGCGTGCGGCTGTATAATCACGTGATTCGCAAAGGGAGCGGACACAAATGGCCGAAATCGGAATCGAAAACCTAACGGCTCAGCACCGCAACGAGTATCATTACATCTATGCGTTTGATGACAATGAAACGGTGCTGGTAGACAATCGCAAATGGATGCCGCGCTTCATGAGCCGCGATCATCCCGCACCCGAAACGAAACTCCTGTATGTGCGGGTTCCATCGTGCGACGATGCGACTATTCAAACAATAAGGGACAAGATTGCGTCACGTCGCGGCTGGCCGCTGTGATATGGTTCGGCCGCGGGCACCTAACCCGTCGCCTGACTGCCGCTAAAGACCGCTGCTAGTGCCGCTGAATCGCCAACTAAGTCATTGATTTTCTTAGAGTCGATACCTTCGCGCAGGGGATTGTTTTGGCGCCGCCGGGAGCGACCTCCGTAGCCATTATCATGGGCAGCCAGTCCGACTGGCAGACCATGAAGCATGCCGCCGAGACGCTCGATGCGCTCGGCGTTCGCTACGACGCGCGCATCGTCTCCGCCCATCGCACGCCGGAGCGGCTCTACGCCTTCGCCAAAGGGGCGAAAGCCGCCGGCTTTCAGGTGATCATCGCCGGCGCCGGCGGTGCGGCGCATCTGCCCGGCATGACCGCGGCGCTGACTTCGCTTCCAGTGTTCGGCGTGCCGATCGAATCGAAGGCGCTGTCGGGGCTCGATTCGCTCTATTCCATCGTGCAGATGCCGCCGGGCGTTCCGGTCGGCACGCTGGCGATCGGGCAGGCCGGCGCCATCAACGCCGCGTTGCTGGCGGCGAGCGTCTTGGCGCTGAGCGACCCGGCGCTCGGCAGCCGCCTCGAAGCCTGGCGGCAGCGCCAGACCGCCGGCGTCGCCGAACGGCCTAAGGAATCCGACGTGTGAGCACCACCGCTGCCGTTCTCGAGCCCGGGGCCACGATCGGCGTCCTCGGCGGCGGCCAGCTCGGCCGCATGTTGGCGCTGGCCGCCGCGCGCCTCGGCTTCAAGTGCCACATTTTCAGCCCGGATCCCGACTCGCCCGCTTTCGATGTCGTGCACCGCACCACCTGCGCCGATTACACCGACACGCAGGCGCTCGACCGCTTCGCGGAAAATGTCGACGTCGTCACCTACGAATTCGAGAACGTGCCGGCGGAGACCGCGGTGTTTCTCGCCGCGCGCCTTCCGGTGCTGCCCGATCCCAAAGTTCTGGCGACGACCCAGGATCGCCTCGCGGAAAAGTCCTTCATCGCCGGCCTCGACATCGGCACCGCGCCCTTCGCCGCGGTCGGCGCGCCGGCCGAGCTCGCCGCCGCACTCGATCGGGTCGGACGGCCGGCCGTGCTGAAGACGCGCCGGTTCGGTTACGACGGCAAGGGCCAGGCGACGATCGCTAACGGCACCGATCCCGAAGCCGCCTGGCGCGAGGTCGGCGGCCAGCCGTGCATCCTCGAGGCCTTCGTGCCGTTTGCGCGTGAGGTTTCGGTGATTGCCGCGCGCGGGGCCGACGGCACCGTCGAGTGTTTCGACGTCACCGAGAACGAGCACCGCGACCATATTTTGAAGGTTTCGCGGGTACCCGCGGCCGTCACCGACGCGGCGGCGCTGCAGGCGCGGCGGATCGCCGAGACGATCGCCGACAAATTCGGTTATGTCGGCGTGCTGGCGGTCGAGCTGTTCGTGCTGCGCGAGGGCGGGCTTTTGGTCAACGAGATCGCCCCGCGGGTGCACAATTCCGGCCATTGGACGCTGGACGGCGCCTCGGTGTCGCAATTCGAGCAGCACGTCCGCGCAGTGGCCGGCTGGCCGCTGGGAAAGCCGATCCGCCACGGCCGCGTGGAAATGGTCAACCTCATCGGCAGCGAGGTCGAGGACTATCGCGCCTGGCTTTCAGTTCCCGGCGCCGCCGTGCATCTGTACGGCAAGGCCGCGGCGCGGCCCGGCCGCAAGATGGGGCATGTGACGCGGGTTTTTGCCGAGTAAACGTCATCGGCGCGGGCTTGTGGACTTGGCTTGGCATATCTGCTAGAAGCCGCCGCAAGGTGGCGCAGGTGTGAACGCTTGCGCCGCTCTTCCATTCACCAAGCGCACTTAGCTGAGCGCACTGATGAGGAGGATGCGTGCAGGTTCTTGTTCGCGACAATAACGTCGACCAGGCCCTCAAGGCGCTGAAGAAGAAGATGCAGCGCGAGGGCATTTTCCGCGAGATGAAGCTTCGCGGCCATTACGAAAAACCCTCGGAACGAAAGGCTCGGGAGAAGGCGGAAGCG
>Ga0187860_1001688_pt1 | contig 19203 bp, 23 predicted proteins | sample June2016WEW_10_4_FD_132981 | JGI IMG/M metagenome (GOLD analysis project Ga0187860, IMG submission 132981) | Peatland microbial communities from SPRUCE experiment site at the Marcell Experimental Forest, Minnesota, USA - June2016WEW_10_40 | ecosystem: Environmental > Terrestrial > Soil >...
AACTCCGCAGTATTCAACTCCATCCGCCTACCATTGGTCTTGCTCATGAAGGTGGGAATCTTTCTCCGCCCCTACAGTAATTGTTGATGGCGAAGATGTCTCACTATTGTTGACACAGAGGGAAACGGCTATGCAGACAACGTGCAGCTTGTAGTGTTGATGGAACGTAAGATTTAGCCCCTTTTCTAAAGTATGTTCAACTATTTGTTTAGCGCAGAGGCACTTACATGAATCCCCCAGCTGGCAGGCTTAAGTCGAAGAAGCGCCCGTTCCCTGAAATCGTTTACGACATGCGTCACATCGTGTTTAGCGTGATACGTCAACGGCCAATGCAGGGGGGAATGGGCGCAAAAGCGTTAGGAACAGGATTTTTCGTTGCTCAGAATATTTTTATCACCTGCAATCACGTTATGAACGACCCTTCCGACCCGCATCAACCAGGGGATTCCTATACGCTAGTAGCCAACCTTACGGGGAATAGCGGAACACTGTACGGGCTCCCCAATCCGCAGATCGGGACAGATATTAACCTTTTTCCCAATCTAGACCTTGCTGTTTTGAAGATTCCCACCGCGCAACAGGCCCAACCTTTTGCTGCACTGGAATATGGTGGCGTCTACGAAGGAGAAGATATTGGAGTTGTTGGGTACCCACTCCCAGAATTGCGCGTAATCAATGGAAATCTCCAATTTGATTCCCTAATTTATCGTGCGTCACGCGGGTACGTAACCGGCAAGTTCACCGCTAACTTCGATGCTCTGCCCACATCTCCCGCTATGCAGAATGTTCCAGTGCTCGAAGTAAACTTTCTTTTTGTGCCAGGAAACAGCGGAGGTCCGGTCTTTGCTGCGGAAACAGGCCGCGTGATCGGATTTGTGCGGGGCTACAAAACCGTGAAAATACGCGAGATGGTAGCTACCGCTACCATGATTCAGCAATTACCGTTGGGAGTGTCGGGGCAATACATCGAAAACCTAAACGCCATCTATTCCTTAGCGATTAAGCTCGACTTTATCCGTGCTACGATCGAGAGCTTCGGCGTCACGCTTTAACTCTGCGCGATCACTAATGCCAGCGATCGCGCCAGTGTAGAACACGTATCCGCGCCTTTGTCCGTCTGTGTAAGCACACAATTGCTCGTTCGTGATTTGAATCGTAGTCATCGCCATTGGATTATAGCGCCCTCCTCGCCATTACACTACGTTTGCTTACGTCGCCAGTATATTCATCGGCAACTTCAATACCAATCATCTCAAAGCTCGCTTATTTGGATGCTTTATCCCTAACGCGGTACTATTATTATAGCACTAATGTGCCATTCTTTAACCGGTCAACTGTTGCGTTGCTTATGGCGCGCCTTTGCGCCAAGTGCATAATGTTGCCTAAACAATTAAGAACTCTAATCCATACCAGCACAGAGGGATGAACCCTCTGTTAATTTCCTGTCACGGCGGACCGCCGCTGCCTGGGGGTAACGCATGGCCCCTTGGTTCCTGGCAGAGTCTCATTGATTCACTCGGATTGCCGGTCTCCGGGACTATTCCCGACACCCCGCAACTACCTGACGGGACATTCGCCCTCGGAGGCTTGCCCGCGTGGCCTCAGGGTTTGCGCGCTCTGCTTTGCATTGCTCGTAGGCCAGCAAAGGGGCTGTAAGGAACCGCAGGCTTGCCGACCTCGGGAGCAAAAGGCTGGCCGGCACGGACGCGACTCAAAACAGTTGGCTCCCCCGGTTGAGCAAACGGATTATAGGGAACCGCAGGCTTGCCGACCTCGGGAGCGAAAGGCTTTCCAGCCATCACCCGGGTCAGCGCGTCAGGAATGCGCATCGGTTGGTCGAAATCGAAATCTGCCACGTAGTTTCTCCTATTGAACTGCGATTTTATGTTCTGTCGGCCAAACACCCCGCCGTTTCAGTTCCTCAAGTTCTTCCGAGGCACGTGCGGCCAGGAATGCCTTGCCTTCACGCGTTTTCGCAAGCAACTTCAGGGCCTGGCACTGGCCCTCGATGGTGTTGTTCGTTTGACTCGCCGGGATATTTGCCAGCTCCCACATGCGCTCAAGGACGTGCGTTCTTAGCTCCGCTAGGTCTTGCCCGCGGGTCTGCCCATCTGGGAAGCTGGCCCGCATGGCCCGGGCATACTGTCGGCTGTGGGTAGGAAAGTCATCTTTCCATTCACGGTCGCGCAGCCATTTAGCCTTGTAGACCTGGAAGGGCAGTGGTTCTGTAAATCGTTTGCCGTGCAATGGGCACAGCAGCGCCACTGCCGCGCCGCGCTCTTCGTTCGTATCGAATACCTCAAAGTCGGGCGGTTCGTCGCCAGGGAAGCAAATACAGTTCTGCGGGAAGCATTCCTTCGAGGTCCGGTTGCTGGCCGTTTCCTGTGCTTGCGCCTCCAGTTTCCTAATGCGCGTTTTCGTGTTCATCGGTTCCGTTCCCGGTCCTTTCCGCCGCCTCTGGCCAATAGCCGTGGTCGGCAAAGAACTCCAGTTCTTCAACAGAACGGTTCTCACACTCGCGTTCAAACCGCTCATTCACCTTAGCCATTACCGCCGACTCCAACCTTCGAACTCTCCCGTCTCGATTCCTCAAGGTATCGCTCCAATTTCTCCAGCCGCGTTTCGACATCGGACACCTCAAGCGCCCGCAAATAGCTTGCCCCGACGTAGCCGACGGCGTTGGCCAGCTTCGGGTCCATCTTCCCGGTTCGTATCTCAACGATTGACTGCGCCAGAAGGTCACGGAGATCGGCGGCATTCTTCGGGGCTGTAAACTCCATGAGCCCCTCAAGGTTGTACCGCGCTCGTCGGCGCCCGCCTTTGCTGCCGAGTTCGACCGCTCGCCCAGAGTGCATTACGCATCGCTTTGTCCCTCCGATAGCAGCGGCGCCGCACGGCTTACCGGCCTTGTTCTTTGCTCCACATTTCATAGCTAGCTCCCGCCAGTCATGCACATCCAAACAGCTAAGCGATGGGGTGAGGGGTGTCACGCCGTTCTCCCCATCAAAAAGGGGCCTGATCGCCTCTGCGTTCAGACTCCGTGTTTACTTCCCTTCTGCTTCAGAAACAAAACTGAAGCATTATTGACAGCTACTTACGGTGCCGTCCGGCGTTAAGTTCCTGCCCGCACTCCTGACAAACGAATGTGTGCTTGTGCCCGTACCCCTGCCGGCCTGCACGCCGCTTACCCTCAGCGAGACAGGCATCATTGCAGAATCGGGTGCGGCCGCCTGGCAACTCGCCAACGCAGACCTCGCATTTTCGTGGCTCACCCGTCGGAATAGCTACACGGTCCGCTTGGGGCACGTCCACGCCGTAGCGGGCTGCGTATTCTCGAAGCTCCCGAAGCTGCGTCGCAGGATCTTGGCCGTTGGGGGATACCAGCATCCCCGATGGGAAACGTCGTGGCACGAGTTGGCGACCGGATCCCAAACCGGGGCGCAGGCGCATCGCGTTACCGTTCACAGCCTGTCCTCCGCTTTGAGCAGCGAGCACTCCTGGTATCGGCCTTCGCGGTTCCAGTCGGGCCACAAGACGCGAACCTTGCCCCGCTCGTAGCCGACCACTTCGCCGGTTTCACCACTGTCGGAACTGAACTTCAACCGAATCCTGGTGCCGATCGGAAAGGCTATCTGCAATGCCCCGTGCTGCGCTCCGGTGTCTCCCTGGCGCGTTCCTGTAGTTGGTTGCGGTGTCGTGCTCATTGAATCATCCTCGTCGGCTTGCGGCAGGTGATTCGCGTTAGTGGCCAAAGACAAATGAGGTCCTCGACCGCTGCGATGTGCCGGTTAACATGGCGACCTACTGACGCACTTCGGCTGTACGGAGAGGCAGACTCCGGCAGCCCTTCGTCTAAAGTTCGGTCCAAGTACGGTCCAGAATCCAGTGTTTTAGCAATCGAAAATCGAGGCTGGAGAGAGGTAAGGCTTGCAGAATCAGAAGGGGGTTGGGGTGGGTGGTGGGATTCGAACCCACGACAGCCAGAGCCACAGTCTGGAGTTCTACCACTGAACTACACCCACCGTCGAAGCTAAATTATATCAGAGCGAAATCGTCACGTTCCGTTGCCACCATTCGGCGACGAATGCAGGCGGCACAGGCTGACCGCGCGGCGTCAGTCTTTATCTACTTACAGCCTTTGGCCGCAGACAGACAGGGGCCAGGTCTGTCCACTGCGCCTCGCGCCCGCGCACGAAGCTCAGATTCTCGATGTGCGCACGGTGCGAGCCTTCATAGTGGTCCCATCGATCGCGCGCGATCTCATAAACCTGGCGTGCTCTTTCGTTCGTCTCCATCTTGGCAATCGTCAGATGCGGCATGAAAGGCAGTTCTTCGGCACAGTCCAATGGCCCGCCATTCATCTGGTCATGGAGTTCACGTATCTTGTAAGCCGCGTGCGCTACCCTGATAAAGACGGTGGGAGTCGTGGGAATGAAGTTTTCAACGTCTCCCATAACCACGTCGAAAGGTTCCACCGTGCCGCATCTCTCCACCAGCCATTCGACGGCATCGCCCTCGGTGCCATGCAACGGACGCGGAGGCAACATGGTGATGTGTGCGGGAAGATGAGCGTGTTTGGGATGGAGTTCACACCGGAGGTTCTCAACCCACTCGGCGAGTTCCCCTTTTAAGTACGCGACGACAGCGTAAAGGATTGGACGGTCACAGTGCATTGCACACGTAGACACTATTATAAGCCGCCGACACGTTCAGTCAAAGCCACGCTAACAAGCTGAGCGGAAGCAGGTTCTCGCGCGCCCCGTGCCTTCTACTTGATGTCTTTCATCGCCAGCAGCGTTCCATAGTCTTGCCCATCCGGCGCCACGGCCCGCACGACAATCGCGCTGAACCCATCGCGGAGCTCGGGATATCTCACTACCAGGGCCTTCATAAGCGTGGTGTTGTCCAGAAAGGTCTGCGCAGTATTCGAGATATCGGACGACTGGTACCTCACCACCAGGGCCACTTGATCGTCGACGACAATGGGAAAGGCTGCCAGCAGCTTGACCGTCCGCGCCCCCATGGTGGTTGTAACCGGACCTTCGGTCGGCATGTCGCCGGGTTTCACCTGCTCGGCTTCATCGTAAAGCTTGTCCAGTTTGAGGGTGCTCATGAACGGAACGGGAGCCACCAGGTCTCTGGCCTCCAAGAAGTAGAACCAGGCGTTGTGGACTTGCCCTTTCTGCTTGAACTCCCGGGCCTTTTGCGCATACCAGTCCGCATCATGCCCGGCCACCTGCCCCGGCTTGGCGTAGTATCCGGCTAACTTCCAGGCCCCGCCCAGTTGCTGGAGGATCTCGGACAACATGTACGGTCCCTTCGGCCCATGGATGTCGATAATGACCGCGGCGTAGCGTCCCGGCGCCAAGTTGGGAAGTACGAATCCAGCGCTGTTAGGGGTATTGCCGTTGGCGCCGAAGACGCCGCAGAAGAACTCGGCGCGCTCGACCGGAGCGGTGCCCGACACTTCCAGCAGGTACGTCTTACGTACGACCGCCGGGCCGGTCAATCCGTTTTTGTTGTCGAAAACGGCCTGCTCAATTCCGCCAAAACTTGCCGCCAAGCTTGGGATTGACGTGGCTCGCAGTCCAGCCACATCGCCGCCGATAGACATTCCGAGGAAACTCTTCGCCGTGCTTTCAATCGCCGAGCGCGTTGCCGGATCAATTTCTTCCGCTTCTTTACATGTCTCCGCGACAACCGGCACGGCAGCTAACAGCAACAACCACGCCATCAGCCACCGCAACCGCGGCTGAAGGAGATTAAGAGAAAAGAAGTTCATGAGCTCACCTGTGCGCTGCCTAACTCCTGGAACTCTCCTCTCGTATAGATGCACGCCGGCAGCGCTGAAGATGTTCACTAGAGAGGATTTATCCCCGCAGTCTCATTGTGGGAACGCCGGGCACTCACGGCAGAGCTGGAGGCCTTGATCCGCCTTGCGTGTCGCCATCGCGCCCGGCCTTTTGGCCGGATTGGCGATTCCAATCCTCCAAGCTGCCGGGGGCGTTTACTGGAGCTTGTGCAACTCGCGATAGCCCCGTGCCATTTCAATGATCTGGATTCCGTAACCGTCGGGATCGCGCAACAAGCCCCAGCGTCCAAAAGGCTCCTCCCGAGGTTCGATACCGAAGTGACCGCCCCGGCGCTTCAACTCGGAAACCGCTTTGACAATGTCATCCACGTAAATGCCAAACGTGCAGCCGGAGGTTGGACTGACTTTCACTTCCTCGCCCTCCGGATGCAGGCCGATCAGGATATTGCCGGCGTCGAACTGGCTCCAGTTGCCTTGTTTGAACAGCAGTTCGAGACCCAGCACGTCGCGATAGAAAGCGACGCTGCGCTCCATGTCCTTCACCACAATCATGATCAGTCCGAGTTTGCCAACATTCATCGAAAGCTCTCCCCTGCTGTGAACATAACATTCTGCGCCAATTTCGCGCCCCGTGCCTGGCGGGGCTCCCAACAAACAATACATCCGGGCGGGCGGCATCAATCCTGAATTGCGTGGCGCTGGAAAACGCTATCCCGAAGCCAACCCCAACAGACGCAAGCATAGTCCGTCGGAACCGCGCGCGCCTTCCCAAAACGGAACTAAGACGTTACGTTCGCTCCGGCCGCGAGTTGCTGCACATGTTCCTGCCGCACGTCGTTGTCCGTGAACAGACTGACGAACGGGGCCGGAAATGCGGCTTTCTCGACCGCACCGCGTCCGTGCGCCTCTTCCCGCTCCACCAGGCACAAGACGCCAACGATCTCAAAGCCGGCCTCGCGCGCCGCCTGAATCGCGCCGATTGTGGACGCGCCGGTGGTGCAGACGTCGTCGACGATGACCGCCCGCGCTCCCGGCTTACGGAAGCCTTCCAGCCTCTGCCCCATGCCGTGAGCCTTTTCCGCCTTGCGCACCAGGAAGCCGTGAATCAGCCCCGGCCCTGGAGATTGCAGCTTGCCTGTGGCTCCTGCTTGCTGGAGTTGTGCCGTGAGCATGGCCACGGCTGTCACGATCGGGTCCGCGCCCAGGGTCATCCCCCCGATCGCCTCCGGATGCCAGCCATGACGCTCAATCTCATCCAAGACGGCGCGAGCGGTGTGGCGCGCGCCTTCGGCATGCAGCGTCGTCAGCCGGCAGTCAACGTAATAGTCGCTAGTACCACCACTGGTTAACTTGAAGTGGCCGAGTTTAAACGAGAGCGATGCAAGAAGTCGCAATAGTTGCTGGCGTGCGTTTTCCATGATGAAGAAAAAGATACCACGAACGGCGCTCCGGGAGTCCCCGGCAACGGATGCTCTTGCCTTCGCTGGGGTGGGAGCCATCTGCCGGCGATTCTTACTGGCCGAGCCGCTTGAAATCGTGAAATCCGGCGGTGCCCACGTAGAGCAGCGCGAACAACGCCAGATTATAACCCGTGTGCACCAGTACCGAAGCCGCCAGCGAGTGCGCCCGAGCTCTTATGATCGTGAGCACGACGCCCACAACAAAAAGCATGCTCATGGCCGCCCACGCGTGTGCCAATTGCGAGGCATGAATGAGTGCAAATAAACCGCCCGTGATGACTACCCCGGCAAACATTCCCAGGCGGCGCAGCACCACCGGAAACAGCAGCCCGCGGAAGAACAATTCCTCGCAAAACGGCGCCACCAGCGTGCCAAACCCGGCCATCATCCAGGCGCCGGACGTGGATTGGAAATACTGGTCGATCGGCATCTGTTTCGGAATCGGCAGTTTCAACGAGAGTGCCTGGATCAGAATAGCCAGAACCATGCCGCCCAAAAGAAACTTCAGCCATTGAGCCGGAAAGCGCCAGTGAACCGCCTGCAAAAAGCGGCTGCGATGACGCCGCTTGATCACTCTGACGATGAAGCCCACCGTCGCCAGATAGGCGGCGCCCTGCGTCGGAACCGCAACCCGAGGGTCCGACGCCAGCGCTCGCGCATTGCCCCGCGAGACGCCGGACACGGCATCCGCAATCAGCAAGGCGAAGCTGTCGGCCAGGAAAAGCGCCACAAACAGCACCACCACGATGCCAACGAGATCGCGGCCACTCCAGACTGGAAAATCCCCGGACTCGGAGAACCTGGGGCCGCCTCCGGGCAAAGCTTCCATCGGCGGCCCAGCGGACTTATCGGAAGGGTCGGCTTCCATCGGCGAGTCACCGGACTTATCGAGAGGGTCATCGGACATGGGCACGGAGACATTGTACCCGGTAAAACTACATCTTCCGAACCAGACCGGATGGGGATGAGGCCTTAATGGGATGAGGTCGGGAATTGCGGTCGGGGAATGCTGCCTTAATTGAGAACGGTACCCCGGATAAAAATTCCTGCGCTCGAAAAAACCGCGCCGATCCGCAGGAAGCGCCGATCTAGGTCTGACGCACTACACGCTGTTTAATCCGCTGGCAAATCCCGCTGATAAATCTGACGACAAGATTCGCTATAATCAGAACAGTCGGGGCGTAGCGCAGCCTGGTAGCGCACCTGCCTTGGGCGCAGGGGGTCGTTGGTTCAAATCCAATCGCCCCGACCAATTTTAGAATCAAGCGGTTACGCGGAATTCCTTCCGGGCCGAAATTGTAAGGCAGGGGGTCAATTAGCGCAAGGGTTTCTTCGTGCGTTGCTCATCTTCGCGTCTCTGCTTTTTCTTCCTACACGCAACACTGCAAGTGATGGTGTCACTGCGTTGCAGGCCCGGCCCAGAGCCAACGTAGATGTACCTATGGCAAATCTCGCAGGGCCGTTCCTCAATCTCTCCTGATACAACACGGGCGAAAGTCAGCCACATATCAGCAAGCAGATTCACCGGGGCCGTTACGAGCCGCAGCTCCCGCGTCAAATTGGCTGTCGCATGGCTCGGCGTCTCGGTGTCTGTTAGAGCGCGCTGAATCACTACCTGCAATGCCCGGCGCGCGGGCCAAGTTATGTCCCGAGCCGGGTACGCAGCTACGTCCTTGCCCATCGCTATCGGAACTAGGTCCCAATCCCGCTGATACCGTTCGCCCCCCAAGTCGTCAAGAGTCCTCTTGTAAACGGTCATTTTGTAAAAAATCGCGCCCATAATGCGGATGAAAAGAAGTCGAAGCTCTTTATGCCTTTTCGGATCGTTGATTCCATCCCACAGATCAACCGCCCGACTCATGTGTTGGATTGCGCGGCACCATGTTTCCATCGTTGCATGTTTTCTGTGCGTCTGCGCCCATGGTGTTGCATCCGTGATCGTCACATGGCCTTCCTGTGGCTGCGCGATAATGTCGCCGTACTCATCCGCAAACGAGCGTATTTCCTTTTCCCGCCGTTCATCGTTGGCGAAGTTGAGACCGGCAAACTTCCGGAACAGGCCCGGGGGCGGCGTGTATGCCCACATGCCGCCCGGCGTCTCCGAGCCGATGGCTCCTGAAAGCGGGACAAGGCGCTGTGTCCATTTCCTGCCGCGCCCCTTTCCTCTCCATTCATGCCCTGACTCTGGCGTCAGCCAACGGAACCGCACGTCCATGGATGTTCTCTTCACAGGCAACCACCCTGTCACAGATAGTGTACACCATAACTGTGACACGCGCTCGCCAAACAAGAAGGACGCTGTCAGTATTGGTTTGTAGCCGTCGTTGGGAGTAGTTATCCGTTGACGGCAGAGGGAGTCAGCGCTGTGCAGCCGGTCCGCCATCGCCATTTTGAACGGCCCCATACAAATAACGGGATGACGCAACGGAATCTTGAAGCAGGTTGGCAGCAGCAAACCAACAATTGAAAACGAAACCGAAGGGAGCCGTACCGCGTGCTCTCACCCGAACTGGAGACTCTATGATTGACGCGATTGAAATTCTGCTACACGACAAGCAAGATCCCGACGCTCGAAAGCTACTCGCTTTTCACCGCGCGAATCTTGAATTTCTACCCCGCGTGGCTGCTGAGTTTAGACTGTCAAAAAAACAGGGGCGCAAAGCTGGCGGGGCTAAATCACTCTTCCACTTTCTTCGTTGGGAGGGACGCTGGCAAACAATCGACGATTTTGAAATCAATGACCATATAACGGCACTCGCTATTCGCGTTTGCGTCCTTCTGTGGCCTGACATCAACGGCATGGCGCGATTCAACCATTGCGCGGCAGACGAGATTCTAGGCACTCGTATTGTGCGCCGGGGTAAGCGATACGGAAACTGCCTTTATCCGGGTAAGCGGACACTGAGTGCAGGCTACTCATTCCTGGCGCCGAAAAAAGACGGCGCAGGACTAGAGCGTCCCATTCAACGTCGCGGATTTCCTACAGCCATAACGATTCCGCCTGCAGTGCCGATGTTGGACCGCCCGGCCACATTTCACAGCTTGATTGCTGAATCCGATGCTGCATCTATCGCCGCACCATTGCATGTTCTCGTGGACAAATCACCAAACCCGCGTCACCCATTATTGCTGGATTTTCTAGATCACACAAAAACACAGCCGGAAATCTACGCTTTCATGGAAAGGACGCTGTTACGACGGCACCCCGACCACTTCTCAGCTAACAGTTTGCTGGAATACGCGCGTTGGTCTATCCGGCGAGCTGCAGAAAGTCAGAAGCGGTTTACACTGTGCAACGATTTCGGCGGACTCTACTGTCGCGCTCTCATACTGTTAAATCCGCAATTCAACGGTCTGTGTGAGTTTCGGGAGGACAGCAAGGGTAAATACAAAGAGGGGCGAGCCAACCGATTTCTAGGCTGCTCCCTCGCACCAGAGCCAATCAATGGTGAGCGGTACCGCCGCCTGGTTTGGAACGAGGTGGCGAAATGACCTTCCTAGAAATCGCCCTTGATTGCCTCCGGCGCGGTTGGTGGGTCTTCCCGTGCAAGCCTAGAGATAAAGTGCCCCTAGGGCGGCTCGCCCCAAACGGCTACCAGAACGCGAGCAATGATGAGAGCGTAATTCGCGCGTGGTGGACCGCTGAGGCCGGTTGTAACGTAGGCATAGCAACCGGCAAGAGCCGCCTTGCTGTGAGTGACTTTGACATCGGGCTAACCGGGTTGGAGTCTCTACGCGCCTTTATGCTGGCGCACAACATCACAGAGACCTACGCGGTACACACAGGCCGCCGGGTCAATAAGAAGGACGGCTCACCCGCTTATGGCGTCCAGCTCTATTACGCGGACCCTGACTCATCTGTGACCACGTTTGACGGATGGGAGCAAGACGGATGCTCTGGAGATGTGCGCGCGAATCCTCACGGCTACGTTATGGCTAGCGGCTCTATTCACCCGGAGAGCGGGGAGCAATACGAAGCTCTCATAGGCACGCCGGACGATATTGTCCCCGTGTGTAATTGGGTCCGGGCGCTCAAGCGTGCCGAGACCGCGCCAAGGAAGCCCGGAGAGCCCGGTAAGAAGGTCCCGGAGGGCGGCGGGCGGCACGATGCCCTTATGCGTGTAGCGTGCGGCCTCCGGAATCGCGGCCTGGATGGGGATGCCATCTATGCGGCTATGGTCCCAATTAACCCGGCTATGTGTGAGGTCCCCATAGATGACGAAGACCTCCGCGCTATGTGCTCCGGGATAGAGCGCCGCTATCCCGTGGGCGAGCCGGACCCCGTGGCTGTGATCGGAGCGCCCGCCGCGCCGGTTGAAGTTTGCGAAGACGCGGAAGAGCTAGAGGGGGCGCTCCGGCCAAAATATCCAGATCATATATGGAGCGGCACGCCTTACGGAGAGTTTGCAGACCTATGCACGGCGGATAACTTTATCCCGAGGAAGTTCTTTAGTGAGAGCATCCGGACGGTAGTAGGCGCGCTTGTAGGGGACCGGCTAACGTGTCCGAAGACCGGCGTATCCCCGCGCGCTTACACAATCCTGATAGGGCCTCCCGGTTGCGGCAAGGGCACGGCTAATGATCGCATTTGGGAGCTATTCGGCTTTGAGCGTTGGGACGGCCTGGAGCGCACGGAAGCCCCTATGCTTTGGAAGGACCCCAAAGAATTTATATGGCGCGGGCGCGGCATGGGCGCTCAGTCCGTTAGCGCGGCCTCCGCGCCGGGGCTAATGAAAGCTATTGAAGAGCGTAAGCTAAAAAAGGGCGAGCAGACCAACCCGCTTGAGACGTGGCGGCCCATACCGCGCATTATCACGATTGCGGAAGAGGTCCGGTCACTGTTCGCTAACTTCGCCAATGAGTCCACGGGCGCGGGCCTGGAATCCGTGCTCTGTGAACTCTATGACCGCGATAGCTTCACGTCTACAGCGACCAAGGACCGGGCCCCTACGTCCGGACGTCTGCTGTTTTCCATGCTAGGCGGTATTACCAAAGAAGGATGGGACTCTGTTTTTAGCAAGGTAGAGTCCACGGACTCCGGCTTCCTATCCCGCGTCAATATCCTTGGGACAGAAGAGAAGCGCACGGTAGGCGCGCTCAATAAGCCGGACTTCGGGCCGCTCCGTAACCGCTTGCTTCCGCTCATCCAGGCGCTAGAGAAGACGCCGCGCAATATCGACACATCACCGGCGGCGCTAAGCCTTATGGACAAGTGGTACGCCGGTCTTGAGCTACCCGAGGGCATTAGCCGCGCCCGTCTGAATATCCACGCCTGGAGGACCGCGCTTCATCTCGCGTGGTTACACGGTCACGCCTTCATCATGGAGGTCGATATAGCGAGCGGGATAGAGGCGGCGGAGTATTTAGCCGCGATGCGCGAATTTTACGCGCCGCCGGAGGGCGAGACGCGGAATGCGCGTTGCGAAGCTACCATCAGGAAGGTCATGCGCGCCCGGCGCAAGCTAACCAAGTACGAGCTTAAGCAGAAGACTAATTATAGCCGCTTCGGCATCGGCCCTTGGGAAGAGTCACTAAAAGCACTGATTCGGGCGGGCGAATTGCGGGTAGAAGGAAAAACGGTTATCTTGTTGATACTAAAGGACTAGCGCACTGGACGAAAATATTGATGTGGTTTTTGATGTGGTTTTTTTACCCCTAACCCCTTGATTCCTGGCGGCTTACTGGAAACCACATCAAACCGCCCTTCTTTAGAGAGGTGAGGAAGTCTGTAAGTATATGATTTATATATATATTATAGATTTATTTTTTATCTACCTCTAGGGAGCGGTGATGTTTTGATGTTAACCAAGAGACGAACATGCGACGAAGGAAACGAAAGCCGGAGCGTTGTGTTTGCGGCCAACCGATCACACACGCACCTATACCGCCGGGTACGCCGTGGCCCGGTCAGTCGAACGTTCCGCCTGAAGTAATCGCCGCCGGTCACTATGCGCACGCGCCTAGCGAGCATTGCATGTGTGCCGTGTGCAACAGCCTTCGATAGGCGCATAACATAAACGCTATCAATGCGTTAGGGACACCTGGGGCGGGGTCAAATGTTAAACACGTCCCCTAAATAGCCCTCAGTAGCAGGCTTCCGTATACAGTTGAAAATAGTTTTCATTTTCAATTTAGCGCCTGCTGGAACTCTAACGGCTAGACCGGCGGGAGCGCCTTGCATTCAAACAGGCAGTTGTGGCACGTCATTTTGGCCTTGCTTTCTTCGGGCCAACGGAGCCAAATGACAGCGGGTGCAAACCCGGTCCTTGGCTCAACCCGAGGACACGCTTCGATCCGCAGTTACCAGCTACGGACGGGGCGGTCTTAATCGTGGAGCTGGAGGGAGTCGAACCCTCTACTGTCTCGGTCCAGATCCGATAAGCGGCACCAAGCCAGCCCCACAAGAATACAGGCCAGCGGTTCAAGTTTCGCGACTCGGACTGTTGGCCTTTTATTTTCATAGATATAATATGTATTATATCAAAATTGATGTATTTGCAATAGGAGATATAGATTTTTATTGATGTAGCTGTTTTTTGTGCTAACATGCCTTACGAGGTTTGGAATTGGCGATTCTTCGGACTCATGTGGCTAACGGGCAATCGGCCCGTCCAGGACTGGTTTGATCTTCTCCCTGAGGATGCGAAGAATGAAGCACGTGATACTTTCAGTTATCTGGAACACCTCCCCATCGCAGCTTGGAAGAAACCTAAATTTGATCCCTTGAAGGGGGAGGAAGTAACTGAGGTGCGTTTTGAAACTAAATCCCACGTCTACCGAATCTATGGCTATTACGGACCAAGCGAACTTGGGAGGCAGGCCTACACACTACTCTATGGACATGACAAGAAGCTCGGAAATGACGCGCATGGAAAGCGAGAAGGAACAAAAGGAAAGAGGGCAATCGAAGCCGGACAAGCAAGGGTCCACAAATTTGAATTCTATCGAGCACCTACTCCGCCGGATTGGGATGAGCCAGCGTGAACGCACTATTTTCGTAGCCTCGCATGTAGACAAGGGAATCGCGTACCAAATTCGAGGGTTGCGAGATCGCCAAGGTCTCAGCCAAGAGAAATTGGCGGAGATGGTCGGAATGAACCAAAATGCCATCTCTAGGCTTGAATCTCCAAAACGCGGGCGACCCACCATCACTACACTAAAAAGACTGGCGGAAGCGTTCGATGTCGCCCTGGTAGTGCGTTTTGTGTCTTTTAGTCAACACTTGAAATGGGTGAGCGGCACTCCGTTCGTAGATGCAGGATTATCCACCGACTCAATTGCTCCCGCCAATTTTGAAGAAGAACGAAGTCGGGGTATTTTGGACAACTGGGGAGAGACGGGAGGCGCGTTTCAGGCTGGGGCTTTGATGCCTACTATCGCCTGTGCAGGTGCGCTTCCACGTGAATCGTTCATACAGGCAGATAGGCCCCGTTTAGACAATGTGATTCCGATCAGAGTTGGGGGTGGGACCGGACAAACTCAGATGGCAGCAGGAGGAGGCGGCAGATGAGCGTGGACGATACGAAACCAAGCGGTGATGCGGCAAAAGCAGCAGTAGAGCCTCCGAAGGTTGACAAGAACATTAAGGAATTCAGGCAACCGCCAGAAGGTATCCGCGAGATTTACACCAACTTGATCCAAATTACTTGGACCATGTTCGACATTCGTCTCCGTCTTGCGCAGGTAATTCCAACTTCGATGAAGGTCGAGGACTCTGCGGAAATTAAGGGATTTGCCGCTTTAGAGAAGGCCGGTGTAACTATGGCTTGGCCCGAAGCAAAAGTGCTCCGCAACATGTTGACGGACGCTGTCGAGCGATACGAAAAAGCCAATGGCGAAATCAAACCGCTAAAACTTGCTGAATAGGCGCCTGGCCATTAAAGGAAGTTCCCATGCCAATCACAGTTCATGAAGGCGCTACGCTAACAGGTGTCTCCCTCGTTGTTGAGGAACATGTCTTCATCAACTGTAAGCTCAAGAACTGCCGACTTTATTATTCCGGCGGAGCTTTTGAGTGGATAAACACTTCCTTTGAAAATTGCAATTGGAATTTTCGCGGCCCCGCTCGGGACACATTTCAACTATTAATGACGCTTGGGATGTTGAAGCAGGGACAAGTTCCACCGCCAAATATAACGGGGGCGACAGCCGGATCGAAGATGAACTAACTCTTTTCATTATTCGCTCTTGGACAACTTGCAAGTCCGCCGTGACAAGGTTCGCGTACCGGCGCGGGGCATCGCGGATTTTTCTCGTCCAGAATGCCCCGCAATCGCGTTTAGAAGCCCGTAGGCGCGACGTTGAAAAATCATGCCGCTACCCTGGCGGCTATTTCGCATCTTCTGTGAGGCGTCGGGTTGCCCCGTGTACCACGGCAACCGTGCCGTATCGCACGTACAAGCCCTTCGAAGTGCTCCTGCTTATCTGTTCCCGACAAAGATTCTGTGCGGTAGGTCTGACTAGCTGTCCGTGTTACCAGACGATTAATGCGCTCAAACACGCCTGTTTCTTGCAAAGACGATTCAGAGCCTTTTCGGGCCTCTTGGAATCGACCTCTTCCATCGCGTACCAATCACCTTGATAGAACACGGCGAGAGTCTTTGCGGGACGTTCAGAAAACGTTCCTGCCAAGAACATAGAGGGACAATTGAGACCTATGCGACAAAGGGCCTGCTGAATCGCTGTTGACGTATCTCGGCGTGTTCTGGAATAAACCACATTGCCGCTTGTCTGTTTAACGGGTTCCGTTGAGCTAGAGTGCGCAAAACCGACAAACTTAGCCCAGTCAACGGGCTGAGACCTCAGAGCCATGGCGGCTAAGACTTGAAGCGCGCGCCCTCCTTCTGAACCAACTGAAGCCCTTGTCAACTGCGCATCCCAACTGCGGAGCCGGATGTAAAGGTGAATGAGATTCCAGTCCTTACTTGCGACGGCGTCCTTTATTTCCGGCAACTTGTTGAGCTCAATCGTTTCATTGTCAGCTCGGTATAGCGAAAAGTTCTTCGCCCAATCCGAGGTACCGGGAATGGCTGGATTGGTGGCCCACCGTCTCGCAAGTTCATCAAGAACTTCGAGGGACATTGCCGTCGCCAGCGTTTCGATGAAAGCATTGCTTCGCAAAGAGCCCAAATACACATGTCCTAGCTCATGTCCGAGCTGAAAAGCGAATTGCGCCCAGTGCTCATCTTTGGCGCTCAGCAGAACAACAATCTGCCCCGGGAATGTCATGGTCTCGGGAACGTCGTCTCTCCATACACACTGAATTGGGACTTCAATCGGAGGGCGAGCCCCAAATTTATCAGCCACAATAGCAGAAATTTCTTGAGCGATGGCTTGGAAGTTTGGCTGCGATGGACCAAACGAGGGGGTAACGGTTATACGGACAGGTTCACTGCAATAGCCCAAGCCCGACACAAGAAGCAACAGACTCAGAAGAAAGGCCAAGAGGCAGGAAAGTCTAAACATTCTTCTTCTTGTATCATGCCAAGCGCGCTGCGGTCGCAGCTGACGACAAATCGCCATGTCGCTCACTATCCCGAAAGGGCGGGGCATCCGAGATTTTATTCATCCAGAATGCCACGCAATCGCGCATAAATGCTGACACGCACAGAACGTAGCGGCTACTTCGGCTTTTCAGGTTGCTTATTGCTTCCCTTAATAGCATCCATGGCGTGACTTATGCTATAGCCGACCAGAATTCCCGAATTCACCAAGAGATTTGTATCCACATGCTGCCCATTAACAATGACCTTGGCCGAGTCTTCCTTGTATCCCTTAACAACTCCAATGATCTCGTATTCATGCTTGGAGAATTCCCAACAGATAATCGGTCCCCCGGAAAATCCAGGGTTGTTAAAGCCATCAATGTAAAAAACAACAGCGTCCGGGTTCGTCGCATCAATCGCCGACATCGTACCGCGTTTGATGAATGGAATAATTATCTCTCCGCCGTCTTTGGGTTTGATATGACTGGTTATTCCCCACGGATAGCCTAGGAACCAAACCTGCTGGCCCATTGTCGGTCCCCCGGTATCACTGATGGTCACCCAATACGGTTTTGCAATTTTCTCCTCTGTCTCGAAAATAGCGATATCGACATCACTGGAGGATGGAAATATTGTTTTGACTGTCCGGTAATTTCTCCACTGATTCTCTTGCCGAATTTGAATTGTTGCATTCTCTTTAGGGAGGCCAGACACGACATGCCTTGCTGTGACTAAGTACATCTTTCCTTGATAGTCAATTGAAAACGCCGTCCCTGATACCTCTCCGACTTTGATGAAGATTGTCCGTTGCAATATCTCGCCCGGAACAGCATCCTGAGCGCTTGCATTCCATGAGAATGAGATCAGCAACACAAACACAATTAGGGCGAGTTTCCGCATGAGTTAGGCACCTCGCCCAGATTGTACACTCCTCTTTTCCGTCTAAACACGACACGACAACATGCTCACCCGCTCATGCACCGCCTGTAGGTCCGTAGTCACAAGGTTTGCATACCGGCGCGTCATCTCCAGCGTGGAGTGCCCGAGCACCTTTTGTAGATGGAACACAGACCCGCCGCGCCTCAAGTAGTTAACCGCGAATGAATGCCGGAAGCTATGCAGCGTGCGGGCGGGCGGGTCGAATCCGAGCCGTTTACAAACTCGCTTTACATCACGTAGCATCACGCGCCTGCCTAGCTGAGTCTCATTCCTACTAGCGAGCAAGAGCGAGTCCGGCTTGCGGTTGAACTCAGCAATATAGCGAAATAAGACCTTTCGCAGTTCAAACGAAAACGGAACAATGCGCTGTTTCCTGCCCTTTCCGTCCAGCGTCACAAGCATGTTGTCCATGTCAACGTCACGAACTCTCAGCGTGAGGGCTTCACTGACGCGACATCCCGAGTCCAGCAAAATCAGAATGAGCAAATGGAGCCGCTGCGAACACTTCGCTTTGGGCTTCCATTTCAGAAGGCACTTTATCTGCGCGGCGGTGAACGTGGGCAGCACTAGCTCAGGCTCTTTCACTTTGGGAACGCGCAAGTGTGGGCAGCCGGGGCCGCACTTTTTCTCAATGCCCGCGCTGCTCCAATGCAGATAGGCGTTAATCGCTCGGGCGGCACAATTACAGCCGGTCGGCTTCAACCCTTTTTCGCGCATCCGGATGACCGCGTCTTTCAATTGTTCTTGTGAGGGCGATTCGGAGGGCAGCCATTTCAGGCTGTTTTTGTACCATTCCACTGTGGCAGGGCTGACGTTTGCGATGTACTGGCGTTCACGGATGAACTGCTGAAAACCGGGCATTGCGATTCCTCCAGACATGGGGTCAAATTTGGAGGAAAATCGCGCAAACCATTGATTCTAAAAGGGGCGTAGCGCAGCCTGGTAGCGCACCTGCCTTGGGCGCAGGGGGTCGTTGGTTCAAATCCAATCGCCCCGACCAATTCAAAAGTAAGCTTTCCTTTCAGCAGTTTACAAGTGAATCCGTCTGTCACTTTAGAACCCATTACGCATAGCTCGCGATGTGACCAGTTATCGACGGTTACGGCAGTTTGAATTGTTCAGCGTTTTTGCTCCTTGTGCTGTTGGCTCTTGGGTGATCGGAGCAAACATGCGATGTAAACTCTTTGTCGCGCTGCAATGCAAAGTTCTGCACCAATTCATCGTAAGATTTACCAGCGAGCGCGCTAGGAGGGTTGAAGAACCAGTCGCATTCGGAGCAACCCCAACCCGCAAAACGCTGCTGTTTAATCCATACCAGCTCCCGACTCATATGGCGGCCCTCGTCGCTGCGCCCCATCGCTGTCTGATCCCATGCCCAGTGCTGCGCTAGAGCGGTTCCCATGAAGCTATATACCGTATCCGCAGTGTTTGAACCAAGCTGCGGCGTTGTCCGGGGTGATAGCTGCGAGGGCCAGAGCAGCAGCCTGTTCGAGGGCTTCCAGCAGAC
>Ga0187860_1001689_pt1 | contig 19197 bp, 13 predicted proteins | sample June2016WEW_10_4_FD_132981 | JGI IMG/M metagenome (GOLD analysis project Ga0187860, IMG submission 132981) | Peatland microbial communities from SPRUCE experiment site at the Marcell Experimental Forest, Minnesota, USA - June2016WEW_10_40 | ecosystem: Environmental > Terrestrial > Soil >...
AAGCCGTGTGCGGGAGAACCGCACGCACGGATTGAAAGGGGGATGGGGAACCGGGTCTGCGTTGCAGGCACCGCGCCCCTGACTACCAATGAACGAACAGCCATTGCTGGCCGTCCGAGGCGAGTCTCTCCTGGAGGTCGACCCCGAGATCGCCTACCTCAGTGTCTCGGTCACCGCCAGGGACCCTGACCGTGCCAAGACGCTGCGCCTGCTCAACAAGCGGGCCAAGGCCAACGACGAGATACTGAAGCGGTTCGGGGATGCCATCGAGAAGATCGACACCGCCCGCGTCAGTGTCAGCCCTCAGTTGCGGAGCCGCAAGCCCGAGGAACGGATCTCCGGTTACGTCGGGGTGGTGTGGCGCACCATCACCGTCGTCGACTTCGACCGTCTTGGCGAACTCGTCGCGCAGCTGGCCAATCAGGATCTCACCGAGGTGGCCGGCCCGACGTGGACGCTTCGGCCGGCCAGCCCCGTCCATCAGCGTGCTCGCGTCGACGCCGTCCAGGACGCGGTGCAGCGGGCAAGGGACTACGCCGGGGCGATCGGCAGCCGCCTGACCGATCTCGTCGAGCTTGCTGACGTCGGTCAGACCTCCGACGTGAGCCCACGCGGGCTCATGTTCGCCGGCGCCGCTCGCGCGTCTGCTCGCCCAGCGTCCGCGCCGGACGAGTTCACGTTCGAGATGACTCCGATCAAACAGGTGGTCCGCGGGACCGTCGAGGCCCGGTTCAGGATCAGTCCTCCCGACCTGGCCGTCGAGGAGCCAGACCGAAACTGATCCGGAAGCGGGATACGACCATGCGGGTTGGGCTCTGCGGGACCTTCGACATCGAGAATTTCGGAGATGTCCTCTTCCCGCTCGTAGCTCGTCACGAGCTCGGTGCTCGCCTCGGCGACGTCGGCATCGTCGCGTACAGCTATGGCGAGAAGGCCGGTGACTGGCCGTATGAAGTCCGCAGCCTTCGCCATCTCGACGACGATCTGGACGAGCTGGACGCCATTGTCGTTGGTGGTGGCCACATCCTGCGGTTCGACAAAGCCATCGCGGCCGGGTACCAGCCCCCGGTTCCGTCGATTGCACATCCCGGTGGTTACTGGTTGGCGCCGATGCTGGCCGCGATCGCCCGCGGCGTCCCGGTGGCGTGGAACGCGCCGAGTGCCTCGCCCGATCCGCCTGATTGGGCTCGGCCGCTGCTCGCGCTTGCGGCTCTCGGGAGCGCCTACGTGAGCGTCCGGGACCAGGCGTCCGCCCGGCTCATCGAGAGGGCCGGTGTGCCCACCGCGGTGAGCGTCGTACCGGACTCGGTGTTCGGGCTCCCCCGTGTGTACCCATCTGAGCGCTGCTCCGACCTGGCTGCTCCGTTGTTGCGCAAGCTCGGAGTTTCCGGCCCGTTCCTCGTCGTGCAAGGCACGCCGACCGTGTTGCCTCCATTGGAGGGGCTCGTTGCCGCCGGCATCGATCACGACATCGTCGTCGTACCGGTGGGGCCGGCGCTGGGGGACGACGCCGCCATCGTGGTCGATAGGTTTCCTGGAGCGGTTGCCTGTGATCCGTGGCCCGACGTCGCGACCCTTGCCGCCTTGATCGCCTGCTCGGGCGGTGTCATCGGCCGGAGTCTCCATCTCTCGATCACCGCCCTCGCGTACGGGCACCCGGTTCTCCGGACGGTCGGGCCGCTCGCTGAGAAGTACTTGGCGCTTGAGCCGGCCCGGCGGCTCTGGGTGTGGGCAGAGGGTGACCAAGGCGCCGCAAGCCTGCGGGCGTTCGTCACCGAGCTCGGGGTGACGTGCGCCGAGCCGTTTGTCGTGACCGCGGGAGAGCAGCTCACAGGACACTGGGACCGAGTGGCCGACGTGGTGACGAGTGGGTCGCGCACTCGGACGAAGCGAGCCAACACAGCTGCCACCTTCGAAGCCGTCAATGGCCTCCTCATCGACGCCGAAACGAGAGCAAATCGCGCCGATGCCCAGCTTGCCGACGCAGGAGCCCGAGTCCGGGCGCTGGCGGAGGAGGGCGTGGCGAACGAAGCCGAGTGGCGGCAAGAGGTGACCGAGCTCGAACGCCGGCTCGAGGCCGCATCCACCGCGCTGGCCGAGAGCGAGACGCAGGCGGCCGCCCTCAGGTCCTCGCTCGGCTCCAAGCTCAAAGAGCTCGACGCCTGCTCGGTCCGGGTGGAGGCCATCGAGGCCGAGCTTGCTGCCGGCAGGACGGCCTACGAGACGATGCTCGCGTCACGGTCGCGGCGCCTCACGCGACCGTTGCGTCAGGCGAGATCCCGCCTCAGGCGCGCCAGGCGGCGGCTCAGCGCACGAGCACGCGGCGAGGACCACGCCCGCGAGGACAGTTGCCATCGCTGCTATCACGATTCGGGCCAGCCGACTGCCGGCATGACTACGCACGGCGTTCCCCCTTCGCCCGGTCGGCACGGATCCCAGCCTGGGTGACGGTAACCAGTCGGAGCGCCGCGCTCAGGGCACCGCGACGCGGTGTACAACTGGTCCGCCATGCCCGACCATCCCGCCACCGACGTCACCGACCTCACCGACCCGCTCGGGCCGGCTGACGCTCGTGACCCCCTCGGTCTCGCCGGTGACGCCCCACTGCTCCGTGCCTACCTGGCGGCACTCGATCGCCGGGCTGCTGGTGAGCATTCGTTCACTACACCTGGTCACAAAGGCTCGACGGCGCTGACCGGCGTGGTCGTCACCGGTGACTCCCCGACGTCGGGCGGGCTCGACACGGTCAAGTTCAAGTACGGCTGGCTCGCGCAAGCCGAGCGCCGGGCGGCGCAACTGTTCGGCGCAGACGTGTGCCGGTTCTCGGTGGGTGGTTCGACGCACGGCAACCAGACACTGGCCCTCGCGGTCGGAAAACCCGGCGATGAAGTCATCGTGTCGCGCACCTTGCACCGATCGCTCCTGCTCGGGCTGGTCCTCGCCGGGTTGACGCCGGTGTGGGTACGGCCAGAAGTCGACCCCGTGACCGGGCTCCCGTGCGGTGTCGCTCCGTCCCGCGTGGCCGCAGCGCTGGAGCAACACCCTGACGTCGCCGCGGTCTTCCTGGTGGAGCCGTCGTACGTCGGCACGTTCTCCGACATCGCCGAGCACGCCCGTATCGCCCATGCAGCAGGAGTGCCGCTCGTGGTTGATGCGGCCTGGGCGGCTCATTTCGGGTTTCACCCTTCGTTGCCGGCGCACGCCCTCGGCGCCGGCGCAGACGCCATGGTCACGAGCGCCCACAAGGCGCTCCCGTCCTACACGCAGGCGGCCATCGTGCTCGCTCGCACCGAGCGGGTCGATGCCGCCCGGTTGGAACGGGCGTTCGAGGCGACACACACCACGAGCCCGGCGGGTTCGATCCTTGCCAGCATCGACGCAGCTCGGGCGCTGATGGAACACCATGGTGAGCGGCTGATCGGCCGGATGCTCGAAGCCGTCGAGGCCGCTCGCGCCCGTCTCGGGCAGGTCGACGGGCTGCACGTGCTCCAAGGCCACGGTGTGGACCCGGCCAAGCTCGCGCTCGCTCTGGCCGGGACGGGAGCCCACGGTGTCGCAGTGGAGTCCGACCTGATCGACGCCGGCATGCCGGTGGAGATGGCGGACCGGGACACGCTGGTCGCGCTCGTCACGGTGGGAGACGAGCCGGAGGCCGTCGAGCGGTTCACCGAAGCGGTGATCGCTTCGATCGAGCGCCGTCGAGGCGCCCCCCGCACGCTCGCCACAGCGGCGGCCTGGGTCGTGGAGCCGGAGATGGCTGTACCGCCCCGAGAGGCTTTCTTCGGCGCGACCGAACGCGTGCCGATCTCCCGCGCCGCCGGTCGCGTGAGCGCCGAACTGGTGGCGCCGTACCCTCCCGGCGTTCCGGTCCTCGCACCCGGTGAGCTCGTCACGGCCCAGGCGCTCGCAGCGTTGGCCGAAGCTCGTAGCGACGGCGTGCGGATCGCCTACGCAGCCGATCCCGAGCTCGCCACGCTCGACGTCCTGGTGAACTGAGCCGCGTCCGGCGGCCTGCTTCCACCTCGCTTCCACCTCGCTTCCGCCCGCCCCGCCCGCCCACCGCGCCACCGGCCGAGAGCAACCCCTACGCCGGCTCGGCGAACCGGACAGCGGCGCGGCCCTCGGCCTTGGCGACCCCGAGCGCCCGGTCGGCGGCCTCGAGCAGAGCCTCGTCCACCCGGGTCGAGCTCGACGCCACGCCTACGCTGACCCCGACTGTCACGTAACGGTCGGATACCGGGAACGGTTGGTGCAAGGCAGCGGCGATCCTTGCCGCCACGGCGCCGGCTTCGACGCGGCTCGCTCCCCCGCAGATCACGGCGAACTCGTCACCGCCGAGTCGTGCGACGAGATCGATCCCCCGGACGCAGCCCTCCATCCGGCGAGCCACGAGCCGCAGGATCTGGTCGCCAGCAGCGTGACCGAGCTGGTCATTGACGGGCTTGAAGCGGTCGAGGTCGCAGTAGAGGATCGAACCACCCGTCGTCGTCGCCTCCAGCGCGTCGAAGAAGGCGCGGCGGTTGGCGAGGCCGGTAAGTGGGTCCAGCCGGGCCGCACGGTCCAGCTGGGTCGCCTGCTCAGTCCAGCGCAGGATCAGCTCGATGATGCTGCGCGCGACCCCCATCCCGTAGGCGTGAATCTGTGGCGAGCGGTCGGGGCTGGTCCAGACGGTGAGCAGGGCCGGAGGCCGGGAATCAGCGTTCGACCAGACCACAGGCACGATCCAGTAAGAGCGCAGCCCGAGCTCGCTGGCGAGACTGGCGCGCCGTTCATCCAGGTCGTCCGTGGTGCCTTGCGCGCTCGTCGTGCTGGAGCGGCTTCGCATCCATGGGTTGTCCTCGGCTCGCTTGACACCGCCGAGATCCCCGCCGCCGAGGGCGCTCGGGAGCCCGGTGCTGACCTGGTGGAAACCGGCTTCATCCGACCAGCTGATCGCGACCTGCGATCCGACGTCATGCCATTGGATCACGTTGCACACGGGAGCCAGCGCCTCGGCACGGTCGGCGCCGGTCAAGAGCAACGTCATCACGTCCTCGAGGAACACCTGGTGGAGCCCGTTTCGTGCGTAGATGCCGATCAGCCCCTCGTAACGTTGGTCGATGTAGGACCCCTGCACCTCGAGGGGTATCCACGAGCCGTCCGCGTGAGCGACCCGGAAACGTGCCATCCCCGGCATCAACCCCGGTCCCGTACTTGCGGCGATCTGGTAGATGGCCCGCTCGGTGTCGTCGGGGTGCAGATGATCGACCACGCTCGTGCCGACCAGATCAGCCGGCGGTCTGCCGAGCACCGACCGTGCCGCCTCACTAGCGAACGTGATGGTCCCGTCAGTCCGGATGGCGAGCAGCATCAGGGGGCTGTTGTCGACAAGCGATCGGTACAGACGCTCAACTGGGACCTCGGTCACGGCACCATGATCGCCGATCTGGCCGGTGGCCGGAACATCGGAGGCCCGTTCCGCGTAGTATCGACAGCAGGGCGACAAGCAAGTGTCGCCACAACCAAGGGGGTCTGCTCGTGGCGCATCCGGGTGACTTGTGGCCGAAGCTGGTCACTCAAACCCCAGACAAGCTGCCCTTGGTCCTCTCGGGGCACCGGAACATCCACGCGGCCTGGCCGCCCGATGCGTTCTGCGAGTACTGCCTCACCGTCGTCCGCCAGGGCTATTGCGGTCCGGTGCCGGCTGGATCGATCACCTACCCGGCGCCACACGTCCGCTACATCTGCGAGCCGTGCGTCCGGCAGATGCTCGGGCTCGGTCCCGACGACCTGGCTGGGCACGGCTGCACGCCTCCGTGCACGGACGAGACGCACGTCGAGGTGGTCCACTTCAAGGGCGGCACGCTGGAGACCATGAGCGACGAGCAACGCGTCGCCACGATCGCGCCTCACTACGATCCGAAGGGCTGGACCGTGAGGAGCGTGGCCCCAGCGGTCGCAGCGCTGGACGGCAACGTCACGCGTTGGGAGGTCGCGCTCGTTCCGAGGTACCTGGACCGCAGCTGAGCTCGCTGGTGGTGCCCCGCTCACGAGGACGGCGCCGAGCGGGCGACCGGCCCGATGGGGAGCAGCGTGTGGTCTGACGACCACACTTCTGCTCCGTACTCAGGGACCGGTGGTCGTCCGAGCACGAGCTCAATCGCCCGGGCGGCGCAGATCCAGTGCGGGATGTCGGTCGGAATGACCACCGTCGAGATCCCGAACGCCGTGAGGTCCCCGCGCATCAGGCCGATCCGCCGAGCGTTGAGCGCCGGGGCGACACCGGCGGAGAGGCAGGCGTCGAACACGGTCTCGGTTGCGGAGAAACGCGTGTGACTCACGACAGCCTCACCTGCGGGTATCCGGTACCTGATGCCGTCGACCGCTTGCCACACCATGGCCTCGGAGTGCGGCTTGCGAGGGAACGGGTAAGTCAGCACCGTCGTGCCGTAGGGGACCTGTGCGGCCGCTTTAGACGAGAACCACGAGGGGATGAGGACCTTCTCCGTCGGGTACGGCCAAGCCGGCAGGAGGGCGATGGCGCTGAGCACCATCACAACGCATACGGCACCACCCGACACGAGCTGCGCCTCACCGCTGGCCGAGCGCCTGCGCCGCCGATCTCCGAGCCAGCGGTCCAGCAGCCGCGCTGACAAGAACGCGATGCAGAGCCACATCGCCACCGAGTACCGAACCGCTACCTCGCTCTTCACGAGCGGGATGCGGGTCAGCAACGCGAACGGCAGCGGGATCGACGTGAACCTCCCGGCGAGGTGAAGCCGGCTGCCCAACGAGAGCACGAGCGAGACAAGCCCCAGCCCGGTGAACAGCTGGACCACACGATCGGATCGGTACCGGGTCACGCCCACGATCAAGAGCAACAGGAGCGGCAGGCCGATGTAGCCGCCGTTCTCGGCGGCATCGCCGGAACCGGGCCCGCCTTGAGCGGCCATCCGCACCCACTGGATGCTCGTCGATCCGAACCCGAGACTGAATCGTTCGTTCGGCCCCGGGACCACCACGCCGGCCACCGCTGTCGAGAGCCGTGACAGGTCACCGAGCGGGTGGATGGGCCCGGCGAGGTGCCCTGGACCGGCCAGCGCCATGTAGGCGGGGTAAGCGCTGACGAGCGCGAACACACCCGCCGCGAGCCCGAAGGCCGCGGCGACACGCCGAGGCTCGGAACGGAAGGTCTTGTGGCGGGCGGTCACGACCACCGCCACGCCGATGCCGCCGACGAGCGTGAAGATCAACAGGACCTCGACCGAGATCAACAGCTGAGCGCCTGCCAGGACGCCGAGACCTGCACCGGCGAGCAGGCCGCGCCGCCCGCCGCTGAGGATCTCGTCGAGGCAGATCACAGCCAGAGGAGCAGCCAGGCCGATGACCAAGAAGAGATGGCCACGCCCCTGGCCGATCATGAACGGCGAGAAGCTGTAGAGCAGGCCGCCGACGAAGGCCGCCGGCACGCTGGACACGAAGCGGCGGGCGGCGAAGAAGAAGGCGGTCGCCGATGACGCGAACCCCAGGGACAGCATGAGGCTGAACGTGGCGATGGGGCCGATCAGCCAGGACAACGGTGTGCTGACGACGCCCACGAGCGGCATCGAGGTGTTGTCGGTGAGGTTGACTCCGATCGGGACGTTCAAGAAGCTGCTGAAGAGCGGGTTTCTCCCATGTGCCAGGGCGCTCGCCGGCCAGCGGAGGAACCACACTTCCTGGCCGACGTCGCCGCACCCTCCGCACTGCAAGACGGTGGTCGGGCCGTGTATCCACACCGGCAGGTTCGCAAGAAACCCAAGCCCCACATAACAAGCCACACACACCACGCTGGCCCAGCGCGGCCAGCGACGTCGCAGCTCAGCGAGTTCGATCGGGAGCGGTGTCGGATCGTCTTCGACGTCGGTCACCACGGTTCGCTGAGCGTAGTCAAGTCGGCTTGTGCGGCGCCGGTCCCCGGTGCGCCGGCGCCCAGACGCCGCCGATGACCACCGGCACGCCTGTCCCGAGGGCCGGCATCCGCTTAGGGCTGAAGCCGGTCGATCGTCCAGGCCGCGCCTTCGCGCGTGTACCGGAGGCGGTCGTGCACCCGGTCGTCACGGTTCTGCCAGAACTCGAACACGGTGGGCTGCACGCGATACCCGCCCCAGGTAACCGGCCTTGGGACCGGCCCTCCCGCGTATCGCTCAGCCTTCGACAGCACGGCCTCGTCCAGCGTGGCGCGGTCGGCGATCGTCTGGCTCTGATACGAGGCGTGCGCACCGATCTGGGCGCCGAACGCGCGCGTGGCGAAGTACTCCGTTGACTCCTGGTCCGACACCCTCGCGACTGTGCCCTCGATCCGCACCTGCCGGCCGAGCTCGTCCCAGTGGAAGAGCAGCGCCGCCTTCCCGCTGGCCTCCAGTTCGGCGGCTTTGCGGCTGCGGTATTGGGTGAAGAACACGAAGCCCCGTTGGTCCCACCGCTTCATCAGCACCATCCGCACCGATGGCTGGCCGTCCGGCCCGACGCTCGCGAGCGCCATTGCCTCGGGCACCCGGACCGCATGTTCGGCGTCGTGATACCAGGCTGTGAACTGCTCGAACGGGTCGGACGCGGCGTCTGCCTCGAGTAGCGGCTGGAAGTGGTCGAGCATGGGAGGACGCTACCGGGTCATCTGCTGCCCGGCAGACCGGTCACAATGGCACCTGTGGATCCGGCGAGCAGGCAAGCCAATGACGCCGCTGCTCGAGCAGGCGTCGAAGTCCGGACGCTCACGTCCGGGGCGGAGCTCGAAGCGGCAGCGGAGTTGTTGACGGACCTGTGGCAGACGCCGTTCTCCGAGCACGTGCTGAGGGCCCTGGAAATCTCGGGCAATTACGTGGCCGGAGCCTTCGCCCCTGACGGGTTCCTCATCGGTGCCTCGGTCGGGTGGGCGGCGATCACCCGGAACCCGGAGCTCCATTCCCACGTCAGCGGTGTGGCGCAGGGCCAGCGACGCTCGGGAGTGGGTGTGGCGCTCAAGCTGCACCAGCGCTCGTGGGCGCTCCAGCACGGGATCGGCACGATCACCTGGACGTTCGATCCGCTGGTGAAGCGCAACGCCGTCTTCAACCTCGCCCGCCTCGGGGCCTCCGCGCAGGGGTACCTCGAGAACATCTACGGCGTTATGGCGGACGCCATGAACCTCGGAGAAAGCGACCGGCTGTGGGTGCGATGGGAGCTGGCCGATCCCGCTGTCGACGCCGCCGCTTCGGGCACGCTTCGGCGGGCGCCGCAAGGGGACGGCGCCACCGAACGGCTGTGGCCGGGGCCCGAAGGTGAGCCGGTCGAGGCCAGTGCGCCGGATGACCAGGTTGCCGTGTTCATCTGCCGGGTACACCCCGACATCGAGTCGCTGCGCCGGCGGGATCCGGACGTCGCCGACGCCTGGCGCCGCGCTATCCGCCGGGTGATGGGTGGAACGCTAGAGGCAGGCGGGCGGGTGCTCGGACTCGACGAGAACGGTGACTACGTGATCGAGACCCGCGGGGCGGCATGATGGGACCCGTGAAGATCAGCGCTGTCGAGTTGCGCCGCGTCCACCTGCCACTCGTGAGGCCGTTCCGCACATCGTTCGGCACCGAGACCGTTCGCGAGGCCTTGGTGCTCCGCGTCGTCACGAGCGACGGCGAAGGGTGGGGAGAGTGCGGGGCAGCGTCGGAGCCCGGCTACTCCTCGGAGCACGTGGACGGCGCCTGGCTGACGATGCGGAAGTTCCTTGTCCCGCGGCTGCTCGACTCCGGTAGTGTGAGCGCCGCCGGCGTGCAGCACCTCTTCGCCGGTGTGAAGGGCCACCGGATGGCGAAGGCGGCGCTCGAGATGGCCGTGCTCGACGCCGAGCTGCGAAGCGCCGGCATGTCGTTCAGCGAATTCCTCGGTGGCGTGAAGGAGGCGGTGGCACCGGGCGTCTCGGTCGGGATCGCCGGCTCGGTCGCCGAGCTGCTCGACGTCGTCGCGGGTTACCTGGACGAGGGGTACTTCAGGATCAAGCTCAAGATCGAGCCGGGCTGGGATCTCGAGCCGGTGCGAGCGGTCCGCGAACGGTTCGGTGCCGATCTGATGCTCCAAGTCGATGCGAACACCGCCTACGGGCGGGCTGACATCAACCATCTGGCGAAGTTGGACGAGTTCTCGCTCCTCCTCATCGAACAGCCGCTCGACGAAGAGGATCTGCTCGGCCATGCCCGGCTGGCACGGCGAATCACGACACCGGTGTGCCTCGACGAATCGATCGTCTCGGCCCGGGCGGCAGCGGATGCGATCTCGCTTGGGGCCTGCTCGATCGTCAACATCAAGGCCGGGCGGGTTGGCGGCTACCTCGAAGCCCGGATGGTCCACGACGTGTGCCGGGCTCACGGCGTACCGGTCTGGTGCGGTGGCATGCTTGAGACCGGGCTGGGGCGGGCAGCGAATCTGGCGTTGGGGGCGTTGCCGGGTTTCTTGTTGCCGGGGGACATCTCGGCCACTTCGCGGTACTACAAGGAAGACATCACCGCACCGTTCGTGCTCACCGGCGGGACGATCCCGGTGCCGACGGGCCCTGGGCTGGGTATCGACCCGATTCAGTCGTCCCTCGCCTCGCTCACCACCGAGACCGAGACCATCCGCCGCTAGCCGGGGGCCGGCGAGTCGTTCCCGGCGTCCGCAGCGGAGACGGGGACTGCGACAAGGTGATGAGCCTCGGACGTGAGGCACTGGCCGGTCGCCAGGTCGAAGCGCCAACCGTGCATACCGCACTGCAGCACCCCGTCATGCACCTCGCCGAACCGGGCCAGGTCTGCCTTCAGATGCGGGCAGCGACGCTGCACCAGGTAGTCGCCGATGCGGACCAGATCGCCCGGGTCCTCCTGTTCGGCATACCAACCTTCGGCGTAAGAGAGGCGCTCGGGCGCAAGGCACTTGAAGAACGTGTAGATGAACTCGTTGTACTGGCCCCGCCGAGCTGCCCGGAAGCGCAGCGAGAGGAACAAGCTGTTCACCCAGTCGATCTCGTGCTTCGCGATCAGTGCCTCCACGAGCTCGTGAGCCATGGAGAAGCGGTAGCGGCAGTCCTCCCCCTGCCACCGGCGGACCTCTCGCTCGGCGAAGTCGATGACGATCCTCTCGTCGCCGATCTCGAGCAGCACCGGTACGCCGACACCAGGCCCGATCCGGTCGGCGAGCGCGAGAAGCGGATCCCACCACTCCGCCAGCGCCACCGCCAGGTCGCCCTCGTAGGTGGGCCAGGACGCCCGCTCGGCTTCGATGCGAGGCCGTTCACGCTCCGCGTAGGCCTTGAGGTACGACCGCTTGTCGGTGAAGATGCGCCTGACTTCGTCCTCCGACAGCGGATGGGTGATCGTGCACGTGGTGCCGCCGTCGCCGGCTAGGAGATCGACAGCGCTGCCGGGGATCAGCAGGCGCCCGTTGTCGTGCCCGAGGCTGGCGAGGTACTCGAGGTACACCGCCTGGTCCGGGAAAGGGTTGTCCTCGCTGTTCGAGAAGTCGTTGAAGGCGAACAGCTCGTCATCGAGCAGCGCCGGCGGCCCGCTATTCGGAAACACGTACTTCGCGCCGACCGTCTCGACAAACCGGGTGGCCCGTGCCATGCCGTTCTCGCGTTTCCGGGCGCCGAGAGCGCTCTTGGTCGCGGGAGCCAGGTCGTACACGACGGGCCACCAGATTGCACCGGAGTACTGGAGGGAGTGGCCGTCGTACGGGCCGAAGGCGTTGATCGGGTCGAAGTCGCGCGGCCGTGAGTCGTTCTGGTTCAAGAACCTGATCTCGCCGTCGTCGACCGCGAGCGCTGAGTCCCCGAGCGGCCCGTCGGCCGGCGACGTCATCGCCGAGATCATGATCCGGAGGCCACCTAGGTCGATCGGCTCGCCGTCGGTCGTCTGGACGAACGAGCTGAACCCCAGCTCGGTCAGCTCGCGCCGCAAGTCGTCGGTGGGGAAGTCCGGCAGCAGCACGGTCGTGGTCTTCGGGATGAACCGGGCCAGCACGTCGGGATCGAAATGGTCCCGATGGAGGTGCGACACGTAGAGGTAGTCGGGCTGGAACCCAGCGAAGTCGACGCCGCTGTTGTCGGGGAACACGAACCAGGAGGCGAAGTAGGCCGGGCTTCGCCACGGGTCACAGAGGATCGAGCCGTCCGCCGTCTCGAGGAACAGGCCCGCATGTCCCGTGCAGGTGATCCTCATCGTGCTGCCCTTGGGCCCCCCGCCCCCGCCGCTGCGAACAGCCGGTCCACCAGGCCAGCCAGCGCGATCGAGTCGGCGGGCGTGCGTTCCGGCGCGGCGTTGCCGCGGATTACGGAGCAGAAATGGTCCATCATCGAACGATACGGGTCGGCTCCGTCTGTCGTGATGATCTCCACCGAGCCGTCGCGACGGCGCAGCGAGATCGACCGGTCCTCCAACGACGGGGTGAACGCCCGCTCCACGAACGCCGACGCCTCGGTACCGACGATCTCCAGCAGCTGGCGCTCGGGCGCCTCGAACGAGCACTGGATACTGGCTGAGCGGCCACCTCCGAGGTCGAGCCATCCCGAGAACGACGCGTCCACTCCGAGGCTCGTCCGGCGGGCCGAGGCCGCACCGACGCGAAGCGCGTGGACGCCTGAAGGGTCGGGACACAGGATCGCGAGCACTGGACCGAGACAGTAGATGCCGACGTCCAGCAAGCACCCGCCGCCCATGCCCGGTTGCCACCGGTGGTCGTCCGGGCGGTCGAGCACTCCCGTGAACGCGGCCGACACGAACAACACGTCCCCCAAGCGCCCGGATCGGGCCAGGTCCACGAGGGTCCTGGAGCGGGGGTGGAAGGGCGTCATGTACGCCTCCATCAAGACGACGCCCGCCGCCGCGCACGCAGCGCTCATGAGGGAGGTGTCCTGGGCGGAAGTGGAGAGGGGTTTCTCGCAGAGGACATGCTTGCCGGCCAGAGCCGCCCGTTCGGTCCACTCGCGGTGCATCGAGTTCGGCAGGGGCACGTAGACCGCCTCCACCTCGGGGTCGCCGATCAGATCCTCATAGGTCGCGTGGCGCCGTGCGCCGCCGGGCGCCGGGTAGTCAGGCTGCGACCGGCTGGCGACGGCAGCGAGGCGGCACTGCGGGCTCGCGAGGATTGCCGGGATCACCGCCAGGCGCGCCACCACCGAGGTCGGGGCAAGGACCCCGATGGCGACCGGTTCGGCGTCGGCGGCGGTCACAACGAGGGCAACGAGACAGGGGTGTTGCCACGGTCGGTCGACTGCTGCGCCGCTTCGAGGAGGGCCACCACCCGGGCGGCCGAGGTCGCGGTGACGGCGAGCGGCTCGCCGAACTGGAGGTGATCGGCCAGGTTGCGGTGGAAGGCCCCTCGGCCGACGTCGGTCACCGGCAACCTCGTCTCGAACAGACCGATCCCGGCTTCGTACCTGGCCAATGTCAGCTCCGCTGGGGCCTCGGCGTGATGGGCGTGATCGATCACGTAGCCGAACGGCGGCTCGATCCGCTCGAACCGGAGTGCCCGGTAGGTGCCCATCAACGTGCCCTCCGTACCCTGCACGAGGAACTTCGGCTGCCGGAAGGCGGCCACGTCGCTGTGGACGAACTCCGCCTCCCGCCCGTCGCTCCAAGCCAGGCGCACCCGTACCTGGTCGAGGTTCGTGATGTCGTGCCAGACACGTTTGTGGCCATGAGCGGTCAGCGTGGCCGGGAAACCGTCCATCAGCTGCAGGATCCAGTCCAGATGGTGGGAGCCCCAGTCGTACACGGCTCCCCCGGACACCGAAACCTCCGAATGCCAAGCACGGCAAGGGTGTTCGAAGCCTCCGACGAAGGTCTCGACGTTGAAGATCTGGCCGAGCAGTCCGGCCGTCACGCACCGCCGGACGGCGACGAAATCGGCATCGAAGCGCCGGTTTTGGTGCACGGTGAGCGCGACGCCGGCTCGTGAGGCGGCCTCGATCAGCGTGTCGGCCTCCCGGAGGGTCATGCACATCGGCTTCTCCAGAGCGACGTGCCTGCCAGCCCGGAGCAAGTCGAGGGCGAGGGCGAAATGGTTGGAGGGAGGCGTCGCGACGATCACGAGGTCGACGCCGTCGTCGGCGATCAGGTCGTCCGCGCTGGCGTAGGTGCGAAGTCCGGGGAGCTCCTCCTCGGCCGCTTTGCGCCGGCCCGCGTCGGGGTCACAGGCGGCCACGATCTCCAGCCCGTCGGTTGCCTGGACGGTGAGGCCGTGGTAGTGCCCCATACCGCCGTACGGGCCGTAGCCGAGGATGCCGACACCGACCGCTTGCTCGCTTGCCGCCAGTGCGGCCGGCGGGATGAGCACCCGGCGGAACAGCTTGGAGAGCTCCGGGTGTTGCAGCACGGACGGGTCGGTACTCGTGCCGGCGGTGACGACACGCCCGGCACCGACCCGGCGATCGAGCACGATCGACCGGTCGGAGAAGGCGATGCTGACTTGGAGCACCGGTACGGCATCGGCAGCCGTGTCGAGGCAGGCGAGCCGGTCCACGAAGGAGAATTCGGGAGGTAGGCGGCGCGTGAGGGGGTCTCCAGGCGTGACTGTCTTGGCGAACCACTCGGAGGCAGGATGTACCGAGGCCACACGGGCGCCGAGCAGCTCGGCCCACGCGGCGTGCTCCTCGTGGTCGCCCGGCACGTCTCGTTCCGGGTTGGCGAACGCGAGAAGGCAGGCGCCTCGTTCCACCGCGCCACGCAGGTCGGCGATCCACTTCGTGCCCGCGCCGGCTGGCGTACCGGTCACAACTACTGCCCCGTACACAGCTGGCGACGGCAACGGACCGGCCGCGGGGTCGACGACAACGATGTCGCAGCCCTCGGGAACGATCGAGCGCAGCGATTCGAGAGATTCGGGCCCGCTCGGTCTCCGATCGACGTGCGCGCCCGGACAGCGTGGCTCACCACGGCCAGCTGAGGCCGCACCGCTGACGACGAGCAGCACGCGCCCGGGCTCCGGCCGGAGATCAGGCGTCCGCATGGCGATGGACCTTACCGAGAAGCTCGCGCAGCGGCTCGGGTCCGGCTCGCGCCGGTCACACACGTCGGCCGCGGCGTACCCGTCTTGGCGAGGTCATTCGAGTTCCACAGGTCGTGATGCGACTGCGCCCACGGTCCGGGTGACGCGCACGCAGGAGTGGGCGTCGACCACACCAGCAGCCCGCCGTTCCTCGTGCCGGTCGCGACGATTTGGTCGGCGTCAGCCCCCCACGGCCCGACGACCGCACCACCGGTGACCCAGCCGCCGGTGAACTTGGGGAAGCCGGGTGCTTCCACGCCGTTCAGCTGGTAGGCGCGGAGGTCGTACATGCCGCTCGCCTCGAGCACGTAGCCGCCGGCTTTCGTCCCGTTGACGTCGGCGATGGTCGGCTGCTCGAAGAACTGCAGGTCGTTCATCAGCGCAGGGAAACCCGGGCGCATCTCACCATTCGTCCCCCAGGCTACGACCTGGTCCTGATGCGGTGACTGCTCACCTGGCGCCTCTTCGTCGAGCAGTCGCCCGATGCTCGCCGCAGGGTCGACGATGCTCAAGCTTGACGTCGTCCCGATGGGGGCGACGCTCGGACCGCCGAGCGCCGGCATGGACGCGTCGAGCAGGTCACCGAGGAAGCTCTGCCCCGGTGGCACGAAACGCAGCACGTTCGGCAACCCGCCTCCCGTCCCGAGCAGCGACGTCCCCGTTGGCGAGAGCTCGTAGAGGGGACCGGCCACCGCGCCGGTCACGACGTCGAGTTGGCCGCTGACGAGAGGGGCCAGCGCCGGGCTGGCCACGACACCGTCACCGATTGTCGGCAGCAGGTTCGCTTCCAGGTCGGCGATGTGTGCCGGCCAGCCCGGAAGAAATGCTCCCGGATCCGGCATTCCGGTCGGCTTCGGCGCCCCTCTGGCCGCCGGGTGCAAGGAGCCGTTGGGATAGATCGCGTAGACCCGGGAGTTGGCCGTGTTGAGGTCCGGCTCCAAGAGGGCGGCCTCACCGAGGTTGGCATTGGGCGGTCCGGCGTACTCCTCGTCCGCGCCGACGACGATGTCAGGCGGGCCGTGCCCGGTCAGCACACCGACAGCCGGGGTGTCGAGCAACTCCGAGCCCATGTCCGGGTCGGCGCTCGGCAGGAACGTCACCTGGTTCGTCACCGCGTCGACGGACTGCACCTCGGCCGGGTCGACGACGAGCACGGGCCAACCGGGCACCGGTTGGCCGTTGGGTAGCCAGGCATAGACGTGCCGGTCGAGGGACGAGGCGACGACGTCGAGCTGACCGTTGCCCTGGAGGCTCGCGAGCGCCGGTGCCGACCAGAAACCGGGAAGGAGGCGGTTGTCCGGGTTCCTCGCCGAGGTCTCCGAGAACGCCGGGTTGGTATGTACGGGCCAACCCGGCAGGAGTTTCCCGCCCGAATTCCAGGCATAGACACGCCCGAGGGAGTCCGTGGCGACGACATCGAGGCTCTTGCCCGATGCCGACGCAAGGTCACCGACGGCGACACCTCCGATGATCTCGCCTCGGGGGATGTCGGTGATCGCCCTGGACTTGAAGGCGCCCTCCGAGGCGTGGAATGGCGCCGCGTTCGTGTACACGGGCCAGCCCGGGAGCTCCTTGCCGCCTGGGAGCAGCGCGTCGATCTGCCCACCTGCTTCGGGCACGAGAAGCACGTCCTCCCCGCTCGGGCCGATCGGGGCGAGCTTCATCGGAGCGTCGAGGGAGCTGCTGAGCTGCATCGGCATGCCGGCCTCGAGTCCGGGGTCGCGGTGGAGGAAGTCGGCCGCTTGGGCGACGCCGACGAGTCCCTTGGCGTTTTCGACGAGCACGCGGATGGTGAAGGTGAAGCGGTCGGGGTCGGGCGTTCCGTTGGCGAGCGTGGCCCCGCCCGTGAGCGATGCCGCCCCACCGGGGAACAGTGCGGCGAGCGAGGCGAGCGGTATCGTCGCCAGGACGCCGCTCTTCGGGCTCGTGCCGGTGCCTTGGGCGGCGAGCCGCCACGAGGTGGCCGATGGCTCGGTCCCGATCCCGACGTCGACCTGGTACTTGTACGACGTCGAGCGGACGGCGGCCACACGTCCGGTGACCGTGAGATCGCCGGACGTCGTGAACGTCCGGAAGTAGCCCGGGCTGGAGATGGACGCCTCAGGCGGGATCCGACCCTCTTTGACCCACTGGACGATGCGGGCAGCGTCAAGGCGTCCCCATCCTGTGTACTCGTCGAAACCCGCCTTCGTGCGGTACATAGTCGCCGTCCCGAATGGGATCGAGGTGGAGCTGACCGAGTAGTTGTCCGCCGGCGCCGGCGGGTCTGCGTTCGGTGCAGGCGTGGCGAAGTCGACGTCGTCCGCCGACATCGTCACGAGTTGCTGGACCTCATCGGCCGAGAGCGGCACGGGAGCACCGGTTGTCGACTTCAGGCCCGGGTAGTCCTTGATCGTCCCGGCGGCGACCGCATCGGCAGCGGCGGACTCCAGGAGGCCGACGGTACCCGATGCCTTCCCGGTCGCCTCCGAGGAGCAGCTCGCGCTCTCGACGGTGACGGAAATCTCGGGCCCGTAGTTCGTGCAACCGTTCAGGTAGAGGTAGCTCGGCGGGTTCCAGCCCGTCTCGGCCGTCGTCGAGTTGACGTCGATGATGCCGCCGAGCCCCGCCGGCAGGTTGTCGTGCTCGGACTCCTCGTCGGCGGCGCTCCCGACGATCGGCACGCCATGTGCCGTCGCATAGGCGATCGCCTGCTTGGCGGTGGCGGTCTCGTCCACGGCTCCGAGTGCCTCGGACACCATCGTGGCGCCGGAGTCGACGGCGAACAGGACGCCCTGGGCGAAAGCGTTCGAGGTGGCGATGAAGCTCCCGCCCACACGGACCGGGAGGATCATGCAGTCCGGGCATGCTCCCACCTCGCCGTTGATGGAGTCGGCCGAGCCGCCGATGTCCTCGGCCTCACCGGTGCCGTGGCCGTAGTGGACGTCATCGACGGGATCGTTCGTGTTGTCGAGGAAGTCCCACCCGGCGATGGCGTTGGGGAAGCCGGCCGGCGCGGTCGAGACCTGGAAGTACGGGTTGGCCGAGCCACCGGGCAGCCGTGCCCTGCCGAACGTGTGGATCAGATCCTCCGCCGAGATGCCCGTGTAGGCGTCGTTGCCGCCGCCGTTGTTGTAGGAGCTCGAGCAGAACGTGCCCCCGTAGTCAGCATCGACGGCAGCGACTCTCGGGTCGTTGGCGTACTGGGCGACGTTGAAGACGCCGGAATCGTCGAGGTCGTACGGGTCGTTGTCGAGAAACCTCTGCCCCGTCTTCTCCAGCTGCGGCTTCGTCTCCCCGGCGGCGTTTTCCGGCAGTGGCAGGGCTGCGCGGTTGAGGGCGATCTTGTCGACGATCGCCGGGTCGCACCACTCGATGCCCGAGTCGAGGACCGCGATGACCGTGGCCGGCCGGCCGGTCGTCGTCTGCCAGGCGAGGTCGTCGCTGTTGCCCTCGACTCCGCAGAGCTCCTGCGGGTTGGACGAGACCGCTTTGTCGCTCGAGCGCTTGCTGGCGAGCATCCAGTTACTGCCGCTGTTGGCCCAGTTCGTGGGCCACTCCGGCGGGGTCTGCACGGGGGTGTGGTCGTTGGCGGAGTAGTCCTCCGGGTTGGCGTTGGCCGGCGGGGCGGGCCAAAGCGGCACTCCGGTCAGCGAAGCCGTGTCCCTGGGCTTGGTGGCGGTCCCGCTGTCCGATGCCGTCCTGGTGGCGGATGCGGTCGCGGCTGCAGCTGTGGGCTTCGTGGCGGTCGCAGTCCCGGCCTGGGACTGTCGGGAGGTGTTCAACGGAGGGCAAGAGGCCGGGCGGGTCGGCATCGCCTCCGGCGCCGTCGTCCAGATGGGCGCCGGCGGTAGCACCTGAGCCGAGGCCGTCCCAGCTCGTGCGGCGACTGTGCCCACCGCCGCGGATGACAGCACGCCCACCACCGCGGATGCCGTCAGTAGCGTGGCGACGAGGATGATCCTGCCTGGTGCCCTTCTCATTCCAATCCCCCTTCGTGCCCAGCGGCGCGTCCGTGATGTCGTGGCGATCGCACGGCAGAGCGCGGCGGGCCCTCCAGCTTGCCCGACACCCGTACCATTGCGCCATGTTGCGTCCTGGAAACTGGACAAGGCCAGCGGGTGCGAGTCCCGTCCGGGTAATCGCCGGAGAGCCCGGTAGCAGGCCCCGGTCAGCGGTCGAGAGGCCGCGGGCTGAGCGGGGCGTCAA
>Ga0187860_1001690_pt1 | contig 19194 bp, 14 predicted proteins | sample June2016WEW_10_4_FD_132981 | JGI IMG/M metagenome (GOLD analysis project Ga0187860, IMG submission 132981) | Peatland microbial communities from SPRUCE experiment site at the Marcell Experimental Forest, Minnesota, USA - June2016WEW_10_40 | ecosystem: Environmental > Terrestrial > Soil >...
CATCACCGGTCTGTCCTCCTCACACAGGCGGCCCGGCGATCCGTTCGGTGGAGCGAGCCGGGGCAACAAGGGCTGGCGCTGGGGTCGTCTGCCGGATTGCCCGCCGCCGCCCGTGCCCGTGTCACAGAAACTCTGCACTGTGCCGAACAACGGTGACATCGAGGGCCGGCGCCGTCACTCGCCCCACAGCGCCACTCGCCCCACAGCCCCACAGCGCCACCGCGCCACAGCGCCACCGCGCCCGATAGCGGTGTCACGGAAGCTTTGCACTGCACCGAGTAACGGTGACACCCACGGCCGCCGTGACCGCTTTGATGGCTCACTCACCCCAGAGCGCCCGCCGCAACCCTGACGCCCGCGCGATCGGCCGGGCCACCGCCGCGCGGATCGACTCCTCCGGTCCGGCGACGAACAGCTGGCGCTGAGCTCGCGTCACGGCGGTGTAGAGCAGTTCACGGGTCAAGATGGGGGAGTCGGGGGCCGGGAGCAGCACGGCGACCGTATCGAACTGCGAGCCCTGGGCCTTGTGCACGGTCATGGCGTACACGGTGTCCACCGACGCCAACCGGGTGGGGCTCACCTCGACCACCTCGCCCCCGCGCTCGAAGGCGGCGACGACTCGGCCGGGGCCGGCGGCCACGACCACGCCGGTGTCGCCGTTGTAGAGCCGCAGGCTGTAGTCGTTCTCGGTCACGAGAAGCGGCCGGCCGACGTACCAGGTGCCGTCCGCTGCGAAACCCTCGATCTCCGCAGCCAGCCACCGCTCCACAACGTTCATCCAGGTGCTCGCTCCGGCAGGACCCCGCCGGTGGGCGCAGAGCAGGCGGAAGGCACCGAGGGCGTCGATCGCCTCGCGAGCTGTACCTGCGCGGGCAGCCTCGATCAGCCGCCGGCCGATCGCGACCGCTGCGAAACGCACCAGGTCAAGCTCCGCAGCTGCGCCGTCAGCTGCGATGTCGACCGGGAGCCAGTTGACGCCACCCACGCCGGCAGCGAGCAACGAGACGACACCGTCACCGTCGCCGGCCTGGATCGCTTCCGCCAGACGGGCGATGTTGCCTCCATAGCGGTGCACGCGCCGCAGCATGACCACGCCGTCACCGACCGGGCTGCCAGCCAGCCTCGACGTGGTTGCGTCCTGTTCGGGCAGGTGCTGTCGAGCAGCGCTCGCCAGGGCTTGCATGGCCGGCGCTCTCATCAGGAGGCCGTGGCTCGCCGGGCCGACGACATCACCCAGCACCGCGCCGGCCTCGACGGAAGCCAGCTGCTCTGGGTCGCCTACGAGAATCAACCGGGCGTCGGACCGTACGGCTTCGACCAGTCGGGCCATCAGCGAGAGCGACACCATCGACGTCTCGTCGACCACGACGACATCGTGCGCCAGCCGGTTCAACCGGTGGTGGCGGAATCGCGACCGGTTGCCCGGGTTGAAGCCGAGCAGCCGATGCAGCGTCATCCCGCGCAACTGCAGTAATCGTGCCCGCTCCTCGGCCTCGAGCGGGAGCCGGTGAGCTTCTTGGTGAACGGCCTCTTCCAGTCGGGCAGCAGCTTTTCCGGTCGGAGCGGCAAGCGCGACCAATGGCGGACGGCCTCCATAAGCGGCCTGCTCGTCGATCAACGCCAAGACTCTTGCCACGGTCGTCGTCTTGCCCGTGCCGGGCCCGCCGGCGATGACGCTGAAGCGGCGGAGGACAGCGGAGGAGGCGGCCAACCTCTGAAAGTCCGGCTCGTCCTCGCTGAAGAAGAGCCGGTCCAGCCCTGAAGCCAGCAGCTCGAGGTCCACCCCCTCAGCGGGCGCATCGGCCAAGGCCAAGAGGTCAGCAGCCACTTGACGTTCCTCCGACCAGAATCGGTCGAGGTAGAGCGTCGTCCCCTCAAGGTGCAGAGGTCGGTCCGCTCCGACCAGCGGACTGTCTCGGAGTCGGTCGAACCAGAGACCTTCGTCCGGCCACGGAAGTGCCTGGAGGTCAATCGGCTCGTCGAGGTCCGTGCTGACCGTCGTGCGGATCTTGGCGAGATCCACACAGACGTGCCCGAGGCGGGGAGCGCGCACAGCCAAAGCAGCACCCAGCAGGACGTCCTCTTCGCTCGTCGGAGCGAGCCGCCCGAGGCGGACGGCGACCTGGACATCGGCGGCCGTGAGCACGCCGGCCTCGTTGAACTCGCGCAGGAGCCCGCAAGCTCCTCGAGCAAGCCGGATGTCGTAGCCGTCGACGTCGAGCATGCTCACGGCGCCGACCGTCCCCGGTCGAACAGGTCGCTCAGCGACTCGACCAGCTCCCCCGGCGGCTGCCACGACCAGACCCCGCACGGCTGCCCGTCGACAATTGGAAACGTCGGGCTGCTCATCCCGCGCAGGAAGAGATACAACGCGCCGCACAGGTTGCGCTCCGGGTCATAGCCGGGCACTCGCCATCGCAGGTAGCGGTGCAAGGCGACGGTGTACAGCAAGGCCTGCAGCGGGTAGTGCGCCGCCCCCATCTCGGCCCGGATGGCGTCCGGCCGGTAGTTCCAGGCCGTCAGCGGTTCGCCAGCACTCCCGAGCCGGTTCGTTTTGTAGTCGACGATCACGTACCGCTCGCGTGGCAGGCGGAACACGAGGTCGAGACTGCCGGTCAGGTATCCGCGCAGCGTGGCGCTCAACGAAGGGTCGGCGAGCCGTTGCGCATACAGCGCCATCGGATCGCCGAGCGGCAGTTGGGCCGCCAGCAACTCTGCGATGTCGCCGACCACCAGTTCTCCGACAGGGGTGTCGCCCCCGAGCAACGGAAGCTCGAAACCCATCTCGTCGAGACGATCCCCGCGCCCGATGTCACGCAACCGAACCCCGCCGACCAAGGGACCAAGCGGTGTCGAGAGACCCGCGCACAACCCCTCGACGACCACATCGAGATCGCCGAGATCCAGGTGTTGCCAGGACAGCTGGGCGGCGAGCGCCGTCCGCACCTCACCGGCCAAGTCCACAGCAGCAAAGTCAGTCGCCTCCATGACCGAGTGGATGAGCGTCCCGACCCGGGTCCCGGCAGGCATGCCGGCGAGCAGCAGCGGCACCGCTCGCAAACCGTCATCGCCGGCGGCGCCGGCCCCAGCAGCGACAACCGTCCCGAGGACCTCCTCATCACTCATGACGTCCTCGTCCGTCTCGCTGCTTACGGTCTGGTCGTGGCTCGCCTGCGTGATGCTCGTGTAGGAGGCACGCCGCCAGCATCGGTCGAGAACCCGATCGAAATGGTCCGCTTCGAGATCCGGGGGAGCCGGCACCGTGCCCTCCCAGCGGAGCGGCTCGACCACTGCCATCCGCTCGACGCTGATCCCTCCGGCAAGGCCGGCCACACACTCGAAGACCTCGTCGTCGGTGACCGCCCGCCTCCCAAAGGCGCTCACGACGCCCTTGTCGTCACGGGCGAACAGCAGCCGGCCGAGGGGAGAGTGCTCGGCCTCGTAGGCGCCGGCCCACCAGGCGACCGCCTGATGCTTGGCCCGAGTCAAAGCGACGTACAAGAGCCGGAGGTCCTCGCCCCGGCGCTCGGTGAGCGCCAGGTTCTGGTGACGGGCGAAGCCGGCTCCTTCCCGGCTGACATCGATCGTGCGGAGGTTGCCGTTGCCGGGGTCGTGGAACACCGGCACCTTGTCCTCCTGGCTGTAGCCCTCCCACATGTAGGGGCAGTACACGACGGGGAACTCGAGCCCCTTGCTGCGGTGGATCGTCAGCACCTGCACGGCCTCGGCGTCGGACTCCAGGCGCCGGCTGCGGTCCTCGTCCCCGGCGTCCTGCTCGGCTTCGGTGATGCGCCGCCGCAGCCACGCCGTCAGCGCCGTCGAGCCGAGGCCGTCCGACATGGCCGCCGCGTGCAGGAGCTGGCTGACATGGCGGAGGTCGGTCAGGAACCGCTCACCGGTCGGACGGGCGAGCACGCGTGCCGGGAGCTGCCGGGTGACCGTGATGTTCTCCAACAGGGCAGCGACGCCGCGCCGGCGCAGCACTCCAGCCCAGCGGTGCAAGGACCAGTGGAGGTCCTCCCACACCTCGTCACTGGCGGTAGCCACCGTGGCGGGCTCCCAGCCGACGAAGGCGGTGAGCGCGGCGGAGGCGGCACGGTCCCGCGCCGTCGGCCGCTCGAGCGCCTCGAGCAGGCGCAGCCATTCGCCGGCGGGCCCCGTCGCGAACACGCTGCCCGAGCCGGCGATCACGGCCGGGACCGCGTCCTCGTGCAAGGCATCTCGCACGATCCAGGCCTGCCGGTTGGTCCGGACCAGCACGGCGACATGGCCCGGCCGGACCGGCTCCCGGGCGACCTCGGAGCCGTCCTGCCGGCGACTGACGACCTCGGCGCCCGAGGACAGCAGCCGCACCACGTCGCCAGCGAGATCCTGGGCGATGAGCGCCCGCGCCGGGTTGAGGGAAGCGAAACCCTTCGCCGTCGTCAACACGAGCCGATCGTCCCGGTGCAGTATCCGCACGCGCATCGCCGCCGCGTTCGGCGCGCCGATCAGCCGTGGCTCGCAGTTAGCCGGAGCGGCGCTGACGGTCCGGTAGGCGATGCCTTCGTGGCCGAGTTGGCTGCCGGCGAACAGTGCGTCGTAGGCCTCGATGAGCCTGCCGTCGCTCCGCCAATTCACCGCCAGCGTGGCCTCGGATGCCGCCTGGGTGGCAGCATCGAGGTAGGCGAAGACGTCCGCTCCCCGAAAGGCATAGATCGCCTGTTTGGGATCACCGATGAGGACGAGCGTCGATCCCCCCGAGCCGAAGGCCCGCCGCATGATCTCCCATTGCACCGGGTCGGTGTCCTGGAATTCGTCGACGAGCACGACCTCGTAGCGCGCCTGCAGCCGCGCGCACGCCGCCGGGCCGCGCACCGGATCGGCCAGGGTGTCCCGGAGCCGGATCAAGACGTCGTCGTACGTTAGGACTTGGGTGAGCCGCTTGCGCCGGTCGATCTCTTTGCCGACGGCGTCGGCCAGGCGCCGGCGGATGGCCCTCGAATCACGGTCGTCGCTGAGCGGCGGCAGGATGGCTGCCGTCGGGTGCCGGAGCACCTCCGCGCCGATGCTGAGTGCCTCGGCGCGGTCGAACCTCAAGTCGTCCGGCTTCGCCCAGAAACGTCGGATGTACAGATCATCGACCACCTCCGCCAGGAGGTCGTGGGCGTCCTCGATGAGGGTGACGTCGCGTTCCACGTCGCCGGCCGTGCCGAGGCCGGAGAGGACTTGCATGCAGAAACCGTGGGTGGTTTCTATGGTGGCGGCGTCGAAGTCGGCGATCGCCTTGGCCAGCCGCTCGTGGCGGAGCGCCACCTCGTCCGGGGACCCGGTGGCGAGGAGACAGGCGACGTCGTCCTCGGCGTCGGGGGCGACGCCGGCGAGGGCGGCGGTGAGACCCTCGGCGGTGCTGACGAGACGCTCTCGGACCCGCTCGCGCAGCTCTCCCGTCGCCATGCGGGTGAAAGTCACGATCAGCAGCCGATCGAGCGGCAGCCCATCGGCCACGTAGCGGGCGGCGAGGGCGGCGATCGTGTACGTCTTGCCCGTGCCGGCGCTCGCCTCGAGCAGGGTCACTCCGGTCGGCAGCGGCCCGCAGACGTCGAAGGGCTTGGGCGTCGGCCGGGTCGAGGCCGCCGGCGGGGGAGTGGTGCGCCCGGTGCTCACCGGCCGACCAGCCCCTCGGTCGCCGTCTCGCTCATCACCGGGTGATCATGTCACCTTGGCCGAAATCGGTCGCATCCGCCTGCGCGTGACTGGTGGTCACCGGAGCTGATCCGGCCGCTGCGAGGGTCGGGGGCACTGCCGGCTGAGGCCCTACCGAGCCGAACAGCCGGGCGCGGGTTGGGACCTTTGCCCCTAGGCGTAGGACTTTCGGCCCTGGGGCCCGCGCTTGTGAAAGCTTACACTTGCGTTCGAGGTCCGCAGGAGCCGGACCAGAAAAGAGAAGAATACTGATGAACAACCCCGCGGCACTTCTTGGTGATCCTTCCAAGCGCACGAACGCTCGTGTGGTGCAATGGCTGGTCCAGTCCAAGATCATGGCGGTCGGTTGGCTCGCCATGCGCGTCTGGGTGGGCATCATGTGGATGCAGGCAGGCTGGGCCAAGCTCTTCGGAGCTGAGAATGCCTACTTCTTGCACAACCACGGTGCCGGGGTTGCAGGCTTCGCCGCACACGGCGTCCCCGCCTACAGCTGGTGGGGGAGCTTCCTGCACAGTTTCGTCGTCCCGAACGCCGGTTGGATCGGCATCCTCATCGCTGTTGCCGAGTTCGCCATCGGGCTGGCCCTGGTACTGGGCCTCTTCACCCGGCTGGCGGCACTGGGCAGCTTGGCGCTGTTGTTCACCTACGTGATGTCCGGCACGGCCAGCGTGTGTGCGTTCTATGCACTGTTCGCCATCGTGATCCTCGCCACGTGGAAGACGTCCAGCTGGATCGGAGCCGATGGGCTCATCGCCGCCTACCGCCAGCGCCGCCACGCTCGGCAGGAACCAGTTGTAGGGTCCGGCGTGACCGGGACCCTAGAGCAAGCCGCGGCTGCCTAGCCGGTCCGCTCCCCGGGCACGTCAGGTCGATACGGTCTGCTTCAAGCAGGCCGTATCGGCGCGTCCGGGCGCAGTTGCGGCGGTCCTGCCGGTCCCTTGACCGCGACGCTGTACGCGCCTTGTTCGCAAAGCCGGGACGACACGCGTACAGCGTCTCCTCGAAAACCCGGCCACATTGACCGAACCTCGTGGAATCCCGGTTGACGTATCGGGCCGTCTGAGGGATGCTCGGCAGCTGTGATCTCGCAATGGAGGACAGGCGTGGGACGACCTGGACGGCTTCTCACTACTGCCGGCATCGCGCTGACAGCAGTGGTGATGTGCGCGCTTGCACCGACCGCTCGAGCGATCGCTGCTGGACCAGCGCCGGCCATCGGCTCGGCACCATCGTCTCGATCGCCCTCGGGCAGCTCATCCGGGGTCACCGTGTCGCCGGAACCGGGGAGCATCACCGCCCTCCCGGCGACGCAGATCAGCTTCCTCAACGTCGACCCTTCCGCCATCGGGACGGTCACCGTGGTCGGCTCCTCTTCCGGGTCGCACGCCGGCACGCTCGAGGCGTACTCGCAAGGCGATGGGGCGAGTTTCGTTCCCAAAGTTCTCTTCACCGCGGGGGAGACCGTTACCGTCACGACGGATCTCGTCATCGTCGGCGCATCGTCGGGCACGTTCCAGTTCACGATCGCCACGGAGGCACCGGGGGCGCCGGTGTTCAACGGGCCGGCGCCGGAGCGCGGCGCTGAGATCGGGACGGCGACCGCTTCCGGGCGGCGAGCAGCGACTGCATCTCGGACAGCCACAGCCCCATCGGCGACCGGTCCCTACCCCTCAGACCCGTCGCTCGATCCGCCTTCGATAACCGTGAACCTCTCGGCCAGCGGCGGTGCTCCGGGAGACGCGCTGCTGGCTCCATCGAATACGGTGGCCACGAGCCTCCAGCGAGGCCCGATGATCGTCGACCAGAAAGGCCAGCTCGTCTGGTTCGATCCCGTCACAGTCGCCGCTGAGACCGCCCGCGCTCTCAGGGTCCAGAGCTGGAACGCGAAGCGCGTGCTCACGTTCTGGCAGGGCGACATGGTCGGCGCCTACGGGGTCGGCCTGAACGTCGTGGTCAATACTGAGTACCAGACGGTCGCGACCGTCCAGGCCGGCAACGGCCTGTATGCAGACGGTCACGAGTTCGTATTGACCACGAGTGGGACCGCCTGGGTCGAGGCCTACGACCCATTGGAATGGAACCTCACTGCAGTTGGCGGGCCTGCCGACGGCGTGGCGTTCGACTCTGTGATGCAAGAGATCGACGTGAAGACCGGGCTCGTGGTGTTCGAGTGGTCGGCGCTCGATCACGTGCCTCTCTCGGCGTCGTACCTCGCGGTATCGAGCGGCGACACCTCGGCAAAAGGGGCCTACAACTGGTTCCATCTCAACTCCATCGACCCGGCACGTCCGGGTCAGGTGATCATCTCCGCCCGCAACACCCACCAGATCTACGACATCTCGACGGTCACTCACCAGATCCTTTGGCAGATCGGTGGCATGAACAGCAGTTTCTCGATGGGGCCCGGCACCGAGTTCGTCTGCCAGCACGACGCCCAGCTCTACCAGAACGACGAGCTCTCGTTGTTCGACGACGAGAGTGGGATGCCCCGATCGTCACCGGCGCGCGGGCTCGTGCTGCAGCTCGACATGAAGACGATGACCGCAACCCTCGTCTACCAGTTCATCAGAAACCCGCCTCTTCAAGTGCCGAACGACGGGGACATGCAGCGGCTCAGCGACGGCAACTACTTCGTCGGGTGGGGTGGCACCCGGGGTATGACAGAGTTCTTGCCATCAGGCCAAGAGGTCTTCGACGCCTCCTTGCCCTCAGGATGGCTCAGCTACCGGGACTACCTGGCCACCTGGACCGGCAACCCGCTGACGAGGCCGTCAGCCGCCGCCCTCCCGGGCGCCGGCGGTGTCGACACGGTGTACATGAGCTGGAACGGAGCCACGAAGGTCACCAGCTGGGAGGTCCTTGACGGCTCGGCCGCGGCGCACTTGCAGAAGGTGTCGCTCGTAGCCAGATCAGGCTTCGAGACGAAGGTCTCGGTCCCGAGCGCCGACTACTTCGAAGTCGAGGCACTCAACCAAGCCGGCACCGTGATGTCGAAATCTGCCGTGGTGCAGCCGACCGCCAGCTAACGCCTCGGGACCCCAGTCACGCCGCCCAATTGCGTGCGACGGAGGTTCCCATTTCAAAGCGGCATCGGTTGTCATTCCGGGACACGCTCAGCGTGGAGGCCGCCGGCGGCGCCGGGACTGGAGGGCTGGTGCCCGAGGACCTCCGGGCCGGGTGCCGGATGGCCGGACTCGGCATCGAGCATCGGTTCAGGACCACGTTCTCCTCGTGGGGGAGCCACGCTCTGGCCCTGGCGGCTGCCCAGCCGGCGGCGGATCTGCAAGATCCTCAACGAGGCGACCACGCCTGCGAACAGCACACCTCCGACGGCGGCAAGTATCAGAACGACGCCGAGAGGTATCTTCCCGTGGCCGGAGAAGTACGAGACTTTCACCGACTGAGTGTTCTGGAGGACGAACACCAGCAACAGCACCAGCACAACAGCAGCGACGATGATCCCCACCCACGTCCCTGAAATTCGAGTCGGCCCGGCCGGGGGCAACGAGGGACTCTCGGTCGGAAGCTCTTGATCTGCCATGAGTTGAGGCTGGACAGGTTCCGCATCTACGCCTTGGGCTGCTTGGGCATCAGTCACGGCGCCCTCCTCGGGCTGGTGTTGAACGGCGGCTCGCCGATGTACGGCCTACCTCTGCGGTGACGGAGCCGCCCGGAGGCGCATTGTTGGGCCCGTGCAGCTGGTCTCCCCGGGCTGGCCCCGGGGCCGTTCTGTCGACCAGTATCTCCAGCACCTCACCGATGGTGCGCTCTCGTCCGATCGCGTCTCTGAGCGGCAGGTGGCCCTGGATCTCGTACCGGTTGCGACGGCCGTCCTTGTCCTTGACCACGTAGCCCGCCGCGGCCAGATCGTTGACGATGCCATATGCACTCCGCTCGGTGACGCCGAGCTCCGTGGCGATGTCGCGCAGCCGCACCCCCGGGTCGTGGGCGATGCAGGCCAGGGCACGTGCGTGTTTGGTCAGAAAGCTCCACTCGTCCATCGCTGCTAGTCTAGCAGATTGGTTCTAGAAAAGATTTGCTAGTGATGAATAACTAGAGTACTGTTTCTAGCAACGAAGAGAGTGAGTGTGAGGCGATGACAGACAACAGATCCGGATATGGCACGGGAATCGTGTTCAGCATCCTGGCGATCACTGCCGGTGCGATCATGTACTGGGCGGTCACAACGCCCACCCATGGGTTCAAGCTCTCCACTGTGGGCGTCGTGCTCATGATCGCCGGAGGCGCCGGTCTTCTCATCTCGGCCGCGCTGTTCGCCACTCAGCGGAACAGCAGTCGCCGTTCGACCTACGACCAACAGACGGTGGACGCACAAGGTCGCGAGACGGCGGTTCACGAGGAAGTCCGCTAAGGACGCCGACTTCGCCGACTTGAAGCGGTAACTGTCACTGGTCGGCCAGCTCCTCGTGATCGAGCGGGCCGTCCCAGAGACGGCGGGCATAACGGCCGAAGCGGGTCGGCTCGCCGGCTTCCCATCCGTCGGACCTCTCGTCGTCGCGAGGTGTTCCGGTCTGCGCCAGCACCCAATCAAGTCCCATCACCCCCCCCAACACCAACTGGTGCTCCGGGTCCCGGTCCTCCCGTGGGTAGTTGAAGCTCGACGTCCAGGCGTTGCTCGCCGCCTTGTGGGCATCCCGGCCGTGGTAGGCGGCGCCTGCCCAGGCGGCTGTGGTCTTGCAGTAGATCGGCAGCGGCTCGCGCATCCCCCGCCGGTAGAGGTCGACAAGAGTCTGTAGGTACTCGATCGCCGCCGCTTGACAGGTCGTGGGATCGCCGCCGAGTGCGTTGATCTTCGCGGTCGTGACCTTGGCGCCCCGCGTCCCCTCACGGGCCCGGCCGATCGTGAGCGCCTCGAACCGCCGGTCCGGCCAGGCGGCGCTGAGCGCCAGCAGCCGGACCCAGGCGATGAGCCGGTGAGCAGGGGACACGCCCGAGTACGTGACGGTGTGCAATACGTCGCCCCGGAGGTGGGCGACCGTGCCGATCAGCGTTGTGCCGGCTGAGACGGCGACGTTGATATCGAGCGAGGTCAGTTCGACGCCGCTGTGGCCGAGCGCCACGAGCTGCTCGACCGTCGGCATGATGTTGGCGAGCACCGGTGTGGCGAGCTCGCCCGGCGGTAGCAGGCCGCGAGCACGCTCGGCAGCGATGCAGTCGTCGCGGTTGGCGCCGGAAAGGCGTGCCGCCAGCAGCCGCTCGGCGACACCCCAGCGTTCCAAGGCGTCGAGGTCGATAGGGAGAGCGTCGTCGATCTCTCGGGAGCGGTCGGCGAGCGAGACGCCGAGCCGGTTGCGGAGGAAGGCGCGCACCGGGTGACGTACGAATGCCTCGAGCCGCTCGAGCTCGACTGTCGTGAGGTCGATGTCGGGCAACGGGCCGGGGAGCCACGGGCCTGGCTTCACCCGTGGACGTGTCGAAGCCCGGGCACCGTCGAGGTTGACGGCGTCGAAGCTCCACGGCCGCTGCGCGATGAGCGCGCCGGGCGTGAAGTTGCGGACGTCGAAGGGCTGCAGCGGGTGGTGGATCATGATGTGGCTGCGCGCCGGTGCGTCGTCTGCTCTGACCGTGCGGTCGATCACGTCGAGCAGCTCGCCGAGTGGCACCGCCGGTGGCCGAGCGAGGTTCGTGCGCTCGTCCCGGGCGGTGTAGGTGATGACGAGTTGGTCGGTGGCCGCCAGCAGCGCGTCGAGCAGGAGCTGGCGGTCCTCGGTACGGGCGTCGTTGTCGCCGACCTGCGGGTCGGCGGCGATGAGGTCGTCGCCGTCGCGTTCTACGTGGCGAGGAAACACGCCATCGTCGAGACCGAGCAGACAGACCACACGGTGGGGGACCGACCGCATGGGAACCAAGGTGCAGATGGTGAGGTGGCCGGTACGGAAGTTGGCCCTCGTGGGGCGACCTCTCAGCCGGTCGGTGAGGAGAGCGCGGATGTCGGCCGGGCTGAGGGCGAAGGTGCTTACGTCGCCGTCGGTCGTGGCCTCTCCGACGAGCTCGTCGAGGAGGCGTTGCAGCTGCACGCGCTGCCAGGCGTCCTGCTCCGAGGTCGCCGTGAACGAGTCGGCGATGTCAGCGAGGCCCTTCGCCCAGTCGTCGATGGGCCGCGTCCCTTGCAGAACTGAGACCGCTGTCCCGAGGCGATCGAGGAGCTCGGCGATCCGGCCGGCAAGATCGATGTCGCCGCTGTCCATGTCGTCGAGTGGGAGTGTTCCACCGAAGAGCCGCTGGCCCTGCTCAGCCATCGTGACCCCGAGCAGCGCCCGGTCGAGGCCAGCGCGCCACGTGTTGGCCTCCAGCTGGTCGAGCTTGAACGGTGCCCGATGGTCGGCGTCGAGTCCCCAGCGCACGCCGGCACCCACGACCCACTCCTCAACCCGGGTGAGGTCGTCGTCGTCGAAGTGGAAGCGCCGCCGCACCGGCTCCCGGCCAGCCAAGTCGAGCACTTGGGTCGCCGTGATGCGCGAGGCGGCAAGATCCAGCAGCTCCGCAACGACTCCAAGGACCGGGTTGGTCTGGCGCAGCGACCGGTCGGCGAGACGAACCCGAAGGTCCGCCACGGCGTAGGTGTCCTCGTCCTGCGGGTCGTAGCCGCCGAAGGTGGCTTGGATGAGGGGGGCGAAGGTTTCGATGTCGGGGCACATCACGATCACGTCGCGGGGCTCGAGCGTCGCGTTCTCGTCGAGGAGGTGGAGGATCGTGTCGCGGATCACCTCGACTTGGCGGGACCGACCGTGGCAAGCGTGGACCTGGACGCTCCGGTCTCGTGGGTCGAGCGCCGGTCTGGCGTCGTCCTTGCCGGGCGTCGGCAGCCCGGGCGGCTGGCGGTCGGCACGGATGTCGGACTGGAGCCGGTGGAGGAGGTCGGCGACGGCATCGTCGACCGGCCGGTGGTTGTCCGTCACCGCTCGGCTGCCGGAGCCTCGGAGCACCAACTGCATCTCCCTTGCGTCGCGGCCCCAGGAGGCGAGGAGGGGGTGCCTCGTCTCGTTGGCGGTGAGGTCCTCGGTGCGGGGCAGGCCGCGCGCCGGGCCTTCGAGTGTCGCTGCCACCCGGGCCCACAGCGCCGGCGACGGATGGAGGAGGAACAAGTGGACGTCCCGGCCGGTGGCGATGGCGTCGAGCACGTCGAGGTAGCTGGCAGGGAGCCGGGTGAGGCCGAAGAGCGAGATCCGCGCCGGGAGCTCGAGCAATGCCGGCTCATCTTGCAGGCGGGCGCAGGCGTCGATGAGCCGCTCGGCGGGGCTGGGCTGGCCGATGCGGCGCCGCAGCCTTCGCCACAGCTCGGGCTGCCAGCCGGCGCTCGGGTGGTCCTTGTCGCCGTTCAACCACGACCGCAGCATCTCGGGGCGGTGGACGCTGTAGCGGTCGTAGAGGTCGGCGATGTGCCGGACGGCGGCGAAGCGCCGGGACTCGCCTTCGGGTGCGGAGTTGCGCAGGTGGGAGGCCAGGGGAGCGAGCCATCCTTCGTCGAGGCTCGCGTCCACCACGTCGAGCAGCGGCCAGACCGATCGCTGCGGCGCCCACGGGTCGGCTTTCGGGTCGATGCCGCCGCCAGCGGCCAGGGCAGCGCCGATCAGGCTGCCGGGAAACGGGAAGTCGACGTTGGCGCATACCCCGTCGTTGCGGCCAGGGGCCGTGCCGAGGTGGGCCGATAGCTGCTGGGTCAGCCATCGCTCGACGCCTCGGGTGGGGACGGCCACCACCTCGGCCACCATGGCGTCGTCGAGGGGCTCGGCGACGAGGTCGGCCAGCATCGTCACGAGCCCGTCGGCGCGTTCGGAGCGGTGGAGGTGGAGCATGATGAGAAACCTAGGCTTTGCGAGTCGTCTCCGGTCGCGTAGCGGGCGTACCCTCGAGGATTGGCCGGCTGCCCGATCGAGCTGGCGCCGGTGTCCGGAACCTCTGCACTGCAGGCAAGCCGTGACAAAGCCGTGACAAAGCCGTGACAAAGCCGTGACAAAGCCGTGACAATGAGCGTCGGTTGTGGGGGCCTGGGGCGTCCACCACCGTCGGTGTCACGGAACCTCTGCACTGTGCCGAGCAACGGTGACACCAAGCTCGGGCACCGCGGGCGGCAACTCGTTCAGTTCGGCGTAGACGCGGACCGCGACGCGGTGGGGCATCGGAGTCCAGCGTAGAGGCCTATGCCCAATCCGACCCGCCGGCCTGGCTCGCGGAGCTGGCTTCGCTGGAGCCCTTTGGATTCCCCCATCCCAAGCGATCGGCCAACGGCCTCCGGTCCCGCCGGTAGCCTTCCGGCGTTCGGTGGTTCCCAAGGAAGACAGGTTCGATGGCCGAGGCCACAATTGCCACAATTGACGGTGACGCAGCCTTCATCTGGTCGGTCGTGGCCCTGCTCCGCCGTGGCTGCAAGCCCTCGGAGTGCAACCTGCACACCGGAGATGCCGGGCCCGACAACCGAGACAGCCTCCCGGACAGGGTTGGACGCCGAGGTGGGCAATGCCTTCGCTGATCCTGTTCCGCCATGGGAAGTCCGATTGGCACGCAGGCCAGGCGGACGATCTCGCTCGGCCGCTGTCGGGACGGGGCCGCCAGAGCGCCCGCGCTATGGGCCGGTTCCTTGCTGATGCCGGGCAGATCCCCGACCGAGCGCTGAGCTCGCCCGCCGAACGAGCCCGGCAAACGATTCGGATCGCCATGAAAGCCGGCGGCTGGAGCTGTGAGGTGAGCACCCGCGAGGCGTTGTATCGCGGAGTGGCCGAGGTCCTCGACGAGTTACGAGGCCAGCCTCCGGGATTCGACGTGATCCTCATCGTTGGCCACGAACCGACCTGCTCAGAAGCCCTGGAAACCCTGATCGGCGGAGGCCGTGTGAGGATGCCCACGGCCGCACTCGCTCGCGTCGAGCTCGAGATCGCATCATGGGCGGACCTCGAACCGGGATGCGGCGAGCTCGCCTGGCTCGTGCACCCCAGGCTGTTCAAGACCGAGGCACGCGATTCGCCGTGACAGGCCGGGCGGCGTGTTCGCGAATCCCGGGTCTGGGCACCCTCGCCATCGATCAACAGCCGAAACCTGAGAGTCTGGATTCCAAGAAGAAACCCGCCGTTGCCTATGATCGATCCACCGATACCGACGGTCAAGGGGTCGTTCGATGACTGACTGGTGCTATCCGGCGGTGGGCGGCACACAGGACGTGTTCTTCGACCGTGTGGCGGCACGCTGTCTGCCGACGATCGTCGCGGGAGAGGGCATCTACCTGATCGACGATCGCGGTAGGCGCCTGCTCGACGCCTGTTCGGGCCCGTTTCTCGCGGGGCTTGGCCAGGGCAACGAGCGCGTGCTCCAGGCGATGCTGGAGCAGGGCAGGAAACTGACCTATACGTATTCGCGCACGACCAGGCATCACGCAAACGCCGCGCTCACCGAGCGACTCGCCTCACTTGCCGGCGCCGGGTTCGAGCGAGCGCACCTCACGTCCGGTGGCTCCGAAGCCGTCGAGATGGCGCTCAAATTCCTGCGCGCCCATGCTGTCGCGACCGGACAGGGTCAGCGCCACCGCGTGATCTCGCTCATGCCCGGCTATCACGGCGCAACCCTCGGGACGCTCGGCCTCAACGGCGACGTCAGCGTGCCGGCGCTCTGGGGCCCCTTGGCGGTGTTGTCGGAGAAGGTACCCGCCCCACTCACCTGTCGGGCCTCCAGCCCGGAGGCGGCGGCCACTGCGAGCCTCGCTGCGCTCGAGGAGACAATCGAGCGGGTCGGCGCCGACCAGGTGCTCGCCTTCGTCATCGAACCGATCGGCGGCCAGGCCTCCGGTGTCAACGTCCCGCACCCATCGTTCGCGAGCGGAGCGCGCGCCATCTGCGACCACCACGGCATCCGGCTCGTGTTCGACGAGAGCGTCTGCGCATTCCGGACTGGGCACTTCCTCGCGGCCCACCACGCCCCCGACGCACTACCCGACGTCGCCGTGCTTGCCAAGGGTTTGGCCGCCGGCTACGCGCCGCTCGGCGCAGCGCTCATGCCCGCGCACCTCGTCGAGGATCTCTCCGCAACGACCGGTTTTGTCGTGTCCCACTCTTACGACGCGAGTCCGATCGCCTGCGCTGCGGCCACCGCCGTTCTCGACGAGATCGTCGAACACGACCTGATCGCCCACGCCGAGCAGATGGGCGTGCGCCTGCGAGCCGGACTCGACAGGATCGCCTACGACTCGCCGCTCATCGGCGACGTCCGCGGCCGAGGATTGCTCCTCGCGATCGAGCTCGTCGCCGACAAGGGCACCCTGGCGCGGTTCCCCACGGACATCGATCCCGGTTCGGCTGTTCTCCGTCACGGTCTCGAGCAGGGCCTTCTTCTTTACTCGCGTCGCCAGAACAGCGGGCGCTTCGGTGACTGGCTGGTGATCGCCCCGCCACTCGTGATCGACCCGGAGGCGTGCGACGACTTGCTCAGCAGGCTCGAGTCGGCGCTTGCCGCCGCAGCCGGAGACCTCCTATCGAACCGCGCTGCCGATGGCCAAGCGGCGGTGCCCCGAATGCGCTCCTGACGTCCCCGACACTGATCCAGTCGAGCGGCGAGGCATGCGTCGGTCGCCACGGGCCAAGATGAGCTAAGAGCGCCTGGTGGGTCCCACCGACGTTGCGGGGCTACCGGACATCGTGGCTGGGCGACCCAGCTCCGCGGGTCGTCGGGCCGATCCGGTCTCGCTCCGATCAGTGCAGACGCGTCGCAGCGGTGATCAGTCCTGCTCCTCCTCCTCCGCCTGCTCCTGCGCCAAGGCGTCCGGGTCGTCGAGGAGGGCACCCGCCTCTTGCGCTTCGATGACGTCGAGCGGCAACTGATCGTCCTCCTGCTCGTCGTCGAAGTCGATCTCGCTGTCCAAGGAGGCGTCCCTGGCGGCGTACAAAGGAAGTCCGGCGACGGACTGCTTGTCGGCTATGTCGTCAGCACTGGAATCACTCATGCACTGATCGTGCCAGATACGAGCGTCGCTGGGCGAGCGCCGTCCTCGGTGCCCTCGAGAAACATCACCGGCGAGCGAGCCGGCGCCCGCTCTCGGTGCCGATGGGCGTGTAATTCTGTTCGAAGTGGTGATAGAGGGCTGATTCGTCCGCCTGAGATAGCTCCTCGCCGCGCAGCTCGATGTCGGGCGCGGACCGGACCTGCTCCTTGGTCACCGTGACCTGCAGGTCATCGGGACCGATCTGGATGCCGGCCAACGGCACGAAGGTCAGGTGGCGGTCGAGGAAGCCTTCCTTGACAGTGCCGAACTGCGGCTCGTCGGTCTCGACGTCAACGTAGACGTCCTGCAGTTTGCCGATCTTCTCGCCGTTGCGATCGACAAGCATCCTGCCGTGCCATTCCGTGACATTCCACTTGGCCTGGCCCTCATCGTCGGTCATGTCGACCTCCTCTCTCCAGGCTCAGTCTTGCCGGGAGGTTGTCCCCGGCTTCTGAGCTGTGTGCATCGAGCGGACACTGCAACGCTCCTCTCGTGTCATTGTGTGCCCTAGCTCATCCGAACGCCAGGGGCGATGGTCCTTCCCGCCGGAGCAGCTCGACCGGATCGTCGTGCTCGTAGTCGGCCTGGTGCATGCGCCGCCGGCATTAGCGAGCTGCGCCGGACTCTGAGGGCGGATTGAGATCGGTCACCCAGCGCGACAACGCCGAACCGCGTCCAGACCAGCGGTGCCGATCGTCCAAGACGGGCGGCGGTACGGCTCACGCCTTCACGAGCAACTTTCCAAAGTTCCGGCCGTTGAGCTGGTCGATCAGTGCCTGCGGGGCGTTCTCCAGGCCTTCGACGATGTCTTCACGGTGCCGGAGGCTGCCCTGCTGCACCCAGGGACCGGCCAGAGCCCGCCACTCGCCGAAGCGCTTGGGCTTGTCGGAGACGATGAAACCCTCGATCCGGATCCGCTTGCCGATCGTGAAGCCCAGGTTTGGGCCTGGCGCAGGTGTCGTGTCGTTGTAGTTGGCGACCATCCCGCACATCGGCACCCGGGCGTAGTCGTTCAGGAGCGCGAACACGGCCACCTGCACCGCTCCACCCACGTTCTCGAAGTAGATGTCGATGCCGTGCGGGCACGCCGCCGCCAATGCCTCCGGGAAACCCGGAGCCCGGTGGTCCACGCTCGCATCAAAATCCAGCACGTCCTCGACGAAAGCGCACTTATCGGGGCCACCGGCGATGCCGACCACCCGGGCACCTTCTCGCTTTGCGAGCTGGCCCACGACCGAGCCCACTGCACCCGAAGCGGCCGCCACCACGAGGGTCTCGCCTCGTTTGGGTTGGCCGATGTCCTTCAGGCCCGAATAGGCGGTCGTCCCGGGCATGCCGAGCACCCCGAGGTAGGTGGAAGGCGATGGTCCCTCAGCCGGGAGCTTGACCACCTGGTGGGGCTGGACCACGTGATAGGTGCGCCACCCGCGGGCGCCGACCACCAGGTCTCCTTCAGCGAGCTCGTGCGTGCGCGAGGCGACTACCTCGCCCACCGTCTCCCCGGTCATGACGTCGCCGGGGTTCACCCCGGGCGCGTACGACGGGCCGGGGCGGAGCCTGCCGCGCTGATACGGATCGATCGAGAGATAGAGCGTTCTGACTAGCGCGTCCCCCTCGGCCAGCTCGGGAACTGGCAGACTGCGAACCTCGAAGTCGCTCGGAGTGGGCTCGCCGTGAGGAAGGCGCTTGACTACGACGGCGAGATCGGCGTCGCCTGAGGGAATTGGCATGGTCCATTCTCCCCCGAAAGTCCGGACCACGCGGCGGGTCGACGAAAAGAGAAAAGGAAACCACAACGTGAGTGACTCACTCCCGAAGCTCTTGAAGCCACGGCAGGCGCGGCAGGTCGCGATAGGGCTGGCCGCCACGCGCATCGCCATCGGGGTCGCTGCCTGGGTCACGCCCAAGCTCGTCGTCCGGCCCTGGGTGGGAGACGTCGTGGCCGAGGACGCGGGAGGGCACGTACTCTCCCGGGCGCTCGGCGGCCGGGACGTGGCGCTCGGGGCTGGAAGCCTGATCGCCCTGCGCCACGGCGGCCCGACGCGAGGCTGGATCGAGGCGTCCGCGCTCGCCGACGCCGGCGATCTCCTGGCCACGGTAGCCGCCTTCAAGTCGCTCCCACGGCTGACGCGCTGGGGCATCTTCGGCCTGACGCTCGGGGCCGTCGCCGCCGGCGCGCTCGTCTCTCCGGTCATCGACCAGACCGACTGACTCGCCGAGACGCGCGGGCGCGGCGGAGGAGGAGCGCCGAGCGGGCAGGATACGGGGACAGCACCAGCTGAACCGACTCGGAGGTTGGAACGATGGGCCTTCACCGCGCGACACCGACTCGCCATTCCGGCGGTCACAAACCCAACCCGCTGCACACCTTGGACAACCCCGTTCTCGGTGAGGACGTCGTGCTGCCCACCCACCGTCTGGGTGACCAGCCGGTACCAGCGGAGACCGCCTACCAACTGATCCACGACGAGCTGATGCTGGACGGCAACGCACGGCTCAACCTGGCCACCTTCGTGACCACG
>Ga0187860_1001692_pt1 | contig 19179 bp, 20 predicted proteins | sample June2016WEW_10_4_FD_132981 | JGI IMG/M metagenome (GOLD analysis project Ga0187860, IMG submission 132981) | Peatland microbial communities from SPRUCE experiment site at the Marcell Experimental Forest, Minnesota, USA - June2016WEW_10_40 | ecosystem: Environmental > Terrestrial > Soil >...
CGCCCGGACCGAACCCGCCGGCCCCGCACCACGGACTACCCCGGCTCTCCGACCGGCGACCTGCACAAACATCAGACACCCGCGAACCGACCCGAAGAGGTGCAGTGTGAAACCAAAGGTTTCATCCGCGGCGCCTGAATGGCGGAGCGGACGACCCTGACGCCAGCGGCCTGGAACACGGCGTCGAAGGAGCCCGTGAACTGGCCTGCGAGATCCCTGATCAGGAACTTGACCGGAGTCACGCGTGCGCTGAGGTCCATCAGGAAGTTACGCGCCACTTGTGTCGTCCAGGCGCCGCAGGGGTTCGCGGTGATGCCGCCAGGTGAGCGCGGCGGGTGCCGTGCTCGATGACGATCAGGGCGTAGAGGCGCCGCAGCAGCACGGTGTCCACGTGGACAAAGCCGACCGCCAGGATGCCGCGGGCCTGCGCGGTCAGGAACTGCTGCCAGGTCGGACCCGACCGGCGCGGTGCGGGATCGATCCCGGCATCGTGCAGGATCTGCCACACGGTGGAGGCGGCGATCGGGTGGCCGAGCCTGACGAGCTCGCTCTGCACCCGCCGGTGCCCCCATGTCGGATTGTCCCTGGCCATGCGGATCACGAGCTTGCTGATCGCAGCCGTCGTGGACGGTCGCCCGGGCCGCCGCCAGCTCGTGTAGTCCCATTTGCGGGTGACCAGTCGCCGGTGCCAGGCCAGGAGCGTCGCCGGGGTCACCGCGAACACCCCGCCCCATCGGTGCCGGGGGATCAGCCGGGACAGCGCCGCGAGCCACAGCCGGTCGCCCGGCTGGTAGCGGACCCGGCTGATCTGGCGGCGCAGCACCGCGTTCTCGTGCCGGAGCACCAGGAGTTCGGCATCCTTGGACGCCTCACGCCGGGCCAGCACGATCAGGCCGTCGAGCAGGCAGCGCGCAAGCAGGTAGCCCACCGAGAAGATCACCCAGCGATGATCTCAGCCCGCAAGCCTGGCCAGGCGCGATCGAATAATCGAGCCCCACAGGATCGGAACGACAAGAGCGCCCAGCCGCTCGGCTGGGTGCGGGCAGAGCCTGTCGCCAGGTGGTATGGAGAGTGTACCACAGTTGTGTGGTACAGTCTGGTTGTGGAACCACCAGTAGTCATAGAGCGGATCAGCGAGCTTCTAGACCGCGACGGGTTGCAGACCTCCAACACCTCGATGCGGATCCCTACGGCGCTGCGGGATGCCGCTGCGCTTGCGGTCAGGGAACTGGGCGTGGCGGCGTCCGCCACCGCGCTGACAACTGCCGCGCTGCGAGCGACACTTGAGGCGGTGGTGATGCAGGCCGCCCTCGATGCCCACTATGAGCAACATCCGCAGGCCCGCCCCGACCTCGGCGATCTTGCCGTCGCGGCGGCAGAGCTCGACGGCCATCCGCTGGCGGTTGAGCCGGAGCGGCTGCGCCGGGCAGCTGTCGAGATCGTTGCGAAGCACCCGGACGCCAGCCCTGATGACGTGCTCCTATGGGCTGAGGCACGGGCCCTGTCCGCGGCATGAGCCGTATCGTCGTGCTGGATAACGAGGCGGTCCAGGCCCTGCAGAATCCGGCTCATCCTAAGCACCGCCGGGTGGTGAGCCTGGCCCAGGTCGTGGCGAGCCGGAAGCGGCGTGCCGCCACCGTGGAGGTGGCGGTGCCCACCGCGGTCCGCGTCGAGGCAGGGTGGGACCGCACCTCCCCGGAGTGGGTGTTCCCGAACCGCCTGCGCATCGCCGATGTTCCGCTCGACGCGGTTCGTGCCAGCACCGCAGCGGCCATCCGTCACCGGACCGAGGTCTCGGTAGCTGACGCGCACCTGGGCGCGGTTATCCAGTCAACGTCGGCCGGGCAGCAGATCACGGTCGTGACCAGCGACCTGGGTGACATGCGCCTGGTGGCCGGAGACAGGGATATCACCGTTGTCGCTATCTGAACCGTCAGGGCGCCCCCTGCCAGGCCGGGCGGGGCATGTGTCAGCGTCGCGGGCGTGACGCGTGGACAGCCAAGTGGACAGCCCTCATGCCAGATTGTGTGTCCGAGGCGACCAGGAGCCGTAACCGCCGGCGGCGCGCTCGGCGTCACGCTGAGGAGAGTGGTGAGCGGGGGACGGTGACCGCTCGGACAGGCCCTGGACCGCCGACCGGCTCGTTGTTTCTTCGTTACCGGGCCTGGGTGTATCTGTGCGGACTGAGGTTGCTCTGTATGACTCGGGAGGAAGACCTCCTCGCATCGAGCTTTACTCCGCTTGGTGGCCTGTTGCATATTCTGGCGATGGGTTGCGCCGGCGAGATTGGGGGAAGGCGTGTGAGCGGATGGTTTCATCATTGGGTAATCGTAGATTTCTATGATCCGGTTTGGCCCAATATCGCGGCGTCGATTCTGTGCGCGGTCTGGGCTGTGCGCAGGATAAAGATCCACCTTAAGCGACATCACCAGCTAATGCTGCGCCACTTTGCATTTCTTCACGAGAAGAGCGACGATTTCAATAGTGGGACGGCTATCCGTGTCGGTGCCATAAACGGAAGCAACACCAGCGGGGGAGATCGGGAGAGACCGGGCACACATGAGCGCACCTAACAAGGAGAAAACACCCGAGCTTTCATCGAAGGCATGGCTGCGGCATGGGCCAAAGGGCCTGTTTGGCTCGACCGACCCAGGCATGCTGCTCGCAATGGGCGATCGCGTGAGCTTCGTCACGCGGGATGGACCTGTATTCGAGGCCGATCGGGCTGAGATCCAGGCCAAGTGGCCGGGATGGGAGTTTGGCGGCGGCGTCCACCTGAGGGTGGACGGCAAGATCTATCGGCTGTCGCTCGCTCGGCCACCGCACGCAACTGAGATGGACGATGCACTGCGCAAGGCCCTGTCAGAGTTCGTGCTCGAGAACCTGTCAGCCTGGTACGCGGTGGGCACTGGCTTCCGCGACGTCCACGAAGGGCGAGCCAGCGGCAAGGCTTGGAAGGCCTATTTCGGCGCCGAATTGGCTGAGACTGCCACGGAAAATGAGACTGCCGAAGACGAGATTTAGAACAGAGGCGCAGCGTTCATCGGTGAGGCGCGAGCCAGATCCGTCGCACATGCAACGTTCGCTCATCGGCTAGAAGAGTTAGGTCCGTTCGTCACGGCGATCTTGGGTGGCTGACCGATACAATCTGGTGCTATGTCCAGCGTGCGTCTCCCGGGAGCTGAGCCCGCTCCGTTTTGCGCGGGTGGAGGCTCGGGACGGTACGGCACGAAAGTACAGCAACCGGCCTGGATTCCGGGGGACTGATGTGGGCGTCCTGGGACGGTGACCTGCGGGGATGGACGCGAGTGGACGTGGTGCCGCTGTATGGCATGCAAGAAGTCTGGGGTTCGAGCCCGCTTAGCTCCACACCAGGTCAGGGGCACATTGAGATCTTGAAGTGATCAACTCTGGTAGCCAGCAGGATGCGGCGGGCGCCTTCGGATCCTGGCGCAGGACGCGTGCGAAAGCGGCGTGATCATGGCTGAGGTCCGCGTGCCGAGGGAGGGCGTGGCCGCTCAGTCTGGATCCGGGGCCACGTTGGCTCGGGGATTACCTTCGTTGGCATGAGTGAGAGTTCTCAGGCGTTCGATGCCGAGGTCACCGACCATCAGGTGATCCTCAGGGCAGGCCAGGTCGAGGCGGTCGTGGTTCCCCTGGAGGAATACCCGCACGCTCAAGGCTCTGGAGCAGCGCGAGACCGAGCTGTACTGGTCGCTCACCAGAGCAGGCATCCGTCACTGCCCGGTGATGGCGTCCCTGATGGCATGGTCTACGACTCGATAGAAGCGCTGGTGGCCGATCTCGGCGCAGGCAATGAAGAATGTCCGCACGCCCGGGTTCCTGATCGACCTGCGCCGCCTGCCTGACGAGCACCACCCACTGTTCGTGCAGGCGAAACGGGCGGGTCGCGATCCCGGTCGCGTAGGCGACCGGCCAGCGAGTTACCGGCCTCGACTCTTCCCCGGCGATGCTTGCGCAAGCTCGCGTCCGTGCGGCTGAGGCGGGTGTGGAACTTGACTTGCGCGAGGGTGACATGCGCGACCTCGCCGTTGACCAGCCGGCGGCGCTGATCTACTGCCCGTTCCGCGCGCTGCTGCACCTGCCGACCTGGGCCGACCGCCGTCGCACCTTCGAGCGCGTTGCCGCCTCGCTCCAGCCGCAAGGGCGGTCCGCCCGGAACGCCTTTGCTTTCGACCACCGGATCGCCGCGCGACTCGACGGGCAGCACCAGGACGAGCCTGTGCCGCACACGAACCGGTACTCAGTGGGCGACAACCGGATCGACATCACGCTCGACGACGGCGCGATGAGCTCCTTTTGGCGGGCCACGAAGAACGAGTGGCTCGGGCTCCTCGACGTCGCTGGCCATGAGCTGGAGGAACTCTACGGCGGCTTCGCTGGAGAGCCGTTTGACGATGACAGCCGGGAATACGTCTTTGTCGCGCGCCGCTGAGCGAGCAGCCCGATTACCATCTGTCCTACAGTGACCCGCAGTAGCCCGAAAAGCCGCCGGCAGCAGTCGTGCTAGGACCTCCCGGGCACGATTCTGGCGGACCGGCATGATTCAGGCGTACCTGGACGATTATCGCGGATAGGGTACGATTCCGGCAGAATTGCAGCACGTTGCGCGACGAACAGGAAGGCGAGCCGTGACCACCTTCAGTCCTGGCCTGCGGCCAGTGGAGGAGCCCCGGGGCAAGGGCCTCAAGACCGGCGCTCTTGGCCTGGTGTCCAGCGTGGTCATGGGCGTGGCCTCGACCGCCCCGGCCTATAGCCTGGCCGCGACGCTGTTCTTCGTGGTGGCCGCCGTGGGGCTGAAGTCCCCGCTGGTGGCCGTGCTGGCGTTCGTGCCGATGCTGCTGTGCTCCATCGGCTTCAGCGAGATGAACAAGGCCGATCCCGACTGCGGGACCACGTTCATCTGGGCGGCCCGTGCGTTCGGGCCGAAGACCGGCTGGGCCGGCGGCTGGGGCGTCGTGGCGGCCGACGTCCTGGTCATGGCCAGCCTGGCGCAGGTAGCCGGGCAGTACGTGTTCTTCCTCGTCCAGGGGCCGACCAGCGCGATCGGCGGCAATAACTCCAGCGGCTGGGTGCTGCTGGTCGGCATTCTGTGGATCGTCGTGATGACCTACATCTGCTACCGCGGCATCGAGGTCTCGGCCAACTTCCAGAAGGTGTTGCTGTCCATCGAGATCATCATGCTCCTGGTCATGTCGGTCACGGCGCTGGTCCGGATGCTCGGCAGTCATCCGCCGCCCGGGTCGCTGCATCTGAGCCTCAGCTGGCTGTCGCCGTCGCACCTGCCGGTCTCGGCCTTCGTATCCGGGATCGTCTTGATGCTGTTCATCTACTGGGGCTGGGACACTGCCTTGTCGGTGAATGAGGAGACCGCGGACAAGTCCCAGACGCCCGGCCGGGCGGCGATCATCTCGACGGTCCTGCTGCTCGTCACCTACGTGATCGTGATCGTCGCCGTGCAGGCGTTCGCCGGCATCGGCGGGAAGGGCGTCGGGCTGACTAATCCGGCGCACCAGTTCGACGTGCTGTCGGTCACCGGCGGCGCCATCTTCGGCTCTTCCGGGCTCGGGACGGTCTTGTCCCGGCTGCTGATCCTCATGGTGCTCAGCTCGGCTGCCGCCTCGACCCAGACCACGATCTTGCCGACCGCGCGCACGACCCTGTCGATGGCGGCCTACGGGGCGCTGCCCGAGTCGTTCGCCAAGATCAACCCCAGGTACCTGACCCCGACGGTGTCCACTGTGGTGATGGGCGTGATCTCGATCGCCCTGTACATCCCGCTGAACTACATCTCCGGTGGCAACCCGATCGCTGACGCGGTCACCGCGATTGGCCTGTATATCGCGTTCTACTACGGGCTGACCGCGTTCTCCTGTGTCTGGTATTACCGGGCCACGCTGACCAGCAGCGCCCGGAACCTGTGGATGCGCGGCATCCTGCCCGGGCTAGGCGGGCTGATCATGTACGCAGCCGGCTTCTACAGCCTGCAGAGCGACTGGGTGGCGTCCAACAGCGCCACCAGATGGACCATGCCGGTCCTGCACTGGCAGATCGGCGGTATCTTCATCATCGCCGCGCTGGCCGCGCTGGCCGGAGTAATCGGCTTTGCCTACATGCGCGTCACCGCCGCTGCCTACTTCCGCAAGGAAACACTGACCAGGGCCAAGCCCGTGCTGGGGTTTAACCAGGAGCTGTGAGCCCGGCCGACCGCGCGGGCCGGCCGGGCGACAGCGAGCCAGGGCCTGGCGAGCCAGCGCCTGGCCAAGGGAATCGGGCATGCTGGCGGCGCGTTTCCCGGAGCAGGCCGCGTCCTGCCGGAGCGGACGGCGCCCGGATGCCGCCGGGCCGGGAAACGTCCTGGTCACTGGCGGGGTCTGGCTGTCCGCGCTGATAATTGGCATCGAGGGCCACCATGGTGCAGTCTGGGCGCTAGCTGGTTGCTCCGCCGACGGCGGATTCGGCCGCGGACAGCTGGGGGAAGGATATGGCCTCTTCAGCTCGGTCAGCCCACGCCGGCGCGGCCGCCGGCCGGCCGTCCTGGCCCATCCGGTCCGGCGCGGTCCCGGCGCTGGCCGACAGTTTCAGTGCCAGGCCCGAGACGGCTCCCCGCCTGGCGGCCACGCTGCCGGCCGGGGCGGCGGTCGCGCTCGTCCCCAATCGAGCGGCGGCCCCGGCTGCCTTCCCCGGCCCGCTGGTGCCTCCCGATGCGCAGGACTGGCCGAGATCAACGGGTAAGACCCAGCTCGCCGCATCTTTTGCCGAGTCGCTGTGGCAGTCAGGCGGGGTGGATCTCCTGGTCTGGATCGAGGCCACGAGCCGGGCCTCGGTGCTGTCCGGCTACGCCGCGGCGACGGCGGCGGCAACCGGCCGGGACCAGGCGAGCAGCTGTGAGTCAGTCGCCGCCCAGTTCCTCAGCTGGCTGGGTGAGACCAGCCGTTCGTGGCTGGTGGTATTCGATGATCTGACCGACCTGGCGAACCTGGATGGTCTGTGGCCGGTCGGCCCGGCCGGCCGGGTGCTGGTGACCTCCGCCGACGCTGCGGCCGTCCCCAGCGGCGTGCGGCTCCTGCCAGTCGGTCCGTTCAGCGTGCGCGAGGCAATCAGATACCTGAACGAGCGCCTGTCGTCCGACCCGGACAAGCGGCTCGGTGCGGTCGAGCTGGCTCAGGATCTGGACTCCGATCCAGTCGCGCTGGCCCAGGCCAGCGCGGTGATCGCCAGCTCCCCGCTGTCGTGCCGCGAGTACCGGGCCCATTTCGTCCGCCGGCGGGAGCACCTGGCCGAGTCTTCCCGGGCCAGGCCGTCGGCAGCCGCGGTGACCTGGACGTTCTCGTTCAGGCAGGCGGATCAGCTGTCGCCGGACGGATCGGCCCAGTCGCTGCTGGCCCTGACCGCGCTGATGGACGGGCACGGCATTCCCCAGACCGTCCTCGCCGCTCCTGCGGCAAGCGATTTCCTCGCGGGCGGCGACGGGCCGGCCAGCGGCGAGCGCGCCCTGGCGGCGCTGGCAGCGCTGGAACAGGTCGGCCTGCTGACCGTCGACCCGGTGACGCCGCCGCCGGCGGTCCGGATCAGCCCAGTGCTGCAGGCGGCGCTGCGGGCCGCGATACCCGGCAGCATGCTGGATAAGGCGGCCAGTTCGGTCGCGGACGCGCTGCTCCAGGCCTGGCCGGAACGGGAGCTGCCCGGCTGGCCTGCTTCCGGCCTGCGATCCTGCGTGGCGGCCCTCCGGCAGATCACCGAAGACCTGCTGTGGGAGGGCGGCTGCCATCCCGTGCTGGTACGGGCAGGAGACAGCCTGGACCGTGCCGGCCTGACCGGACCCGCTGTGGAGAACTGGCGCGACCTGGCCACGACCGGAGTCCGCCTGCTCGGCGGCGGGCACCCGGACACGCTGCTGGCCGGCCAGCGGCTGGCCGACGCCTACCTGGCCGCCGGGCGCGCGGATGACGCCATTCCGTGGTTCCAGTGGCTACTGGACAGCCTGACCCGCACGCTCGGGCCGCATCACCGGGACGTGATCGAGGCGGAGCGACGCCTGAGCCACGCCCTCGTGGCGGCGCGCCGGCTTCCCGCTGCGTTGACTGTCCTTGAGCGCGCGGTTCCCCAGTTCGAGCAGGTCTGCGGGCCCGGGCATGCCGACACGGTCGGCGCGCGGGACGAACTCGCCGCCGCCTACCTGGCTGCGGGCCAGTACTCCGACGCCATCACCCTCTACCGGCGCACGCTGGCTGACCGGGAGCGCGCCCAGGGATCCCGGCATCCGCAGACGATGACCACTCGTCACGGCCTGGCCGACTCCTACCTGGCCAGCGGCCGGGCAAAAGAGGCAGTCGCGGCCTACAAGCGGGTGGTGGCCGACCGGGAGCGCGTCCTGGGTCCCGATTACCTGGACACGCTGACGGCACTGAACGACCTCGGCACCGCCTACCAGGGGACCGGCCACCCAGCGGCGGCGGAGCTGACCTGTGAGCAGGCCTGGGCCGGGTTCGAGCGGGTGCTGGGCCCGCGTCACCCCGACACGCTGCGGAGTCGTGCGAAGCTGGCCCAGGTGTACCGCCGGCTGGGGCGCTATGGCGACGCCCGCGCGCTGCTGCGCGACACGGTCGACCGCCTGGAGCGCATCCTGCCCGATGGCGATCCGCTGATCACCGAACTGCGCCAGAGCCTGGCCGACATCGGCGACGAGTAACCCGCGCGCAGGATGCCCCGGGCCGGCGCCCGGCCGCGGCCACGCTGGCTGCGCTATCAGTGGCTGGCGGTCTGCTGCCGGTGCGGGAGCTTCCAGCCTGGCCGGGCGAAGTGGCAGGTGTAGCCGTCGGGGTAGCGCTCGAGGTAGTTCTGGTGCTCGGGCTCGGCTTCCCAGAACGGGCCGGCCGGCTCGACCTCGGTGACGACCTGGCCCGGCCACAGGCCGGACGGGTTCTGGGCGGCAGGCCGGCGGCAGCGCGGCGCTGGTTGTCTGCCTGGCGGGCGTTCGCAGTTCATGGCCCAGGATCCTATTTTCGAGCAGCACAGGTTTGTGGGCATCCTGGTGGGCGACCGGCGCCGCGCGCTGCTTGACGTCATTGCCGGGACGGCCGTCATCTACTCGTGGGACGCGCGGGCGGCGCGGCTGCGGTTCCTGTCCAGAGGCTGAGCAGGCAGCCGCGGCCGACCCGAGCTGGGTCTTTACCCGGCCTGGTCGGGAGGCTGCTCAGCTGGCTGCTCGGGCGTCCCGTCGGCGTTCTCGACCGGGACCCGGGTACCTTCCAGCCTGGCCTCGCTGACAGGGACGCTGACCTCGAGGACTCCCTTGTCGTACCGGGCGGTGACGTCCGCTGGGTCGACCCTGGCGGGGAGCCTGACCGCGCGGGCGAGCGATCCGTAGCGGAACTCCGAGCGATACGGCCTGTTGTCCTGCTGGCGGCGCTCGGCGCGGATGGTCAGGATCCGGCCGTCGACGGTGACGTCGATGTCGTTATCCGGGTCCAGGCCGGGCATCTCGGCCCGGATCACGAAGCGGTCGTCCCGGATCGATTCCTCAAGCCGGAACACCTGGCCCGCCAGGAACGGCGGCGGTCCGGTCCACGGGGACTCCAGCCAGTCGGCCAGGTCCGGGAACAAGGCGCGGAACTTCGCAGGCGCCTGCGGGCGCGGCAGCTTAGCCATGATGTCCTCCCACTGCAGATACGACCACGTTATCTGTTCTGGCCTGGCTGGCCGTAGCTCTTCTGGCCTGGCCAGCCGTGCGGACTGAGCTGGGCGCGCCATCCTCCGCGGCGCTGGCCCGGCCGGCTGCGCGGGCCCGGCCCGCTCCTCGGGCGGCCTGGCGGGGGGCGCGGGTGCGGCGTGCCCGTTAGCGGCGGCGGGAGGCGCGGATCTGGCCTGCCCAATCATGGCCGTCGGCGGCTCGGGCACGGCGTGGCCGTTAGCTGTGGTCAGCGGCGCGGATCCGGCGTGTCCGTTCGCGGCTGGGGGCGCTGGTGCGGCATGGCCGTTAGCGGCGGCCATGGGCGCTGATTCGGCTGCGGGAGCCGACCGGGCACAGGATGGCTGGGGCTGCGGCGCGGGCTCAGCCTTGTCCGCGTATCCGGGCATCCACCTGAGCACTTCAGCGCGGAAGGGTGCTTCGCATTCGAGCTGGCAGAGCACGCCGATGCCCGCTGCTGACACCCGGTGGATGAGCACGTACGAGGGCGGCAGGTTGAGGCGCCGCAGAACGCTGGATGAACGCAAGGCTGATGTCTGCGCGGTCTCGGTGCGCAGCCATTCGCGGCTGAACCGGAACGACTCCGCCTTGGATGGCTCGGCGAGCGGCGCCAGGAAGGCGCGCAGGGCTGTCAGGTCAATGCTGACACCATCCCGGAGATAGCCGTGCGACCGGAACTCCTCCTCGAGCTTCGCGGGGTCACCGCCTTCGTGCATGAGCCGCAGCACCCGGCCGAAGACGGGCGGGAAGCCGTCTGGCAGCCGGCTGACGGCGCCAAAGTCGAGCACGCCGAGCCGCCCGTCGGGAAGCAGGCGGAAGTTACCCGGGTGCGGGTCCGCGTGCAGGAGCCTGACCCGCGCCGGACCCGAGAACAGGAAACGGACGATCATGATGCCGGCCCGGTTCCGCTGGGCGGCCGTGCCGTCGGCGATGATCCTGGCGAGCGGGACGCCGTCAAGCCATTCGGTGACGAGCACGTGGTCGCTGACCGAGACCACGCGCGGGACGCAGACGTCCGGGTCGCCGGCGTAGGCGGCGGCGAAAACGCCCTGGGCGGCGGCTTCCAGCCGGTAATCGAGTTCCTCGGCCACTCTTTTCCGCAGTTCGGCGAGCAGCGGCTTGGCATCGAGGCCAGGCATGAGCCCGCTGAAAAGCCGGGCGAAGCGGCTCAGCTGGTTGAAATCGCTGATCAGCGCCTTTCCCGCGCCTGGGTACTGGATCTTGACGGCAACCTGGCGCCCGTCGTGCCACACGGCCCGGTGCACCTGGCCGATGGACGCCGCGGCGGTCGGCTGGTCGTCGAACTCGGTGAAGCCGGTCCGCCACTGCTCGCCCATGTCGCCCGCGAGCACCTTGTGAATAGTCGGCGCAGGCAGCGGCGGCGCGGATTCCTGCAGCCTGGTCAGGGTGGCCCGGTATGGTTCGGCCAGCTCCGGGGGCAGCGCCGCCTCGAACACCGACAGCGCCTGGCCGAGCTTCATCGCGCCGCCCTTGAGGTCGCCGAGAACCCTGAAGACCTGATCGGCCGTCCGCTGCTGGATCTCCTGGGCGACGAGGTCAGCTGGTCGGCCGCCTAGCCGCTTGCCGGTTCCCAGCGCGGTCCGGCTTGCGTATCCGACCGGCAGCCTGGCTAGCCTGGCCGTGCGGGTAACCGCATGGCGTGGCAGAGTGCTCATGATCCCATTCTCCCTTAACCGGCCATAATGCGCCGCGGTGATCGCCAGCTGCGCCGCGGCCGAACCCGTCACGACATGCCGGGCGCGCCGGGTAGATGCCCAGTTCCCGCCTCCCGTACGCTGGAAATCAAGATGGCGACCCACCCACCATGGCCGGCCGGATGGACGAGCCGGCATCTGCGGCACATCGCCGGGATCTTCCGGCAGGACCAGAATCCTGCCGCGCGGGTATATGAGAGCATCGGGCCTGACTTCTTCCTTGCGCCTGCCCCTGGCTGGCTCAACCTGGGCCTATGGGAAAGTCCGGGATCCGAGGACGAGGCCGAGAAGGCCTGCAGTCGGCTGGTGCAGACCGTGGCGATACCGCTGCCCGAGAACGGCGTGATCCTCGACGTCGGGAACGGCCTGGGCGCGCAGGATCCGGTCATCGCCGAGGTCCTGCGCCCGCGCAGGCTCGTCGCGGTGAACATCACCGAATGGCAGCTGTCAGCCGGCCGCGACCGGCTCCGCGAGGCGGGCGCGCTGCCGGTCGCGGGCGACGCGACCCGGTTGCCGGTAGCAGACCAGAGCATTGACGGCGTGATCAGCGTCGAGGCGGCGTTCCACTTCCGGTCCCGGCGGGCGTTCTTCGATGAGTGCTTCCGGGTGCTCAGGCCCGGCGGGGTGCTGAGCTTCTCCGACATCGCAACTGAGCGGCTGCCGCTCGGTCCCCTGGAAGTGCTGGCAGGCCTTACCCAGATGCGGGTCTTCGGGCTGCGCCCGAGCGCGGCCATGACGACGGATCAGATCGCCGCGGCCGCCCGCGCGGCCGGCTTCACGGGCGTGGATGTCACCGTGTGCGGAGATCTGGTCATCGCCCCGGCCCTTCAGCTGATCGGGCAGCGGCTCCGGTCAACGCCAGCCGTGCCCGCTGCGCCCGCCGGGCAGCGTACTGCGGCCCGGCTCCTGCTCAGCCAGGTGGAGCTCTTGTGGCGTCGCCGGATCATTCAGTACATCCTCATCCGGGCCGTCCGGCCCTAACCGCGGCCGCGGCAACCGCGTGGGCGCAGGGGCGATGATCGATGTACAGGCGCCGCCCGGCTGGCGGTTGCTCATGAGGTTCTGAAAATCTCGCCCCGTGGTGCCATTCGGAGGAAGTAGCCCGGCGGCTCCTGGGCCGCCGGTATGAGCGGGCGATTGATGCGTCGCTCAGCCGCCTGGGGACGGTCGCCACGCCGAGCCGCGCGTGATCGGCGTGGTTACGCCGTCTCATTCAGCAGCGCCGCGATGTGCTGATCGGCCGATGCGTACCTCGCGGGCCTGCCGGGCGCCTACTCGCCCGGTGGAAAGTCGGTGGAGGCGGCGAGTTCGGCCTGGGTCTCGAAGTCGGCGATCCGCCCGCGGAGCGTGTCGGTGGTGGACTGCAAGGCCTGGGAGCCGAGGACCATGCGCAGCGGCGCGGGTTCGGCTCCGGCGCTGTCGATGATGCGGGTGGCCATGCGGGCCGGGTCGCCGGGGACAAGGCCGTTGGCGGGGTCGAGCATCTTCTGGAAGGCGTGGGCGGGGTTGCCGTCGTAGGCGGGCATGAGGGTGGCGACGCGAGCGCTGCCGTATCGGAACTCGGTGCGGGCGCCACCAGGTTCCACGATGGTGACGCCGATGCCGAACGGTGCGACCCTCTTGGGCGACGGCTTCGCAGAAGCCTTCGATGCCCCACTTGGTGGCGTGGTAGGGCGAGTTGCCGGGGAAGGCGACCTGACCGCCGTAGGAGGAGATCTGGATGATGCGGCCGCCGCCTTGGGCGCGCAGGTGCGGCAGCACGGCGTGGTGCCACCACCGCCGAGGGCCAGGAGTTCGCCCGCAGCTACCAATCCACCGCCGTGACGCTGATCGCGGGACTGCGCGTGCGAGTGCCGATTATTCATCCTGCCTGGTCAGGCGGCATGTCGGTACTCGCGTCTCGGCCGGAACCTGGTCATGGACTTGGAAGACGCCAGCGCCAGGGCGAAATTCCTGATCCGTGACCGCGACTCCCAATTCACCGACGCCGGGCTGGAGGTCGTCAAGACCGGGGTCCGGATGCCCCGAATGAAACTCGATCATGGAGCGCTGGATGCAAACCTGCCGGCGCGAACTCCTCGATCGCACCCTGATCTGGAACCAGCGCCACCTCCTGCACGCGCTGCGCGGCCCAGGCGGCGGTGGGGTGTGCGCTGGCGCCGAGGATCCGGATGCGCCGGGTGGCGTGTTCGATGACGGCGAGGCCGTACAGGCGCGCCCCGGTCAGGGTGCGGGTCTCGAAGAAGTCACCGGCCAGCAGGGCGTCGGCCTGACTGCGCAGGAAGCGGGTCCAGGTTGCCGTCCGGGTGCGGGCGCAACGCCGTGCTCGTTCACGATCTCCCAGATGGTGGAGGCGGCGACCTTGATGCCGAGGGCCGCGAGTTCGCCGTGGATGCGCCGGTATCCCCGGGAGGAGTTCTCGCGGGCCAGGCGCAGGACCAGAGCGCGGATCGAGCGGACGGTGCGCGGGCGCCCGCGCCGCTTAAGCGCGCAGGTCGCGGCATGGCGCCGCGGCAGGCCCGAGGAGGCCTTGCCGCTGATCGAACGCGGCGTCGCCTTCTCGCGGACCTTTGGCCAGCCCATCCAGCTGGCGAATGCGCTGCTCAGCCAGGCGCCAGCGCTGCGGGCCCTGGGCGAGCACCAGCGTGCCGCGGATGCGATAGCTGAGGCGAGATCCATCCTCGAATCCTGCCCTGATCCGGGGATCCTGGCCGGCAGGCTGGCTGCCCTCGACCGGCCACCGCAGATCCGCCGGGTCCTATCCGGAGATCAGGAGCTGACGCAGCGGGAACTCCGGGCGCTCAGGCTGCTGAACAGTGATCTGTCCGAGCAGGATATCGGCCGCGAGCTGTATGTGGCCCACAACACGGTCCACAGCCACGTCAGGTCGATCTACCGCAAGCTCGCGGTCTCCTCACGGGCCGACGCGCTCGAGCGTGGCCGCCAGCTCGGCCTGCTCTAGCCCTAGCGAGCATCCAGGGAATAACGCACCGGGCGCCACCGGCCGGCGTCGCCGCCCGGGTCTGCCTGCCTCGTCGTCTGTCGCTGGCCGGCGCTGGACGTGCGGGCCGGGTCTGGCTGGCAGCAGCTTCCCCTAGGTGAATCCGGCCGGCAGGTGATGACGGGTCGCCTGCCTGGGTGTGAGGCTGCGCAGTAATGGACAGCAACTGGACGCAAGCCCGCAGGTACCGGCTTGTCCTTCGCGGGGAGCTGGGCGATCCGTGAGGATTCCTATTTGAAGGCATGCAGCTGCAGCGGCTTTCGGGCATGACGGTGCTGACCGGCCAGGTGACCGATCAGACGCAACTGCTCGGGCTCATCGAGCGAATCCAGGAACTGGGCGTCGAGCTCGTATCCGTCAATCCGGACCAGGAAACGGACTGCGGTGCAGCGGATCCTGAGACCGAACCCGGCTGGTCATGATTGCTCATCGGCACACCCGCAGAACGACACCGCCGCCGCGGTCCAGGCGCTTGGCCACCGAGGAGCCGGCCGCATCCCAGCCCCGTGGAGGTTCGATGACCACTCCGAGGGGCGATACGAATCCACGGGCCGATACGAACTAGAGCACCGATGACTGTCACCCAGACAATGCCCAAGCCTCCGACCGCGTCGGAGCAGAGGTTCGCGGTTGCTTCCTGGCTGCCGAGAAATCCCCCGGGGGAAATTCCTCGGCCCGATCGCGGCGCTGCTAATCCCCGAGTCAATGGGGTACGCTCGGTTGCCGGCGTCCCAGTTCAGGCCGGACTGTATGCAGCGCCCCTGGCGCTGGTCGCATACGCCCTCTTCGGCGGGTCTCGGCTGCTGGTGTTCTGACCGGCTGGATCCGTAGCGGCAGTCTCGGCAAGCGTCTTGAGCTCGCTGTCGCCGCACGATCAGGCAGCGGCTCTGAAGGTGACCGCGGCACTTGCAATCGCGACCGGGGTCGTCTTTCTCGTCGCCGGACTGGCCCGAATGGGCTGGATCGCGAGCTTCATGTCCAAGGCGGTGATGGCGGAGCTCATCACCTGCATGGCTATCCAGATCATCGTGGGACAGCTTGGCAAACTGTTCGGCGTCCATGCGGGGTCTGGCGACACGTTCCAGAAGCTTTGCTCGGTGGTGTCCCACGTCGGTCAGTGGAACTGGACCGCAATGGCGCTCGGCGTCACAGCACTCGCGCTGATTTTCGCTCTCCAGCGGTTCGCCCCTGTGGTGCCGGCTGCCCCGACCGCCATCGTTGTCGCGGGTGATCGTTGCAGTGTTCAGTCCCGGCATCAACTCGTTCCCAAGATCCCCGCTGGGCTGCCCCCGTTCGCTGTCGCGACCGGGATCTCGGGGGTAGGACTGGGTGACGCTAATACTCGGCTCCAAGATCCCCGCAAATTCCCCACGGCCAGAGCCCCCGGCCTGCTGCAGGATCAGCCCCGGGACAGGAACCGCAGCCGCGCCGCCCGCGCGTCCCAGGAGTAGATGACCGCCGTCCCGGCGATGACGTCGTGCAGCGCCCGGCGATGGCCGCCCACGAGGATGCCCGCGACCCCAGCCCGAGGAACAGGAAGCTCAGCGGGAATGCCAGCGTGCGCACGACTGCCCGGCGGCCGCTTGCGTCGGTGCCATCGTCTCGCACCACCCGCACGCCGAACAGCGCCATGCCAACCGTCCTGCCGCTCGCGGCCCAGGAATAGGCGAAGTAGCTGAACCCCCAGACCGCGTACGCGATGACCACCCAGATGTCGCCCCTGTTCCAGGCGATGTCCTTGCCGGTCAGCACCCTCGCCGCGAACGACACGGCGGCAAGGGCGAGCATGAACACGCCGAGACTGACCCCACGTCCACGGCGAAGGCGGTAAGACGCGATGCGAAACCCGCGCATTTCCCTTGCAGGCCCTCCTGGATGACGGGGGGTCCGGAGGGCGCGGCATCGCCCCCGCGCGCCGTCATGACCCTGCCGTGGCCCGCAGCCCGTCAGTCGGGCCGGGCGGGCCGGTGTAGGGGCGGCGGCGAAGCCGCCCTATCCAGCGGGCGATGAACTCGTCGAGCCCGACCGTCTGGCTGCGGACCACGTCGAGCACATCGCTCGCGACCCCGCTGGAGGACCTGGCGATGACGGCACCGAGGTCCGTCTGCTCGACCAGCTCGTCGATGTCGATGCGCTCGACGACGGCATTCACGTCCACCCGGTCGACTATGGCTTCCACATCCACCCGCGCGAGCAGGCCGTCCAGGTCGATCCGGTCCAGCAGGGCATTCAGATCGACTCGGTCCAGCAGGGCATTCAGATCGACTCGGTCCAGCAGCGCATTCACATCCAGCGCGGAAACCGCAAGCTCGACCGCCCGCTCCGTGACGTCCTGGGCCAGCGCCTCCGCGCGCGGGGCCAGCCGGTCCCCCACCGAGCGCCGTCGTCCAAACGGGTCCATTTGCATGGCCTTTCGTGGTGCGGTCGCTAAATGGTGGAAGCGGGTGCCTGTCGCTTGGTCGAGTACCGGGGCCCTGCTGTTTCACTCACATGCGGTCCCCACAGATACCAGTCGCTGGCCTGCCGCAGCCCGTCCTCCAGCTGACCGAACCCTGTCGCCTGCCACGCGCATGGGACCACTCTTCGGGGTTTTCTGCCACGAGCATGGGACCACCTGGTTGCCAGTGATGGGACCACCCGGCGTGTCGGCTTGGGGGTCTTGATCACTTCCGGTACCCGGTGCCTTCAGGTCGATCGACTTGGGGGTTCGGGGGATGGCGTTCCGGGAGGTTGCCGTGATTGAGATTCGTGAGGTTCTGCGGGCCTGGCTTTCGGGGGCGGGGCTGCGGAAGGTCGCTGAGCAGGCGGGCGTGGACCGTAAGACCGCCCGCCGGTATGTGCAGGCCGGCGTGGAAGCGGGGGTAGCTCGTGACGGCGGGCTGTCGCAGCTGACCGACGAGCTGGTCGGGCAGGTCGCCGAGGCGGTCCGGCCGGTGCGCCCGGGCGGGCACGGGCAGGCGTGGGAGCAGCTGGAGGCCTGCCACGCTGATATCAGGGCGCAGGTGAAGCAGGGCCTGACGGTCGTGAAGATCGGGGTCTTCCTGGAGCGCCGCGGGGTGGTGGTGCCGTACCGGACGCTGCACCGGTTCTGCGTGGAGCGGTGCGGATTCGGGCCAGCCGCAGCGACGGTGCGTGTCGCCGACGGGGAGCCGGGGATGGAGTGCCAGATCGATTTCGGTTACCTGGGGATGCTGGCGGATCCGGTGACGGGGCGGCAGCGGAAGGTACACGCCCTGATCTTCACCGCGTGCTACTCGCGGCACATGTTCGTGTGGCTGTCGTTCACCCAGACCCTGGCCGCGTTCACCAGCGGGTGCGAGGCCGCGCGGGCGTATTTCGGCGGCATCTTCAAGGTGCTGGTCCCTGACAACGCCTCAGCGATCGTCGCGGCCGCGGACGCGGTGAACCCCCGGTTCACCGCGGGCTGGCTCGATTACGCCCAGGCCCGGGGGTTCGCCACTGACCCGGCCCGGGTCCGCTCCCCGAAGGACAAGCCGAGGGTGGAGCGGGCCGTGCGGTACGTGCGCGGGAACTTCTTCGCAGGCGAGGACTTCGCCGGCCTGTCCGATGCGCAGGCCCGGGCCGAAGCGTGGTGCCGGGACGTGGCCGGGGCGCGCATCCACGGCACCATCCAGGCGCGCCCCGCGGAGGTGTTCGCGGACCGTGAAGCCGCCGTGCTGCTGCCGCTGCCCGCGGCTCCGTATGACGTGCCGGTGTTCACCCGGGTGAAAGTGCACCGCGACTTCCACGTCGAGGTCGGCCGGGCCCTGTATTCGGCGCCGAAGGAATACCTCGGCTGCCACCTGGACGCCCGCGCGGACTCGGCGCTGGTCAAGCTGTACTGCCGCGGCCAGCTGGTCAAGGCCCACCCGCGCCAGCAGCCGGGCCGGCGGGTCACGGACCCGGCCGGCCTGCCCGCGGAGAAGACCACCTACGCGATGCGCGATGTCGCGTCGCTGGCGCGGGCGGCGCGCCGGCACGGCGACAGCGTGGGGGTCTACGCGGAGCGGCTGCTGGACACCGACCTGCCGTGGACGAAGATGCGGCAGGTTTACCGGCTGCTGGGGCTGGTCCGCCGCTACGGGCCCGGCCCGGTGGACACAGCCTGCGAGCGGGCGCTTGAACTCGACGTCCTCAACGTCACCAAGATCGCGTCGATGCTGGAGAAGGCAACCGAGAACACGCCCGTCCCGCCCCGCCCCGCGGTAGCGGCCACTGCGCGGTTCGCCCGCGACCCGGCCGAGTACCGGCCCGTGCAGCTGACCCTCATTCCCGGCGGGGAGGTGACCCCGTGACAGCGATCATGCGCGATACGGTCAGCCCGGACCTGCGCACGACCCTGCGGGCGCTCAAGCTCGGCCAGATGCTCGACACGCTGCCCGAGCGGCTCACCCTGGCCCGGCAGCAGAAAATGGCCCATGCCGACTTCCTCGAGCTCATCCTGGCTGATGAGGTCACCCGCCGCGAGGCCAAGTCCGCCTCGCTGCGCGCCCGCGCCGCCGGGCTCGATGCGGGGATGCGGCTCGATGCCTGGGACGAGACCGCCGCAGTTCGCTATGACCGGCAGCTGTGGAACGAGCTGGCCAGCCTGCGGTTCCTCGACGGCCCGCACCGGGGCTGTGATCCTGGGCCCGGTCGGCCATGGTTAACACTGCGCCTTTCTTTCACGGGGTTGTTGCGAACAGTCCAGGCTGGTCGTGTCTTGCCTGGATGCGGAGGCCTTTGCGGCGTCCGGCGGTGACGTAGACGGC
>Ga0187860_1001696_pt1 | contig 19112 bp, 15 predicted proteins | sample June2016WEW_10_4_FD_132981 | JGI IMG/M metagenome (GOLD analysis project Ga0187860, IMG submission 132981) | Peatland microbial communities from SPRUCE experiment site at the Marcell Experimental Forest, Minnesota, USA - June2016WEW_10_40 | ecosystem: Environmental > Terrestrial > Soil >...
AAACCCTACGAGCGGCGGCTGGCTGGGTAAATTGGGGCTGCTCCTGGTAACGGCTATAGCGGTTGCCTGTGTTCGCGTAATCCTCAGCTCTCGGAAATATCGCCATTCTTTAACGGGCTGCTAAGCGTCGTTCGATGCAACTCGAGGTGACGATCCCCCCGGGAAAGGAGGTCGCGTGAACACAATCCAGTCCGCCGCATGCAATGAAATGGTCTTCCGCGCGTTGTCCACGGCGGCTTCGCAACTTATCCCTGCCGGCAGCTCGTGCTGGCAGTTCACCCTACGAAACGGCGCGCCGCACGTCATCACTGCGAAGACCGACGGCGACTGGCTTTTCCTCGAAGCGAATTACCCTGATGAAGCACAACGATCCGAACCTCTCTGGGACACGCTGGCAAGGAATGGATCGCTCGCCGGTCTTGCAAAAATCGTGATGGACTCGGACGGACGGCTGCGGCTGCGCGCCGAGCTTCCCCTGGTGGAAGACGCCGATTTGGCGGCACGAATGCTGGAGGCGTGCGGCGGCTTCGCGTCCGTTTGGTCCCCCGATGAACGGAACACGACCGGCGATGCGTTGCGACGGGAAGAAGTCGAAGCGCTCGATCTCAAGCACCTTTGTACCGAGGCCGGTTGGGTGTTCACGGAGCGTGGCGGAGGCAGGCTCGCGGTGGAGCTTGAGGTGCCTGACTGCTTTTATCAGGGGATCCTGATCCCCCTGCAGCGTGGCGCAGGCGTGACTTGTGAATTGGCGGCGATCGAGGGGGATTCCGAAGACTCGCGACGGGCCATCGCGGGTTTGTTGCTCGCCGCGTCGGGCGTTGTGCGCATGGTCCGCGCGACGATGAGCCCGGACCAGACGCTGCCCGTGGCGCAGCTCGAGGCTGTCTTTGGCACTGCGCCGAGCCCGTCAGAAATTTCCAGTGCACTGGAAAGCCTCTCCGTGGGGTGCAGCCTCTGTGGTGAGGAACTCAAAACGCTGCAAGCGCCGACCGTGGCCCAACGCTACCTTTCCCTTCGCAGGTGGGAAGCGAACCCGGCCAGGCGGAGAAACGAAAGGACGGTAACTCGACCCCAACCCTGTGATTGCGTTGGGACTTCTCGAGCAGGTCAAGACGATTCAAATGCGCCTGGGCAACGTCATGGGCGAAGCCCGCACGCTGCTGTTGGAAGCCCGGCTCGCGAGCAATCCCACGGTCGCCGCGCGGTCTAAGGCGCGCCTCAAGGAACTTCGCGGACTGCGCCCGGCACTCTGCCAGTGCCGCCTGCTTGCCAAACTGCTTGACAATTGGAAGGAATGGACCAATCGCGCAGCGGATCCGGACGGCGGGAATGATTACTTTTGGTGGCTGTGAAGCTCAAAGATCTCGCGACGCAGGCACACGAACGAAGCCGGGGATAATCAAAGAGAGATTATGATTTGCAAGGCTGATCCGCCAGTCAGGTGAGATGAATTTCCACCGGTTTATCTTCTGCAGAACGAGTTTGAAAATGAACCAGTAATGAAGCTGCGAACCGCCACGACGTTCTCCAAGGTGCACCTTGCAAATGCGCTCAAGATCATCGCTGCCTTATCCGGTGTCGCGACCGGTCAGGAGTTTGCTTCAAGCCAGCCAGCCCTCGATTACCTGCAATTGCCCGGACTGAAACATTACCAGCGACAGCTATACGCCCGGTTCTCCGACATCATCACCAAGCCGTCCTTCAATTACATCAGCAAGACTGCGGACAACTGGTTGATTGTGGGCGACCGTCGCCGAGAAATCGCCGCCGATATCCTGCTCCTCATCGAACGTTATGGACTGGGTCTCGGCATGTTGGTGCTTCACGCCCAGCAACTCCTCGCCCGCCATATCCTCACCCGTATTCAGGTGAGCGGCGGCGTTCAAAACCTGGCCATTCCCACGGAATTCCTGGCCGGCGCAAACCACGAGCGGGTGCTCTCTATTCCCATCCGCCGGTTCCGCGCGGACTTCGGCCGCCTGGCGGAACTGAACATCGCCAAGCCGCGCACGCTCTGGACGGCGGATCGGATCATCACGCACGAGCGGGACAAGCATCCCTGTTTCTACTGCTCCTGCCCGGAGATCAACCCCGCCGAAGTGGTGGTGGACCTGGAAGGATCGCGGCACGGTTTGTCGCGCCATTACAGCCTCGGGTTCACCTTTGCGCCGTTTGGCAATCCGCTCTCCGTCGTTCACTTTCTGGCTTGGGACCGCGCCCGGCGGCCGTTGAACATGAACCGCGTGCCGATGACGGTCTCCGACCTCGTCAAGCTCACCCGCGAGATCAATCTCTCCATCCGCGCGTTCTTCGCCGAAACCAGCGTGCGCGATTACCCGGTGCTGGATGGCATCTCGAACGGCTGGGCGGGCAACACGATCTACCATCAACACTTCCAATTCTTTGCGCCGGAACATCCGGCGCCGATCACCCATGCGAAACCCGCAGGCGGGGCGGCGCTGGTGAGCCGGGATGACGTGAGCGTGGAACGCTTGGACTGGCCCGCGCCGGTGTATCGCATCCGCGCCGCCGAAGCGCTCAACACCGGCCTGGTGGGCAACGATCTGGCGGGCATCTGGCGGCTGTTGGGCGGCTCACGCAAGGTGCCTTACAAGGCCTTTCGCGACGGCTACGTTCCGGTCGAGGCCGAAAAGGTGCCGGCGCATACGCAAAATCTTTACCTGCCCGGTTGCGATCTCGGCACCACGGCCTTTCTCGTCCTGCGCGACCGCGAGCGTGTGGATTTCAAACCCGGCCCGGCCAATTTCGTGAATCGTGGCGCTGGCTTCGCCGCCCAGCGCAAGGACAACATCGGCGTGCTCGAAGTCACGGGCACGCTGATCGCGGACGACCGGGCGCAGTTTGAGGAGATGCAGCGCTGGCAGCCGGAGGACATAACGCGGCAAGTAAACAAGATGGTGGCCTCCATCATGCCCGATTCCGAAAAAGTCGCGAACTTCCAGATCGCCATCCGGGAGTTGTTTCCAGAGTGAATGGGCAGACTGAATTGGCCGGATTCGAATTGTGAGAAGCATTGGAATGAATACGTTGCGTTCAAAATGGATGTCCCCCATGAATATGTCGCCCAAATCAATGAGAGTGGTCACAGTCGTGTTCTGCGTGACCGTGCTGGCGCTGTTGACGTTTGGCTTCGTCATGCTGACCAGCACCAGTTCGTTCTACCCCTACCGTGGCGACCCGTTTTATTATGCAAAGCGGCAGGCAATGTGGCTGGGACTTGGTTTGGTGGCATGCGCGGCCACGGCACGTATTGACTATCGCCGCTACCGCAAGTTCGCCTGGGCTCTGTTTATCGCTGCGGCCGTTTTGCTCGCAGGGGTATTGATCTTTGGCAGACGGATCAACGGCGCTGCGCGGTGGTTTGTTTTCGGCCCTGTTCGGTTTCAGCCATCGGAGTTTTCCAAGTACGCGCTCGTGATCTTTCTGGCCTTCTGGCTGGAGAAAATGCAACGCGCGCCGAAGGGACAATTGCGCCCCAGGATTCAGCACTGGTGGTGGGGCGTGTTCGCTCCGCTTGCGGCCGTCTGTGGTCTGACGGCGTTAATTCTTCTGGAGCCTGACCTGGGGACGACGCTGCTGCTGGTTACGGTGACACTGGTGCTGATGTGGGTGGCCGGCGCGCCCGCGCGCTGGCTGGCTGTGATCGTGGGCACAGGTGGGACGGGAGTGGCGGCCTTTCTCGTCGCGATTTTCAAGTATGGCATGTTCCAAGATTCATATCAGGTGCAACGAATACTCCACTGGTGGCGGGAAGACGATCTGGGAGGAAGCAACTACCAGCAATACATGGCCATGCTGGCGTTCGGATCAGGCGGACCGGACGGTCTTGGCCTCGGCAACAGCCGGTTGAAAATGGCCTTTCTTCCGGAAGCGCATACAGATTTCATTTTCCCCATCATCGGGGAAGAGCTTGGCCTGATTGCGACACTTGCGGTTGTGATCGCGTTCTGCGTGCTGGTCGTCTGTGGGTTGCTGCTGGCGGCCCGCTCGCCGGATCTGTTTAGCCTGCTCCTCGGATCAGGGATCACGACTGCCATCGGGGTGCAGGCGATCATCAATATCGCAGTGGTGACCAACGTCGTTCCCAACAAAGGCATGCCCCTGCCCTTCATCAGTTACGGGGGTTCAAACCTGGTGATGACTCTGGCGGCACTCGGGGTGTTGATGAACATTTGCCGGCAGGAATGATGTTCTTCTTGCGCCTTTCGCTGACCGGCAAATCGCTCGGCAAATTCGGCTACAGCCTGTTCATCCCCGACAAGCTCTTCCCGCGCGACAAGAAAACGAATGAAGCCGAATTGTTGCAACAACTGCCCCTCGCAACGCAAGGCGGCAACACACTCTTCCAACGGCGACTTGAAGAACTCGCCGCCAGCCGCAATTGGCAGCTCAACGTGAGCTTGCATTGCGAATCGTTCCCTCAAGCCGCGCAAGTTCTCGGGGCCGGCCAGTTGGCCGTCATCCTGCCCGACCTCGCGCGCCTCGGCATCTCGTTCGATTCCGTCTGGGTCCATCCGCTGAAATCACTGGATGAACTGCGCCGCGAAGTTTTTCTCGCCTGGCATCCGCACCGGCTGGAAACCCGCCCGCATCTGGCCGGCGTCAAAAACAAACTCGCCGACGTGTTGAAGTTCGTGTTTTGAACAAAAGCCCAGAGTTCCATTAGAGCAACGACACTGCCCATCTCTTGCAGGGCGAGCGCATGCGGGTGGAGCGCGCGGAGGCACTCACGGACCTTGGCCTTGGAGGCAGCGGATTTGACGCAGCACCGGGACGCGGTGTCATCAAGATAGTTTTCAATATTGTAGGTGGCGACGCGGAAAGTTTCTGCCCGGGCAAATGTTCTTACTTTTGTGTTCTTCATTTTGTCGCCTTCTTTTGCCAAGCAAAGATTTCTTCCACCTCGGCGATGGAAACGCGGTGATTGCCGAGGTGCAGTTTCAGAAAGCAGACTTGACCATTCGCTTGTGTAACGACGACAGTGCCATCTGACAAAAGGCACGAAGCAGATGAGTTTGATTCTGCATTCCAACTAGCAATGATAGGAGTTATAGTCTTGTGACGCAAATACGCCGAGCGAATCGAGTCGGCAGCGAAGAAATCTCCGACGACGCTGCCACGATTCTGTGCCTTCCTTCGCAGATAACCGGGCGCCGAAAACTAGACGTAGTCCGTCAGCCGGATACGGCTCTACAAGAGCCTGCCCTCGTCGCGATACGGTTATGGAGCGTCAAGCAAAATAGGAAGTTTACCTGGATCATTCTGTCGGAAAAGAGCGATAAGAAAGTTACCCAGTTCGTTTGACTGATCTGGGTAGAAGTGTGCGAGCACGGCGCAACTATGCCAAGCAATTACCTCAGCGCGGGAGGCGCGTGAAAGGTAATCATGTAAGGCTGATCTGACCCTGTGGCAGTTTGCCAATTTCATCATTGCTTTACCAATGTAGTACAACACCTGATGTTGATCTTCAAAAACCATGTCCACCGTCGACAATGACTCGGCCAGATTACCCGCTTGAGCTTGAGCCTTGACCCGCTCATTCATAGCAATGGCCCGCTCGTGTTGATTGCCCGGCTCACGGAGAATTTGGGCGGAGCCAAATATGCGGTCGTGAAATCCATTTATCACCGATTGATGCCCGTGCTGCCCAGACTTAAACGAGCCTACCGGGCAAGGGATGTTTTCCAGAAAACCGTCTTCAACGAACTGGTTTCTGGCGCAATTGAAACAGCGAAGAATAATGGCGTGTTTGAATAGTTGTTGTTCGCACAGGCAAAATGGTGCGTTTCATAGCTGATGAAAAGGTCGTAGAGCACGGAGAATCTTTATTTTCGAGAGACCTCCAAGCCCGCTTTGGCGAGGATTTTGGGAAATGCGCGCACAGCATTGCGGTCGTATTTCTTCACGCCACCTTCGCCATCCGGGAGATCCTTCCAAGGAATCAAGCAGGGATGCAGCTTGAGGTCTTCGTCCTTGACCGGGCCATAACGCCAGTTGTCGCGCAATCTCTCAATGTTCCACCGGCCATGCTCCAATTCTGCCATCAACTCGACCTCAGCATCAGTAAACCCTGTGAAAATCAACGGCGCTCCCTCCGCCTTGCGCACTCCGAACCCGGCAGCTTCGAGGATGCGAATGGCGTACGCAGCTTGTTCCAGATTTGCCTTCTCATAGGTTGGCGGAAGGTGCTCCCAGTGTTTGAGGTTGTCTGGTTTGATTTTCTTCAGGTTGTCAGCACGGTAGCGGGCGTGGAATTCTTTGGCCATTTCCACCAGATCAGCTTTGCCAAATTGGTAACCGTCTCGAACAACAAAGGCGCGAACTGTTTTGGCATCTTGCGGCAGCGGGAAAAGGTTGGGCACCGCCCACAGTGGGTCTTTCAACAGTTCCTCCGCCGAATCGCCGTTCCAATGAACCACACCCACAGTCGCTCCCAGAGCCAGTGCCATTCGGTACTCAAACGCGGAGATTTTTCCACCCCCAAAACCCAGCAGCAGGACATCGGCAGGTTCAATGCCGGCACCCAACAATTCATTCCAACTGCGCAACACCTGTGCGGGTGTGAATTTATTTGAGCCACAGACGATGATTTCGTCGTAGCGCTTGTCTTTCTCGGCGTCGTGGGGCAGGGAGTGGGGAATAAAGCCGAGCAGTTGGAAATTCTTCTTTCCTGCTTTGGCCAGACCCTCGGCGATTTTTCCCACCGAACCGGACACCCCGGAGGTTGACCCGCCCGAGATCACAGTTCCCACGCACGCTGACAGGGCCTCGTGCAAAAGCGACTCCACCGACGCCTGATGTTCGGACAGCAAACTGGCTGCCCCGCCGGCAACAACGAGCAGTGGAGGCCTGATGGTTTTGGATGGCACCACGGGTTCTCCGGGGCCATCGCGCAATGATTGCGCAAACTGCAAAAATTCCTCGGCCCAACGATATTCCTCAGGCAGCGGTTTTCCGGCTTGGACGCGGTGGAGCCAGGCGATTTCATCTTCAAGAAGACTACAGGTCATGCAAGCTTCCTTGCTCAGCCAGTGACGGACGCCGCAGCAATAATCGTTGAGTGCGGGAAAATATTTACCCAGCAGCACATTCATGCGGGCGGCTGTAAAAAAGGCAGCCGGCAACTCTGTGCCCGCAACGGCATGCTCATGGCAAATCATGAGTGCGCTGTTAATTGAGGCGCGGAACCCGGCCACGAGGTCGGTCCCGGCGGCGAACTTGAGTTCAAAGCCCAGCATGTCGGCGAGGTAATAGGGATTGTTCGGTTCCAATTCCACCGCTTTGCGGTAACACTCCCTCGCTCGATAGGCCTCAGCATCCAGGGGCTCCAAAGACCAACCGAGCCGGGCCAAGGCACGGGCGTGGATGCTCCGATTACGGCGCAGGTTCGGCACCGCATCCAGGTTGCAATGGTCGCAGGCAGTGCTGACCTTTTCCAACATCTCCTGTCCTTTGCGGTACGCGGGTGATTTGGGTTCGGGTCGGTGCAGGCGGCAAAGCGCGTGACCCAACTCAAGCAAAACCGCCGTCCTCAGCGGCTCTGCAACCTGTTGCTGTGGCTCCAGCAACGAGACAATCTCGGCCCATTTGCCTTCGGCGGCAATGAGGCGGGCGAGCTTCAAAGCCACTTTCGGCCGCTCCTCGTCAGAGCAATGCTCATAAAGGAGTTGGTTCACCTCGGTTTCCTTTTTGACATCCTCCCGCGAGGCATAGGCCGAGTAATTCGCCGTCATGCCATCCAACTCGCCGGCCAATTGATCGAAGCTCCGGTCGCCATCCTCCATGATGGCCGCAAGCAAAGCACCGGTCCGTTTTGCCTCGGTGGAAAGTTTCAGTGGCGCTTTGTAAACCCGATCATGGAGGATGTCCGCCCACGCATGTTGCACAATTGAACGGACCTGCACCTCCGCAACACGGTCGCCTATGTCTGCACATTCTTGCTCCGTGAAACCGATTATTCGCGCCCGGCTCGGCAGCAATCGCACCAGATAGTGCATGTCGCGATAGCCAAACTTGTTTTCGCCCAACAGCGAAGACTTGTCGTCTTGCTCGAAAGCATCAAAGTTCTGCTCGATGAACAACTTCACCGCCTTGACCTGTGCAAGCGTTTGGACGATGACCCGCCCTCCGCAAAGATCCGTGAATTGTTTCACCGGGATGGGATACTTCTTGAACCTGCGGATACACTTCTCCACGAAGCTGGCCATGGTTTTCGCACGCGCCTGTACGATGACCTCCGGGACTGACTCTTTGCACTCGTGCCTGAGAACGCGCTTCAGCGCCTCGGCGTAAGCCACATAATGCAGACGTTCCTTGGTATATGCTTCAATCTGCTGGCGAAGCAGTTCCGGTGACGGGCCTTCGTTGTCAGACATAAGATTCCTCGCGTTAAGGTTCCGTTAATAGTGGTTTCACATCAAAGCATGAAATATTTTAAATGGTTGAGAGCTTTCGTCTTGCGTAATCCAGCATGAATTCTCCGATGCCGGGCGAGTATTTGTAGCGGGCAAGTTCACCGAGCGGTACCCAAGCCAGGTCATCGTGCTCTTCGCTCAGACGCAATTCGCCCGAGACACGACTCGTTTCCATGCAAAGAAGCACGATGTGCGCGGCGGCCATCTCATACGTCATGGCGCCGGCCAGTCCGGTGATTTGCACTGCCAACCCGGTCTCCTCCCGCGCTTCGCGAAGCAACGCCGTCGCGAAATCTTCACCGTCGTCCACCTTACCGCCCGGCCATTCCCAGCAGCCGACGAAGTTGCGGTTGAACGCGGAGCGGCGCACCAGCAGGCAGCGTTGCTGGCCGTCGAGAACGACGGCTTTGACCGTTAAGCGAAAGGGTTTAACCGTGGCATTATCATTCATCTGGAGGGTCGCGGAGTTGGGAAACGCTTGGTCCTGACATCAGCCCGGGGAAAGCAGCAAATGGACCGAGCGTGTCGGGCAAAGACACTGCGGATAAAAGTTGCGGGTGCGTATCTCATCGGCTAGGTACGATGTCCATCCCGTCGCGAACTGTCGAGGCAATTTACACAGGAAATGGGGGCAGAGGCATGGCCTGCTATCCTTTCCAAGCGGCGACTTCCATTCACCTTCGACGCTCCTATTGGATCACCGTCCGCCGCGCTTTTCGATCGCCGTAAACAGTTGGCTGATTCCTCTCCCTTCTTCACCTCTCGTCCTCTGTTCTGAACAGCTTCCGACGCGCTGCCCTGTCCCAGCCTTGAAAACCGCAACCACCGGCCGGTGGTCAGATGCGGTTTTCCAACCAGGAATGGCGAGGACGTGACTTTCCGCGGCCACCCAATCTGCCTTCAACGCCTTGCTGATGAGCACATAGTCTATTCGATCGTAGCGGTCCTTCCCCTCGTAGAAAGTCGTCCAGGCTGCCCCTTGGGTTGCTATGCCCGGTAGCGGAATCGCAGCGGTTCCGTTGCTGGCTTCGGTTGGCCGCGTATCGAATAGCTCTCCTCCACCAACTCCCCTGATTGTTTTCACCGCTGCGGAATCCTCCGTGTCATTGAAGTCCCCGAGCACGATGATCTTCGCCTCCGCGCTTATTGCCAGACGGGCATCAATCTTCGCACGCAGCAGTTTCGCTTCCTCCAGTCGCAGTCCTGCGGCGTCCCCGTCAGGCACAGCATTCCTCGATTTAAGGTGTGCGACGAAAAGCGTGAATTGGTAACCGGCATTCACTTGCACGTCCACCTCGGCAAACCCTCTTCGGACCCGGAATCGGTGCCCGCCAAGCTCAAAACTGTCGCCGGTGTGCGCACGGCGCGCCGAAAAGGGAAACCTGCTCAGAATAGCCACATGGAGGTCAGCATCACTCCCTGTGACATGTTCCCAATGCGGGAAGTCGAAACCCTCCGCCTTCAATGAAGCTCGGAACTCCATTAAAGTAGCGACACTGCCAACCTCTTGAAGGGCGAGCACATCCGGGTTGATGGCGCGGATGCTCTCACGAACCTTGGCCTTGGATTCAGCGGATTTGACGCGTCCCTTTGACGAGCTGGCATCGAGATAGTTTTCAATATTGTAGGTGGCGACGCCGAAGGTTTCTGTCCGGGCAACTGAAATGCCCTCGGCGGGTGTGCCAAGACATTTACCGGGAGTCTTACTCGAAGGCCTCATTGAATTCACCCCGCTGGTGATAAACATCGAAGCGGGGTAAGTCAAACCGCATCTCATGATTCAAGGGTGAGATTTCGCTGCGGTCTTTCAGGGCATCGGCGAAAGTCAGCATGAATTCCACATTCTGCTTTCCAGCTTTTGACTACTTCTTCTCCGCGGCCAATTGTGCGGCCATAGTATCGTGCTCGCGCTGGAACTCGGCGGCTTCGGTGGACTTGCCAATTGACTCCAGATGAACGGCGAGGGCGGCGAGGTGGGCCAGGGTTTCTATTTCTCGTTTCTCGCGGCGGGACTGTTCCAAGCCGCGACGGAGCACCTCCTCGTAGTCGTCTGACCGTATTGCCCCGCCTTTGGTTCAGTTGGGCGGCAAACGCGCTCTTGCCAACACCGGGCGCGCCCATGACCCAGACAAGCTGGGAATCAAGTTTGGTACCTCCAAGTCCCGGTGGTTCACTCAACGAGCGCGGTTGGTTCAACTTCGGGCGGGTTGACCGATTCCGGAAGTACATGCATCCTGGTGGCGTGATTGGCTGGATTTGTGCGGGCGCCGGCAGGATTGGACGAATGCCAGTCGAGCGATTCATGAATAAACTCCCAAACCGACGAGAATTCCTGAAGGGTGCCGCGGCGCTGGGCGCGGCAGTTGGACTCCCATTCGGCACAGGCTCCGCGGCTGTGCATTCCGTCAAACGGTTCGGCGGGGCACATCTGAAAACCGCGCTGAACGCCTTCTCCTTTTTCGAACTTCTCACCGCCAATGCCAAGGACCCAAGCCGGGGACTGGAATTGTTCCAGTTATGCGAGTTTTGCGCGAAACACGATTTTGAAGGCGTGGACCTGACCGGATACTTCTTTCCGGGCTACCCGGGCGTGCCGGCCGACAATTATGTCTTCGCTCTCAAGAGGCGCGCTTACGATCTCGGATTGGGCATCAGCGGCACAGGTGTGCGGAACGACTTCACGACGGCGGACAAGGCAGTGCGCGCCGAGGGGGTGCGGCGCGTCCAGGCGTGGGTCGAGGTCGCTGCCAAGCTAGGGGCGCCCGTGCTTCGAGTTTTTGCCGACTCCCAGCCGCCGCACAAAAACTGGCAGGAGGCCTCCGGCCACGCGGCGCGCGGGGACGTGGAGGAGTGGATCGCGCAGGCGGTGCGCGAGTGTGCCGAGCACGCAAAGAAGTTTGGCGTGATCATCGGCGTTCAAAACCATGCGGATTTCGTCAGCACGGGCGCGCAGCACCTCAGCCTTCTCGAGCGCGTGGGCAGCGAGTGGTGCGGAGCGATTGTGGACACCGGAAAGTACCTTTCCGCCGATCCCTATGCCGACATTGCGTTCATGGCTCCCTATGCGGTGAACTGGCAGATCAAGGAAACACCCTACGGATCGGCCGACAAGCCGCGCACCGACTTGAAAAAACTGTTTACGATCATCCGGCAGTCCGGGTATCGCGGCTATGTGCCGATCGAGACGCTGGCGATGGGCCGGAAGGATTACGATCCTTACGACCTGGTGCCCAAGTTTTTGGCCCAGGTGCGCGAGGCGATGGAAGCCACCCTGCCCAAGCGGGGTGCCGGCTGGTCAGCGACCTCCGGCGATACAAAGTCTTGAATCAAACTGAGACGTTCGCATCTCATTGATCCTACTTGACAGGAGGGGCCTCTTGTGAATTATAGCGAGCGGGGTCTGAGCTCGGAAAGTCGTCGTAGATGGGGTGGTCAAAACCAGGGGCTTTACAAGTGGAGGGGCTTTGCTGTGTGAAGCAACTGGCCGATCGCCTGATGGGATTCGCTCGGCTCATTCAAGTCAGAATCCCCATCTATTTCATTTTTCAGACCGGTTTCCTAATCCATGATGATCGCATCGGTTGAGCTCGAAACGCTTCAACCGGAAAGCAATGAAAACGAAAGTGGTTCTGCTCGTCGTTGTGGCAAGCGCTGTTACTGTTCTGACACCGGCGCTTGCGGCCGCACACCAGGTTTTACAGGGCCATGTACCGGAGGCGATAGCGCGGTTCCACCTGCAGCCAACCGGCAGGCTCGGGATTACAAATCGTTTGAATTTGGTTATCGGGCTGCCCCTGCGCGATCCCGAGGCATTGACCAATCTCCTGCAACAGATCTGCGACACCAGCAGCACCAATTATCATCACTACCTGACCCCGGTGCAGTTTACCCGGCGATTTGGCCCGACAGAGTCGGCTTATGAGGCGGTCATCGCCTTCGCGAGGTCGAATGGCTGGGTGGTAACCACGACCGACCCGGACCGCATGCTGGTGGATGTCAACGCGTCCGTGGCGGACATCGAACGGGTTTGTCACGTGACTCTTCGTCAGTACCAGCACCCTGTAGAGCGGCGCGTATTCTATGCTCCGGATACTGAGCCGTCCCTGGACTTCGCAGTACCGGTTCGTGATATTGCCGGTTTGGATAACTACGTCCGGCCACATCCTGCCGGTTTCACCGCGGGCCGTCGGCAAGGCGCCTCCCCGGGCGCCGGGTCAGGTCCGGGCGGGAATTTGATGGGATACGATTTTCGCCTGGCTTACGCGCCCGGGGTTGGGCTGGATGGCTCCGGCCAAACCCTCGGCCTGCTGGAATTTGACGGCTATTACGCTTATGACATCCAGACGTATGAAGCCAATGCCGGTTTGCCCAACGTTCCTCTGTATAACCGGTCAGTGGATTCTTTTGATGGCACTCCCTCTGCCGATGCCAACACCGTGGGTGAAGTGTCACTGGACATCGAGATGGCGATTTCGATGGCACCAGGGCTCTCCGAAGTGATCGTTTATGAAGCCGGACCGAACGGATATGGGAACGACATGCTCATGCAAATGGCCAACGACGGGACCGCCACAGTAATCAGTTCGTCCTGGTTCTTCAGCGCAAACGGCACCACAGACACCTATCTTCAAAGACTTGCAGCCCAGGGCCAATCGTTCTTCGAAGCCTCTGGAGACAACAATGCCTATAATGGCGGGATAACATTCCTGGCAAATTCCGGACCGCCCGCAGACAGCCCGTATGTTACCAGTGTTGGGGGAACAACATTGACAATGAGCGGACAGGGTTTTTGGTTATCGGAAACAGCTTGGAATGGTGATTCCAGCGGCGAGAGCACAAATGGCACCGGAGGCGGGATCAGCACCAAATACACCATCCCAATCTGGCAGCAGGGCACGAGTATGTCCGCCAGCCATGGCTCCACCACCATGCGAAACATTCCTGATGTGGCCATGGCAGCGGACAATGTTTGGGTCCTTTATGATGACGGCGGATCGGGCGCGTTTTGGGGAACCAGTTGCGCCGCACCCCTTTGGGCCGGCTTCACAGCCTTGGCGAACGAACAGGCCGCCAATCTTGGCAACCCTCCCGTTGGCTTCATCAACCCCGCCGTTTACGCTCTTGGCAACAGCGCAGGATATGCCGCCGCGTTTCACGACATCACTACCGGCAACAACACAAATTCCGCCAGCACCAATCTTTTTTTCGCTGTTCCGGGTTACGATCTGTGCACAGGCTGGGGCACGCCCAACGGGATGAATCTGATCGATGCGTTGACGTCAGCCGAGCCGCTGTTCATTTCTCCATCGAGCGGGGCTGCCGCCGGTGGCGCCGTTGGCGGTCCATTCAATCCAAACCGCCAGACGTTTTGCCTGACGAATCTCGGAGCCCCCTCTCTTTCCTGGTCTGCGACCAGTGAGTCATCGCTGTTGACAGTCTCGCCTGCCGGCGGCCTTCTGATGGGGGGCGGCGCCACGAACGTTACAGTCACTCTAAGCTCGAACGCCAACACCTTGCCTTTGGGCTTCTATTCCGGAAGCCTCGTTTTCGGCAACGTGACGCTCGGCACGGAACAAATCCGCCAGTTTACAGTTCAAGCCGGGTTGGCTCCGCTGACCTTCGACGATTTGGCTGGTGAAGATGCGGGATCTGTGCCTCCAGGTTATGGCGGCTTGAACTGGAGCAACTTTTTCTTTCTCAATGCTTCGGATACCACCAAGCGTCCAAGCGGCTATCAGGCGGGCATGATTTCGGCGCCCAACGTGGCCTATAATGGCAACGGAAACCGGGCGAGCATCATCGGCCCATCGCCATTCGACCTCCTTTCCGCTTCCCTCACCGCCGCATGGAACGACAATTTAAATGTGGAAGTCAAAGGTTACGCCGGCACCCGACTGAGCTATGACCGCATCATTGCTCTGAGCCCGACCGCCCCCACTCTGATCAACTTCAATTGTTTTGGTGTGGACGAGGTTGATTTCATCTCCTCTGGCGGGACGCTTCATCCGGGTTATACCCACGCCGAACCGGCTGAACAGATCGTAATGGACAACGTGACGGTTGTCCCTAATACCACGCCGGGGATTGCGCCTGTGCTGCAACATTCGACGCAAGCGGGCGGGTCGATCACTTTCGATTGGATCGCGCAAATGGGCGAAACCTACCAGGTGCAATACAGCACCAACCTTTCGCAAACGAACTGGATTAACTTCGGAGCTCCGCTTACCGCAACGAGTTCGATTTTGACCGTTTCCGACGCGTTCACCAACTACTACCAACGGTTCTACCGGCTGCTGCTCCTGCCCTAAAGTCTCGCTGAATGGGTTGCATCAACCTGTTCAATCCCACACGTAACGTTCAACTGCTCGCCTCAAGGGTCGTGGCGTATCGACAGATTGATGGGTGGTGCCGGCCCATTCGTGAAGTTGGCCACAAGGTCGCGGTTGGCATGGGCCTCAAACGTATAATGCATGGAGGTGCTGACGTTTGTTCCGCCTTCCGTCCAGTCCAGGAAGGAGTAGTTGGTGTTCGGCGTCGCTATCACCGTGACGTTGGAGCCACACCCTACCATTCCGCCGCCGCTCGTTACAACGCCGGCCGATGGCGAGGAAGCGGTCGTGACCAACCACACGCAATTCGAGACCCCGGCTTGGCTTACCGTAACCGTCTGGTCCGTGATGGTCAGCGTGCCGCTGCGCCAGTCAGCGTTGGTATTGGCGGCAAACGAGTAGGTCACCGTGGCAGTTCCTGTGGAGTTGCTGCCCGCAACGATTGTGAGCCAGTTTGTGTTGGCCACAGCCGTCCACGGACAATCGTTACTCGCCGTGATGACGCTGAGAGTCCCGGTGCCGGCCCCGGGGCCGTAGGAGGCGCTGTTTGGGATGACCAGGTAGGTGCAACCCGAATTCCCTGCCCCGTCCTGAGAAACGATGAACTCCTGGTCGGCGACCAACACGGTTCCAGTGCACGGACTGGTGTCGGCGACGAACAGGGCTCCGTTGCGCGGACTGTTGTTGGTATTGGCCTCCACGTAGTAGTATACGGTGCCGTTGCCCGTGCCGCTCATGCCGGAGTTGATCGTGATCCAGTTTGCGCTTCTCCATGCTGTCCACGGACAGTTGGCTCCTTTGTCTCCTGTCGTCACCTGCACGGAGGCAGAGCCTCCAGCGGCGCTCAAGTTGGTGCTGCCTGGCACAAGCATGAAGGAGCAGTTCGAACAATTTTCACAGGAGGTCTGATTCGTCAATGTTAATGATGGCCAGCCTGTAATTGTACATCCACTTAATGTCCCTCCAAGCCCGGTGGAATTAGTATTGGAGCTGCAATTATTGGTCCAAATGCCACTGAGAGTGATCTCGTTTCCGGTAATGGTTCCGGTAAGTGCGCCTCTCCAGATTGATGTACCGTTAGTCTTGCAACCATTGGGATTATAGCATAAAATGCCATCCTCAGAAGCGCTGGCGGAAACAACAACGCCATTACTCACCACAAGTGTCAGCATAACGATTCCACTGTCAATGTGCCCGCAAGTGTCGGTTTCAAAGCTGTATATGCCTTTCCAGGTCCCACTCCAACAAGCGTCGGGGACTTGTTGCTGGGCGGCGGCCTGATGGATGCCTTCGAGCATCGCCGCACACAGCAGCCAGATTTGAATCACGTTTCGTTTGGTTTTCATGGTTTTCCATCCGTTAGTGGTTTCACCACACAGTCGGTTTTACATATTCTGAAATGATCTGGATTGGTCAGGAGATGCCCGTCTCCGGCACGGAGCAGATGGGTCACAATTGGCCTCCGTGGTGCGGACAGGAAGAGAGTATGATGCAAAGAATATGTCCGGTTTCCCTGCGAGATGGTGCTGCGTCGCCTGGTTGTCTCTGGAGACTTTCACAGCATTCTGATCCCATCAAGAATTAGACAATATGTAAAGTACAAAACATCACTATGTGGTTGACTTATGATTTTACGTGATTAGAGGAAGTGGGGTCACATCTCAACATTCAACATTTGGCGAAGTTGGTCCACTTGCTCCCGTCCAAGGTCGCTCCATCCCAATCGCCTGCTCATGGCTCGAACCCTACTGTAGTCGAAAAATATAGTCTGTAGCTGCAATCCATCGGAAATCGCGAGAATCGAGCGATAGCCCATACTGCCGCACAAAGCAAAGTCTCTCACTGAAGGCGCAATGCCGTCGATCAGTGAAAAACAAAGTCTGTAACTGCGGTCGGCAGATTCACTCCAAACCCGCGCACCTCGTTTGCACCATCTGGCGGATGACTCCCGCGTGGATAGGCTTTGCCTTTCGTGCAGCTCTCGAGAAAGCCGGTCGCCCGCGGTTTCGAGGATGAAACATGAGGGCTAGGGCGAGACGAGGCAGTAGAACTGAGCCTGCTGGAGGGCTGAATCCGTGAACGTCATGCCGCTCGAACCAAATACGCCGCTCGAGAGAACGGTCCATTGGTCCATGGGGAGTGTTAAATTGCCGGTAGTTAGGATTCGATAATTCTGGCCGTAAGGGCCGGCGAACCGGATTTGGGCAGTTCCAGTTCCCAACGAAATGCCAGTCAAGACAGGTTGATTCGGGAAGAAGGTGATGAGCGACACGGTTCCAGGCGGAACGGTGTTTGTGAACAGGGACGACGCGGCGATGAAATTCGTCGAGATGTCCTGCGAGCCCGGAGTGGGATTGTTGGTCCGCGTGGCCTCGTCCTGGAGAATGCCGTAGGATCGAACCATGGCCGTTCCGCCAGGCACATAGCTGGCCAGGCTGATTTGCGCGGTGAAGCTGGTCGTCACGTCCTTGTTCATGACCAGCAAATTGAGCAAGCCGTCCGATCTCTGCACCCCGTAAGCGGAGAGAAGCATGTAATCGCTGGTGGGATTCAACACCGTGTCACCCGGCCCGACAAAGTATCGCATTAACTTGTCCGTGTAAAACGTCGGGTACCGGATATTCGAGTAGAGCAGCAGCCCCTCGTCGCCATTGGTGCGCCAGCCGTAGATGGTTGGATCGAAACTGCCGCTGGCGTCGGGGCCGTTTCGGAGGTCCCACCAGACATAACCATTGAACTCGGTTTTCATGAGCTGGCTCAAACTGTCGGCCAGATACAAACCGCACACGACGCTCGTGGATTGCCGGCCCAGCGCACTGGTCTGGTTGTTGTTCTCGGTGCACAGGAGCTCCACGTTGGTGCTCTGCGGGCCCAGGTAATCCTGTAGTTGCTGCCGCAAATCAGCGGCGTCAGAGGCCCAATTCACCGAGGCTTGCAGGAGCAGCGCGTCGCTTTCGGGACCGGCCCATTGAGGATAAACATGGTGGACGAGGAAATCCGGTGTGACCCCGAAGTTTTTAAGGTAGGCCAGCATGACCGGGGTCCAGCCGTAATGCGTGGCTCCTGTTCTTGGGTTCACCACGGGATGAGCGGCATTGTTCGAGTTGCTGTCCTCGCCTGGACTGGCCACGACACCGATTTTGATCGTTGGATCCGCGGCTTTCATCATGGCAACATAACCGGCGGCGCGGAGCGCGTAGGTGTAGGGATCGTGCGCCGGGCTGTTGGAATCCGTCTCCCAAAGGCCGTAGCATTCGTTGCCAATTTCCCAGTACTTGAAATTGCAGTGATTGGTCACGTTGGCGGAGAGAACCCACGCCGCGGCTTCGTTGCTGGTGCCGGTGCCGTAGTTGACGGTGATGATCGCTTGAGCGCCCACGTTGGTCGCCACGTGCATGAAATTCCCGAAGTTCATGCTCCAGGTCCAGGTGTTGTTCAGACTTCTTCCCGTGCCCCAATGATATTCATCGGACAAGGAGCCTCCGGGAAACCGAAGAAACGCGGTTCCGAGTTCTCGCAAAGCATTCGTCGTGTCGGCGGTATCGAGATAATCGTCGTAAATCGCCGTGTTCGCACCAAACCAGCGGAAATCGGCGGTGCGGACCGTTTTCGTCGGATCGATGTTCACGTGCACGAGCGCGGGGGCCGGTATGGCGGTGAGTTGAACATCATCGATGTAGAAGGTTCCCGTGGGACCGCTGTTCACCTGGATCACGATATGATTCACGTTCGGCAGGTTGGTGGCGCCCAGGGAAGCGAGCGGGATGGTGACTTGTTGCCAGGTGCCGGCGGTCAGGGCAGGCAGATAAACCGACGGGCCGCGTCCGGTGGTTCCGTAGAGCAAATAGACGTACAGGTTCTGGCCCCCGGTGGTTCCTCCATGAACCCAGAATACCAGATTGGTGTACGGGGTGATGTTGAAATCCGTGTGTCCAAAACAAATGGCGTCCCAGGTGTTCGGGGTGAGGCTGATGGAATCCGTTCCGGAATGGACGGGGGAGGCATTGGTGAAACTGTGATTGCCCCAACCCCAATCCAGGAAGGCGTTGACCAGGTTGTCGGTGTAGATGGGCAGATTCGCCTGGCCGAAGGCGGAAGCGGACGCAAACAGAGAAATCAGGAGGGGAAGGAAAAGCACCAGTCGCATAATCGTGTTCGGGTATGAGTTAAGCCATCCCGGCGCCTCTGGCGTAACCGCAACTATTCGCTGTACAACTATTCGCTGTAGTCAGCGACCTCCGGCAAAGCCGGAGGCTTGAGATAGCGTGAACCGCTCAAAGCGGTTGTTTGTTATCGTGAGGCGCTCAAAGCGCCATCATCTCTAGTTGTTCGAGGCGTCGATCTTCTT
>Ga0187860_1001703_pt1 | contig 19060 bp, 17 predicted proteins | sample June2016WEW_10_4_FD_132981 | JGI IMG/M metagenome (GOLD analysis project Ga0187860, IMG submission 132981) | Peatland microbial communities from SPRUCE experiment site at the Marcell Experimental Forest, Minnesota, USA - June2016WEW_10_40 | ecosystem: Environmental > Terrestrial > Soil >...
GCGATCATTGCGGCACCTGCCACGCTTGCCTCGACGTCTGTCCGACCGCGGCATTCCCGGCGCCGTATCGTCTCGATGCGCGGCGCTGCATCTCCTATCTCACCATCGAGCACAAAGGCCCGATCCCGCGCGCGCTGCGTCCGCTGATCGGCAATCGCATCTACGGCTGCGACGATTGCCTGGCGGTTTGCCCCTGGAACAAATTCGCGCAAGCCGGGCGCGAAGCGAAGCTAGCGGCGCGGGCCGCATTGCGCGCGCCGCAACTGGCCGACCTGGCTCGGCTCGACGACGCCGGGTTCCGCGCGCTGTTTGCAAAAAGTGCGGTCAAGCGCGTTGGGCGCGCGCGGTTCTTGCGCAATGTGCTGATCGCGATCGGCAATTCCGGAGACGCGGCGCTCGCAGGCGAAGCCGAGCGATTGCTGGACGATCCTTCACCGCTAGTTCGCGGCGCGGCTGTCTGGACTGTCGGCCGGCTCGATCGCGCGCGGCTCGATCGCTGTGCGCGGGAGCGGCGCGTTGCCGAGTCCGATCCAGACGTCGCCACCGAGTGGGACGCCGCGTGCGAGGGATAAGGCTTCGATGTCCGCGTTGGTCTGCTTCGGGCTCGGTTATTCGGCGGAACATTTCATCGGCCGGTACGGTGACGGTTTCGGCCGCACCGTCGGAACCGTGCGCAGCGCCGAACGCGCCGCTGACCTGAACACGCGTCTGGCCGGCCGGCTGAAGGCGCTGGTGTTCGACGGCACTCTGGCAACGCCGGACGTGAAAAGTGCGATCGGCGAAGCCGACCTGGCGCTCGTTTCGGTTCCGCCGAATGAAAATGGCGATCCGATCCTTGCGGCGTTTGGCGATGCCCTGGCGCACGCGCACAGTCTGCGATCCATCATCTATCTGTCGACGGTCGGCGTTTATGGCGACCATGGCGGCGCGTGGGTCGACGAGGAAACACCGCCGCGGCCGGGTTCGGCGCGCAGCCGCGAACGTTTGGCCGCCGAGCAGGCCTGGCAAAAACTCGGGGCGCAGGCTGACGTTGCCGTCGCGGTCCTGCGTCTCGCCGGCATTTATGGACCCGAACAGAACGCCCTCGTCCAGATCGCGCGTGGCAATGCCAGGCGCATCGTAAAACCCGGCCAGGTTTTCAATCGCGTCCATGTCGCCGACATCGCCCAGGCCATCGATGCGGCGTTCGCGCGCGAGGCTCGTGGTATTTTCAACGTCGCCGACGACATGCCGACGCCACCCGGCGATCCGCTCACGTTCGCGGCGCAACTTTTGGGGCGCGACCCGCCGCCGGAAGTGACCTTCGAAGCCGTCGCGCCGTCGATGACGCCGATGGCTTTGAGTTTTTGGCAGGACTGCCGGCGCGTACACAACGACAAGCTCAAACGTGAGCTCGGCGTAACTTTACTCTATCCGACCTACCGCGAAGGCTTGGGCGCGCTCAGTGCAGGCTCGGCCCCTTGAGGAACCGATCGCGCTCGCTCGACTTGACGCGAAGCTCCATGGTTTCGCCGTCACGATAGATGGTGATCGGCACTTCGACGCCGGCCTGGCCTTGCGCCCAAATGCGGCGGAACATGCTCGCCAAATCGTGGACCTCAGTGCCGGCGACCGCGAGCACGATGTCGCCCGTGCGCAGATCGGCCCGCTTCGCGGGTCCGCGATCGGCGAGCCCGACGACGACAAGCCGGTTTTCTACCTCGGTCGCATAGAAGCCGAGCCAGGGCCGCGAGGGCGCGTTGCGCCGGCCGAATTTGAGAATGTCATCGAAGATCGGCTTCAGCAGGTCGATGGGCACCATCATGTTGATGTTCTGTGCCGCGCCCTTCTCGACCGAGTGCTGGAGCTGCAGCGAACCGATGCCGAGAAGATCGCCGGCGGGTCCGATCAACGCTGTGCCGCCCCAGTTGGGATGCGCCGGCGCCGTGAAGATCGCTTCGTCGAGCACGTATTCCCAATAGCCGGCGAATTCCTGTTTGGCGACGATGCGCGCGGCAACCGAATGTTGCCGCCCACCGGCGCCGGCAACGACGACACGCTCGCCGACCGAAGCCGCCGCCGACTGGCCGAATTCGAGGGTTGGCATATCGAGCTTGGCGAGCGCTTGCACCAGCCCGAAACCGGTTTCCTGGTCATAGCCGAGCACGTGCCCAGGAACCGAACGACCGTCGCTTAACGTGAGCCAGATGGTGTCCGCCTCGGTGATCAAATAGCCGATCGTCAGGACGAGGCCATTGCCGCGAATGATGACGCCGTTGCCGGCGCGCTCGGTGCCGAGCGTTTCCGCCGTGAACGCATCCGCGGGTACGGTTGCGCGCAGCGCCACCGTAGTGGCCAATGCCAATTCGAGATCGTAGGAATAATCCTCCGCCTTCGGCTGCACGGAGGCTGGCACGTTCCAGTCGCTCACCGTCGCCATCTGATCATTCCTTCTTTTCGGAGGCCGCGGCGTTCTTTTGCAGCTCCTGGAGTTGTTTTTCGAGTTCGGGGAGGCTCTGCACGAGTTCGCACTTCTGCTTATCCTCCGCCGCCTGCTTCTTCACCTCCTCCCAGCGCTCCTTTGCGTCTTGCAAGCTCCAGGGCCTGCGCTTCTCCGGATTAAAGACCTGCGCCTTGGCCAGATTTTCCAGCGACTGAAAGTACTCTTCCAAATTGAGGACGCGATTGCGCAGCCGAAAATAGAAGCTCTTGCCGTTCAGCTCTTCGCAGAACTTCAGCCCACCCGCAAAAGTTTGCTGCGCCATGCGGGCGTCGAAAATCTTTCCTTTGAGCTCGTCGATAGCTGGACTTTGCGCTTGCCCGTTTGTCAAAGGGACGAGACAGAACGCACTCGCGCAGCAAGCAAGCCACGCCGGGTCTCTGAATGGCCGCACCGTTCCCACCTCTCATCCCCGGAAGTCCGTTACATGTTAGCAGTTTGGTCAACCGAGCCAACAGCGAAGCGCACGGCACCCGCCCGTCAATTCACCATTCGTTATCCATGAATTGTCGCCGCGTCATCATCGTACGCCGTCGGCACCATATTGCCGGAGTCTTCTCGTCTTGTCTGCCTTGTTCCCGCCCAATCTTCTTTGCAAAATGACGGTGTGTTTGCGGGTGTTCGGGGGCATTGTCGTGCGCGTCAGTATCAGTTATGTCGTCATCGCGTTGGCGCTTGCCGGTTCGCTCGGCGTGGCGACAGCCCAATCATATTCCCCACCCTCGCCGCAGTCCTACACCAGCGCACCCGTGCCGCCGCTGGATGTCGGCGCACAATCCGCTGAACCATCCTATGGTCCGGGCTACGACGAGCAAGCAAGGGAATACCCGCCGGCCCCGTACTCACCGGCAGACCGTCCACATTTCGCACCGGCGGATCGTGCGGCATCGCAAGCTCCGCCGTCACCCGGTGGCGAACTGGTTCCCCGGCCCCCAGCCGACGTCAGCAGCGGTTCCGCGCAAGCAGATTATACGGGCTCGGTTCGTTCACCCGCCGGCGCGAGTCCGGTTCCGGGCCGCGCGACGGTGATCGCCGGGTTGCCGCCTGAAGATCAGCCCGAAGGCGGACCGGCTCAGGAACTGCCGGCCCAGTTCCGCCGTCAACTCGTCGACTACGTCACCTCGGAGCCCGCGGGCACCATCATTATCGATACGCCGCATACCTATCTTTATCTGATGCTCGGCCACGGCAAGGCCTTGCGCTACGGCGTCGGCGTTGGACGCGAAGGTTTCACCTGGACCGGAACCGAGCGCATCAGCCGCGTAAGCGAATGGCCGGACTGGCACCCACCGAAGGAGATGATCGAGCGCCAGCCTTATCTGCCACGGTTCATGGCCGGCGGCGAGGGCAACCCGCTCGGAGCGCGCGCATTGTATCTTGGCAACACGGTCTATCGCATTCACGGCACCAACCAGCCGTCGACGATCGGCCATTTCGTATCGTCGGGCTGCATCCGCCTGACCAACGAAGACGTCGCGGACCTCTACAGCAGGGTGAACGTCGGCACGCGCGTGGTGGTGTTGCCGGGCTCGCCAGCAGTCTCGGCTTCAGCTTCCGGCCCGGTTGCCCGCTAGCACAACCGACAGACGCTCCCAGGACCGAACAGCAATCGTCCCGGCGGCTAAATCCAAGCCGGCGCGGTTAATCCTTCGCCTGCGCGACGCCCGCCAAATTTTTAATGTTGGATTTTCGGCGACTCATCTAATGTCGCACACGCTGGATTCGGCAGGTGGGAACTTGTCTGCCATCTGGTGATGCGTCGGCCGAAGTTTCATGGCCGACGCGAGGCCCTATGTCCTCGCGCTGATCTGTCGCCCCATGTGCCGCGTGCTTTTCCGGGTCGCGCGCGGGGCGTTCAGCGAGGTGGAATGTTTCCTAATATACGCCTGATGATCGCGGCCGTGGTCGCCTCGATCGTGGCGCTGATATGTGGATTCGGCATATTTGCCGCCTTCCGCGTCAGCCACGAGCCGCTCGTTCGGCTGCCGCCCGCCACCGCGCCGCTGCAACTCGTCACCGACAATGCCGCGAAATCGGCCGTGGCCTTTGCACCGGGGGAACCGTTCAATCGTCGCTTTCAGATCAGCGGCTCGCCGAGCGCCGTCGCCGCTAAGGACTCGCCGCACACACCCGATCGTCACGACGAGGCCGAACCAGCGCCAGGCGGCATAGCCGCAGCGCCGAAGACCGGTGCTGCCGAGGTGGAAGAAACAACATCCGTTGTCGGGGAACCAAAAGAACAAACGGCCTTGCCCGTCGCCGAGGCCACCGAACAGACGATGGCTGGAAGTGCGGCCCCAGCGGCTAGCGACCAGACGCCCATTGCATCGGTGCCGCAAGCGGAGCCAGCGCCGACCGCAGCGAGTGACGCCACAGCGGCTCCAGCGTCGCCAGATGCGGCAACCGCCGAAGCAGGGCAAGCAATCAAAACATTCGTTGCTTCCGAGCCAGCCCGCGAACCTGCGCCGGCGGCACTGGCGCTTGCCGCCGTTGAGCCGCTGACGAATCCGCCGCTTCCACTTGCGCGTCCGCAGTCAGCGCCCAAACCCGGGCCGGCAAGCGTCACAGCGGAGGCTGCGGAGCCGGCGCAAAAGAATACGGACAAAGCCGTGGCAAAAAAGGCCGACCGCACACGCTTGGCGGCGAAGGCACGCCGCGCGCGTTGGATAGCCAACGCCGCCGCTCAAGTTGGCGATCAAAATTCCGGATTCTCCCAGTCCAATTTTCAAACCGCGCCACAAGAATCACAGCCGCAATTGGCCCAAAGGCGGACGGTGAGAACCCACCGCTCGAACGTGGCTTCCAGAAGAACCAAAGGGTCGAATTCGGCGTCCGGCGGCCCGTTCGTCAGCCCGCCGCGCCGGTAAGCTTGCAGCGGGTTGACCGGCGAGCCGCTTGCGCCCACGTTTCGGGCGTGCACAGAAATTTTTTCGCAGACCTCGCGTGACCCCGCTTTCCATCCTCGACCTGTCCCCCGTCACGACGGCCACGCCGGGATCGGCGGCCTTGCGCAATTCGCTCGATCTGGCGCGGCTTGCGGACCGGCTCGGCTACAAGCGGTACTGGCTCGCCGAGCACCACAATCTGGCGAGCATCGCCAGTTCCGCGCCTGAGATCATGATCGGACAAATCGCGGCGGCAACGACCCACCTTCGCGTTGGCTCGGGCGGCGTGATGCTGGTGAACCATGCCCCGCTTATGGTCGCCGAACGATTCAAAGTGCTGGAGGCGCTGTTCCCCGGCCGTATCGATCTCGGGCTCGGGCGCGCGCCCGGGACCGATCCCGTGACCTCCTACGCGCTGCGCCGCCGCCAGGACGCGCGCGACGGCGATGACTTCCTCGAGCGCTTTCAGGAACTTATCCTCATGGAGCGCGGTGGATTTTCGCCGGAACACCCATTCCGCAACGTGCAGGCCGTCCCCAGCGACGTCGCGCTGCCGCCGATCTGGCTCCTCGGCTCCAGCGGCTATAGCGCTGAGCTTGCCGCCGCGACCAGCATGGGCTTCGCCTTCGCGCACCATTTCGCTGAGCACGACGCCGCAAGCGCAATGCTGAGCTATCGGGCCCATTTCAAGCCGTCAGAAACGCTACCGGAGCCCTCAGCCATCCTTGCCGTGGCGGCGATCACGGCCGATAGCGACGCCGAGGCCGAGCGGATTGCCGCCAGCGCCGACCTGAATTTCGTGCGCCGCGCCAAAGGCGAATATCTGCCGTTCGTTTCGCCGGAAGAGGCTGCTGCCTATCCTTATACGCCAGTGGACCGCGACCGCATCGCGCGGCAACGCGAGCGCCTCGTGGTCGGCGGCATCGATAGCGTCAAAAGCCGGCTGCTCGCGATGACCGAGGCGACCCAAGCCGATGAATTAATGATCACTTCCATGACTTTCGATCACGCCGCGCGCCGGCGTTCATATGAGTTGCTGGCGGCGGCTTTCGGCCTTTCCCCGGCGGCCTAAAGCGCTCCAACGCGCGGCCGGCAAGGTGAGAGTGTGATCTTAGTGTCGCGCATTACTATTAATTCACAAAAGTAGTGCCTGATGACATGCCGCCAGGTGGCGGGAGCTTTCTGTGTCGACTAGGATTGTCGCTCGCATTTTCGGCTGGGTGGCTGACTTGAGCACTGACCGCGCGCGGCTCGCGTCCGCACCTTCTCGTCATCAATTCCGGGCCGCGTTGCTTGGCGCCTGCGCGTGCGCATTGGCCGTCACGCTGGCGACCGCGTCTTCGCCGGCGACGGCTCAAGCGCCTCTCAGGGTAAAAGCGAAGCTCAAGCAAAAGCAAATAGAGCATGTGAGCAAGGAGCCATTCGGCGATATTCCGAAAGGTCCGTTGCAGATCGTCGTCTCGATCGACGAGCAGCAGCTTCACCTCTACAGCAATGGTATCCACGTTGCCGATACGCTGATCGCAACCGGAGTGGCAGCCCACCCGACGCCGATGGGTGTGTTCAGTGTCATCGAAAAGGAGCGCTTCCACCGATCCAATATCTACAGCGGTGCACCCATGCCGTACATGCAGCGCATCACTTGGTCGGGCGTGGCGATGCATGAGGGCGTGAATCTGGGACATCCGGCTTCGCACGGCTGCATCCGTTTGCCGCGCGAGTTCGCTGAGCGCCTTTTTCTTCTTCATAGTGTGGGGGCGCGCGTGTTCATCACGCGGCCCGAACTGAGGCCGGTTGAGTTCGCCGATCCGCATCTGTTCGTGCATAGGGATATGCCATCCGAACCGGTCCCGAGCGCCAAGGCGCCGGCGACGGTCGATGCCATCAAGACTGCGCAGACTGTCGACGACAGCAGGACGACGGATGCAATCGCACCGGTCGCGGAGCTGCGCACGAGCTTTGCAGCGACGGACTCCGCCGAGCGTGCCCGCCCTAGCGCTGTGGCGGCAGCCGAGAGTGCCATAGAACCGAACAATCCAGCGGCTGGGGTCAAACCCGCCGAGCCGGTGCCGCCCCTCACCGCGAGCGAGCCAAAAAAGGCCCATGAGGCTGATCCACAGATGCCGGCAAAGCAGCAGCCTGCGGCGACGGATGCCGCCGAGATCGGCAAACCGGGAGCGGCGTCCCCTGACGCAGCCGCAAAACCGGCACGCGCCGCCGCCTTGGAAGCCGTGCCGATGCCATTCGGCAAGCCGGCGCAGCTCGCGAAAGTCGCCGCGGCAAAACGCGCGCCGATCTCAATCTTGATCAGCCGCAAAGCCGGCAAGGTTTACGTGCGGCAAAATTTTGCGCCGCTGTTTGAAGCTTCGATCACCGTCGACCAACCGCAACAGCCGCTCGGGACGCACGTTTTCACAGCGATGCAATATCTCGATGATGGCGCGACCATGCGCTGGAATGTCGTTTCCCTTCCAGGCGAGCGACCGAAGACGGCGCAAGCCGTGCAGAACGCGCCCGTGTGGAGCGTCAAAGGAAAACAAAGCCGCGAGGCGGCCGCCAGTCCGCTCGCTGACCCGCCTCCGCCGCAAATGCCGCAGGAGGCTCTGGCGCGCATACAAATCCCCGCGGAGGTCATCGACCGGATTTCCCAGATGATCGTCCCGGGCTCCTCCTTGATCGTGTCCGACCAGGGCCTTGGCGAGGAGACTGGAGAAGGCACGGATTTCATCGTCGTTATGCGTGGGGACGACCGCGCCGCAGCGACACGGCCCCAGCGCCGCGCGGACGACGACGGCCGCCTCCAAGCGCAACGTTGGCGCCAACCATTCATGCCGGCGGTGTGGCGCTAGGTCGTTCCGACCCGGCGGTTGCCCGATTGCGAGAAATCCTGTTGGATGGGTTACCGGGTTGCGATTGACGGTTCCCGTTGAACGCATGTCAAAACCAACTCGCTGTCTTTCAATCGAAATCCGCTAAACCGGCTGCAGGGGCAGTCTTTGTCAGTCCAAGGAGGATCGTCTTGGGTAAGCATTTCTCACTTGTCGCTTCGGATAGCTTCAAACTCGGCGCCTATCGAGCTGAGCCGAGCGGAACAGCCAAGGGCGGCATCGTCGTCATTCAGGAAATTTTCGGCGTCAATCATCACATTCGCGCGGTGTGCGACCGTTTCGCCGGCGAGGGCTACGTCGCCGTAGCACCGGCTTTGTTCGATCGTCAGCATCCGGATTTCGAGTGCGGCTATTCGCCGGACGAGATCGCCAACGCGCGCAAATTCGTCGCCAACCCGGATTGGGGAGCGATGATGAAGGATGTGCAGGCCGCCATCGACGATGCAAAGCAAAGCGGCCCGACTGCCATCGTCGGCTACTGCCTTGGGGGAACCTTGGCCTTCCTTGCCGGCGCCAAACTCAACGGGCTATCGGCTGCCATCGGCTATTACGGCGGCCAGATCGCCAAGAACGCCGACGAGAAGCCGAAGGTGCCGACGCAACTGCATTTCGGCGAGAAGGACGCCTCAATTCCGATGAGCGACGTCGAGACGATCAAGCAGAAGCGCGGCGGCGATTGCGAGATCTACGTCTATCCCGACGCGCAACACGGCTTCTTTTGCGACGAACGCGGCAGCTACAACGAAGCGGCGGCCAAGCTCGCCTGGGAGCGATCGACCGCATTCTTGCAGCAGCACCTGAAGAAATAAATGCACGAACGCGTTCGTTCGTCCTAGCCGGGCTTGACCCGGCAATCTATTTTTTCCGCGCAGGTTTGGATAGATCACCGGGTCTCGGCGCGCGCGCCGGCCCGGTGATGACGCTGGGGTATTCGTTGGGGTTCGCGCCGGCGGCCATAGGAAACGCGTGAGCGATTTGGCATAGTCCCTGTGCCACATCGCCGGGGCAGCGCATTTTGGGGGACTAACAAATGGCGCATGATGTTCATCCGGTTGACCAAATATTGCCGGTTCCGAAGCTTCTGACCCTTGGGCTCCAGCATGTCCTGGTCATGTATGCAGGCGCGGTCGCGGTTCCGCTTATTCTCGGCCGCGCCCTCAAATTGGCCCCGGAAGACGTGGCCTTTCTGATCAGCGCCGACCTGTTCGCCTGCGGCCTGGCGACGCTCATACAAAGCGTCGGATTTCCAGGCGTCGGCATCCGTTTGCCGGTCATGATGGGCGTAACCTTCGCCTCGGTCGGCCCCATGCTGTCCATGGCAGCGGCGCCCGACGTCGGTCTCCTTGGAATTTATGGAGCGGTGATATCGGCCGGCGTGTTCGCGGTGTTGGTCGCGCCCTTTATGGGCAGGCTTTTGCCGCTGTTCCCGCCGGTGGTCACCGGCACGATCATCCTGGTGATTGGCATCACACTCATGCGCGTCGGCATCAACTGGGCCGGGGGCGGATTGCCGACACTGACCAAAGTCGTCGATGGGGCGGCGGGCGCATTTCCCAATCCCAACTATGGCCAACTCGAAGGTTTGGGCATCGCACTGTTCGTGCTGGTGGTGATTCTCGGATTGATCCGCTGGTTTACCGGCTTCATCGCCAATGTGGCGGTGTTGCTCGGCATCATCGCCGGTGCGGTGCTAGCGTCACTCCTCGGCGTCATGCATTTCGACAAGGTGGTATCCGCCTCTTGGGTCGATTTCGTCATGCCGCTGCGCTTCGGCATGCCGAAGTTTCAGCTGATCCCGATCATCACCATGTGCATCGTGATGGTGGTCGTTATGATCGAGTCGACCGGGATGTTCCTCGCGCTCGGCGAAATGACCGGGCGAAAAGTCGATCAAGCTGCAATCACCCGGGGATTGCGCGCCGACGGCGTCGGCACGATCCTGGGGGGTATCTTCAACACCTTCCCCTACACGTCGTTCTCGCAGAATGTTGGCCTTGTCGGCGTCACCGGCGTGCGATCGAGATGGGTCACTGCGACCGGCGGCTTGATCATGCTGGCGCTCGGCTTGCTGCCGAAGATGTCGGCGCTCGTGGAGGCGGTGCCTGTTGTGGTGTTGGGCGGCGCCGGCGTCGTGATGTTCGGCATGGTCGCCGCCACCGGAGCGCGCATCCTCACCGGTGTCGACTTCAAAGCAAGTCGCTACAACCTGTTTGTCGTCGCGATTTCGGTTGGCTTCGGGATGATCCCGCTGGTGGCGCCCAACTTCTTCCGCCACACGCCCGACGTGCTGCATCCGCTGTTGGAATCGGGCATTCTCTTGGCGGCGATCGTCTCCGTTGCGCTCAATCTATTCTTCAACGGCTTGACGAGCACCGAGGCGGCCTACGCAGAGTCTTCCGCGGCCGCCGCGGCTTCCGAACACGCCTGAAGTCGGAAGGAAAAGGTTGGACGGCGGAGAGCGGATGAAAGATCGGGCTCTCCGTCTTCCGTCAGAACCAGCGCTCTTGCACGTTGATCGTGTCGCCGGGACGCAGCGGGAAGGTGAGCGGGACCGCGATGCGCATCGGGCGGCCATTATAGTTGCGGTTCAGAATGACGCCCTTGCGCAAAGCCCGCGGTGTGAATCCGCCGGCAATCGCCACCGCCGTCTCCGCCGTCATGTTGGCGACGTAGGGGTATTGGCCTGGCGCTGCGACCTCACCGAGGATGAAGAACGGCCGGTAGGCTTCGATTTCGACCGCCACGTGAGGCTCGCGGATGAACCCATTCCGCAGCTTGTCGGAGATTCGATTCGCCAATTCGTCGGTCGTCGCACCTCGCGCCATCACCGGGCCGATCAGTGGCATGTCGATGGAGCCGCCGGCGTCGACTGCATAGGAGTTGCTCAATCCCTCCTGACCGAACACCACGATGCGCAGTCGGTCTCCGGAGTCGAGCTTGTAACCGCCGTCAACGGCCGTGGGCGCTGCATACGCGTAGAGCGCTGAAGGAGCGGTAGCGGCAGGAACGGTCGCATACCCGGGGGCGGCATATGGCGCCGCGTATGGCGCGGGGGCAATCGGCGTCGCCGCGTATTGTGGCGCGGCATATTGTGGCGCCGCTGCATAGGTGGCGGGCGGCATAGGCTGTGCGTATTGCGGACCCGAGCCATAGACCACGTTGTCTATACTGGGCGGCGGATAGGCCGGCGACGGATAGGCCATGTATGCGGCTGGCTGCTGCGCGCATCCCGCGGCAGCGATCGCCACACCCAGCAACAGCATGAGAGAGCGGATGACCCGCATACGCGCAATCCGACTCCGTTTGAGCGAACGTGAGCACCGATTAACGCTCGGTATGGTTAACAATCCCTCACCGGGCAGCAGTGAGCGGGCAAATTGCGCTCAGCCGAGCCAGGCGGGTTGGACTGCCGGCGCCTAGACCGCTGAAATCGATGCGAAATCTGACCGTTTCGCCGACGCCCCGGAAGGCTCACTCGGCCTTGTTGCTAGGGCGCGCGAGCCAGTCGGCGACGGCGAGCAGCAGCAGCGAAACGACGAACATGAGAGGGAATGCGATCGCCCAGCCGAGTTTCGCAGTATCGGTCGTTTTTTCGAGGTCGAGATACCAAGCGAGCGCATCGACGGCGGCGATGACGGCGATCGAGCCCAGGAGTTTTTGTTTGAGCGCACCGAAATCGATTTCGGTAAGGCCTTCGGGCCATCCGGAATTCTCGTCCCGTTCGATCTTGCTGATGAAATTCTCAAATCCGGAAAAAACCACGATGAGAACGAGATTCGCCGTAAGCGAAACATCGACGAGATTGAGCACGTCGACGACGAGATCGTGCCAGCTCAGGTGCGGAAGCGCGATCGCAATTTCGTAGAAGTCCGCGAAGAAACGGTAGATCAACAGCACGAGAGAGCAAAGAAGGCCGACGAGAAACGGCGCGATCAACCACCGGGAAAAGAAGATCACCGCATGGAACCCGCGCTCGATCTGCCGCATGGGACCCCGCCAAGGCGCGCACGGCCTCGACTGTGCCGTTAGTCGACGCGCCCGGTCAATGCGCGGCCACGCCCAGTGTCCCGATTTCGAAGTTCGCAAGCGCCCGCCGCACACTCTGATGCGAACTTCGAAATCAAAGGGACCCTGGCAACTTTATCATTCTAGTGCGGTTTTTGGATTTGAAGTTCCTATGCCGGTTTGCCGCTGGACCGTAGGAACTTCAAATCCACCGCACTCGCGCCGGTCTGACAGCTCACCCCGGTGCCGCCGAGGCCGCAATAGCCGTGGGGATTCTTCGCCAGATATTGCTGGTGATAATCCTCAGCAAAATAAAACGGCGGCGCTTCGCGGATCTCCGTCGTGATTGCGCCCAATCCCTCGGCCGAGAGCGCCTTGGCATAGTCCGCACGCGAGGCGTCGGCCGCGGCGCGTTGCGCCGGCGAAAACACGTAGATGCCGGAACGGTATTGCGTACCGACGTCGTTACCTTGCCGCATGCCCTGCGTCGGGTTGTGGCTTTCCCAAAAGGCTTTCAACAGGCGCTCGTAGGAGATTTTCTTCGGGTCATAGACAACGAGCACGACTTCGTTGTGGCCGGTGCGTCCGCTGCAAACCTCTTCATATGTCGGATTGCGCGTATGGCCGCCGGCATAGCCGACGGCGGTGACATAGACGCCGTCGCCGAACTCCCAAAACTTGCGCTCTGCGCCCCAGAAGCAGCCGAGCCCAAACATCGCCATGGCAAGACCTTCGGGGTAGGGGCCCTTCAGCGGGTGGCCGTTGACGTAGTGCTGCTTAGCGGTCGCAATCGGTATCGAACGCCCAGGTAAGGCGTCGTGGGCGGCCGGCATTTCGAGTTTCTTCGAGAAGGGGAACATGTCGGCATCTCCTGCGTGGCAAAGGCAATATAATCGCGGCTTGGACGCGGCGCAGCGGGAATTGCGATCACGTTTCGCAGAGGATTGCTGATCGCCGGTGGGGAATGAATGGTGACCCGAGACTGCCGCGCGAGCGACTTCCACCGGCCGCTTTTGCCGCCTATTGTGCGCCCCGCGCGCCGCGCAAAGCGGCAGGCCTGAGGAGGTGGAACGATGTCCCGGATGCTCGCGCTCGTGTGCGCGTTGGCCATGTTTGCCATAGTGGCCGGTTCGGCCTCTGCCCCGGCCTTGGCTCAGCAGCCTGCCGCGGCGACGCCGCCCTATGGCCCTCCGATCACGCTCGATGACGCCAAGCGCGCGATGGCGGCGGCCGAGCTCGAAGCGGCGAAGAACTCCTGGCAGGTCGCGATCACGATCCTCGATAGCGGCGGCAATCTGGTGATGTTCCATAAGATCGACAACACCCAGCTCGCTTCCATCGGCGCGTCTGAAGGCAAGGCGCGCACTGCCCTCACCTTCAAACGTCCGAGCAAGGCGCTCGACGACGCCATCGCCGCCGGCGGCGCCGGGCTGCGACTGCTCGCGGTGAAGGACATCACCCCGCTGGAGGGCGGGCTGCCGATCCTGGTCGACGGCAAGATCGTCGGCGCCATCGGCGTCTCCGGCGCGCTGTCCTCCCAGGACGCGCAAGTCGCCAAGACCGGAGCCGACGCGCTGGCGAAGTAACCGAGCCGGGCCGCGCTTGCAATCGGCTTGATGGTGCAAGGACTGAGCGTGCTCGCCACGGTGTTGTCGGGCGCGTGGTTCGAGGGTGAGAACGGCATCACAACAAAGGCCGCGTGAATCCAAAGCCGGCGCTGCACGTCGCTGCCATGCTATTACTCGACGACTTTATGGAAGGAGATTTCGCGGCCGGCGATTTCGTTAGAGAGTCTGAACGCGAGTTGCTCAAAGGATTGACCCCGCAGCGAATTCACACCAGCTTATGAGATACCATGAGCGGTTCACGCCAACTGCGTCTCGGCGCTTTCATGCGGCCGACGACCATCCACACCGGTGCCTGGCGCTATCCGGGCGCCTTTCCTGACGCCAATTTCAATTTTGCCAATCTCAAGCGCTTCGCACAGACGCTCGAGCGAGCCAAATTCGATGCATTTTTCATGGCCGATCATCTGGCCGTGCTCAACATGCCACTCGACGCGCTCAAGCACAGCCATACGGTCACGTCGTTCGAGCCGTTTACGCTCCTCTCGGCCTTGGCGGTGGTCACCGAGCACTTGGGCCTTATGGCCACCGGCTCGACCACCTTCGATTCGCCGTACCACGTCGCCCGGCGCTTCGCCTCGCTCGACCATCTCAGCGGCGGCCGCGCCGGTTGGAACATCGTCACCACATCCAATCCCGACGCGGCGCTGAATTTCGGCATGACCGATCATATGGAGCACGGCGAGCGTTATCGCCGCGCCCGGGAATTTTACGACGTCGTGACCGGCCTTTGGGATTCCTGGGCGGACGATGCCTTTATCCGCGATGCCCAACAGGGTCTTTATTTCGATCCCGACAAGCTGCACGTGCTCAACCATAAGGGCAAATATCTGTCGGTGCGCGGACCGCTCAATATCGCACGCCCGATCCAGGGCTGGCCGGTCATCGTTCAGGCCGGCGCCTCGGACGCCGGCCGGCAGCTCGCGGCTGAAACCGCGGACGCGGTATTTACACCTCCGAGCAACATCGCCGCCGGGCGCGAATTCTATGCCGACGTGAAAGGCCGCATGGAAAAGGCCGGCCGGGCGCGCGACCATATAAAGATCATGCCCGCCTGCTTCGTCGTGATCGGCGAAACGGTCGAGCAAGCGCGCGCGAAGCGGGCGAAGCTCGACAGCCTTGTCTATTACGACAACGCCATTGCCTCATTGTCGATTGCGCTTGGGCACGATGCCTCGCGTTTCGATCCGGATAAGCCGCTCCCCGATATCCCCGAGAGCAACGCCAGCAAAAGCGCGCGACAGCGCGTAGTCGAAATGGCGGAGCGGGAAAAGCTTACCGTACGTCAACTCGCCCAGCGGCTCGGCGGCTATTCGGGTCTCGCGATGGTAGGTACTCCGAAAACAATTGCCGACGAGATGGAGGAATGGCTTCTCACCGAAGCCAGCGACGGCTTCACGGTCATGTTCCCCTATCTGCCCGGCGGCCTCGACGACTTCGTCGACCAAGTGGTCCCGGAACTGCAACGGCGCGGCCTGTTTCGGCGCGAGTACGAGGGAAAGACCTTACGCGAGAACCTCGGCCTGCCGCGGCCGACAAACCGTTACTTCGAAACGCGAAGGGCCGCCGAGTAATTCTGCTCGTGAGACCGCGTAGCCGCCGCCATCAACGTTCGGCGCGATTAGCGACTGATCCGTTGCGGTCAGAAGTGATAATTGAGCCCGGCGCGAAAGACGTTTGTGTATGCGCTCTCGCTGACCGCAGTCACGGTCGGAATGGCCGGCATTTTGTTCGGCGTGCCGATGTAGAGATATTCAAATTTCGCGCTCCAGCAGCCCCAAAACGCCGCCTCGATTCCGGCGCCGGCGGTCCATGACCAGAATGTCGCAGAGCTCGAAAACGGTCCCGCCGTCGATACGGTCCCGCTCATTGTGGAGTCACCATACACCCCGCCCGCAGTGCCGTAGAACAAGATGCGATCGTAGGCATAGCCGAGCCGGCCTCTCAACGTGCCGAACCACGGCGTTTTTGCTGTGCCGCTGATGGTAGGACCGGCCGTCGCGCTAATCGGCCCGCTTCCGGTTGTTCCCTGGAAATCGGCTTCCGCGCCGAAGACGGCGGGACCCATCTGCCAATTGTAGCCGGCTTCCGCGCCGCCCAAAAAGCCGTTGCCGCTGGTAGTGAATGCCTCCGGTCCGGTGGTCGTGGTCATCGTCCCCGAACCGCTCGTCCATCCATAACCGGCGTTGCCGCCGATATAGAAGCCGCTCCACGAAAACTGCGGCGCTGCCGGCACGTAGGCAACAGGGGGTGGCGGCGCCTCCGGCAGATCGGCAGCCGAGGCAATCCCGATCCCACTCGAGATCAGTATTGCGCTACACACGAGCACCGGCGAATAGCGAGGCATTACAGCCCCCATGTTGATCCTGACTGCCTCCTTTATGAAACCGGTAGGGTTAACCAGCAGTTAAGACGCGAGGTGAGCGATGGGGGCGTCGCTGGCGGTTGCGGCAAATTTGGCAAGCGCGTGCGTGAACGTTTTGGAGGCGCGACCTCGTCAAAATGCGTTGCTCATTGGCGGCACGCAGGATCGCCGTCGTCGCGCCTCAACGCGACGCGACTGGTGAGGCTTGTTTCTGAAGCCTTGCCACGCCTTGATCGCGGCCCGCTGTTTCCTGGCGGGCGATGGCGCGACGGAACCCGTCGCGCTCTTTGAGCGACTTCCAATAGGCCGCGACCGCCGGTGAGAATTTCGCATCGAGTCCGATGAATTCGGAGAGCATCAAGGCAAAGCCGACAGAAATATCGGCCACAGTAAAGCGTCCGGCGCAGAGCGTCGGTTGCCGCGAGACGACGGCGTCGACGCCTCGCAAACGAGAGAGAAACCATCGCGAATAATCTGCGGCGACTTGTGCGGAGCGCCGCTCCTGCGGTTCCAGGACCGAATAGCGCAGCACAAGGCTTTGCGGAAAGGTCAGCGTCGCCTCGCCGAAATGCAGCCAGTTGAGATAGGGACCGAAATCCTCCTCCGACGGTTCAACCGCCAAAGGGCTCGGGCCATAGCGGGTCACGAGGTACTGACAAATCGCCGAGGATTCCGTCATCCGCATCGATCCGTCGAGTAACGTCGGCACCGTGCCGAGCGGATTGACGGCAAGATAGTCCGGCGCGAGCTGCCGCGGCGGGAACGGCAGCATCTTCAGATCGTACCGGAGTCCCATCTCTTCCAGCGTCCACAGCGGACGGAAGGAGCGGGCGTTCTCGCAGTGATAGAGAGTGAGCATGCCTCTGAGCCTGTCTTTGTCTACTAGGCCGATTCCTGAATCTTGCGTTTAAGGCGCACCATACCGTCCAGCCACCGTTCCTCGTCCTCCGCTTTCTTTAGGAAATAGCGGCGCACGGCCGCATGAGGCAGAATGAGGAAGGCCTCGGAGTCAAGACCTTGTAGGACGACCTGGGCGACCTCGTCCGCGGAAAGGACGCCATCCAACGATTGCGGTCCCGCGGGAAGATTGCGCAACAACGGCGTATCGACGCCTTGCGGGCACAGCACCGACACTTTGATGTTGTCGTCCCGGTGCATGATCGCGACATTCTCGGCAAAGCCGAGAGCGGCGTGTTTGGTGGTCGTATAGACCGCGCTGCCGATCTGCGACAGGAGGCCGGCGGCCGACACTGTGTTGAGAAGGTAGCCGCCGCCACGCGCTTTCATCAACGGGATGAGCGCTCGCGCCGCATACACATGAGCCATGACGTTAAGCGACCAAGCCCTGTTCCATATCTCATCCGGCGCCGCCGCGGCGTTTTCCGTTCGTTGATCGAAGCCGGAGGCGATGCCCGCGTTGGAGCAGAACAGATCGATTGGCCCGTGAGCCGACTCGGTCGTTTCGACCAAAGCCGTGATTTGGGCTTCCTGCGTAACGTCGCATGAAAATGCTCTGCCGTTCGTCGCCTTTGCGACTTTGCCGGCAGCAGCCGAATCGATATCAGCCACGACGAGCTTTGCCGCACCGGCGCGATGGAAGGCGTGACACATCGCTTTGCCGATGCCGCTGCCCCCGCCGGTAACGACCACGATTTTGCCGGCCACGTTCATGGCATTCGAACTCCCGTGAGTGCCACGTGGGCCAGAAACGAAGAGGCTAGACCTTGGCGGTCCCGGCAAGACTCGAACTTGCGACCTTCGGTTTAGGAAACCGCTGCTCTATCCGGCTGAGCTACGGGACCTTCCAGATATTTCAATGGGTTAGTATTCTCGTCGAATCTTTGGGCACGTTTTGGGCAACTCTTTTGGCCGTAACCAAACCCCGGATTAGCACTTCGAATATCAAATTCTCGCGCCGCGAGCCACATTCGGGCTGGGACAGATGTCGTTGCCGATCATCGGTGGAGAAGTCAATTGTGTTGTGGGTGGCCAGGGGATAGCCGATCACAGTCATACGTCAGCGCCAGCCCGAGGCCAGAGCCCCAAGACCGTGAAGGGAGTGACATCGGATGACGGCTCGGTACTCACCGGCGGACAGGGCGCGGACGGATTGTCGGGAATCAAGTCTGCTGGATTGCCGAGAGCAGCCAATTGCCGCCGTGCGCCCGCATGAAGGTCCACAATTCGGTGACCTCGCTTCGCTCGCCGCCTTCGACGGTGCGTCCGCTCGCGCGTTCGATCATGCTGTCCTTGAGCGCAAATTTCATGGCCACAGTCGCATAATCGGCAGCGCCTTCGCGCCAGGCTTCCGCCAGATCGCCTTGCAGCAGCTTCACGTCAGTGACGCGATTGATTAGACCGCGACTTGCGTTGCCCGCCAACTGTTCAGAGAAATAGGATAGCATCTCGGGCGTGAGCTTCACGCGCAGGGCCGAAAGATCTTCCGTCGAATAAGCGGCCTGGATGTCGCCGAGCAACCGTTCGAACGCGTCATAGTCCGACTTGGCGATGGTAACAGGTTCGCCGGCCGGTGGTGCATTGATGCTACCCAACATTCCAGTGAGACCGCCAAAACCGTGTCCAGTCGCCGGGTGCACCGCTGCATAAACAGGCGCTGGCATATTGCGCCGCTGCCACCAGGCGAAGATCAGCCGGGCGACGATCACGACCAGCATGACTTGCAACAGCAGACCGATGATCGAGGCGAAACCCGCCATGCCACCGAAAAGTCCGTGCCCGAACAGCAGGCCAAACAGACCTGCGCCGAGGAAGCCGGCAGTAATCCCGCCGAGCAATCCGCCGCCGAACAAGCC
>Ga0187860_1001708_pt1 | contig 19037 bp, 14 predicted proteins | sample June2016WEW_10_4_FD_132981 | JGI IMG/M metagenome (GOLD analysis project Ga0187860, IMG submission 132981) | Peatland microbial communities from SPRUCE experiment site at the Marcell Experimental Forest, Minnesota, USA - June2016WEW_10_40 | ecosystem: Environmental > Terrestrial > Soil >...
AACGTTTCGGCATCCAGAAGCAAAGATCGAATAGCACAGAAACACGCGACCTTTGTCGAGCCCTCGAACGGCACGTTGAACGCGGTCTCGACCTGATTGGATGAGCCGGTGAGATCGACTTCAATGCCGTCGCCCTTGACACGAACGCAGACCTTGATCGGCAGACGGACGTCGCGGTTCTTGCCGTCGTCGTCGAGAAAGCCCTCGGCGCGGTACTCGCCGTCGGGTATCGCGCTGATGCGCTGGCGCAGGACGCGTTCGGTGTAGTCCATCAGCTGCTGCGTCGCATCGATCACGACCTGCTTTCCATAGTGGTCCATGAGCTCGCCGAACCGCTTCGCGCCGAGCCGTGCCGACGCAATCTGGGCGTCGAGATCATCTTGCAACTGGCGCGCGGCGCGGCTGTTGCGCCCGATATAGTTCCAAAGCGCCTCGTTACGCCGGCCGCGCTCGTAAAGCTTAGTGCCGGCAAACAGCATGCCTTCGGCGAAGACATCGGGGATGTCGATGATCAATCCGGGCGTCGCCGCGCCGATATCGACGTGGTGCGCGGTATTCGCCGAATAGCCGACCAGCGCCCCCTCGTAGAAGACGGGCACGACGACCGCGATGTCGGGCGAATGGCTCGAGCCGTAATAGGGGTGATTGTGGATGACGAGATCGCCGTCATGCCATTCGCCGTCCTGCAGCGTTTCGCGAATGCCGGCGAGATAACCGGGAAGCGAACCGATATGAAGCGGCGTCGATTCCGACTCGCAGAGCGTGTTGAAATCGGTGTCGAACAACCCGGCACCGAGATCCTGCGATTCACGAATGATCGAGGAGAAGGACATGCGGTAGAGGACATGTCCCATTTCTTCGGCGATGGTCTGCAAGGCGCCGTTGATCACCTGCAGCGTTATGGGATCGATCGCTTCTCGGGCCATGTTCGATCGTTTCAGCCGGTGCGGCGGAGGTGAAGATTGCCGAATTCGGCCACCTCGGCGACGTAGCCGGGCGGCAGTAGCGTAGTCGAATTGTGCTGGATCAGGATCGCCGGTCCGGAGATCCGATGTCCGGCTTTCAGGTGGTCGCGATTATAGCGCGGCGTATCGACGGTCTTGCCATCATCGAATGTCGTCGGACGGCTGTAGAGGAGGGCGTCCGATATGTTTTGTCCGTTCGCCTTTTCGATCCGGGCCACCTTAAGCGGCACCACGTCCTCGCGCCCGATCACGCGGACCGTTATCAGCTCCACCTCGCCATCCTCGAAGTGATAGCCGTAGTCGAGCCGGTGCTGATGGTGAAAGCCCGCGACAACGTCGCTCAAATTGGCCGCGGTCACCTTGCCTTCCGGGAGTTGCGCGCGGAGCTCGAATCCTTGTCCGTGATACCGGCACTCGGCCAGCTTTTGAAACTTCTGCTGCTCCGGCGTCACGCCATCCTTCTCGAGGTCGCGCCGGCAACGCTCGACTAGCTCGTCGATCACGGCGTTGACGCGGCCTATGGCGGCTTGATCCGCATGCTTCAGGGAGACAATCAGGGACCGCGCATGTTCGTATTGCATGTCGGTCTGCAAAAGCCCCATGGCGGCGGTGATGCCGGGAGCCACGGGCACAATGATCTCCTTCGCCGAAATCGCCTCGGCCAATGCGACGCCATGCAATGGACCGGCCCCGCCGAACGGCACGAGCGCGAACTCCCGCGGATCGATGCCGCGCGCGACAGAATTGGACCGGATCGCGAGCGCCATATTCGAATTGATGACCTTGATGATGCCGAGGGCAGCTTCCTCTATCGAAAGCCCAAGAGGTTTCGCGATCTTCGCTTCGACGGCCTTGCGCGCGAGATCGGGGTTGAGCGGCAAATCGCCGCCCAGCATCTTGTCGGCGTCGAGGCGGCCGAGAACGATTTGCGCGTCGGTGACTGTCGGCTCCTCGCCGCCCTTGCCGTAGCATGCCGGGCCGGGATCGGCGCCAGCCGAGCGCGGACCGACATGAAAGCCGCCGGCAGGATCGATATAGGCGATCGATCCACCACCGGCGCCAATCGAGACGAGATCGATCATCGGCACCAAAATCGGATGGCCGTTCACGTAGGAATCGCGCGCATTCATGATCTTGATGCGCCCGTCGGGGATCGTGCTGATGTCGGCTGAGGTGCCGCCGATATCGACGGTGATGAGATTGGACCGGCCACACCACATGCCCTCAGCCCGGCCGCCGATCACGCCGCCCGCAGGTCCCGACATCAGGATGCCGACGGCCTTCTGCGAGCAGGTTTCGACGGTGGCGATGCCGCCGTTCGATTGAATGACGCGCAGATTGGCCGAAAAACCGCTGTCGGTGAGCTTGGTCTGCAAGTTGTTGAGATAGAGTGAGGTCTTCGGCCCGACAAAGGCGTTCATCGCCGCGGTCGAAAAGCGCTCGTATTCGCGGATCACATTGGCGACTTCGGATGAGGTGCAGATGTAGGCGTCGGGCATCTCGGCGCGAACGATCTCGGCAGCCCTCCGCTCGTGCGCATCGTTAAGAAACGAGAACATAAAGCCGATGACGACGGATTTGATGCCGCGGCGCTTGAACAGCCGCGTAGCCTCGACGACTTCGTTCTCGTCGAGTGCGATTTCAATGCTGCCGTCGGGCGGGCGAATGCGCTCGGACACGGCAATACGGTTCCGCCGTTTGACCAACGGCCGTTGCTGCCAGGGAACTTCGAAATGCAGCGAAAAGTTGTGCGGCCGCTTGTGGCGGCCGATATGGAGGATGTCGCGGAAGTTTCGCGTCGTCAGCATCCCGACTTCGGCGCCGTTATGCTCAATGGTGATGTTGGTGGCGACCGTGGTTCCGTGCACGATCAGGGATACATCGTCCGGCCGAACGCCGGACATGTCGCACAGTTCGCGCAGCCCCTTGATCACACCCTCGGACTGGTCGTGCGGCGTGCTCGAAACCTTGTGGACGAAAACGCCGTGCTCCGCCTCGAGAACGAGGTCGGTGTTGGTGCCTCCGACGTCGACGCCTACGCGCGCCATGGATCGCCTGATCGTCCTTCGCGCCGCCGTGCCAACCCGGATGCACAACGCCTTATACTGATTGCCAAGGAAAGATTGTCAGCATTGGCCCGCTCGTGCAACCCCTAAGCGACAAAGTCGGCAACAGCGAGCGGTTCAAGCCGCGGGAGAGTTGAGCCTAACGAACAAATAGTGGTTGAATGCGGACTGAACCGAGAGGAATGTGAGCGATGGCTATAACCACCAAATTCGTCTGCTCCGGCTGCAGGTGGTGGCATTTTCATCCGACCGAAGGTGCCGAGCCGGACTCGGAGCAGGCGGTCGGATATTGCCGGCGCTTCCCGCCGAGCCGCCGTGAGAACGGCGTGGGCGCGTGGCCGATTACATTCGGCAATGACTGGTGCGGCGAATACGCGGATAAAAGCGATGTGTCCCGGCAGATGTCGCGCAGCGCGACGGCATCGCACTGAGCGCGCCTCTATTAGACTAGATGAGATCGATACAATTCATCAGCGCCGCTTCGGTGGCGCGGCGAAAGGCGTCGCGTTCGTCCTGATCCGCACTCGCTAGCCCAACCTTAAATCGCACGCCGCCACTCGCACCGGCCACCGGCCCCTTGGAGACCTTGGCGCTTCCAAATTGCGTCCGGACCGCACCGTCCTTGCCGAAAATGAGCTTGCAAAGGACGATCGCCTCGTCGCCGTCGCGCTTTTTCTCGGCGATTTCGTAGCGCCAATCGCTGCCGAAGCGCTCGTTCAGCCGGCCTGCGGCGGCAGAGCCGGGGTCTGGCCGATCGGAGGCTGCGGCGTTAGGCAGGGGGGCTGTCGTCGCCCGGCTGCCGATGGGCCCCTGGGGGCCAGCGGCCAACCGACCCGCAGACGGTCGCCCGCCACGATAGAGATCGTCGAACCGCTTTTTGTTCTGCGCCAGCATGTCATCGAAAACCGACGACAGTTCGGGCCGCTGCGTGTTTGCCATATGATGCTCAACCACGTTGCGCGCGGGGCCACCAGCGGTCGAAGTCGTCCTGCGCCTTGGCCGCGAAATCCGCGCTTCCGGAGAACGAACGAAGATAATCGAGCGCGTCGGCAAGCTCCACGACGTCGCCATACTTCGCATCGATGTCGAACAGGTTGGCTTCATGCGGTCCGGCGGCGCGATCCCCCACCGCTTCGCGCACGACGATGGTGTGATAGCCGTATTGCAGGGAATCGATGGCCGAGGCGCGGATACAGCCGCTGGTGGTGCAGCCCGCCAACATAACGGTGTCAACGCCGAGCAAGCGCAGATCGACGTCGAGACTGGTGCCGAAGAACGCGCTTGCGTATTTCTTTTCGATGACTTTCTCGCCTGGCAGTGGCTTGATTCTTTGGTCGACCTCGATCAGTGGCGAGCCCCTTTGCAGGATCGCGAGCGACGGGACTTTTTTGACGAATATGCCAGCGTCGTGCAAATCCTCGGCATAGGCGATCGCGGTGTACACGATCGGCAGCTTGCCACGGCGGAATGCCTCCAGAAGCTGGCGTGTCGCGTTGATCTCCCAGGCGAAGTCGCCGCCCAATGGCGACTTGGGGTCGGTGAAGCCATTGATAAAATCGACCACAATCAGAGCCGGGCTTCGGCCGTACCCGGACCGGCCGGCGAAGCCCTTGCGCTCGTAGTCCGCTCGCGTTTCGCGCCGCCAGTCGCTCATCGCTGTCTCCAAACCGGTGCATATAACCAAGGATGCGGTCGCCTTTGGTTCCTTGTCAACGACATCCATCATGACCAACACTGCACGTCTTTATGACGAGAGGCGCGACCTCTTGCCGATACGCCCGCAAAGTGGGACTGTTGTAATATAAGCGTCTGCTCGATCGCCGCCGAGCGGTTCGCTGATCCTTCTTTCGGAGCGTTTTCACAGTGCGGCCGAGCACCAGCATGTCCGACGAGAACCGCACCCGTTCGCCGTTAGGCGCAGTCCGAGCCGGCTATACCTCCGCCTCTGACACGCGGCTTGGACCGCGCTATCAGCCCCGCTCTTTGGTGACATCGCGGGGAACCGACCCGGCGCGGAGCGCCCGGTCAGCGCCGCGATCCGGCGGCAGCGGCAAGAAGGAAATATTCTGCGCCATCGGCGTCGACGTCGACGCGGTCGCGGGCTGGCTTGGCTCTTACGGCGGCGAAAATTCGCCTTGCGATATCTCCCGCGGCCTATTCGCAGGTGAAGTGGGCGTGCCGCGGCTGGTCAAGCTGTTCGACCGCCTTGGCATACCAACAAGCTGGTTCATTCCCGGCCATTCCATCGAAACGTTTCCGACGCAATGCAAGATGGTCGTCGATGCCGGACACGAGATCGGCATGCACGGCTATTCGCATGAGAATCCGATCGCCATGACGCCCGAGCAGGAAGAGGCGGTCCTAGATAAGTGCATCGAGCTGATCGAGCGCCTCAGCGGCCGGCGCCCAACCGGCTACGTCGCACCGTGGTGGGAATTCAGCACGGTCACGAACGAGCTGTTGCTAAAAAAGGGCATTAAATACGACCACAGTCTGATGAACGATGACTTTCACCCGTTTTACGTGCGGGTAGGGGATAGCTGGACCCCGATCGATTATTCGAAGCAGCCGAAGGAATGGATGAAGCCGCTGGTGCGCGGCGAGGAGACCGATCTCATCGATATACCCGGCAGCTGGTATCTCGACGATCTGCCGCCGATGATGTTCATCAAAAGCGCCCCGAACAGCCACGGCTTCGTTAAGCCGCGTGACATCGAAGAGCTCTGGTGCGATCAATTCGATTGGGTCTATCGCGAATACGACTATGCCGTTTTCGCCATGACCATTCACCCCGACGTCTCCGGGCGTCCGCAGGTCCTGCTGATGCTGGAGCGAATTTATGACTATCTCTCAAAGCATGCTGGCGTGAAGTTTTGCACCTTCGACGAGATCGCTGACGATTTCCGCCGCCGCTGTCCGCGGGAGAGCGCACCCGCCGAAGTGGCGCGCGCCCGCTGAGCGGCCGCATCCATGTGCGCCCTGTGTGGTATCCTTGGCGGCAAAGGCCATTGGAGCGATAGCGCCAGTGCACCGGCGGTCTTCGCCGGACGCGCGGAGCCGCAGACCAGGCTGCGCGAGCGCCAGGACCGCACCCGCATCCTCAACGCCGTCCTGCAGGATCATGGTGTTGTCGTAAAAGACTGGTCGGGCAATGCCTATTTGCTGACCAGCCGCACCGGCCGGACGGCGATTGTCGATACCGTCGGCGAAATCTGGACGGCTGCGGAACGGATCGGCGGACGGACATGTGACCCGCTCGATGAAAAATACCTGAGCGCACTCGCAAACCGCCAGGCTGAGCGCGAGCAACATGACAAGTTATAGCGAGCTCACGCCGGTCAACATCGTCACCGGCTTTCTCGGCAGCGGCAAAACGACTCTGCTGCAACGCTTGCTGCGCGCGCGGGAATTGTCCGACGTCGCCGTTCTCGTCAACGAGTTCGGCGAGGTCGGGCTCGACCATCATTTATTACAGGGCGTGGCGGAAAGCACGCTTTTGCTTGAAAATGGCTGCTTGTGCTGCGCCATTCGCGGCGATCTGCAGAAGGCGCTGCGCGATCTGCTGTCCCGGAGAACGCGGGGTGACGTCCCTCATTTTCGCCGTGTCGTCATCGAGACTTCCGGATTGGCCGACCCGGCGCCGATCGCCTACACGCTGCTGTCGGAGGCCGTCCTTCGCCATCATTTCCGTCTCTCCGGGATCATTACGACGGTCGATGCAGTGAACGGTGCGGCGCAACTCGACGCCTTCCCCGAAGCCGTCAAACAAGCATCGATGGCCGACCGCATCGTGGTGACCAAGGTCGATCTTTCCAACGCACCAGCCATTGCGGCGCTGCGCAAGCGGCTGCGCGCACTGAATGTCTCCGCACAGTTCGTGGAATCGAGTGAGATCAGCGGCGAAGTGCATCGATTGCTGACCGATGACATCTACGATGCTGATGGCAAGTTTCGCGAAGCGAGTCACTGGACCGCGGAGGAAGTCGACGAGCACGGCTCGCACGAGCATACTGCGGACGTTCAGTCCTTCGCCGCGATCTTCGATCGGCCGTTGGATTGGACCGCGTTCGGCGTCTGGGCCAGCATGCTGTTGCATCGCCATGGAGCTGACGTGCTGCGTCTCAAGGGCCTGCTGAACGTAGCGGGCGTGCCGACTCCGGTTCTGATCAACGGGGTTCAGCACATCGTCCATCCGCCGAGCCATCTGGAAAAATGGCCGGACTCCGACCGGCGCTCGCGCCTCATATTCATCGTGCGTGGGTTGAAACGCGCGCGGATTGAGCGATCGCTCGCGATCTTCAACGACCTGGTCAATGCACCGCCATCATCAGCTCTTCCCCGCGAAAGCGCGGAGCCAGTGCGTTCGAGGGTGCTCTAGAGGTGTTTCAGCGCGCCCGCGGTGGCGCGCTTCGCGGGCGCCAGCCCGTGCGCAGGGCCCGCACGACATAGTGCAGCAAATAGAAAATCACCGCCAAAATCACCAGCAAGACGATGGCGAGCAGCTTTTCGCCAAACGCGACATCGAAGATGGGACCGCGATTGACGAAATATTCGCTCAAGACTTCAATCGCCTGCAGCGTGGCGCCGGCGCAGAAGATCACGGCCACGAGAATGGCCGCCTGCAGCGTGTCGAATACCAGTGTGTCGACGTTCAAATCCGTGACGCTGCGGAAGATTTCGCTGTGGAACGACTGCCAATGAGCGAACGCGTAGGCAACGATACCGACCAGGCAGGCGAACCAGAAAAGCACGTTGCCGAAATGGATGAAGGGGATGTGCGCGACGAGGTAAGTCTCAAACGGGCGATAGAAATAAAGAAAAACGAGCAGGATGATGACAGCAACGACGCCGATCCAGAACTGCTGTTGCTTAGTGGTGTCGTCCGCCATATTCGCCGTCTTAGTTTGCGTTATATGGAAAGATGGTAAATCATTCCGGCGCGATGTCAAAATCGACATCTCGCGGGCGCTTTCAGATAGTAATAGCACACGCAATGGAACGAGTTGACAATCGAACGCTGCTCCGGGACTATGACTGTACTTCCGGGACTATTGCTATAAAAATGGGCGTGCGGAACGCGTCTTTGTACGCGCGGGGATTGCGCGGACCCTGTGGGAGTGACGACAAGGGGGATTGGTTCAAGCTTCGGCGCAAATCGTCCCGGAGTGACCAACGCAGGGGGTGATATGAGTAGCCGGCTCGGCATTGATGTCGGCGGGACTTTTACGGACCTGCTCCTGTTCGATGAGCGCTCCGGCGCGATGCGCTTGCTGAAGACGCCGTCAACGCCCAGCGATCAGTCGGTCGGGATTCTCAATGGAATTCGGCAGCTGATCGAGGAGACTGGCGTTTCGGCATCCGATATCACGTCCCTTCTTCATGGCACGACGGTGTCGACCAACATCGTCTTGGAGGAAAAGGGCGCCAAAGTCGGCCTGCTGGTCACCGAGAATTTCGAGCAGGTTCTTCATTTGGCACGCTCGCAAACGCCGGGGCCGCTGGCCGGCTGGATCATTATGCAAAAACCGGATCCGCTGGCCGATCTCGAGCGGACCCGAGGCATCCGCGAGCGCGTCAGTGCGCGGGGCGATGTGATCACGCCACTCGACGAAGGATCGGCCCGCAAGGCGGTACGCGAGTTGATCGAACTGGGCGCGGAAGCCATCACCGTGTCGCTGATGCATTCCTACGCCAACCCGCAGCATGAGCAGCGGGTCAAGGCGATCGTCGAGGAAATGGCGCCCGACATGACGGTGTCGCTGTCTTCGGAAATCCTGCCGGAGTTCCGCGAATATGAGCGCACGCTGGTCACCGTCATGAACGCTTATGTTCGCCCCAGCATGCGGCGCTATCTGAACGGCTTCGAGGAAAAGCTGCACCAGGTCCAGTTTCAACCCAGCGTCAACATCGTGCGCTCCGACGGCGGCTTGATGAGCGTTGAGCGCGCGAGCCAATCGCCGGTCCATACCATGCTGTCCGGCCCTGCCGGCGGTGTATCCGGTGCGGCTTTCATGGCCTCGCTCGCCGGCTTTCCGCAAGCGCTCGGCTTCGACATGGGTGGCACCTCCACCGATGTTTCGTTGATTGAGGATGGCAAGCCGACGATCTCGCGGCAGACAGCCATTGGCTACTATCCCATTAAGGTGCCTTCGGTTGACGTGCACAGCGTAGGCGCCGGCGGGGGCTCGATTGCGCACGTGCCGATGACAGGCGCGCTGCGTGTCGGACCGGAAAGCGCCGGCGCGGTGCCGGGTCCGGCCTGCTACGGGAAGGGTGGCGATCGGCCGACGGTGACGGACGCCAACGTCGTGCTGGGCCGTCTGCCGCCGCGGCTGCTCGGCGGCAAGATGATGCTGGACACCAAGGCGGCCGAGGAGGCGGTTGCGAAGATCGCACGTGCTCTCAGCCTCGACCTGCACCAGGCGGCGCAAGGCATCCTCGACATCGTCAACGAGAACATGTTCGGGGCGCTACGCCTGGTGACAGTGCAAAAGGGGTTGGATCCGAGGGACTTTGCGTTGGTCCCTTTCGGCGGCGCAGGACCGCTCCACGGCAACGCCATGGCCACGCTGGCCGGCTGCTTTCCAGTCATCGTGCCGCCGACGCCCGGCGTGTTGTCGGCGTTGGGCTTCCTGTATTCCGACGTGAAGAACGAATTTGGCCAAACCTTCGTACGCAACATGGACGATGCCGACCCCAGCCAAATCGGCGACATCCTGACGAAGCTGGGGCGCGACGCGAGGGCGTGGCTCCGCGAAGAAGGAATTGATGAGCCGCGGCAGCGGCTGAACTACGAGGCCGATGTCCGCTATTTCCGGCAGGGCTACGAGTTTTCCCTCGAGATCGATCCGGACCGACTGGGCAGCGGCGGGCTCAATGACCTTGCCGCGCGCTTCGGCCTGGCGCACGAGCGCATCTATGGCTTCAAGCTCGATCAGCCGGTGGAACTCGTCAATCTTCGCGCGGTCGGGGTTGGGGCGGTGCAAAAGATCAATTTGCCGAAGTTTGAGAAAGAAGGACCCGACGCGGCCGCTGCGGTGGCCGATCAGAACCGCGCCTATTTCGACGGCAGCTTCTCTTCGGTGAATGTCTATGATCGCGCCCTGTTGCGCGCCGGCAACCGGTTCCGAGGCCCGGCCATCGTCACCCAGATGGATGCGACGACCGTGATCCATCCCAACCACACTGGCGAAGTCGATGAGTATCTGAGTATTCTGATCAGACCCGATAAGGCGGCCTAGGGCGCCCGGAGGACGAACTCGATGGTGAATTTCAGCCCGTTGGGCGGTACTGTAAGCTTTGATGACCTGCTGAAGGTTAACAAGCAGCAGTTCGACCGCATTTTTTCGGCTCAGACGAAGGAATTGGGTCTGCTCGGCTCAAGCCACCGGCCGCCCACGACCGCGGACTTGGCCTCCGCCAGTCTCGCTTCGGAAGCGGCCACGCAGCCTTCCGATGTCTATGCGATGCTCAACGACCGTTTCGGTTCGCAGTGGTCGTCCGAAGTCGTCGAACATAAGACCGAGCGCGGGTCGGTGACCGTGCTCTGCAAACTGTCGGTGGACAGCACCTCGAAGATGCAGTTTGGCTCGGCGCGCGCAAATGGCGACGAGGGCGCCGCGTTACGGCGGGCGACGGAAGCTGCGCTGCGCAACTGTGCCGGCATGTTCGGCGACGCACCGGCCGGGTTGGAGGCGCGCGCCGAACGGCCTTCCACGCGTCCCTCCGCCGGACGCGCAAGCGGCGGCGTGAGCGGCAATGAGACTCATGCAGCGCGGTCGCCGCAATCGAGGGAGAGCCGCAAGCTCGATACCGTTTCGCTCGACCTGATCGAGAACGCGCTGCGCAATGCCCGCCACGAAATGGATGCGGTGCTGTTCCGCTCGGCCATGTCGCCGGTGATCCGTGAACAGCACGACGAATTCCCGATGATTTGCGACGCCAAAGGGCGCATGATCGTGGGACAGTTTGGCTCATATGTGGCCAACATGCTCAAGCAGAGTGGCTTCGAGCTGGAGCCCGGCGACGTCATCCTGCAGAACGACCCCTACGCGTGCGCCGGCGCGATCAGCCACCTCAACGACTTTATGGTCATGGTGCCGGTGTTCCACCAGGGTGACCTGGTCGGCTTCACGTCAATGTTCGGACACATGATGGACGTCGGCGGCTCCGTGCCGGGCAGCATGCCGACGAACGCGGCCTCGATCTTCGGCGAGGGTATCCGCATTCCGCCGATCAAGCTCTACGAGCGTGGCGAGATCAATAAGGCGGCGCTCGACGTGATCATGAACAATACGCGCACGCCGGAGATGAACTACAGCGATCTCATGGCGATCATCGCCGGCTGCCGGGCCGGCGAGAAGCGCGTCATCGAAATTTGCGACCGCTTCGGCCGCGACACCTACAGGCAGGCCTGCGACGCTCTGCTCGATCGCACCAACCGCGCGATGCGCAACTTGATCGTGAAGAATTTGCCCGAGGAGCCGAAGTCGTTCGAGGACTATGTCGACGACGACGGCCGCGGCAACGGCCCCTTCAAGATGAAGCTCACGGTGTGGCGGGAGGGTGACAACGCCTATTTCGATTGGACTGGCACATCGCCACAAGCCCCCGGGCCGATAAACTTCTATCTGCACGAAGGCATGTTCAAGATGTTTATCGGGGTCTACATGATCATGGTCTTTGATCCCCAGATCCTGTTCAACGATGGCTTTTACGATCTTATCCACGTGACCCTGCCCAAGGGCTCGCTGGTGCATCCCGACTTTCCCGCGTCCCTCGGCTGCCGCACGCATACGCTGTCGCGCCAATTCGACGTGCTCGGCGGGGCGCTGAGCTACAACGCGCCCGAAATGGCGACGGCGGCGGGCTACGGATCGAGCCCGCATTTTCTCTATTCAGGCGTGGACAAGGCGGGCCGAGCGTTCCAGCTCATGGAAATTCTCTATGGGGGAATTCCCGGCCGCCCGATCGGCGACGGCCTTGACGGTCATTCGTGGTGGCCGCTATTCCAGAACATCCCGAGCGAGTATCTGGAGACCTATTACCCGTTGCTCATCGAGGGCTACAGCACCATCATGGACACCGGGGGCGCCGGCAAGCACCGGGGCGGCAACGGGGTTGAGAAGATCTTTCTCTTGCTCGAGGAAGGCGACATCTCGATCCACGACGACCGCCACCTGTCGCAACCTTGGGGCATCCTCGGCGGACGCCCGGGCGCATGCTCGGAAAAATGGCTGGTGCGCAAGGACGGTAGCCGACAGCCGCTACCGTCCAAGATCGACAATGTGCGGGTCTTTGCCGGCGATCGCGTGATCTTCCGCACCGCCGGCGGCGGCGGCTGGGGCGATCCTCTCGAGCGTGATCCCACGCGCACCCGCAACGATGTCGCGCGTAAGCTGATGAGCGAAGCGAAGGCGCGCGAGGAATATGGTGTCGTTCTCACTGGCAGTCGTCTGGACCTGGATCACCGGGCGACGGACGAACTGCGCGATAGCATGCGCCGCAATAGGAAAGCCCCGAAATTGTTCGATTTCGGGGAACGCAGACCAACTTCAACGACCCGCGCCGCTTAAATGGTTTGAGCGGCTGCGGCTAATGGCAACGCAAGAACTTCGGGAAACGGGACGAGTGCACGATGCTTGAGGTGGTTATCAGTCTCATTGTTATCGCGATCGTGGTTATCGCGATTTTTTATATCATCTCAATTTGGATCTACAAACGCGCGCCATCCAATATGGGATTCATCCGCACGGGCTTCCTGGGCACGAAAGTCTGCCTGGGCAAGGGCGCCATCGTGCTTCCGGTCTTTCACGAGATCACGTGGGTCTCGCTCGAGACGCTTAAGTTCGCGGTGAGCAGGGCGCGCGAACAGGCGATCCTGACGGCCGATAACATCCGCATCGATGTGAACAGCGAATTCTATGCCCATGTCGGTCATACCGAGGAAGCGGTCTTAACCGCCAGCCGCACGCTCGGAGAAAAGACCTTCGACGCCGAGAAAGTCCGTAACCTGCTCGAAGCAAAAGTCGTCGGCGCACTGCGCAGTTTCGCCGCGACCAAGACGCTCAAGCAACTGCACGAGAACCGCGACGGCTTCGCTCGCGAAATCAAGGATAACGTCAGCGAAAGCTTCGCCGCGAATGGCCTGATGCTCGAAGAAGTAAGCATCGTCTCGCTGGAGCAGTCGACCAAGGAGTATTTCCGGGCTGACAACGTATTCGATGCCGAAGGTCTCAAGGTCATCACCGAGATAACCTCGGAAGCGCGCCGCAAGGTGCACACCACCGAGAAACAGACCACGGTCTCGATCCGCCAAAAGGATCTCACCACCCAACTTGAATTGTTGGAAATCGAGCGCCAGGAGGCCTTTGCGCGTGCCGACCAGGACAAGGAAATCGCCAACGAGCAGGCCAAGCAGTTACGTGAGAAGCAGACCTATGTGCTCGATCAGCGCCTGGCTATCGAACAGCGCGAACTCGAAAACGAAAAAGCATTGGAACAGCTCCGCACCGAGCGCGATGTCGCCTTCACCGCGGAGGCAAAGCGTCGCGAGATAGCGCAGGTGCAAAAGGAACTGGCGCTGGAACAGGAACGCCGAGACCGCGAGATCGCCCTGATCGACAAGGCGCGGGAAGCTGAAATTGCCGAAATCACCCGCAATCTCGCCCGCGAGCGCGCCGAACGCGACAAGGATATCGATCTCGCCGCCAAGGAGCGTGAACGCCAGGAGGCGGACATCGCCCGCGCCACCGCGGTCGCTACCGCCGAGGAGCGGGCGCGCGACCAGCGACATCAGGCGAGCGAGGAAACGGCACTTTCGGTCCGCCGGCGCAGCCTCGAGACGCGCCTTGGCGTCCTGCAGGTTGATCGCGACGAGGCAGTCGCCATGGCCAAGCAGGAAAAGGAGATCTCCGACGAGCGGGCGCGGATATTGAGCGAGCAGCAGCGTTTCGTGCTCGACCGGCGCTGGGAGGTCGAACAGGAAGAAATCCGTAAACAGCAGGCGCTGGAGGCGGCTCAGATCCAGAAAGAGATCGCCATCATCGAGGAGGCCACGCAACGCGAGGCGGCGGAGATTCGCCGTGGGTTGGCGCGTGCGCAAGAGGAGCGCGACCGCGAGATCGCGCTGGTCGCCAAGGCCGCAGAACTGGAGCGCGCGGAGATTCGTCGTGAGCTCGCGCGCGAGCAGGAGGACCGGGATCGTCGGATCGCCCTTGTAGCCAAAGATGGCGAATTGCAGCAAGCCGAGGTGAGGAGGGCACTTGCGACGCAGTTGGAGGAGATGGCGCGCGACATCGCCGTGATCGGCAAGGAAGGTGAGCGCGAGCGCACCGATATCGAGCGCTTCCTCGCGCGCGAACAGGCGGAGCGCGACCGGGAGATCGCCCTCGTCGCCAAGACGCGGGAGCTGGAGATCGCGGAGACGAAGCGGCTCGCAAGCACGGCCGAGCGCGAGAAGGCCGAGCACGGCGTCGAGTCCGTGCGGGTGGTGGCGGACGCTGAACGCGCCCGTCAGGTTGAGATTATCGAGGCCGGCAAAGCGGCCGAGGCGCGCCGCATTGATGAGGAAAGCAAAGCGGCCGTAATGCGCATGCACATGATTACGCAATCAGAGGCACGCAAGCTCGCTGCGGAGCTCGAGGCCGAGGCGACGTTGCTGCGCGCCCGCGCAACGACAGAGGCGCAGAAGATCGGCGCGGAAGGCATCGAACGCGAGGCCGGAGCACGTGGGCGTGCCGAAATGGAAGTCGAAACGCTGCGTATCGCCAACACGCAACGTCTGCTCGAAGCCGAAGCCACCGGCCTCGAAGCGAAGGCCGAAGCACTCAAAAAGTACAATGAGGCTGGGACCTTCCTCGAACTGGCGCGGTTGCGGATCGAGGCAGAGCGCGATGTTCACATTGATCAGGCCAAGGCGATGGGCACCGCCCTTTCGGGTGCGCAGATCCGCATGTACGGCGGTGGCGACGGCACGATGGACACGATCCGCGGGTTGTTCACGCAGGGGTTCGGGATTGGCGAGGTCCTCGAAGGCCTGACGCAATCGATGCCCGAGGGGCTTCGCAAACGCTTGAGCGCCAACGGCATCCATGGCCTGATCGGCAAGCCTTATAACGGAAGCTCGCTGAAACAGACCTATGAGCACCTCAATGCGCTGGTGCAGGAACACCTGAAGAGCAAGAAGGCGCGGGAGATTCCATTTCCGGAGGCGCTTGCGAAGCTGGGCCAGCATGCCGGCGAAAACGAATCGTTGCGCGACGCGATCAAGATGCTCGGCGAGTTCAATCAAGAAGGCGCGCTCGACGCCGTTCCCTTCGACTCCGTATGGAACATGGTCAGCGCGATCGCGAAGTCGGCGGGCTGAAATCGGCTAGGCAATGGCTGAGTACGACGTCGTCCTGGAGCACGTCTCCAAGACCTATCCCGGGGGAGCCCGGGCGGTCATCGACTTCAGTGCCCAGCTGAGGCACGGCGAATTTGTTTCGATGCTCGGGCCTTCCGGCTGCGGCAAGACGACAACCTTGCGCATGATCGGCGGCCTGGAAGAAGCCACCGAAGGCAAGATCTTCATCTCCGGGAAGGATGTGACCGATCTGCCGCCGGCGCTCCGCGACACATCGATGATGTTCCAGAGCTTCGCGCTGTTTCCCCACCGCACGGTTTTCCAGAACGTCGAGTTCAGCCTGAAGATGAAAGGGATGGAAAAGACCGCGCGAGACCGGCGCGTCTGGGAGATGCTCGAGATGGTGGGGCTCGCGAATTTCGCGGCCCGTAGACCTAGCGATCTTTCCGGCGGGCAGCAGCAGCGCGTCGCCTTGGCGCGGGCCCTGATCAGCCGTCCGACCGTGCTCCTGCTCGACGAACCGCTGGGATCGCTGGATTTCAATCTCCGCCAGGCGATGATGATCGAGCTCAAGAAGGTGCAGCGTGAATTGAACATGACCTTCATCATGGTCACGCATTCACAACAGGAAGCGATGTCGCTGGCCGACAAAGTCATCGTCATGAGCGACGCCGTCATCCAGCAGATCGGGACATCGCGCGAAGTGCATGAAAATCCGCAGACAAAATTCGTCGCTGAGTTCATCGGCAACAACAACCTGTTCCAGGGCCGGATCCGTTCGCGGAGCGGCTCGATCGTGTTTGTCGAGTCGCTTGGTCAATTGCTGTACGTCAAGGTTCCGGCAAGTATCAAACACGTCCCGGTCGGCAAGGACGTATGGTTCTCGGTCCGCGCCGACCTGATGAATACGGGCGACAAGCAGGACATGGCCAACCGCGTCGAGGGCAAATATATCGCCAGCGAGTTTCTCGGCTCGCTCGAGACTGATGTGTTCGAGGTGGCTCCGGGGCAATATGTTCACATCGAGCAGCACCGGCACGCGCAGGACCACGTTTACAAGCCGGGCGACCGCGAAACGCTGTGTTGGCACGCCGAATCCGGCGTTCTGCTCGAGAATTCACGCCGGCCAGAGGACGTCGAGGCGGCGTGAAATCGGCGCAACGGAGTTCAAGAGATGAACACCATTCCTGTCATCGATATCGCTCCCTTCCTGGACGGCACCGCGAAGAGTCAAGAAGCGGTGCCGCGCGCAGTCGACCATGCCTGCTCTACGCTCGGCTTTTTGATCATCGCCGGTCACCGCGTGTCCGACAGCCTGATCGACGATATGCGAAGGACGTCATTTAGCTATTTCGACCGGCCCCTGGAGGAAAAGCTGAAGCTGCGCATGCCGGCGGATCGCTATCGCGGCTACATTTCGCTGGGGAGCGAGGCGCTGTCCTATTCATTGGACGAAGAATCGCCGCCCGACTTCAAGGAATCTTTCTCGATCGGGCCGGTTGACCCTCCCGATGACGCCTATCACCGCGCCGCCGCGCCGGGTAAGTTTTTTGCGCCCAACCTATGGCCGGAATCCCCGCCCGAGTTTCGGCCGGTATGGGAAGCCTATTACCGCGAGATGGAACGGGTGGCGACGACGTTGATGCGTATCTTTGCCGCCGGCCTCGGCATGGATAAACACTTCTTCGATGACAAGGTCGATCGCCACATCACGAATTTCAGTGTGCTCCACTATCCGGAGCAGCCGAAACCGCCGCTACCCGGTCAGTTGCGCGCCGGGGCGCACACGGATTACGGCAGCCTCACGATCTTGAAGCCGGATAATGCACCGGGCGGTCTCCAGGTGCTGAGCAAGGACGGCGCTTGGATCGATGTTCCGACACTGCCGGGGACCTTCATCGTCAACCTCGGCGACCTCATGGCCGAATGGACCAACGATCGATGGGTCTCGACGCTGCACCGCGTGATGAATCCCCCGCGCGACAAGGCGGTCGGAAGCCGCCGCCTATCGATGGCATTTTTTCACCAACCGAATTACGACGCGGTGATCGAATGCTTGCCGACTTGCTCCGCTGCTGAACGTGCGCCGCGCTACGGGCGGACAACTTCCGGCGAACACGTGTGGATGAAAATCAACAAGCACCGCACGCCGGAACTGGCGCAGGCGAAGGCGTAAGGTCAGCAAACTGAAGGCGCCCTCATGGAACGCTTCATCAATGTGGCCGGGGCTCAGTTGGGACCGATCGCCCGCGACGAGTCGCGACAGCAAGTGGTGTCGAGATTGCTTGAACTGATGCGCGAGGCCAAGTCGCGCGGCGGCGATATCGTGGTGTTTCCGGAATTGGCGCTGACCACCTTCTTTCCCCGCTGGTGGATGGAGGGCGACGCGGAGATTGATAGTTATTTCGAGCGCGAAATGCCGAGTCCGGCCACGCGGCCGCTGTTCGAAGCGGCAAAGTCGCTCGGGATTGGCTTCTATCTGGGCTACGCCGAACTGGCGCAGCATGACGGCCGCACCCATCACTACAACACAGCGATCCTGGTGGACAAGAACGCCGCGATTGTCGGCAAGTACCGCAAGGTGCATCTTCCCGGTCACGCCGACGACCGGCCACATTATCCGTTTCAGCATCTCGAAAAGCGTTATTTCGAGCCCGGCGATTTAGGCTTTCCGGTGTGGCGCGCTTTCGGCGCCAACGTGGGTATGTGCATCTGCAACGATCGGCGCTGGCCGGAGACCTACCGGGTCATGGGCATGCAAAGTGTCGAGCTGATCGTGCTCGGCTACAACACGCCGACGCATCTTCCGTGGGTGCCCGTCTACGATCATCTGGCGGACTTCCACAACCATTTGTGCATGCAGGCCGGCGCCTACCAGAACAGCACCTGGGTCGTCGGCATCGCCAAAGCCGGCAACGAGGAGGGTAGCGAGCTTCTTGCAGGTAGCTGCATCGTCGCGCCGTCGGGCGAAATCGTCGCGCAGGCGACGAGCAACGGTGACGACGTGTTCACGGCGAAATGCAATCTCGACATCAGCCGGTACAACAAAGAGGCGATGTTCAATTTCGCGCAACACCGGCGGGTCGAGCATTACCAGCTCATCACTGAGCGCGCTGGCGCCGTTCCCCCGCGGGCATAGCCCGTCCGCATCAGGCGTGGCCGTGCGCTTCCTTGATCTTGGCGCGATCAATCGTGCCGGCCGTCGTCCTCGGTAAAGCAGCGACGAACTCAACATACTTTGGGCGCTTGTAGCGGGCGATCCTGGCGCCCACGAAGTCGATGACGTCTTGCGCCGTCGCGATTTGGGCGGGCTTGCAAGAGCAGACGGCCTTGATTGCCTCGCCCCATTGCGCATCCGGGACACCGAATACAACGACCTCGGCGATGGCGGGATGGGCCGCAATCGCATTCTCGACTTCGGCTGGGTAGACATTCTCGCCGCCGGGCTTGATCAGCTCCTTGGCCGGCGAGCGGCCCTTGTACCAAAGATAACCCTCCGCATCGAAGGCGCCCTGGTCGCCGGTGTGATGCCAATCATTGCGGAAAGTGGAGGCGGTATCGGCTTCGCTATTCCAGTAGCCCTTGAAGACAGTGGGGCCCCGCACGGCAATCTCCCCGACCTCGCCGACGGCGACGGGATTGTCCGCCTCATCGAGCACG
>Ga0187860_1001709_pt1 | contig 19036 bp, 18 predicted proteins | sample June2016WEW_10_4_FD_132981 | JGI IMG/M metagenome (GOLD analysis project Ga0187860, IMG submission 132981) | Peatland microbial communities from SPRUCE experiment site at the Marcell Experimental Forest, Minnesota, USA - June2016WEW_10_40 | ecosystem: Environmental > Terrestrial > Soil >...
AATACACCGTTCGCGCCGGCGCCGGTCACCGTGACGCGGATCTCGCTGCCGCGCTTGGCGACGAACACGCCAACCAGCGCATAGCGTGAAGCCTGGTTGCGGAACTTCTGGTAGGCCGCCTTTTTCGGCAGCGGGAAGCTCACTTTGGTGATGATTTCCGTCGGCTCGAGGGCGGTGGAGAACATGCCGGTGAAGAAATCGTCGGCCTTGATGCGGCGCTTGTTGGTGATGATGGTGGCGCCAAGCGCGAGGCATGCGGCCGGATAATCGGCGGTCGGATCGTTGTTTGCGATCGATCCGCCGATCGTGCCCATGTGGCGCACCGCCGGATCGCCGATCATGCCGGCGAGCTTTGCTAGCACCGGCGCGGCCCCTTGCACCACCGACGACGTGTGCACATCCACGTGGCGGGCCATCGCTCCGATCGTGAGCGAGCGGCCGCTCAACTCGATGCCGGCCAACCCCTCGATGCGCGACAGGTCGACCAGTTGCGGTGGGCTGGCAAGGCGCAGCTTCATAGTCGGCAGAAGCGTATGACCGCCGGCCAAAAGCTTGGCGTCCTCGTTCTTGCTGAGCAGATTGACCGCCTGTCTCAGCGTCTCCGGACGATGAAAGGTGAAGTTGTACATCGCTCTTCTCCGTTTATCTCTTTTCCATCATGCCGCGTGCGGCATCGACCGGCCAGATTTCCGCAACGCCGCCCACACCGCCGGCGGCGTCGCCGGCATGGCGATGGCTTCGGTTCCGATCGCGTCGGTGACGGCATTGATGACGGCGGCCGGGGCGGCGATCGCGCCAGCCTCGCCGCAACCCTTGATGCCGAGCGGATTTGACGGACATTTAGTGACCGTCGTCTCCACCTTCAGCGTCGGAAAATAATCCGCTCGTGGCATGGCGTAGTCCATGAACGAGCCGGTCACGAGTTGGCCTTCCTTGTCGTAGACCGCGCCCTCATACAAAGCTTGTCCGACGCCCTGCGCGATGCCGCCGTGGACCTGACCTTCGACGATCATCGGATTGATGATCACACCGAAATCATCGACCGCGGTCCAGGCTACAATATCGGTGTTGCCGGTCTCGGGATCGATTTCGACCTCGCAGATGTGACAGCCGGCCGGGAAGGTAAAATTCGTCGGGTCGTAGAACGCGCCCTCCTTCAAGCCGGGCTCAAGCTCCTGGCCGGAAAATTTGTGCGCGACATAGGCGTTGAGCGTGACGTCACCCCAGGCCGCGGACTTGTCGGTACCGGCGACGCTGAATTTTCCGTCCTTGAACTCGATGTCGCCTTCGGCGGCTTCAAGCAAATGTGCCGCGACCTTCTTGGCTTTGGCCTCGACTTTGTCGAGCGCCTTGACGATCGCCGACATGCCGACGGCGCCGGAGCGCGAGCCGTAGGTGCCCATGCCGAACTGCACCTTGTCGGTGTCGCCATGCACGATCGACACGTTATCGATCGGAATGCCGAGTCGCTCGGAGACCAGTTGCGCGAAGGTGGTCTCATGGCCCTGGCCATGAGAATGGGAGCCGGTGAGGACCTCGACAGAGCCGGTCGGATTGACTCGCACCTCGGCGGATTCCCAAAGTCCCACGCCCGCGCCGAGCGAACCCACCGCTTGCGACGGCGCGATGCCGCACGCTTCGATGTAGGTCGAGAGGCCGATGCCGCGCAGCTTGCCGTGACGCGCCGACTCGCGCTTGCGCTTGGCGAAGCCTTTGTAGTCGGCCAGCTCCATCGCCTTCTTGAGCGAGGCTTCATAGTCGCCGGCGTCGTAGGTCATGATCACCGGCGTCTGATGCGGGAATGTTTTGATGAAGTTTTTGCGCCGCAGCTCGGCCGGGTCCTGGCCGATTTCGCGCGCGCCGACTTCAATGAGCCGCTCGACCACGAAAGTCGCTTCCGGCCGCCCGGCGCCGCGATAGGCGTCGACAGGCACGGTGTTGGTGTAGACGGCGTCGACCTCACAATAGATCTGCGGAATGGCGTACTGGCCCGACAGCAGCGTCGCGTACAGATAAGTCGGCACCGAGGACGAGAACGTCGACATATAGGCGCCGAGATTGGCGACGGTTTTGGCGCGCAGACCGAGAATCTTGCCGTTGTCGTCGAAAGCCATTTCGGCGTGGGTGACGTGATCGCGGCCATGCGCGTCGGTCAGGAACGCCTCCGAGCGGTCGGACACCCATTTCACCGGCCGCCCGACGCGCTTCGACGCCCACAGCGCCACGACTTCCTCAGGGTAGATGAAGATTTTCGAGCCAAAGCCACCGCCCACATCGGGCGCGATGACGCGCAGCTTGTGCTCGGGCGCCATACCGACGAAGGCGGCGATGACCAACCGCGCCACGTGCGGATTCTGCGTGGTGTTCCAGAGCGTGAATGCGCTCGAACCGGTGTCGTATTCACCGATGGCGGCGCGCGGCTCCATGGCATTCGGCACCAGCCGATTGTTGACGATGTCGAGCTTGGTGACGTGCTTGGCCGATTTGAAAGCGGCATCGACCGCTTTGGGATCGCCGAGATGCCATTGATAGATGGTGTTGTTGACCGCGACCTCATGGATTTGCGGAGCACCCGGCTTCTGCGCACCCGCCGGATCGGCGACCGCCGGCAGCACCGCGTAGTCGACCTTGACCTTCTCGCCGGCATCGCGCGCCTGCGCCAGCGTTTCCGCGACCACCACCGCGACCGCATCGCCGACGTGGCAGGCCTTGCCGTTGGCGAGCGCCGGATGCGGCGTCATCTTCATCGGCGAGCCGTCTTTGGAATGGATCATCCAGCCGCAGATGAGATTGCCAATCTTGTCAGCCGCCAGCTCCGTGCCGGTGAGCACTGCAAGGACGCCGGGCATGCCGGAAGCGGTCTTGGCATCGATCGACTTGATCGTCGCGTGCGCGTGCGGCGAGCGCACGAAATAGGCATAAGTCTGGCCGGGCCGGTTGATGTCGTCGGTGTAGTGACCCTTGCCGGTGATAAAGCGGTGGTCTTCCTTGCGGCGCACTGCGGCGCCGATCCCGGTCGCACTCATGGCAGTTTCCTCCGGCCGTTTTTATTTGAAAGGCAACCTCCGCAATTCGGCGGCTACTCGGCGGCTTTGGTGGCGGCGCCGCTACCCTGCATGGCGCGCGCGCCGGCGGCGATTGCCTTGACGATATTGTGATAGCCGGTGCAACGGCAGATATTGCCTTCCAGCTCCTCACGAATGGTGCGGTCGTCGAGCTCGTGGCCCTTGCGGCGCACCATATCGACCGCCGTCAAGATCATGCCGGGCGTGCAATAGCCGCATTGCAGCCCGTGATTCTCGCGGAAAGCCTCCTGCATCGGATGCAGCGGCCCGTCCGACGGCGCCAAGCCTTCGATGCTGAGAACATCGGCGCCCTCGAGCTGCAAGGCGAGCACGGTGCACGATTTCACCGCCTTGCCGTTCACCAGAACGACACAGGCCCCGCATTGCGAGGTGTCACAGCCTACATGGGTACCGGTAAGCCGTAGATGTTCGCGCAACAACTGCACCAAGAGTGTGCGCGGATCGACCTCGGCAGTGACGGATTTACCGTTCACAGTGAGGGAAACGGCTGCCATATGCGCCTCCTCGGATTCCCCTAAAACATCGCTTTTGCAGGACGGCTCGCGGCCGTTGCAGCGTTCAAGGGCAAAAAACGCGACGATTTTGCCGCTTTTCAACCTTGGAACCAGAATTACTCTGAACCGCAGTCTAGCCGGCGGTCAAGGGAGTATCGCGCGCAAATAGCCGCTTGGGCGCCGTCGGCAGGAGTGGGCAATCGGCGGTTCACGCGCTCGGCGGACTGACCGCGGCAGCGAATTTTTGGAAAAAGTCATCGGCCAGCTTCTTCGCTGCGCCGTTGACTAGGCGTTGGCCAAGTTGGGCGAGCTTGCCGCCAATCTGCGCTTCGACCGTATAGGTAAGCAATGTGCCGCCGTCCTTCGGCGCGAGCTTTACCGCGGCGCCGCCCGTCGCAAAGCCTGCGATCCCGCCATCGCCCTGGCCGGAAATCTTATAGCCATTCGGCGGGTCGAGATCGGATAGCGTCACCTTGCCTTTGAACTTTGCCTTCACCGGCCCGATCTTGACGACCGCCACCGCCTGCATTTCGGTATCCGACAATTTGTCCAGCTGCTCGCAGCCAGGAATGCAGGCTTTTAGCGTCTCGACGTCGTTGAGTTTTTCCCAAACCGTCTCCCGCGGGACCGCAAGCTGATACTCGCCGCTCATCGTCATCGCCATCGTGGGCACTCCTTGGCCGGCCACTGCTGCCGAATATCGCTTACCGCCTCGTGCGGCGCATGGGAAGCCATGGCTTGGCATCTCTGGGATTGCTTGGCATCTCTGGGATTGGCGCAACGCAGGCGAGACCGCTAAATTCTATAATTCGACGCCGTCATTGCGAAATCCGAAGCAACGAAGCACTCCAGAATTTGCGTCATGCCGATGGATTGCTTTGCTTCGCTCGCAGCGACCGCGCCAGGGAGGAGTACTTCATGCCGGACATCAATGCCGATGGCTGCGCCATCCACGTGGAGGTCGAAGGGCCGGAGCGGGCTCCCGTGCTCATGCTTTCGAACTCGCTGGGCACCAACTTGCATGTGTGGGACGACCAGGTGGCGGCATTCACGCGCCACTTCAGGCTCGTGCGCTACGATCGCCGCGGCCACGGCAAATCGGATGTGCCGAAGGGCCCCTATTCGATGGATCGGCTCGGCCGCGACGCACTCGCGATCCTCGACGGGCTCGGCATCGAGAGAGTGAACTGGTGCGGACTGTCAATGGGCGGCATGGTCGGACAATGGCTCGGCGCGCACGCGCCGAACCGCCTCGACAAACTGATCCTCTCCAACACCTCCTGCTACTTTCCCGACAAGTCGGTGTGGGACGGCCGCATCAAGCTGGTGCGCGAAAAGGGATTGGCCGCAATCGTCGACGCCAACATGGAGCGCTGGTTCACCAAGGCGTTCCGCGAACGCTCGCCGGAAACGATCCAGCGCATTCGCGAAATGTTCCTGGCCACGAAAGTTGACGGCTATGTCGGTTGCGGCGAGGCGATCCGCGACATGGACCACCGTCCGCTGTTGCCGCGGATCAACGTCCCTACCCTCGTCATCGCCGGCAGGCACGATCCGGCCACAACGCTCGAAGCCAGCGAGTTCATGGCCCAGCACATACCCAACGCCCAACTCGCGGTGCTCGATACGGCGCACATCGCCAACATGGAGCAGCCGAAAGTGTACGCCGATACCGTGTTGGGATTTTTGTTGAACAAATAATCGCTCCGTCATTGCGAGCAGCAAAGCGCCGAAGCAATCCAGATTTCACCGCCTTACAATGGATTGCTTCGCGGAGCTTGCCATCGGGCCGGCCGCTTCGGGCCGGACCCGTTGGCTCGCAATGACGACCCGCCCTCACCCGCCGCCGTGATCGCGAAACTGATGCGGCGTCGTGCCGGCATGCTTGCGGAAAAACCGGGCAAAATGCGAGGGGTCTGAAAATGCAAGCTCCTCGGCAATGTCTTGAATCGGCTGGGTGGTGAAAACCAATTGGCGCTTGGCCTCCGTGAGAACGCGCTGGCGGATCAGGTGACCGGCGGTGACACCGGTCGCGCGCTTGACGTGATCGTTGAGCCGATCGACCGTCATGCCGAGTTTTCCGGCATAGAAGCCGAGTTGATGCTCGCCGCGGAAAAATTCGTCGACCAGAGCCCGTAATTGCGCGACCGTGGTGTCGGCCGGCTGTAACGTGACGCTGCCGGTTCGTGCGCGGCTTGCGGCAAGACGCGCCACGCCGACGGCGATGAGCGCCAACAAGCCGCGCATCGACATCCGATAGCCCTCGCGCGCGAGGCTCCCCTCCTCGAATAGCTCGGTGCACAGCGCCGAAAGGCGCGCCCGCTCGGCTGCATCGGCGATGGGAATGATGGGATGCGCGGCAAGCACACGCAGCCGCGAGAGCGCCTCGCCTGCCCGATCGGCGAGCGCCAAGGCCGCGTCCTCAGTGAAGGTCATGACCCAGCCCTCGGTGACGTTCGGCTCAAAATGGAAACCGTGGGCAATCGCCGCTGGCACCAGGATGGCGGCGGGAGCGGCAAACGGCAGCGTCGCCGCCTCGTAGGTCATTTCGCCGCCACCGCGCTCGATCAGAAGAATCTGAAACAAATTGCGATGCCGATGCGCACGAATGGTCCAGTCGTGGATCGACGAGCGCGAGGCGACCGTCTCGACGTGGATAAAGTCGAACGCCTGATCGTCCGGAGGATCTCCATAAAGGTGAAACAGGGGTAGCGCGCTGGCCATGGCGCAAGCATAGGCCGAACATGCTGCAGGAGAAGCAGCCGCCGACAAAACAATCGGTGTTTTATACAAAAAAAACGGCAGCCCGCCGGTTAGCGGGCTGCCGCTCTGCAACGCGAAACGTTAGCGGTTCGTGCCGCCTTGCTGGCCGGGCTTATTCTGGCCACCCTGCTGCTCACCAGGTTTGCCGCCCTGGCCGCCCTGATGCTGCTGACCGGGCTTATTCTGGCCGCCCTGCTGCGGGTTCTGAGGGTTCTGAGGGTTCTGAGGGTTCTGAGGGTTGTTCTGTTGTTGCTGCGGGTTACGCTGCGGATTCTGCTGTTCGTTCGCCATTGGGACGTTCTCCGGTTATGTTGGGGACTACCCCGCCCAGCATGACAACGCACGGCCCTCCACCCGGTTCCGAGGTCGATTGTGCTTATTATGGGCAAGGGATTGGAATCTCAGAGAAAATACGCATGGGGAGAACCCGCGCCATGGCGTTGTCGCACCTTGGCACCCCTGTTAAGAGTTTGAGTAGAAGCGAAAGACGGCGGACGTATGGAATATTTCGTCCAGCAGCTCATCAACGGCATCACGCTCGGTTCGATCTACGGCCTGATCGCCATCGGCTACACGATGGTCTACGGCATCATCGGCATGGTGAACTTCGCCCATGGCGACGTCTTTATGGTGTCGGCCTTTATCGCGCTGATCGCCTTCCTGATACTGACCGCCTGGCTCGGAATCTCGTCGATCGCGCTGGATTTGTTCATCGTCCTGATCGTGGCCATGCTGTTCACCTCATTGGTGAACTGGACCATCGAGCGCGTCGCCTACCGGCCGTTGCGCGGCTCGTTCCGTCTGGCGCCGCTGATTTCCGCGATCGGCATGTCGATATTTCTGTCGAATTTCATGCAGGTCGCGCAAGGGCCGCGTAACAAGTCGATCCCGCCAATGGTGCAAGGCGACTTCGTACTGTTCAACGGCGCGGTCACGCTCTCCTACAAGCAACTCATCATTTGGGGCGTCACCGCCGCACTGCTGGCGGTCTTCTGGTACGTGGTTGCCAAGACGCCGCTTGGCCGCGCTCAACGCGCCTGCGAGCAGGACCAGAAGATGGCCGCGCTGGTCGGCGTTGATGTGGACCGCACCATTTCGATGACCTTCGTGATCGCCGCCGCGCTCGCGGCGATTGCCGGCACCATGTATCTGATGAACTATGGCGTGATCAGCTTTTCCGACGGCTTCGTGCCGGGGGTGAAGGCGTTCACCGCCGCGGTGCTGGGCGGCATCGGCTCGCTGCCCGGCGCGGTGGTGGGGGGGCTGCTGGTCGGCCTGATCGAGACAATGTGGTCCGGATACGTTTCCATCGATTACAAGGACGTCGCAGCCTTTTCGGTGCTGGCCGTCACCTTGATCTTCCTGCCGCAGGGCCTGTTCGGCCGACCGGACGTCGAGAAGGTGTGACGTGCAAGGCGCCGCGCAGAGCCGGCGCATCGACGGCGTCCGCGCCTTACGGGACGCTGGACTGACCGCGCTGATCGCTTTCGGCCTGTTCCTGCCGCTGATCGGCTTTCGGACCGTCACGGATTTCCGCAACGAACTGGTATTGGAAACCCGCTTGCCGCTTCTGCTGGCGATCGTCGCCATCGTCGGCGCCGGGCGCCTCGCTTATTCGCTGGCAGCCGACGCGTGGCTGAGGCAGCGGGCGACGCGGCCGGTCTCGGCTACACCTCCGGCTTGGCGCACGATCGCCGGCAAGTGGTTCATCCCCTTCGTCATCGGTTTTGTCATCGTCTATCCCCTCATCGTCCTCGCGATGAAGGGCCTTGGCGGTTCGGTGAAATGGATCGACAATTTCGGCATCCAGATCCTGATTTATGTGATGCTTGGCTGGGGCCTCAATATCGTCGTCGGCCTCGCCGGCCTGCTCGACCTCGGTTATGTCGCGTTTTACGCGGTCGGCGCCTATTCCTATGCGCTCCTCGCCAAGACCTTCGGCTTCTCGTTCTGGATCTTGCTGCCGCTGGCGGGCTGTCTCGCTTCGTTCTGGGGCATCCTGCTCGGATTTCCGGTGCTGCGGCTGCGTGGCGATTATCTCGCCATCGTGACGCTCGCCTTCGGCGAGATCATCCGCATGGTCCTGATCAACTGGGTCGACCTGACCAACGGCTATGCCGGCATCAGCGGCATCCCACGCCCGTCTTTCTTCGGCATTCCGTTCAACGCAGATGACAACGGCTTTGCGGCCGTGTTTGGGCTCGAATTCTCGCCGGTCTACCGCACGATCTTCTTGTACTACCTGATCCTGGCGCTCGCTCTTCTCACCGCCTTCGTCACCGTGCGGCTGCGCCGCCTACCGGTCGGACGCGCGTGGGAAGCGTTGCGCGAGGACGAGATCGCCTGCCGCTCGCTCGGCATCAACACCACCAACACCAAGCTCACGGCTTTCGCGATGGGCGCGATGTTCGCGGGCTTCGCCGGCTCGTTCTTCGCCGCGCGCCAAGGTTTCATCTCGCCGGAATCTTTCACCTTTCTGGAATCCGCCACGATCCTGTCGATCGTCGTGCTCGGCGGCATGGGCAGCCAGATCGGCGTCGCCATCGCCGCTGTCGTGATGATCGGCGGAACCGAGATCATGCGCGATCTCGATTTCCTCAAGCGAATTTTCGGACCGACCTTCGATCCGGTGCAATACCGTATGTTGCTGTTCGGACTCGGCATGGTGCTGATCATGATCTGGCGCCCGCGCGGCCTGATCTCAACGCGCGCGCCTTCGGTATCCCTGAAGGAACGTAAGAGCATCGCCGCCGACTTGGTCGAGGAAGGCCACGGCTGATGGCGGTCAGCGGCGACATCCTGCTGCGCGTCGAGCATCTGACGATGCGCTTCGGCGGGCTGATCGCGGTCGACGACCTGTCCTTCGAGGCGCGGCAGGGCGATATCACGGCGCTCATCGGGCCGAACGGCGCGGGGAAGACCACCGTGTTCAACTGCATCACCGGCTTCTACAAGCCGAACGCGGGCCGCCTCTGCGTATGCCACGGCGATGCCGCGGTGTGGGATGAACTGGAGGCGCTGACCGCTTCCGGCAGCCGCAGTATCAAACGCCGCAACGGGGCGCTCTATCAGCTCGAGCGCATGCCTGACTTTGTTGTTGCCGACGAGGCGCGGGTCGCGCGCACCTTCCAAAACATCCGCCTTTTTCCCGGCATGACATTGCTCGAAAACCTGCTCGTCGCCCAACATAACCGGTTGATGCTGGCCTCCGGCTATACGCTGTTCGGTATTTTTGGCGTTCCTTCCTATCGGACAGCCGAGCGGGCGGCGATCGACACGGCGCGCGCTTGGCTCGACCGCGTCGGTTTGGAGGCGCGCGCCGACGATCCCGCCGGCGACCTGCCCTATGGGGCGCAGCGGCGCCTCGAGATCGCGCGCGCGATGTGCACCAACCCGGTCCTGCTCTGCCTCGACGAACCGGCCGCCGGTCTCAATCCGCGCGAAAGCGCCGAACTCAACGCGCTGTTGCTTTCAATCCGTGATGATTACGCAATCTCAATCCTGCTGATCGAGCACGACATGTCCGTGGTTATGGAGATTTCCGATCGTGTGATCGTGCTCGACTATGGCGTCAAGATCGCCGACGGCACGGCAGCTGAAGTGCGCGACGATCCCAAGGTGATCGCCGCCTATCTCGGCGTCGCCGACCAGGACGTGGCCAAGGTCGAGGCTGAGGTCGGCCTATGACCTCCCCGCTGCTTTCTGTGCGCGGCGTGAAGACATTCTACGGCCGCGTGATGGCGCTCAAGGGCGTCGACATGGACATCAACGAAGGCGAGATCGTCACGCTGATCGGCGCCAATGGCGCGGGCAAATCGACGCTGATCATGACCATTTGCGGCAATCCACGTGCGCGCGACGGCACGATCGAATTTGCCGGGCGCGATATCACCAACCTGCCGACGCACCAGATCGCGCGTTTGAAACTGGCGCAGGCCCCGGAAGGCCGCCGCATTTTCTCGCGCATGAGCGTGCTCGAGAACCTGCAAATGGGCGCGATTGCCGCCGAGCCCTCGGAATTCGCCGCCGACCTCGAGCGTGTGCTGATGCTTTTTCCGCGCCTCAAGCAGCGCCTGACGCAACGCGGCGGCACGTTGTCCGGCGGCGAGCAACAAATGTTGGCGATCGCGCGAGCGTTGATGGCGCGGCCGAAGCTGCTGCTGCTCGATGAACCTTCGCTCGGCCTGGCGCCGCTGGTGGTGCGGCAGATTTTTGACGCCATCAAGAAACTGAATGCCGAAGCCGGCCTCACCGTCTTCTTGGTCGAGCAGAACGCCTATCACGCGCTCACGCTCGCGCATCGCGGCTATGTCATGGTCAACGGCCTGATCACGCTCACCGGGACTGGCAGCGAATTGCTGGCGCGGCCGGAAATTAAGTCCGCCTATCTCGAAGGCGGCCGGGAAGGCGCATGATCGGCCAGTTGCTCTACGAAGAAGAGTCGGTCGGCGTATTCCTGCTCGTCACCGTCATTCTCGGCGGCGGCGCCGCGGCGCTGGCCGGCCGCGCGATCGCCACGACCTGGCGGCCATGGTGGCAGGTGATCGCCTATGGTTTCATCCTCGGCTTCGCGGTGCGGTTCATCCACTTCAGCGTATTCGGCGGTACGCTGGTATCCGCGCATTATTACCTCGTCGATAGCGCGGTCTGCGTAGCGTTCGGATTCCTGGGCTTTCGGGCCGCGCGCGCCTCTCAGATGGTCGTGCAATATCGCTGGCTCAACGAGCCGGCCGGTCTGCTGCGCTGGCGCCGCAAACCACGCTGACGTAACATTCGAACTGCGGGCCGGCTCCAGCGGGAGTGGGAAGAACGAATGAGCAGGATCACCACCCTCGGCCTTGCGCTGGGTTTCGCGTTTGCGCTGGCGGAAACGTCGCAGGCGCAGGTCAAACTCGCGGTCGGCGCCCCGATCACCGGTCCGAGCGCCGCCACCGGCGCGCAGATGAAGAACGGCGTCGATCAGGCGGCGATCGATATCAATGCCGCCGGCGGCATTCTTGGCCAGAAGATCGCCGTCTCATACGGCGACGACGTCTCCGATCCCAAACAAGGCGTGTCGGTCGCCAATGACTTCGCGGCTAACGGCGTAAGATTCGTGGTCGGTCACTACAATTCCGGCGTCACCATGCCGGCCTCGGAGGTCTATCAGGAGAACGGCATCCTCGAGATAACGCCCGCCTCGACCAATCCGAAGGTCACCGAGCGCGGCATGTGGAACATTTTCCGCGTCTGCGGTCGCGACGATCAGCAGGGCAAGGTCGCCGGCGACTACATCCTCAAGCACTTCCAGGGCAAGAAGATCGCCGTGGTCCAGGACAAGACTACCTACGGCAAAGGCCTCGCCGATGAAGTGAAAAAGACGATCAATGCCGGCGGCATGAAGGAAGTGCTGTATGAAGGCATCAACACCGGCGAGAAGGACTATTCGGCGCTGGTGTCCAAGATCAAGCAGTCGGGCGCCGATCTGGTTTATTTCGGCGGTCTCTATACCGAAGGCGGCCTCATCGTCCGGCAAATGCGCGACCAAAACGTCAAGGCTCCACTGATGGGCGGTGACGGCATTACCTCGGACGAATTCGCTTCGGTCGGCGGGCCAGGCGTGGAAGGCACGCTGATGACCTACGGGCCCGACCCGCGCAACAACCCCGACGCCAGCAGCGTGGTGGCGGAGTTCCGTGCCAAGAAATTCGAACCCGAGGCTTATACGCTCTACAGCTATGCAGCGGTGCAGGTCATCAAGCAGGCGGCGGAAGCGGCAAAATCGCTCGACCCGAAAAAGGTCGCCGCGACAATGCATTCCGGCGTCGATTTCAAGACCGTGCTCGGCGACATCGCCTATGACAAAAAGGGCGACCTCACCAAGCTCGACTATGTCATGTATGTTTGGAAGAAGGATTCGAGCGGCAAGATCACGTATGTCGAGTGCCCCGGCTCGGATTGCAGCAAAATGTGACGCTGCTAGCCGATCTTGCCCAGCATCGGAAAGGTTTCTAGGAGCCAGGAGCTTGCCTCTCCAATGTAGGGAGTCATGAAAGCAATACCGGTCAGCACGAGAAGGCCACCCATCACCTTTTCGACCACGCCGAGATAGGCTCGGAACCGTGCGAGGAAAGCGGCGAACGGCTCGACCGCTAAGGCCGCCGCGATGAACGGGATGCCGAGGCCGAGCGAATAGATCGCGAGCATCCCGGCACCTTTTGCCACAGCCTCCTCCGACGCTGCAATTGCCAGGATAGCAGCGAGGATTGGCCCGATGCACGGGGTCCAACCAAACGCAAAGGCGAGTCCCATTAGATAAGCGCCCCACAGGCCGGCGGGCTTAGCGATTTCGATGCGCTTCTGCCGCATCAGGAGAGGAATTTGAAATAAGCCAAAAAAGTGGAGGCCCATAAATATGATTACGACCCCGGCGAGGGCAGCGAGCGGGTTGAAGTTCGTTGGTAGCGGTAGCCCAGTGATATCTTTCAGCCTGCCAATTGCATCGAGCAGCCAATATTGGACCTGTCCGATCCAAGTCGCTGCTGCGCCGAGGGCCACGAACACGGTGGTGAAGCCGAGCACGAACAGCAGCGCAGCGGTGATCGTCTCACGCCGCACCCGCGGCTCAGCTTCCGCGTCGGCGAATCGTTCCAGCGACGTTCCCGTGAGATAGACCAGATAAGGCGGCACCAGCGGCAGCACGCAGGGCGACAAAAAGCTCAGCATGCCCGCGGCCAGCGCGGCGGCGATGGTAACATTCGGCATGGCGCACTCATGCCCGGCCGGTCCCCGCCGCGCAAGCGCGGTGAAGCGGCACCCGCGAGGATGTGATCGTTGACGATTGCGGCAAAATCGTCTCCGTTGAACGCGTTAGCGAGGACCTTGTGCGCAACCTCATCACCGACATACCCGGGATAAAAATCGGCCATGCCGACGACGTCCGCCTCGGTTCCGGCGCGACCGCGATTGTTTTCGACGAGCCCGCAATTGCCTCGATCGATGTGCGCGGCGGCGGGCCGGGCACGCGTGAAACCGCGTTGCTCGATCCGGCGCAGACGGTCGAGGGCATCGACGCCATCACGCTTGCCGGCGGCTCCGCTTTCGGCCTCGATGCGGCGTCGGGCGTGCAAGCGTGGCTGAAGGAAAAGGGCCGCGGCTTTGCGGTGCGCACCGCGCGCGTACCGATCGTGCCGGCGGCAATCCTATTCGATCTGCTCAGCGGCGGCGATAAGGAGTGGGGCCGCTTCCCGCCCTATCGCGAGCTTGGCTACGCGGCAGCAGCAGCAGCGGACATCGATTTCGCGCTCGGCAGTTTCGGCGCTGGCATGGGCGCGACCACAGTCAATTGCAAAGGCGGCATTGGCTCGGCCTCGGCGCGAACGCCGGAGGGCCACTTGATCGGCGCGCTTGCCGCCGTCAACGCCGCCGGCAGCGTCGTGATCGATCGCGGCCCATGGTTCTGGGCGGCGCCATTCGAGCGCGATGGCGAGTTCGGCGGGCGCGGGTGGCCTGCCGCCGGCTTTCCGGCAACCGCGCTCGAGCCGATCACCAAAGGAAGCCCGCGCGAAAGCACGACCCTCGTCGTCGTGGCGACCGACGCCATCCTGAGCAAGGCCCAGGCAAAGCGCCTTGCTGTGATGGCGCAATCGGGTCTCTCGCGCGCAATCTACCCGGTCCACACCCCGCTCGACGGCGACGTCGTTTTCACTGCCTCGACGGGCCGCAAGCCGCTCGGCGACGCGCCGTTGGGACTGACCACGCTTGGGACAATAGCGGCCAATGTCGTGGCACGCGCAATCGCACGGGGAGTTTTCGAAGCAACGGCCTTGCCTGTCGCGGGAGCATTACCGAGCTGGAAGGATCAATTCCTCAGGTAAAATAGGGATATTCGGCATTTGCATACCCGCAGGCGTGCCACGGAAACCACAATCACCATCTTTCCATCAGCGGTGCGTGGCTGACGTTGACTCGCTGGCCGATTGCGCCTTCACTTCCCTCAAATCCATATCCTTTGTGGCGGAGGGTTTGATGCGCTTCGTCGTCATCATTGTTGCTGCTTTGATGAGCCTGGGCCTCGCGGCTTTCGGGGTTGTTTCCGCGCAAAAAGCGGCCGCCCCCGCGGCGACGTCCGCATCCCCTGTTCGTGTCGCTTCGCTGAACACGCCCGTCGTCCCGGTGCGGGCGCCGGTCAGTCAAATTGCGCAAGCGACGACCTCCGATGCACCCGCGACTGCTGGACCGACGCGCGTGGCCCAGACCACCCCCACTCAGAGCACGCCCGCACCGAGCGGGACCGCGCAGAACAAGCCTGCCGTCGCGGCGGCAACGCCGAGTGCGGGCGCCGCGCCGGCCACCAATATCCCTGCATGCGACAAACCCGGCGGCATGGGCCTTTCGCGCATCGTCGAGATCGACACGACGGGCGGCCCCGGATTCGGCTTCGAGCATTTCAAACAGTACGACTTCCTTCGCGACAAGGAAATCGTTTTGACCTTCGACGACGGCCCGTGGCCGGAGAATACGATGGCCGTGGTCAAGGCGCTGACCGATGAGTGTTTGAAGGCCACGTTCTTCGAGATTGGCAAGCATGCGGTATGGCACCCCGAAATCACCAAGCAGGTGCTGCAAGCCGGGATGACGGTCGGTACCCACACCTGGTCGCATAAGGATCTAGCGAGAAATCCTTATGCGAAGGACATCGAGCAGGCCGAGCAGGAAATCGAGATGGGCAACAGCGCCGTGTACATGGCTGCTGCCGGCGCGCCAATTGCGCCTTTCTTCCGCTTCCCGGATCTACAACATCCGCCGCAGATGCTCGCCTATCTCGGACAGCGCAACATCGCGATATTCTCCACCGACATCGATTCCTTCGACTTCAAATTGCGTAAGCCGGAACAAGTGATCAAATCGGTGATGACCAAGCTGGAAAAGCGCGGCAAGGGCATCATTCTGATGCACGACTTCCAGCACGCCACCGCCGAGGCGATACCGGAGCTCCTCCACCAACTCAAGGCGAGCGGCTACAAGGTCGTTCACATGGTGCCGAAGCAACCGCTGACCACCATTGCGAAATACGACGAGATGGTCACGCACCAGGACAAGCTGTCGTCGAACAACACCCGGCCTGAAGCCAGCGTTGTTCGCACCATCGGGCAATAACGGTTCTCGTCAGCCCGCAAAGCGGTCCGTGCCGTACGGTTTCGGATCGCAGAACGGCGTCACACCGGTCATCATCTCGGCGATCAGCCGACCGGTCGCCGGCCCGAGCGTCAAACCCCAATGGCCGTGCCCGAAGGCGAGCCACAGGCCGCGCTGGCGCGGCGCGCGCGAGATCACCGGGCGCGAGTCGGTGAAGCATGGCCGCGCTCCCAACCACGGCTGCGGCTCGACCGGTTCGCCAAGCGGGAATAATTCGCGTGCCGCCGGCAACAGCCGATCGAATTGCACCGGGGTGGGCGCCGCATCACGCGCGGCAAACTCGACGCCGGTGGTGATACGGATGCCCTGCTCCATCGGGGCCAGAACGTAGCCGTTCTCCGCATCGAGCACCGGACGGCTGAGCGCGGCGTTGCCTTGCGGGCGGAAGTGCCGGTGATAGCCGCGCTTAACGGCGAGCGGCAATTTGATACCCAACGGACCGATCACATCCGGCGTCCATGGACCGAGCGCGATCACCACATCGCCGGCATCGAGCGGCCCGGATGCGGTATCGACGCGCCAATAGGAATTGGAACGATGCAGCGTGCGCGCGTCGCCGGCCAGCGTGATGCCGCCCAATGCGGCGAAGCGCGCGGCGTAAGCGCGCGTCAGCGCCAGCGGATTATTCACGCTCACCGCGCCGGTCCAATGCACCGCGTGACGAAATACGCCGTTGAGGGCCGGTTCGAGCGCCAGCGCGCCTTCGCGATTGAGCGGCACATTGGCAATGCCAAACTGCGCGGCAAGCTCGAGCTCGGTGGCCTGCGCCGCGAAAGCGTTGTCGGTGCGATAAAGCTTGAGCCAGCCGCGGCGACTGAGATGGCGCTCGGCCCCAGCCTCGGCCGCCAGCGCCTCGTGCTCGGCGACCGCACGCGCGAGCAAGGGCCGCATCACGCGCGCCGTCTCGATCAGACGGTCCAGCCGCGACGCGGCGTGAAAAGCCATAAGCCAGGGCGCGACCCGCGGCAGGAACGCAAGGTGATAATTGGCGAGCGGCGAGCGCTTGAGCGCGATGCGGACAAGCTCCGTGAAGCTCGACGGGAACGCCGCCGGAAACACGGTATTGCCTTCGATGATGCCGGCATTGCCGTAGGAGGTCCCCTCCCCGGGCCCCTGTCGGTCGACTAACGCCACCGCCAAGCCACGCTTGGCGAGGTGGACCGCGACGGACGTGCCGACGATGCCGGCTCCAAGCACGATGATGTCAGTATGCGCCAGGAAAACCTCCGCTGCAGCTCACGTCTATCGTATGCGCACGCGAAGGCCGAACTTCAAGGCGTCCGAAGATTTGGCGGATGCAATGCTGCGAACTATGGCGCCGCCGTGCGTTGCCCGCTCAGGCATAGCGTGTTAGGCGAACCGCCTCTGTCGGAGGCCCCAGTGCAGCGCCCGCTTATCATCGCCCCGTCGATCCTCGCCGCCGATTTCGCCAAGCTGGGCGAGGAGGTCCGCGCGGTCGATGCCGCCGGCGCCGACTGGATCCATGTCGATGTCATGGACGGCCACTTCGTCCCCAACATTTCGATCGGACCGGACGTGGTGAAAGCGCTGCGCGGGCACACCAAAAAGGCGCTCGACGTCCACCTGATGATCGCGCCGTGCGATCCCTATCTTGAAGCCTTCGCCAAGGCCGGCGCCGATATCATCACCGTACATGTCGAAGCCGGCCCCCACATCCATCGCTCGCTGCAGGCGATCCGGGCGCTGGGCAAGAAGGCGGGCGTGACCATGAATCCCGGAACGCCCGTGGATACGGTCGAGCCGGTCATCGAACTCGTCGATCTGATCCTGGTCATGTCGGTCAATCCCGGCTTCGGCGGGCAGAAATTCATTCCGGACGCCATCGAGAAGCTGCGCAAGCTGCGCGCGCTCGCAGCCGGGCGGCCGATCGACATCGAGATTGACGGCGGCATCACGGCGGAGGTCGCGCCTGAGGTTGCACGCGCCGGCGCCAATGCCCTCGTCGCCGGCTCCGCCGTATTCAAGGACGGCACGGCGGAATCCTATCGCACAAATATCGCGGCGATCCGCCACGCGGCGGCTCTCGCACGCGGGGAGGCTGCCTGATGGGCATGTTGATCGACGGCCAATGGCGAGACGAGGACCCTCCCGCGGAAACCGGCAAGGCCGGCAATTTCCAGCGGGTGGACAGCGCCTTTCGCGACCGCATCACAGCAGACGGCTCGTCCGGCTTCAAAGCCGAGGCCGGGCGCTATCACCTCTATGTCGCCTACACCTGCCCGTGGGCGCACCGCACGCAGATCTATCTCGCGCTTAAGAAATTGAATGGTGCGATCAGCCTCGCCGTCGCCATTCCGGGGCTTCGCGAGCAAGGCTGGACCTTCGAGGACAATCCCGCTTTCCCGGACTGTACGCCGGATCGCGTCAACGGTTTCCACTATCTGCACGAGGCCTATGCGGCGAGCGACCCGCACTATACCGGCAAGGTGACGGTGCCGACCCTGTGGGACAAGAAGACCAAGAGGATCGTCAACAACGAATCGTCCGAGATCATCCGCATGCTCAACTCGGAATTCGCCGGCATCGGCGCCGACCTGACGGATTACTATCCGCCGGCGCTTCGCAGCGAGATCGACCGGATCAACGCGCAGGTTTACGCCAACGTCAACAATGGCGTTTATCGCTGCGGCTTCGCGCGCTCGCAGGCCGCGTACGAGGAAGCCTACGACGCACTGTTTGCCACGCTCGACGAGGTCGAGGCCCGCCTCGGGCGCCAGCGCTATCTAGTCGGAAATCAGATCACCGAGGCGGACTGGCGCCTTTTTCCGACGTTGGTGCGCTTCGACGTCGCCTATTTCTCGTTGTTCAAATGCAACCGCAATCGGATTGCCGACTATCCTAATCTCTTGAATTACATGCGCGAGCTTTATCAGGTCCCGGGTGTCGCCGAGACGGTCAAACCCCGTTATTATGTGATGGGCTATTATTCGATCACGCGCGTCAATCCGACCGGCATTATTCCAAAGGGGACGCCGGTCGATTTCCGGCAGCCGCACGACCGCGCGCGCTTCGCAGCGTAAACGCAACAAGGAGTTGGCCTGGGCGGGATTGCGCGGGAGGGCGCGGTGAACGTCGAGGGAACAGTTCGCGTCGTCAGGGTTTTCGTGTCGTCGCCGGTCGACGTTGCGCCCGAGCGGGGCCGCGTGCAGGCGGTCGCCGCCAAGCTCAATCGCGATTATGAGGGCCTGGTTCAGTTCGAAACGGTGCTGTGGGAAGAGCATTTCTACAAAGCCGACCGCAGTTTTCAGCCGCAAATCCCTGAAGCGGTGGCGTGCGACATCCTGGTGTCCATCTTCTGGACACGCGTCGGTACCGAGCTGCCGGCCGATTTTGCGCGCATGCCGGATGGGAAGCCCTATCCATCGGGCACGGCCTACGAGTTGCTTACAGCCCTCGAAGCTTCGAAAGCCAAGGGCGTTCCGGACGTGTATGTGTTCCGCAAGACGGCGGACGCCGCGCTGCCGACGGCTGACCCGGACCGCCGGCGTCAGGCGC
>Ga0187860_1001717_pt1 | contig 18986 bp, 17 predicted proteins | sample June2016WEW_10_4_FD_132981 | JGI IMG/M metagenome (GOLD analysis project Ga0187860, IMG submission 132981) | Peatland microbial communities from SPRUCE experiment site at the Marcell Experimental Forest, Minnesota, USA - June2016WEW_10_40 | ecosystem: Environmental > Terrestrial > Soil >...
AAAACCGGTTTCCACTTTTCGGGATCATGCTCTAGGCTGAGACGTCGCGGGTGACCCGCAGGATCCAGGGGAAGGAAGGAAACACATGCTGCGTATCATGCGTCTCGTCTGCTGGCCGGCATTGCCGGTGGGTCTGCTGCTTATTGGAGTGGGTCTGCTGCTTATTGGAATTGGCGTTGCGGGAGTGGGCGGCGCCGCTGCGCAAGGCAGCGACGAGTCCCGCCAGGCATGCACGGCCGATGCGATGCGCGTTTGTTCCGATTTTATCCCCGACGTGCCGAAGATAACGGCGTGTATGAAGCGAAAACGGGCCCAACTCAGCGCAGAGTGCCGGCTCGCGATGGCCCATGAGCATATGCGTTACCGTCGCGGGGCGCGCCGGCACCACGGCCACGTCCATTGCCCGCACGGGCATTGCGGCTGATTTGCTCGCCGGGCAGGGAGTCACGCTGCAGCGATTAAAACTGCGGCGCGGCGTCGCCCGGGCTATCGCGCCTTGAGCGTTCTTGTCCGAAAATGGCATGGTGCGTGCACGTTGGTTGGGACGGCGGCGACGTCGCTGGTGGAGTTCGTAAAAAGTGGCAATGCCGGAGGCCATCAAACGGGGTGAGTCGGCGGCGTTGGGGTCGGCGGTGCGATGGGGAGGACTCGTCGCGCTCGTCGGCGCCGTACTGATCGCAGCTTTCGCGTTCTCCAAAGCGCAACCCAAAGCGCCGCCGTTCGCAGGCGATGACGCGCCGGTGCTGGCCGCCGATACGGCGCTCGGCGATGCAATGCGCGCCGGGGATAAGGCGGCGGCGCGTCGGCTCTTGGCGCTGCAATTCAGTCTCGTCGACGCCAATGGCAAGATTTACGCGCGCAAGGATATTCTAGGCGATCTCAAGAGCGTCGCCGCCGGTCCTGCAAATGACGTCAAGGTGCGCAGCTACGGCCTCGTTGCCGTGGTTACCGGCCATCACAAAGCGGCGCACGACGCCGACGTGTTTTTCCTCGATATTTGGGTCAAACAGAAAGGCGCATGGCGCGCGTTGCTGATACAGGACGTTCCAGTCGCAGCGGCGGACGCATCGGTCGCCACCGCGCCGCCGTCTTCCACCGACTCGCAGCCGCATGAATGTGAGAATCCCTGCCAGACGATCCCCTATCGTGTGCGCTCCCCCGCGGAGCAGGACATCGTCAACGCGTTTCAGGCGATCATGAACGCTATTGTCGCCCATGACGTCGGCGCGTGGGGTAAGCACGTGGCCGATGAGTTCGTGGTCTACGGCAGCGACCGGGCGCCGATCCTGAAATCAGGCCGGATGGCCGCAATCGAGCGCCAGAAGGAAAGCAACACGGCGGTCACGGTCGGGGAAGTGCAGACCATGCGGCTTGCGGTCTACGGCGACGGTGCGGTGATGATCGCGACCGCCGCCGCGCCGGAAGGATCGCGCCCGCCATACCGCGCCGCGCGCGTATGGGTGAAACGTAATGGTCAGTGGCAGATGGCGATCAGCGCGCATACCGACGTTAAGTAGGCCGCTCGACCGATTTCCGCTCATTGCCCGCCAGCGGGAATCCAGATGGAGCAGAGAACCGGGTCCCCGCTTTCGCGGGGACGAGCGATGAAATCGCTCTCTATGTCTCCAATCCCGTCGGCACGTTCTTGTTCTCGCTTTCGAGCTTCATGCCGGCGGCGAGCGCCATGGTCTCCGCCAGCGCCGCGAAATCCTTCTGCAAATATTCCTCCGGATTCTTCTGCAACATTGCGGCGCCGAAGTGGCTTTGCAGAACCTCGCGAGCAGCCGCCGTCACCGGCATCGGCACGTCCGCGTCGCGGCCCAGTTCGAGGCCTAGATCGAGATCCTTGCGCAAAAGCTCTGGTGTGAACGTCGTGGTCCAGTCGCAATTCACCAAAGCCGGCGACTTGTACCCCGTGAACATCGAGCCCATGGCGCTGTTGTTAAGGAAGGCAAGGAAGGCATGGCGCGGCACGCCCATCTTGTTGGTCAGGAGCGTGATCTCGATGAGGTTTTCGATGACCACGCCGAGCATGACGTTGTGCGCGATCTTGCAGACGCGCGCGAGCTCGCCATCGCCTACATAGGAAACGCCGCGCTCCGCAAATACTTCGATCAACGGCATCACTGTCTTGCATGCCGCCTCGGCGCCCGACACTACTGCGGATGCCTTTCCCGCTTTGATGACCTTGGCATTGCCGCTCATCGGCGCGGCGACGAAATCGGCGCCAAGCTGCTTGAGCTTGTCGCGGACGGCGGCTGAGTCTTCCACCGAGATTGTCGAGCAATCGACGACGACTGGCGGCACCCGTCCGCCCTGGCTGCAAACGCCGTTCTTGCCGTACAGCACCTCCTGTACGTCCTTCCCGGTCGATACGATCGAGAACAGCACGTCCACATTTTTGAGCTCGGAGAGTTGATCGACCAGTTTGCCGCCGATCTTGGCCAGCGGCTCCGCCTTGGCGCGCGTGCGGTTCCAGATGGTGACGTCGTGGCCAGCCTTGATGAGCCTCTCAGCCATGGGAATGCCCATGCGGCCGGCGCCGATCCAGCCGATCTTCGGTTTGTGCCCTGTTCCGTTCGTCGCCATGCCAAGCTCCTTTTTGTCGGGGGTCTCTTATCACAGGATGCAAAGGCTTGTCCGCGAGCGGAATACAGTCCGGCTTTGCATTTCTTGACAGGGATTTGCCGCCCCGTCATAAGGACGCGGGCGCTTGCTGGGCGAACCGTTAAGGTTTGCTGGCGCGCGCCTTAACCAGCATCAGCATCGACTGGAAAAAGCCGGTCCGGATCAGACCGAGTACCGGGGTTCGAACACGAGGATAAAAGATGTTCGCGGTCTTTAAGACAGGCGGCAAGCAATACCGGGTGGCTGCCGAGGACGTGCTCAAGGTCGACAAGGTCAAGGGCGAGCCCGGGGAAATCGTCGAGTTCGGCGAGGTTCTGGTCGTTGGTGGTGACAGCGTCACGCTCGGCGCGCCGACAGTCGCCGGCGCCACGGTCGCGGCCGAGGTGCTCGACCAGGCGCGCGGCCCGAAGATCATCGCGTTTAAGAAGCGTCGGCGAAAAAATTCCCGCCGCAAGCGCGGCCATCGGCAGGAATTCACGCTCCTGCGCATCACCGAGATCCTGACCGACGGCAAGAAGGCGAATCAGACCGCACAACCGCGGCCGAAACGGGCGCCTGCGCCCGCGCCGGAGGCCTCCGATACCGCATCTGCCGCGCCGGAAGCCGCCACAGAAAAGCCGCGCAAGGCTGCGGCCAAGAAGGCGCAAAAGCCGAAATCCAAGGCGCCGGCGGGCAAAACCAAAAGTGCGCCGGCCAAGGGCAAGAAAAACAAGAAAAAGAAGTGAGCGGAAGCGGTGATGCTTTTGTCACGAATTCGGTATAAGTTAAGGGATGAGAAAGGTTTTGAGCGATGGCTCATAAGAAAGCAGGCGGATCCTCGCGCAACGGCCGTGATTCTGGCGGTCAGCGCCTCGGAATCAAGATTTTCGGCGGCGAAGAAGTCGTCGCCGGCAACATTATCGCGCGCCAGCGCGGCACCAAATGGCATCCGGGCCGCAATGTCGGTCTGGGCCGGGACCACACGCTGTTCGCGTTGATCAACGGTCGCGTTGAGTTCCAGGCCAAAACCAAGGGCCGCGTGTTCGTATCGGTACTTCCGATGACCGAGGCTGCGGCCCAGTAGTACGGTGGATCATACGAGTCCGCCGGTATCCAGTCGAACCGGCGGGCCCAAAATGGGCTTCGAAAAGGGGGAGACCGGGTGCCGGCTCCCCCTTTCGGTTTCTTTGCAGGAGCCCGTGAAATGACCCTGTCGGAAGAAGTCCTCGCGCAGACCCGGCGAGAGCGCAGTATTCCCGTCCTCGAGACCGAGCGGCTGACGCTGCGCGCGCCTCGTCACGAGGACGTAAAGGCGATTGCGGTTCTCGCCAACGACCGCCGCATCGCCGCGAACACGGCTCGCATCCCGCATCCTTACGGCGTCGATGACGCCGAGCAATTCATCGCGGCCGTGAACCAAAGCGACGGCGAAGTCTGCTTCGTCATGGTGCTCGACGGCAAGCCGATCGGTGCCTGCGGCGTCGATCCGCGCGAAGATTCGCCCGAGCTTGGGTATTGGCTCGGCGCGTCCTATTGGGGCCGCGGCTTCACGACCGAAGCGGTGCGCGCGGTGATCGACTACGCTTTCGGCGATCTCAAACATGAGATATTGCAGGCCGGCGCCCGCGTCAGCAATCCGGCTTCGCGCCGCGTGCTGGAGAAATGCGCGTTCCAGTGGACCGGCGTGCGCCTCACCCGCATCCGCGCCATCAATTCCGCGGCTCCAGTCGATCGCTTTCGCCTCGATCGCGGCTTGTGGCTTTCGCTCAAGGCCTGGGGCCGGGTACGACGCCTGGCGTGACCGCAGTCTTATCGGCCCGCGGCCTGTTCCGATTGGAAAAACGGCGCCAGCCTGGCCACCAGCGCCGGACCGAAATGCGCTTGCGGATTTGACGGTGGCGATCGGTCCATCAACTCCCAGCCCTGGATGAGCACCCGGGCATTGTCGAAAGCATGCTGGAAATCCCGCCCGGGGCGCACGCTCTGCCTGAAGAACGCATCGCCGAAATAGGTCCAGTCGCGCTCGGGCGCGCAGCCGAATGAGGTGTGTGTCGCGTCGGCCGCCGTGAGCACGATCGTGTCGTCGTTCGCGAGCGGCGGCACGAAAACGCCCGCGTAGCACGCCGACACGATGACGACGCGGTTCTTGATGCCTTCGTCGTTGAGCGTTGCCGCGACTTCCGGCGGCGTCAGTTCAGTGATGACCTCGCTGGGTAGGCGCAAGCCAAAGCCGGTCGGCTCACCGTGCGACGTCATCAAGAGGACGAGAACATCCGCGTCCTTGTTCATCACTTCGCCGATCGCATGCACCGCGGCGGCAAAATTCCGCTGGTTCGCGAGCGGTGCGCTCTCGAGTGTTTCGCGATGATTGACGAGCCGCAGCGCGCGCCCGCGGATCGGCAAGATGCCGCCGATCGCGGCCAGTCCGCCGTCGAGCTCCTTGAGAAAGACGTCCTGATCCGCCCAACCGGCGATGCCGATGGCGTAGAGGTTGGTCGCGCCTTGGGTCGACGGAGAGAGGCCGGCGACTTCCGCCTGCAGCAGGGAAGTTTGCGATTGCTCGAAGCTTGCCGTCTTGCGCGGCGCGCCGCCCTTTTCCTTTGTGGGGGCTGCGAGCTTCGCGAGCACGGACTCCCACAGGTTGGCAGTGCGAATATCGAAGTCGCGCGCGACAAAGACCGGCGCGTGCGGGACGAGCGCGCTGACGGCCAGGAGCGCGATCCACAAAGCCGCGACGCGGCCAAGAACAGGCAACCGCGGCAGCGGCGCAAAGCTGCGCAACACCGCGACCATGGCGCCGATCCACCACAGCGATACGAAGGCAAAGATGGCGATCGGCGCGGCGCGCTCGCCCCACACGGCGTCCGCCGCAGCGAACGCCGGGATCTGCGCAAGACCGAGCTTGACTGCATTGATCGCGAGTTCGGCGAGAATGGAAAGCGCGAACATCGCCGATAGCGCCGTGGTGCGTGCAGCGGGTTGCACGAACAATGCCGCAACGGCGACCTCCACGGCGACCCAAGCGACGACCGCATTGAGGCCGTATGGATTAAAACCGCTGCCGGGACCGGCCGCCGTGAATTGGAACGCCACGCGCAGCGCCGCTAGCGCGATCGTCCACATCAGCAGGCTTAGCAAGCCCACAACCCGCGGCTCGGGTGTCGTCCGCCAGATGGCGGCGCGCCCTGCAAGCCTCAGAACCGACCACACGCTTTTCATTCGCCGCCGCTCAAGATCGCCGAAACCAGAGTGCCGTATTCAAATATCTACACTATATCAGGTTCGAGCGGCGCTGCTGCGCTTGTTGCGTTTGTCGCTCGAGAGTGGATTTGATGCCGCTACATTGTTACGGATATTTCGTATGAAATTCCTCGACGAGGCCAAGGTTTACATTCGCTCCGGCGATGGCGGCAACGGCTGCGTGTCGTTCCGGCGCGAGAAGTTTATTGAATATGGCGGTCCGAATGGCGGCGACGGCGGCAAGGGCGGCGATGTGGTCGCGGAAGCGGTCGATGGCCTCAACACGCTCATTGACTACCGTTATCAGCAGCATTTGTTTGCCAAGAACGGCCGCGCCGGAATGGGCAAGGACCGCCATGGCGCGAACGGCGCCGACGCCGTGCTCAAGGTGCCGGTCGGGACGCAAATCTACGAAGAGGACGGCGAAACGCTCCTCGCCGATCTCACCGAGCGCGGCCAGCGCGCCGTGCTTGCCCACGGCGGCAATGGCGGTTTCGGCAACGCGCGTTTTAAGTCCTCGACCAACCGCGCTCCCCGCCGTGCCAATCCCGGCCAGCCCGGTGAAGAACACACGCTTCGCCTGCGGCTCAAGCTCATTGCCGATGCCGGCATCGTCGGACTGCCGAATGCCGGCAAATCGACTTTTCTCGCGGCGGTCAGCGCGGCCAAGCCGAAGATCGCCGACTACCCTTTCACCACGCTTCAACCGCAGCTCGGCGTCGTCGAGGTGGACGGGCGTGAGTTCGTGCTCGCCGACATTCCCGGCCTGATCGAGGGCGCACACGAAGGCGTGGGTCTCGGCGACCGCTTCCTCGGTCATGTCGAGCGCTGCCGGGTCCTCCTACATCTCATCGCCGGCACCGGCGGCGACGCCGGCGCGGCGTACAAGACGGTGCGCGCCGAGCTTGCGGCCTACGGCCAAGGGCTTGCGGACAAACCGGAGATTGTCGCGCTCAACAAGGCCGATGCGCTCAGCGCCGACGAGATCAAACAGCAAACGGCGCGGCTGAAGCGAGCGGCGAAGAAGGCGCCATTCATCATCTCGGCGGTAAGCGGGGAGGGCGTGCCGGAGGTGCTGCGCGCGCTCGCGGCGGTGATCGAAAAAGCGCGCGACGGCGCGGTTGAGGCAACCGCCGAAAATGCCGCCTGGCAGCCGTAGCTTTCGCGCGGTTTCCTCGCGCGCCGCGCGACCAGGCGCCGGCTTTGTCCGGCTTGTTTGGATTAACTTTCGGCAATCGCTACATTAATCGCATGTTCGGACTGGCACGGACCAATCATCGGCCACGCAACGTGCGGCTCGATACGCTGGTGCGGCTGCGCTGGCTTGCCGTATTCGGTCAGGTCGCGGCCGTGCTGGTGGTGCATTTCGGCCTCGAATTCGATGTTCCGATTTGGCCCTGTCTCGCCGTGATCGCGCTGGCGGCGCTCCTCAACGTCGCGCTGCGCGTCGGCTTCCCCCGGACCCAGTGGCTCGAGCCGGATCGGGCGGCCTATCTCCTCGGTTTCGATATCGCCGAGCTTGCGGCACTTCTCTATCTCACGGGTGGTCTGGAGAATCCGTTTTCCTTTCTGCTCCTTGGGCCGGTCTTGATCTCGGCGACTGCGCTGCCGCCGCGGATGACGTTGTTGCTCGGTATTTTCGCCGTGCTCTGTGCGACGGTGCTCATTTTCTTTCATTATCAGCTCCCCTGGGAGAGCGAGGAACCGGTGCAGCTCCCCGAAACCTATGTGGTCGGGGTGTGGCTCTCGATCCTGCTGGCGATCGGCTATATCGGCGTCTACACGTGGCAGGTTGCCGAGGAGGCCCGCCAACTTTCTGATGCGCTGGCCGCGACGGAGCTTGTACTGGCGCGCGAGCAGCACCTCTCGCAGCTCGATGGGCTCGCCGCGGCAGCGGCCCACGAACTCGGCACTCCGCTCGCCACCATCACCGTGGTCGTTCGCGAGATCGAACGCGCACTCGACGCCGGTTCGCCCTATGCCGATGACGTGAAATTACTGCGCGAGCAGGCGCAGCGCTGCCGCGAGATTCTTTCCAAGATCACCGAGCTTCCCGCCGGCGAGCCGTTTGATCGCGTGCCGCTCTCGGCGCTGATCGAGGATGCCGTGGCGCCGCACCGTAATTTTGGCGTCTCGCTCGGGGTGACGCTGCCGTCTGATCGCGCGGACGAACCGGTTGGCGCGCGCAACCCGGCGATCCGCTACGGTCTCGGCAATCTGATCGAGAACGCGGTCGATTTCGCGAACAAGCGGGTGGAAATCCTCGCGCAATGGACCGCCGACGAGGTGCGTATCACGATCAGCGACGACGGGCCGGGTTTTGCGCCCGAAGTGCTGGACCGTCTCGGAGCGCCCTATGTTACCCATCGGCGGCCTGGGCTGCGCGAGCCGGGCGCCGACGAGGACGATGCCGCCTTCGGACTTGGGCTGGGATTTTTCATTGCCAAAACATTATTGGAACGCTCCGGCGCCAAGCTTTCGCTCAAAAACCAGATGCCCCCGCTGCACGGCGCGACGGTGACGATCGTGTGGAATCGCCCGGATTTTGAGCGACCGCTGGTTGCGGCCCCTCTTGAGCGCACAGCGGCCGTCTCTTAACTATCAGGCATCGAGGGGCGCGCGGCACTTATTACGACGGAGTAGAATTGTCATGAGCAATGCCATGCCCAACCCATTGACCGGCGCCATGACAATCGCAACGCCTAGCCCGGTTCCCAGCGAGCGCTCGCTGCTGATCGTCGAAGACGACAAATCGTTCCTTCAGCGCCTCGCGCGCGCGATGGAGACGCGCGGCTTTGTGGTGAGCACGGCCGAGTCGGTCGCCAATGGTCTGTTGCTGGTCGAAAAGGCCGCGCCCGCCTTTGCCGTGGTCGACATGCGGCTCGGCGACGGCAACGGGCTCGACGTCATCTCCGCGATGAAAAGGCGCCGCCCTGAAGCGCGCGCCATCATCCTCACCGGCTACGGCAACATCGCGACCGCGGTCAATGCGGTCAAGCTCGGCGCCGTCGATTACCTCGCCAAGCCGGTCGATGCCGACGACGTGGCAGCAGCGCTTTTGGCGCTCGACAACAAGAAGATCGAGCCGCCCGAGAATCCGATGTCGGCGGATCGCGTGCGCTGGGAGCATATCCAGCGCATCTATGAATTGTGCGGCCGCAACGTTTCGGAAACCGCGCGCCGCCTCAATATGCATCGCCGCACTTTGCAGCGCATCCTCGCCAAGCGCGCGCCAAAATAACTTACCTGCAGAAGCGCGTTTATGCGACGGCGTTTACCGCCGACTAACCGCATTGGCGGGGATCAGGCTAATTGACATCAAATCTCTCGCATCACGTTAAGTCATATTTCGCGCATTTTACGTATCGTTCAACGCAATCATAATGGGGATTGCCGGCGAGGCTTTGATGCTCGGACAGGCGAGGTTGCTTGACGCGGACAATGCGGGCCTGATTGCTGCGAAGACCGAACTGCTTGCGCCGCCGCCACGCCTTCTTGTGATCGACGACGACACGCTTCATCGCATGGTCATCTGCCGAGTGGCGGCCAAGGCCGGCTACATCCCGGCAGGAGCGCCAACCTACGAGGAAGCAGCGAAGCTCGCGCAGGCAAACACTTTCGACTGCATCACGCTCGACCTCTTGCTCGGCCAGCATGTCAGCGTCGAAATGCTGCGCCATTTTCGAGCTCTCGACTGCAAGGCGCCGATCATCATTATCAGCGGCGGCGACGATGCGACCTGCCGCGAGATTTTGCGCGTCGCCAAATCGCTTAATCTCAACGTCGGCGAGCCGGTGCCCAAGCCGATTGATCTCGCCATGCTGCGCTACTCGCTGGAGCAGCTGCGAATTCAGCGCGCGCTTGCGCGGGCCAACGCGGCCATCTGATCTGCCCCCCGGTGACGTTGGTCGCCGGGCTATTAGGCGGCGTGTTTCACTTCCCGGCGCCGGTCGTGGCTGGACGGTTTCGCTGCTAAGCGTAGGGCCTACAATTCCCCCTCTTGGCGCTGATAAAGACGCACCGCATTTAGAGCCCCTCAGGCATTCACGCCTTCGCACCGCCTGTTCCGGCTATTTCGATTCCGCTTCGTAGACGCCAGTCCAATCGGGCGGAGGGGGCTCGGCACGGTACGCCGCGACGCGCTCGCTGTACATGTCGTACAGTCCGGCAGCGCCGAAGCCTTCGGCGAGCTTGCGGCATTGATCCATCAGGCTCAGCGCCTCGTCCCATTGCTGCTTGCGGTAGGACGCCAGCATCTGGGCGTTGAGATCGCGCAATTCGCGGCAACGCGGATCCTGCTCGAGCTCCGCCCGCCCGAGCACCGTGTAGACGGCCTCCGGCTGCTTCTTGCCCTTTACCTGGATCAGGTCGATCTCCATCGTTGCGAACTTTTTGCTCGCGCCTTGGGCGGTGCGCGAGCCGATCACCATCGACAGGCGATAGTCTTTGGTCCGCGACTCCAGCCGCGAGGCGACATTGACCGTGTCGCCCAGCACCGAATAGTTGAAGCGGAAGTCGGACCCCATATTGCCGACGACGCAGGGGCCGCTGTTGAGGCCGATGCCGATGCGCAATGGCATGTAGACGCCGCCATTGGCGTCGGCCTCGAGCTTGAGCTCGACGTTGAGTGCCTCCGCGCGCTCCAGCATTGCGAGCGCCGCGTCGCAGGCATTGGCCTCGTGCTCGTCGTCGTCGACCGGAGCGTTCCAGAACGCCATGATGGCGTCGCCGATATATTTGTCGATCGTGCCTTTGCGGTCGATGATGGCGTTGGTCAGCGGCGTGAGGAAACGGTTCATCAGGTGGGTGAGGCCCTGCGGATCGTCCTTGTAGTGTTCAGAGATGGAGGTGAAACCGCGCACGTCGCTGAAAAGGATGGTCATGCGGCGCTCCTCGCCGCCGAGAACCAGCCGCTCCGGAGACTTTGCCAGCTGCTCGACGAGCTGTGGCGAGAGATAAAAGCCGAAGGCCGAACGGATTTGCTGACGCTGCTGCTGCTCGCGGAAATAATTGACGAAGGTGAGCACGAGATAGATCAGCCAGCACGAGATCAGCGGATAGGTGAAATCGATCAGCAGGTTATGCGCGGCGAAGAAGTACCATGACAGCGCGACAAGCCCCGCGATCAGAACGGCGCCCAGCGCGAGGACGATCGAGGCCGGTACCATCGGCGCGGCCGTGATGATGGCGAGCCCAAGCACCACCGCGGTGACGAGCTCGGCGCCGATCGCGTAATTGGGGTGTACCAGCAGCGATTTGGTCAACACATTTTCGAGGATCTGGGAGTGCACCTCGACGCCCGGCATGGCGGGATCGACCGGCGTGGTCTTGATGTCGAGAAGGCCGACCGCCGAGGTGCCGATCAGCACAAGTCGGCCGCGAAAACGATCGGCTGGCGTGCGCCCGTGCAGTATGTCGGTCGCCGATACGTAGCGAGCCGGATCGTGTTTGTTGAAATGCACCCAGAATTGTCCGTTGCGGTCGGTTGGAACTTCGAGGCCGGGGACTGCTACCGAGCCCACGCCAGCCTGGTTGGAGCGCACGAGGATCGCGCCGGCGCGGGTGACGACGCGCAGCATTTCCATCGTCAGTGACGCCACCAAAGTATCTTGCGCCTCCATGACGACCGGTACGCGGCGGACGATGCCGTCGCGCTCGGGGTTGATGGAGAACAAGCCGCGTCCGGCAGCCGCCTCCTCGATCGGCAGGACGTTGCGCAACAATCCGGGAAACGTCACGAGGAACGGGCGTGGATCGGGGCCGCGGATGGCGAAGCCGGTCTGCAACGCGGCCTCGACTTCCGGCCGTGGCGCCGGGTTTGCCGCGCCGGCCTGGCCGACCACGACGATGCCGGCGCGTTTAATCGCGTCGGCGAGAACCGCATCGTTGCTTGGAAGGCCGGCGAGCTTGTCGCGGGTCTCCGCATCGAGGCCGCGAAAGCTTGCCGCGGCGACGGCCGGCGACATGCGATCGGGCTCGGCGAACACGATATCGAAGCCGATCGCTACGGCGCCGAGTTCGCGCAGACGGGTGATCAGATCGGCCACCACCGTTCGCGGCCACGGCCATTGCCCGATCTCTTTAAGGCTTGCCTCGTCGATATCGGCGATAACGACCGGCCGCACGGTCTGTTCACGTGGGCGCAGCACCTGCAACAGATCGAATGTCCGCAGCCGCACCTCTTCGAGCGGTCGCGGGTCGGCAAGGCGCAGCGGCACCAGCGTGAACAGGAGGACAACGCATACCGCCCGTGCCACACCGAACTGCCGCGCCCAGCGAGCGATAAGCTTCATGCCGCCGATCCCCCGCGCTCCACACGAGCCGAGCCTGGATAGTCGTAGCAAGAGGGGGCCGTCGTCAGAAGCGAGCGGCAGAAAAAAGACACGCCCTCTACTTTTCCCGGAACGCCCGCATGAGCTGGTCGTGCAGCGGTTTGACCAGGTAGGCGAGCATCGTGCGCTCGCCGGTCTGGATAAAAGCCTCGACTGGCATTCCGGGCGAGAGCTTGACGTCGCCGAGCCGTTTGATCTCGTCGGCCGTCATCGCGATGCGGACCAGATAGTAGCTTTGCCCGGTGCGCTGGTCGGTGCTGGTATCCGCCGCAACGCGCACCACGGTGCCGTTGAGTTCGGGGGTCGTGCGCATGTTGAACGCGGAAAAGCGGAGCAGGACCGGCTGACCGAATTGGACCTGATCGATGTCTCTTGGCTCGACCTTGACCTCGACCAAAAGCATATCCGTCTCGGGCACGATGAGCATGATCGGATCGCCGGCGGTGATCACCCCGCCGACCGTGTTCGCCGTCGACTGGAAGACGACTCCATCCTGGGGCGCGCGGATGTCGGTGCGCTTGAGCTGGTCCTCCGCCGTCACCTTGCGCTCGACGTATTCGCCGATCTTGCTGTCGGCTTCGCGCAGCTCCTTGGCGACGTCGCTGGTGAACTCCTGATCGACCTGGAGGATTTGCAGTCCGGTCTCGACGATCTTGCCCTTGGCCTCAGCGGCGGCGGCGATAAGCTGGCCGCGCTCGCCTTGCAGGCGCGCTTCCTCGCGTTGGAGCGAGGTGAGCCGATTGAGCGGGATCAGGCTCTTCGCCCACAAATCGCGCACGCCTTCGAGTTCCTGGTCGATGAGCGACATTTCCTTGGTCTTGGCGTCCTGCTGCGCGGTGAGCCCGGTAATCTGCTCCTGCAATTGCTTGATACGTTGCTGGAGCTGATCCTTCTGGCCAAGGCGCGCGGTACGCCGGAGCTCGAACAGCTTGCGCTCGCTTCCTAGTGCCTCTTGCACGTCTGGATCGCCAGCCCTGTCGGCGAGCTCCTTCGGCATCGCGACCGTATCGGCGCCGTCGCGCTCGGCGGCGAGTCGCGCCTTGCGCGCGTAAAGCTCGGTGAGGCCCTTGGTCACGATCGCCAAATTGGCGCGGGTCACGGTCTCGTCGAGGCGGATAAGAATGTCGCCCGCCTTCACCCGGTCGCCGTCGTGCGCGCGGACCTCGCCGACCACGCCGCCGGTCGGGTGCTGCACCTTCTTTACATTGGAATCGACGACCAGCGAGCCTGGCGCGATCAGCGCCCCGGAGATTTCGGCCGTCGAGGCCCAGCCGCCGAATCCGATGGCAAGAAACGCCACGACGGCGCAGCCGACGATAATGTGTCGGCGGATCGACGCGCGGGCATTCAGGGACGCTTTTCTATTCATCCCACGCTCCCTTCACCTGGCACCACTTTCAAGGCTCGCGGCGGCCCGCTTGGCGTCTGGATCACGCTGTTGAGGATTTCCTCTTTTGGTCCGAACTGCTGCTGGCGGCCCTTGGCCATGACCAGAATATAGTCGACGCCGGCGATGGCGCTCGGGCGATGAGCAACCACGATGACGATAGCGCCGCGCGCGCGAACGCCGAGAATGGCGCGGGTCAGCGCTTCATCGCCTTCCGCGTCGAGGTTGGAATTGGGCTCGTCAAGCACGACCAGGAACGGGTCGCGATACAGCGCGCGCGCCAGCGCGATACGCTGAGCTTGACCGGCGGAGAGCGAGGTGCCGCGCTCGCCGACAGTCGTTTCATAGCCGTCCGGTAGATTGACGATGAGTTCGTGAACGCCAGCCGCCTGCGCAGCGGCAAGGACGGCCTCGGGATGGGGCGGATCCTCGAAGCGTGAAATATTCTGTGCGATATTGCCGGGAAACAACTCGACGTCCTGCGGCAGATAGCCGATGTGCCGGCCGAGCGCCTCCGGCGACCACTGATCGAGTGTGGCGCCGTCGAGGCGCACGCTGCCGCGCGCCGGTTCCCACACGCCGACCAGCATGCGTGCCAGTGACGATTTCCCCGACGCGGTCGGGCCGATCACGCCGAGGGCCTTGCCGCCGGCGAGTGAGAAGTTCACATCTTGGCACACGATCTTATGCTCGCCCGGCGGACAGACCGCCGCGTTCTGGACGACGAGCGTTTTCGCCGGCGGCTGCAACGGCATCGGCTCGGTGCGCGGCGGCAGGTGTCCAAGCAATCGTGACAGCCGGTGCCAACTCTGCCGCGCGCCGACGAAGCCGCGCCAATTGGCGATGGCGAGATCGACCGGCGCAAGCGCTCGCGCGCCCAGAATCGATCCGGCGATAATAATGCCCGGCGTCGATTCCTGATGAATCACGAGCCAGGCGCCGACCGCCAGAATGGTCGATTGCAGCAACAGCCGCAAAATCTTCGACATGGCGCCGAGCCCGCCGACAACATCGCTGGCGCGGCCGCTCGACGCAACGTAATTGCGATTGAGATCGTTCCAGCGCCGCGCGATCCGGCCGACCATGCCCATGGCGGTAATCGCTTCCGCGTTGCGCTGGCTTGCCTCCAAGAGCGCATTGCGCGCCATGGCGAATTGGGTGGCGTTGCGGGTCGGTTGCCGCGTCTGTATTTCCGTCACCACCGTGAGGATGACGAGGATGATCGCGCCGGCTAGCGCGGTAAGTCCGATATAGGGGTGAAACAAGAAGCAAATGGCGAGATAGACCGGCATCCACGGCAGATCGAACAAGGCCGACGGGCCGGCGCCGGAAAGAAACCCGCGCACGCTGTCGAGATCGCGGATCGGCTGGGTGCCGTCGCCTTTGCCGCCGATTTTCAGCGGCAGTCTGACGATGGCGTCATAGACGCGCAGGCTCATCGCTTCGTCCAGGCTGTGCCCGACCCGCACTAGGATTCGGCTCCGGATGGCGTCGATGATGCCCTGCGCCGCGTAAAGGCCGGCGGCCAAAATCAACAGCGCAACCAGCGTCGGCACGCTGCGGCTCGGCAGCACCCGATCGTAGATTTCCAGCATGAACAGCGCGCCGGTGAGCATCAAAATATTGCTCATGCCGCTGAACAGCGCGATGGCAACGAAGGCCCGGCGGCAAGAATTAAGCGCGGCGGCGAGTTCGGAACTCGCCGGCTGCTGCCGCGAAGGGCGTGGAAGCTGGGTCATCGGAAGCTGCCTACCACCGTCGCAGGCTTCATACCACGATCGGGCCAACAAATTGACTGCCACCGGGCGGGATCGTCATACCTTGGTTTACGGTGAAACAGGGCCGGTCCTTGCGGCCTCGCTTGTCAAGCACAGGGAGCCCCCCGGAGCGGACATCATTCCTAATCAGATCAGTTTGCTGCCCGGTTTGCGGAACGCCGGCTCATGTGCCGGCGCTCCAACAAACACGCCCATGCGAGATCGGGCCAAGGCCCGTCTCCGGGCCCGGCGCCGATCCAAACCTCGAAAATTTCGTTGCTGGTAAGGTCTTAGGAACGAGAATCGAGCGATAGCCCGATACTGAACGCTTTTTGCCGCGTGGCGCCCTCGGTCCTTTTCAGCTTCTTGGCAATTTTCGCCGCGGCGGTTTTCTTTTTCGCCAGGGTCTTCAGCTCACGAACTTCGGTCGCCGTCCAAGCGCGCCGCTTCTTTGACTTCTTAGCCATAAATCCTCCCTTTCAAGAAAGGCAAGTTGTATCCCTTAACGGGGGCGGAAGAAAACACAACAGATAGATTTGAGGTCATAAGGATCGTAGCGATGGTCCGCGGACGCGCCCGCACATAACGCAGGGCAAGTTAATAAGCAGTAATTGTTAGATCGTTCTTTAGCAACCTATCGGGCTTTACGCAAATCCAACTTTAGAGGAATGGGGGCGGCCCGTTGTTCGTGGCGGGGACCGCTTTTTGTCGTGCTGCGGGCATTCGGCAAGTCATGCCACCTCGCGTTTGCCGCGCGCGTGCGTCGCACAAGGAATTTGGACGCGTCTGACATGATTAGGACCTATTGATTGAGTGTATCTGCTCCGGCAAGAAAACTTTGAACACCGGTGATTTGGGGAGCAGGATGGTGGGATTTCGACGTGTGGCGTTGTCGGGGCTGGTGGCCGTCATTCTCGGCGTGATGCTTGTTGGGCGCGTCGGTCATGCCGCGGAAATGCGCTTTGCGCTGGTGGTCCGCAATGACGAATACAAGTCGGCCAAGCTAGCGACACCCGCCAACGACGCGGGCCTGGTCGCCGATGCACTGACAGCTGCGGGATTCACGGTCACCGGCGCACGCAATCTCGATCAGGCGACGCTACGAGAATCGTTTCGCGAATTTCTCGGTCAGGTCGCGGCGGCCGGGCCGGATGCGGTCGCGGTTGTTTATCTCGCCGGCTTCGGTGTGCAGTTCGCTGGCGAAAATTATTTCGTTCCGGTCGATGCCGATCTTGCGCGCGATGTCGATGTGCCGCTCCAGGCCATGCGGGTGTCGGACTTTGCTCAGCCGCTGGCTGCGCTGCCCGGTCGTGTGAAGATCGTTATTCTTGATGCAGCGCGGCAAAGTCCGTTCGTGCGCGGCGCGCAGCCGTTGGCCAGCGGGTTAGCGCTTGTCGATCCCGGCGCGGGGATGGCGATCGCCTTCAACGCGGCGCCTGGCACGATTGGACCGGACGAACCGGGTCCCTACGGCGCTTATGCGACCGCGCTAACGGAAATGATCGCCGCCGGTGGGCTCAATCTCGACGATCTGTTTGCGCGCGTCCGCCTGCGGGTGAGCGAAGTCACGAATGGCGGCGAGGTCCCTTGGTACGCCTCGCAGATCGAAGGTCCGTTCTTAATCACCGAACGTTCGGCCGATGCGCCGCCGCCGCCGAATGTGATTCCGCTTGCCGACCTGCGCAGCAAACCGATGCGCAGTTATTCCGGCGCCGAAGATGCTTATGCGGCGGCGCTCGCGCTCGACTCCATGGAAGGCTACGAGCAATTTTTGGCGCTCTATCCTTCAGGCCCGTATTCGCGCCGCGTCGCGGCGATGCTCGCCGTGCGCCGCGAAGAGATCATCTGGCGCCGCTGCGTATTCAACAATACGCCGCCGGCCTATTGGTCGTATCTGAGCCGCTACCCGAATGGACCGCATGTCTGGGACGCGCGGCGGCGATTGGCGATGATTGGCGCGCCGCCCGATCCGGCGCCCAATTTCGCATTCTTCGACTTCGGCGTCCCGCCGCCGCCGCCGGATGAAATGGGGTTCGTCGACCAGCCGGTGGTCATGTTCTGGGGGCCCGGCTATGCGCCGCCGCCGCGGCCGCCCGCGTTCTTCCTGCCGCCGCGATCCCGCGAATTTTCCCTCCTGCCGCCGCCTCCACCATCGCGCGAGCGCTTCGCTCTGCCGACTCCGGGCGCTGCCGTTGTTCCGGTTTTTGTCAAACCGCCACGCACAGTGGCAATACCCCCGGCGCCGCCCGGAAGGCCTCCCGGCCGCGTGCCCGTCGCACTACCCGGCGCCGTCCAGGCGTCCCACGGACCGGGCGCACCGAACGCACCCGGCGCAAGGCCTGGAGCGCCTGGCACACCTTCCGTCGCGCCCGGGTCAAATCACCCGGAAACACACAAGGGACCTCCACCTGCACCCCCGACGGCGGCTGCGAAGCCTGCTCTGTTGCCGCCGCCTCCCGCGACACCGGCACCCGCCACGATCAAGCCGGCGACTCCCCCACCCCCAGCACCGCCACCGCCGGCGGCTTCGGTCAAGCCTGAGAAGCTGCCGCCACACCCCACAAGTCCGGCGCCCGCAACGATCAAGCCGGCGCCTCCCCCTCCGCCGCCACCACCGCCTCATCCTGCTGTTCCCGCGCCCGCGGCGGCCAAGCCTCCGCCGCCACCACCCCATCCCGCCGCTCCGGCACCTGCGGCGGCCAAGCCGCCGCCGCCACCACCCCACCCTGCCGCTCCGCCGCCGCATCCCGCGGCACCGGCATGCCCGCCCGGCAAAACCCTCGCCAACGTCAACGGGCATCCGACCTGCAAATAAGATTCGCGCGAGCATGATTGCGCGCGGTGTCGGATTTCAGATGTTCTCGGCGGGGCCTTGCGGCCCCGTTGTCTGCTTCCTAGCTTTCGAGAAGTGCTTGAAAAGCCGGGAACGGACGCGGCCATGGAGGAACTTAAACTCGTCGCCCTCGACCAAGACGACATCGGGGTCGTTTCAGCCCACGTGCAAGACGCCCTGGTCAAGGTCGCCGATATCTTCTGGCAGCCTCGCGAGCATCGGTTTGTGATGGCGCTCAATCGTTTCGACTGGATGAATGCGGTCGACGCCGCCAGCCCAAAGAACGCCAATTTGGCGGATTACCGGCGTTGCCGGACCGCGTTGCGGTTCGAACGCGTCATTTCATGCAAGTGCCGCGATCTCAACCCGACCAACAAAGACGCGCTGCTCAATCTTCTGGCCGTCGAATTCGCCGAACGCGACGCCCCTGCGGGCACCGTCACGTTGACCTTCTCCGGGGGCGGCGCCATTCGGCTCGATGTCGAATGCCTGGAGGCCGAACTCGCCGATCTCGGTGAGGTTTTTTCTGCGATGGCGTGTCCAGATCACTTCGCCGCCGATACGAAAACAGCCTGACGAAGGAAACTCAGGCGGTGCGCGGCCGTCGCGCTGGCGGCACGGCGAAAAGCTTCATCAGCACCGCGATCACGGCGAGCGTCAGTGCATAGACGATGAGCTGCATGGCCGTCGGCTGATCGACGTAGCCAATCAGCGTGTGCAGCGCCCGCCCGAGATAGCTTGCGTCGCTCAGGATCCAGGATGTGTCCCACACCGTTTGGTCGAATGCGGTGAGGATGTCGGCCTGTTCGAGGAAGGCGATCGCCTGTGCC